>Ga0307507_10006604_pt1 | contig 17635 bp, 4 predicted proteins | sample 7_EM_MG_FD_207223 | JGI IMG/M metagenome (GOLD analysis project Ga0307507, IMG submission 207223) | Populus trichocarpa ectomycorrhiza microbial communities from riparian zone in the Pacific Northwest, United States - 7_EM | ecosystem: Host-associated > Plants > Roots > Unclassified | place...
TTATTTTGCTAGCCTTATAAATAGCTTTAAAGTAGCTTTTATTTATTTAAAATATGTTATTAGTATAAAAGAGGTAAATATAATTATAGTTACTAAATGCGCAGATTACTGGTAGGTTGCGCGCAGGCTACGCGCAGGCTGCGTGTTAAAAAAACACGACATAGGCTAGTCGGTCGAGTTGCCAAATGACCTTAACTGCGCGCCAATTGCGTCAACCACCAACCATTGAGGCCATTGAAAGGGTACCATATTTTGCCGATGAAGGAAGTGATAACTAAATGGCTTATACGCGTGTTTCCTTCCTTCTGAATTACGCTATTATAACGGAGTTATATCAGTAAGGTTGCGGCTATTCACCGGAAGGGTATTAGAAGGTAAAGTATAGAGACACCTTGCTTATTAAGCTGCTCCTTTTCTTTAACACCTTACTTCCCATCATTACCCTTCGTCCAAATTTGGACATATCTTTAATATATTATTAAGATTTTCTTTTTTTTCTATTATTAATTTAATATGCCTCTTTGTTCTCCTACTAACTGCTCTTCTAATCCAATTCCATAGCATATTCTAGCCCTATTGCTGCATATAGAACCCTAACCTCCGCTAACCCATAACTAGTGCTAGTCCTACCTAAATAACTTTACATACACGTCCTTAAAAGACCAGAAGTCTAATAAGAAGATTCTAGATGCTTGCAACAAGACCTACTATATAAGGTCTAACACCTTCAGTCCTTATAATTAATGCATACGTACTAAGAGCGGTAGTTGCGTTAAGGTAAGCTTTCCTATCCTTAATATGTTTCTATTACTAACTTTAGGCTTCTATATAGCCTAGGCCTAAGTGGCGATAATCCTTTAATGTCCTTGACTACTATATCGCCTAGGCTCTCTCTTATTCTAGCGCCAATGCTAAATATCTGGGTTGAATTTAAGACTATGCCACAGCTATCTACACCGCCTATAATTCCCAGCAAGCCAGCTAGTAACGCCTAATAAGGGAGCAAGGTTAGTATACTAAGGATAGGGTAAAGGATGGGGGTGATAAGAAGAAGGTCGCCGTCTACTATAAGAAGGAGTTTGTGCATACGCGTTAAGTTTTGAAAGAGTATAATATAATATAGTATTAGGTAGGTTACCCTTCGGGTACCTAGCAGATAGGTAACTAACAGTTACTATAGCAAGGTCTCAGTAGTTCTGGACTATATTAGCCAGCTAACGTCTCTATTTATTCTGGGCTTAAGCGTGTCTTTATTAACTATAAGCTGACGCCTTAAGAGCTTTGTTGGTATTGGTTTGGACCTAATATTAGTGTTAAGCATTTAAGAATCTTTGCTCTATCTACACCTTATTATCCTACCCCTGTTTTTATGCCTACTTATATACCTATAAAGGGATCTTATTTTTGTTAGCCATCCCTTAAAGGGCTAATAGATACTAATCCTACTCCTAAGGATGAGGCATAGTGGCTTTTAATTTAGGCATTTAGGATTGTTCTTATATATAGTAGCAATTAAAGATCTTAACTGGTGCTCAGGAGAGCCTTATAAGGCATTTAGAAAGGTATAGGAATACTGTTCCTAATATAGACTAATAAATAGGAATGTAATTCTAGCAAAATACCCTATTAATTCTATGCTATGTATATAAATAGGCTGAGGACCTATCCTACCTTAGGCCGTAGCCCCAATTAATCCTTATGGTTTCCGGATCCTGTCTATTCTATATCTAATTTAACCTATTTCTTGCTCTTTACGCAAGTCTTCTTTATAGGCTGTGATGACACTATAGTATTAGAGCGCTTTCTACGCCTTATAGATTGCGGACCTTAGTCCTAATATTCTTTTAGAATATCTTTACGATAATTAAGGTAATCCTCTGGTTCCTATATAGAGTCCTTAGTAGGCCATCCTAACCATTTAACTTTATATTAAAGCTTATTCTTAACAGACTTATAGCGTAGTATAGCTTTAACCTTATACCGCTCGCCCACCACTTTAGGGTGTTTAATTGGGCCTAGACGGAAGTTCTTTTCTAGTGGTGGTCTATGCCATAGCTCTAGTAGGTTTATGTAAAACACTAGATGCATACAGGCTATAAATGGAAGTAGCTAGAGATGGTAGGCTAGCTTACTAATTCGTTCCTTAACTTAGAAGGGACCTAGGTATCTTATATTAAGCTTCTTTAATAGTTAATAGGTCTTAATATTTATTAAACATAATAGAACCTCATCGCCTACTTTAAAATGCTTGTCCTAGTATTTGCAGTTATACCAGAGTCTCTGCTACTCTTAGGCATCTTATAGGCTCTACTTTGCATACTTCCATTACTCCTCCCATTTCTGAAGGTATCCTTATACTCTTTAGTAGATGTCCTTGGACTTCCCAGTAGAATCCTATAATTAATTATACGGCCTTAGCTAGTAATCGCTGGGTACACTATTAAACCTAGATGGTTAAACGCCATAGGTAATCTAAATTGGTGTATACTTATGCGATACGTGTTACTTTAAATTATAAGCGTACTCTGTGTACAGAAGTAGCTTACACTAATTATCTTACTGGTAGTTTAAATACATTTGCAGATAAGACTCTAGTTCCTAGTTCTAGCGTTCTATTTACCTATCTATCTACGGATAGAAAGCTGTACTATAGCGGTGGTCTATCTTTAAATAAAAGTATAGATCTGACCAGTACTGGCTTATAAAGACACTACCCCTATTAGTAATAATAGAGTATGGCTAATTTACTTTAAGAAAGCATTTCTCCTTAATTAGGCTAGTAAGCGCTTATACGTTAATCGTCTTATTAACGGAAAGGTATTGGACGTACTTTAAAAACCTATTAATAAGTACCAGGACCGAATTATATATTTATCCTTGCCCATCTTTTAAGGGCAGGAGATCCGTAATAAAGTCTATAGCGTAATATTACTATAGCTTACTAGCGGAGGGAACTAATTTAAGTAAACCCTATAGCTTATGCCTTTGGATTTTATATACTTAACACTTCTTATAGTGGCTAATATACTCCTTTGCTTCCTGCTTAAGCTTTAGCTAGTAGTATTTGCGTTAAAGTAATTCCACTATCTTGGCTTGACTATAGTGGCTGCCTAAAGGATTATTATAATTCCTTATAAGGATCTTCTGTTGTAGATTTACTTCTTATAGCACCTAAACCTTACCATATCTACGCAGTAGGCCTATTAGGTCTAGTTCCTAATAGTAATGCCTAGCAGCTTCCTTTCTATTACATTTCCAGTCTACTTCCGCATTGAAGATGGCATAGGAGGCGTCCCTTTATTGCACCTTATAGATAAGATCCGTTAACCTTTTAGATAGTTCCTAGGTAAAAGCTATTTTGCCTTATACTGCTCTAAGTATAAGACTAGATGGTACCATAGATCTTATAACTTCTCGGTACGCGTGCGTTAGGAAGGCCGCTATAAGGTTAAAGTCCTTTGGTTTTTACAGGGCTCTAGGTTCTAATTACTTTATAGCTTTACTTTTAGTTTAAGGGGATAGCTTAGCAATTAACGGTAGTATATTACTAGGTTCTAAACTTATGTTAGGGACGTCCTGTCTAGGTATCTTTAGACCCTTATTAGCTACGGACTAGGTACTAGCTAGAATGTTAGTAGAAGCCAATAGGGTTTATACTGCCTAAGACTTAGTACTTAGAGCTATGGGTGCTTAAGCATTCTATACCTAGAGCTTATTCTATAATATAGGGAGTAAGATATCTATTATCTATTTTCCTTCTCCTGTTTTAAAGCCTTTGGCATAGTCTAGCCGTTATAACAGTCCATTGGTAGGGTTATTTTCCCCTAGCTTATATTTAATCTTAAAGTTAAATTATATAAGCTCCTCTACCTATCTGGCTTGTTAAGGTATAAGCTCCTTTATAGTTATAAAGTAGCATAGATTATAATAATCTGAGAGTACACAAGTGGTATGGCTTGCGTGCTTAAGGTAGTATCGCCACTATTTAAAGCAGTTAACTATAGCTAGCAGTTTCTTGTCGTGGGTATAATACCTAACTTTAGGTCCCTAGAATTTTCTGCTATAGAATACTACTGGTCTCTAGTAGAGCTGGGTAGTATTTAGATGCCTATTAGGTTGCAGTAGGATACTAATAAAGGCAAAATTTAATGTATTAGTAACTATTATTAGTGGCTAATCTAGGTTAAAATACCGCAATAGTGGAGCTTTTATAAACTTTATATATAGTTCCTAAAAGGCTTCCTATACCTTTCTGGGCCATATCCATGGTTTATACTATTTAGTTAGTCCCTTCTTAGTTTTTTCCTTCCTACCTTTAAGCTTTTTGCCTCCTAGGCTAGGTCTTAGGAAGCTTTAGTAATGTGGTTAGACAGGTATTAGGCGACATCTAAGTAGTTATAGATAAAGCGCCTATAGAAATTGGTAAAGCTTAGGAACACTTAAACATCCTAGTAGCTCTCTGGCTCCAGCCACTCTTAAATTATCTACACCCGTACTAGGTCTATAAATACACCTATAGGCGTTACAATATACCCCAGGAACTCAACTTGCTTAGTATTAAAGATATACTTTAACGCCTTAGCGTAAAGGCCTCAATTATCTAAACATTCCAGCACTTCGCGGGTGTGTTACTTATGCTAATTCTTATCTTCTAAGTAGATTAAAATATTATCTAAATAGATAATATATATGCAGTTAACTAGTCCCCCTAAGGCTCTGTAAATATACAATTGGAATATTATAGGCGCATTGGCTAGCCTAAAGGGCATCACCAGATACTTAAAGTGCCCGTATTAGGTCTTAAAAGCGGTCTTTTACTTATCCCCTTCTTTAATACAGAGCCTATAATAGGCGTCTTATAAATCTAGCTTTGTAAAGATCTTCGCCCTAGATAGTTAATCTAGCATTTTACTAACCAGTGGTAGTAGGTAACGGTTCTTAATTGTGATCTTATTAAGACCGTAATAGTCTATATATAGCCTTATATTTCTATCTAGTTTCAGGACAAAGAGGATTAATGCGCCTACTAGCAACTTACTAGGCCGTATCTATCCCTTTTCCAGTAAGCTATTAAGGTACTCCTATAGGATCTTAAGCTCTTTATAAGAGAGGTTATAGATAGAAAGGTTTAGTAGTTATTTGCCTTCTTCCAGATTAATTATATAATTATATTCTAAGTTCCACTAAAGGACTTTTGCTCGCCTGCCTAAAAATACCCTTAGTAAATCCCTTAGGCCTACTAGGATATTCGACAAATTAGGGTCGCGTTTATCCTCCGTATTATTGTTGGGTAGGTCCTAGAGGTCCCTTAGGACGCTTATAGTCAGCGTCGCGCGCTATAGTAGCTATTTATATATAGTTGCTACTGTATATTAAACAGTTTTATATAGTAGCTAGTAGAGGGTAGGGAACTCTTTAATATAGCGTTTAAGGTGTTATAGTATACTCTTTGCGTATTGCTTAAGCTAGAGTAACCTATAGCGGTAGAAGTATCTTATAAAATCTTTAAAATCGCCGCCTCCCTACAGTATCTCCGCAACCTATCCGGTAGTTCCCCATAGGGTATCCATTACAGAACGGCTATTACCTATACTAGGCTTTATACCCATCTTGCTATAGAATAGGGGTTGGATTTAATACTCCTTTAGGTATAAAGTATATACTATTTTACCTAGAGCTATATCTTTTAAGATATCTTTTAAGCTTATTAGTAAAATACACCCTTCTAATTCTTTATCATTCTACTATTTAAAGGCTCCTATCTTAAAGCGTATCTTAAAATCTACTTCTATAAGCTAAGGATATCTAAGAATAAGGTTATAGCCTATAAAGTTAGCCGCCTAAAAGGGTTGCGGGCCAACCACCTTAGTACAGTTGTATATGTCGGCCACTAACACCGTAAGTTTATAGGCACTATATAGTTTAATCCAATGCTTATTTAGGAACCCTGCAGTAGGTTTCCGCCACCTTAGCAATAGGATAAGCTCATGCTCTTTTACTAAATTATATTATATAAGATTGATTTCAGCGCCGCTATTATATAGTGCTTAGAACTGACGTACCTCGCCTATAGGGAGTACTATTTCTAGCTTAATAGTAATACAGAGAGTCTCTCCTTCTATATCTTGCCCTAGTTACAGCTAGGAGAGGTCTATAACTAGGGCTTTTCTTTTTTTAGATTATTAGTGCGGTTATTACCCTACTTGTTTTTTTAATTAGGTTTTCCTTTAGAGAAGTTTTCTCTTGACTTTTTGGAGTGTTCCTATAAGGATGCCAGATGGGCGTTGGGTTGGCCCTAGGAGTCTTTCCCATTGCTTAAAGTCCCTAACTTTAACTATTCTAGATTTCTCTTTAAGAACGGCCTCTTTAGAGCTTAGGTTTGCCCTATATTGCTACTAAAGTACCCGCGCTTCTAGTTACCCTCTAGCTTCTTACCAAAAGAGGTCTAGTTCCTTACCGTATCCTTAGCGTTCAGAACCGCTTATTTAAAATCCGCATATGTGGTAATCCGCGATAGGGCTCCTACGCGCTTTATTTTATTATAAATTGCTAGCTTAATTCTAGCCTAGATAAATCCAATCTTCTTCTTCTCACGGATGCTACCGTCCTTATTTTTAAAGGGCTCTAGATCTATTAATTAAGCATAAGTTTCCATAAAGTTTATAAACTGGCGGAAATCATAGTAGTTAAGCTATATCCCATTCTAGAATAGTTCTACATTATTATATTATACAATATACAGATCTTAAGTCCATTTCTTTAGGAAGGTTTACAGCTACGGCTATGTAATAATTTGCTCTTTGTTAAGCTAATTAAGTACAATCTAGTTTAGGGATCAGTCTTTAATCTTACTAATAATCTATTAAGTACACTCTTTAGTATCGTCTTGTATTATTAGCATCTTAAAGAAGTTATCTACTTTATAAACCCAGTCGTCCAGCTATTAGGCATTAGGTCTATAGCAGAGTTCTAAACTGCTAGAGGCCTTAGCTAGTTAGTCTATATCCTTTTTCTATTTACTGCGTAGATACCTTTCTAAGTCTTCTATACCTCCTTAGGTAGGTACTAAGTAGCCCCTAGAAGGCCCTTGGCCTTAACTAGGTTATAAAAGATTTTATCTAGCCTAGATTAAGCTCTACCAGATCTAGACCTGCCCCTAGAGATTTCTAATATATTTATTAGTGGCTTCTTCCCACATAGCTTTTAAGAGCCTTGCGGCAGCTTCCTAATATCCTCCTTAGAGAAAATTGGTATAGGGCTCTTAACTTTCTAACCTTAGACCTAGGGAAGCTCCAGCTATAGAGGTAGTGTTAGTACTAGTAGCTAATACAGGTTTCACTGCGAGGCTTAAGTCTTAAGTTAGTGGTTAGGTTAGATTACCTAAAGGGGTAGGCCCACTTGGCTTATAAGCAGTCTATACGTCGCCACTATGCTAATTATAGGCTAGTGGTCTTCCGGGAGGGTTCCAGTTAGGTCACTAGTTAGGCGTGTTAGTATATTTCTCTAGTATTTCTAATTTAGGGGAAGATCTTAGAGTTGCCTCTAGCGCTTAATCTTCTAATTAGCCTAAGTAGGGCCGGAGGGGTTCTAGCTGCTTTCTAGCAGTATTGCAACCATTATAGAGGGTGTCTGCGTTTTTCTTAGTAGTAACTATAGGTGTGTAAGAGTCTTTAAGCTCCTAGTATATTTAGGTATTGGGGCTCATTCGGCCGTCTTGCCTAAAGGTTTGTATTATTACAATCTCTTGCTGTCAGAGGGACCTTCCTGCCTTAATACAACGGTTTTCTATAAGGTATTTGTGGAGTTTCCATTTAGGTCGTCGCGAGATTTTAAGGGAGGATAGTGGATGTAAACAAAAGATATAAACAAACAATCTGGTCCTTAAAGCCAGCTGCCCTTCCAAGTAGAGTAGGAAGGATTTAAATGTAAGGGGACTTTATAGACAGGGGGCTATAAGGACACAATTGTGGAATAGGATAGATTGGTAAGAGAGATAAATCCTTAAGGAGGTAAGGCCTCTGGGATCGTGGAGACTATGTACTATAGGCATATGCCTCTAGCACGTGACCGGCGACCATCTAAGGGGCGTCCGGAGGTTGTCCTAAGGGCAACCCGAGGTGTCCGTAATAATATCCCTTATACCTTCTCTCCTTACGCAACGTCCTGACTTTATTATGCAGTTTATATATATAGCTTAATAATACCTACTTCGCTATATATTATTACCGCTTATACTTACTCCGTAATATTAAAATATTATTAACTAAGTAGGAGATGGATTTAATACTTAGAGGGTGTTTAATAACGTGGTTAAAGACTTATTTAGGAAAGCCTATAATAATAGGTTTAAAGACTTTATTACTAAAAGGATTACTTTAGCCTATTATGGCGCCTTCTTAGTAAGGAAGTTTAACCTTAATAGTTAACTTAATAATAGCAAGCTAAAATTAGGCAGAATATATAATATTAGATTTTATAGGAAGAACTTACCTCCTTTACTTTAGTTAATTAAGGACCTTTATATATACCCTCTTTAAGATTAGTTCTAAAAGGCTTAATAAGCCCACCTCTAATCCTATTATTAAATAAGGTCTTTTTAAGAAATAGATAAAAAGTATATAAAGGGATAGTAGACCCTTAGCTTAATATAGGTGTTTATCTATAAGATAGATAAGTATAGATTTCTCTAGAAATATAAGGCACGCTTAGTAGTATACGGAAATTAATAGGCCCTAGGAGACCTACCTATAAGAGCTATTATATTGGCAACTACAACCTTCTAGACCCTAATAGCGATTACCGTAAAATTTAACCTAGAGATAATATAGATAGATATAGTTAATGCGCTTATCTATTGCAATCTTAATAAGGTTATTTATATAAAGCTACCACTAGGGTTTAATAAAGGAAAAATAAATAAAGTACTATACTTAAGAAAAGCCCTTTACGGACTATAATAATCCTCTCTATTATAGTAAAAGAATCTTATAAGCTTATTAAATAAATTAGGTTTTAAAGAGGTACCCTAGGAACTATATATTATACTAAAAGGTAAAATAATTGTCTTCTTCTATATTAATAATATTATCTTCTACTACTAAAAGATAGATAAAAAGAAAGCTTAAGAAGTAATTAAGGAGCTAAGTAAGAAATACTAGATAAGTACCCTTAGCGAGCTAACATGGTTCCTAGAAATCTATATGCTATATAATTATACCTAGAGGCTCCTATGGCTATTCTAGGAAGTCTATATTAAAAAGATAGCTAACTAGTATAAGATAGATTTTAAAGGGCGTCTTTTAGATACTCTTATAGCAGAATTAGAACTCCTCCCTACTAATTACTAATTAATCTATTTGTTGGTATTACAAGGTGATATCACGTATCTACAAGTTGTAGGTAGTATGATGTTGTTGTTATATATCTTTTCTTTATTGGAATGAGGAAGGGCGAGGAGCCTAAGACTCCTCGCCACGCTAGTGCCGCGGCGTCACGTGACGACCGCTTGCCTCATTCCCGACACTGGCAACTCTTCTTTTATGGTTGCCATCTATATACAAATGCTGCTTAACTAGCGTAATAAATATCAATCCTCCTTACTTACTATTGCCATTGTAATATAAGTCTCGCTGTCCTAAAATTTGCCTTTTAGCACATAGTGCTTTCTTGCTTAGAGTTATAGGTGGATATTATATCAGGGCCGCCAAGGCGCTAGTTATAAGCGAGCCAATAGCAATTTTCTATACCGGGTATAGAAAATCCTAATTAGCTAGTTAAAATTAGGGTCTGTAAAATACCATACTCTTACTCCCTTTTAACCCATCCTTTAACTTATATATATAGAGTGTTTGTATTAACAAACGTTTCTAGAGCCTTGTTTGGGTTTGCCTTTATTATTATATCTACTAGGTTATCTTAACCGTTAATCTATTAAATCTTAAAGAGTTCTTGCCGTTTGTAGGATTAACAAAGTACTATAATATTAATTATAAGGCGCTTCTCCTTTATAGTACTAAGCTTAACCAAGCACTTATAGAGGGAGTATAAATCGGTGTATATAATTATAGGGATAATAGGAAGTTCGAGTTAATCTATAATTATCTTTAGGGTAGTTTTAATTGCAATTGCTATATTAACTCCGCCGACCATTCCGTATATCTCTAACGCTAGAACGCTTTAAGTGACGCGCTTACTCTTAGTTAAGCTCCAATAGATAAGATTACTATAGATTATAAAGTTATTCTCTCCAGTAAATTTATTCGCGATAATAATTTTATATCCCAACTAGGAGCTAAAATCTTTATTATTTATAAACAATCCATTAATAAATACAAAGAGCTTAGCAGTAGGAAGATTAATAGGCACGTAGAGTAGTCCCTAATTAAGATAGTTCATTTGCTAGAAAAGGCGTTTATTTAGGGCAAGAACGTTATCCTTAGTTGGTTTCTAGTATTAGGCGGTAATAAAGAGATTAAATAAAGCCTTAGGTTAATAGATAGAAGTAATATAAGCTTTACAAGCGCGTTGCTCTACGTATCCTTGCTTTAGAGAATTAGTGTTAATAATATTAATTTTTTTACCTTAACCCTTCTAGCGCAAAGCAATAGAATCCTTATTTAGGGAGAGGGTGCATCTATTAAAGAGTAATAGTATTATTAAATTAAGCTTTTCCTTTAGCTTTGCTATAAGATTTGCCTTTATTAACTTATCTTCTTTAAGAGCTAAGAATTAGTCGTCTCCTAAGATAATGTCGGAATGTTAGTTATGTGACGTGGTCACGAGACCACGAAGCGAGGCTAGCTAACCTGACCTTGGAGCAACCCCTTACTTCTAGACATTAATAACTACCAACTTTAATACCGCATACGTATCGCAATACAGTAATATTTATGTACGTTAATAAAGCAAGTATACCAACACTAATTAGTAGACGTATAGATTAAGAAATACGCAATAAGCTAGAGCTTAAGAACCGTACTGGAAACAGTACATGGATCGCCTAGCCTTGTCTATTTTAGTTAAAGGAGAAAGCTATATTACTCTTAAAGCTTGAGACCACGTATTAGCTTAACTGCTAACGCGTTAGATCGCCTAGAGAATTGTATCTTTACTTAGAGAAGATTACAACCTCCCTTAAGCTTAAGAGAATTTGTACTAGCCTTACAGCCAATACAATAGATCGCTGAGAGAATTGTAGTCTTGCTAAGAATACTTTACAGGCCCGACGGCTGTAAAGGATATATACACCTAAACACCCTTACCTTAACACCCTTACCTTAACGACCTTAACCTCAACCTTGACCTTAACCTTAACCTTAAACTACAACATATACAAGGACTAGTACACTGCTTTGAACAACAAGATGGATCCTAAATAAAAGGAGAGAATCGCCAGACATAGTTACGGGATTAATATAGTAACTGCCTTGGAGGAAGACCTAGAAGAATATATGGAAACGAAAATCTATAAGTATATATATAAGAACTTTACAGATTATACACTACAGTCGCTATTCTAAGAAGAATTTGAAGGCTTTACCATTGAGGACTTTAGAAAGATATGCTCTATTACTAGAGCAAAGCTCTATACTTACCTACTCTAAAGAGGAGTATATGTCGCTATACACAGCAATAGATACCCACTTTATAAGGTTCTATATAATGTCCTTACAGAAGAGGAACCTCACAAATAGACAGATAAGGAAATTATAGGAGCTCTTAAGGAAGTCAGCCCTATAATTATAGTGGCACTATGAGAATAACTTAACTTAATATAAATAGCTCTAATATTAAATTAAGCTATAACCCTGTTAGTTATAACCTCTTTAGTTCCTATAACCCCCCCCCCCCCCCCCTTTACAGCCCACTACCTTCCCACACGGTACCAATGCCTGTAAACTATTAACTACCTCTACTGCCTCTAATGCCTGTGATTTAGCCTATAGCTACAGCTACAACACCTAGAATGTAAATACCTACCCCTATAACACCCTAACTGGCTATTGTATCTATACCCTAGTAAACTGCACCAACTGCTACCTAATAGCAAGCTGCACCTACCTCTATCTAGGATTAACTACTTACCCTCCTTACTTAACTCCTATAGACGTAGAATCAGCAATTATTACCTATGGCAACTGCCTCTACCCTCCCTTTAGCAACCGCTCTTACCTTACCTAGTGCTCCTCCTGCCTAATGTTAGCGACTCAGTCAATCGAGGCACGAGTACGGCATGAGGGACGCGCAAGCCTGTACAATTAGTAGTCTATAAACGAGGATCCAAAGCTAGAGAAAGGAAGGGAGAAGAATAGTAGCGCTGTGCGAAGTTTTATGCGGTCCTCTAGTCACGTAGACTTACGTAACTCAGCGTCTACTATAACGTCTACTATAATCCACCGTTTTCCACCAGCGCTATAACACCTAATATCTTTACCCTAGTACTGCTAATACCGACCCTGCTATACACCTGCCTATATACAGCAAAGAGGCAGCTACTATTGCCAAGATCTATATAGACGACCAGAAGTACGATAGAGTGAGTAATAGCTTTAACTTTAAGTTAACTATCTTTTATAATATCTATAAGAGAGCTAGTCTACCTCCTAAAGGCTATATAACTGTATTCCCAACCATGCTAAAGGGACTTGCTTAGGATTACTACTATAATAGCAGCCTTTTAACTAGATTATTTACTAAGGCATATAACCACATATGTTACTTCTTTAAAGGACCAGAGTACTATTGGAGAAATTTTACTAAATAGAACGCTACTAACTTCTAAGGAATTATTAACGAGAACCCTAATAAGCAAATCTATTAGAGTTTTCAACTATTCCTTAACAAGCTCCTAAAATATCGCTATAGATTATACCTAGAGTTTTGTACAGACCTCTTCCTTACAAATAAGCTAGTTACCGCTTGCCAAGGAGTACTAGTATACCGTATTACTATTTCTAACCCTTTTAAAGACCTTTCCCAGTTAATTAGCAAGTTGCAATCTTTTATAGTTGTATAGGAGAAGGAACACCCTTCCTAGGCCTTAATAAGACTGTCTTAAGGAGTCTACTTTATAGATTGTATATACTGCCGTGATATCCGTAATAACCGTAACCAAACCCGCTCCTATAGACAAAATACCGTTAGATCTATAAAGGCCAAGTGCTATGTTTGCCAAAAGGAGACCTGCCGCTTATGGAAATATATAGAGGAGGAGCGGAACCGTTCTAGAGATAAGTATAAAAGACGTTTTAATAATAATAAGGGCCGTAACGGTAACTTTAAAGAACGCTTCAGACAATACACTATCTACTATAAAGGAGATAATAATAATAAGCGTAACAAGACTTTTAAAGCTCTTATGCTAGACATAGACGCTAATAAAAACACTAATAATAATAACAGCGAGGAAGAATTAGAAGACCCTAACGGCTACTACCTTATATTATTTAGGACTTTTACTACAGACGAAGTAACCTCTATAAGCATAGAACTAGCTAATAAGGCTTGCGCTTACTTATTTACTGTAACCTCTATAGAACCTACTACGGAAACTAACCCGTTTAACTATAATATAATAACTGCCGCTTTACGCTATACTTCCACAGTATTTATGGGAATTATGATTAATACTAGTGCGTTAAAGAAGTCTATAGCTGGTTATAGATAATTCTAGGCACTATAGAACGCGGACTAATCCGTAAGACTTAATACCTTAACTAAAGGATAAGTTAACGTGTAGTTTAGCATTGGAATTACTACCTCTATTAGAACTACGGATGTTGTTACCCCTATAGGCAAGATACAGTTTTATATTGTCTATATAGATACCCCCTTCTTGCTCTATTTAGTGGATATAGACAGACTCTAAATCTACTATAACAACCTTAGAAACGTTGTTATCACTTATACTAAAAAAGTGCCAGTAGTGTAATAGTTTGGCCACCTATTTCTCTTATAGAGCTTATTACTATAGTTATATTTATCTAAATCCTTTAACGTGAACCCCTACTACTTAATAAATATAGAGCTACGGCGCCTGCATCGCCAATTTAGATATCCCTTAGTTAAGAAATTGCAAAAGCTACTCTATTATACTAGCCATAAAACTAACAGAATGGCTATTAAGTAACTAACCAAGTTCTACTACTACTGTTAGAAGTTTAGCAAATTACTAGGCAGATTCCGCTTCACCCTATAAAATAACATTAATTTTAACTATAATATTATTGTTAATATTATGTATATTAGCGGATTACCCCTTCTACACATTATTAATAAAGGAACGCGATTCTAAGCCAGTAGATAGCTATAAGATATTAGCGCCAAATATATATAGGACGTTCTATAGATATGCTAGATTAATATCTACCTAGGGCTACTAGACCTAATTACCCACAACGCCAGAAAGAACTTTGTTAGTAAGAAATTTAAGTAATACACCACTATTATAGGAATTAGTATAAAGGGAGTACTGGTTAAAGCATATAACTCTATTAGAATGGTAGAGCGCTACCATAGTCTATTATAGCGAGCCTACTAGATTATTATAACTGAAATCTCTAATATTAATAAGGAGATGGGACTCTAAATGGTGTTTAAAGCAATTAACAATTTAGCTAGCCCTAAAGGACTAGTTCCTATACTTCTAGTCTTTAAAGCCTACCCCCAAATGGTTAAATCTAATGCACTATCCCCCACTGTTATATAACGCGCTGCCGTAATCAAAAAGGCTATAGTAGAGATATAGAAGCTATAAGCTAAACAATAGATCGCTAATATATTAAATATGCGAAATGGACCTAATGCTAATATAATTTATAATCTCCTACTAAACTCACCTATTTTGGTCTAGAGAGAAGGAAACACTAGCTAAAGCGGCTATTAGGACGGGCCATTTACCTTACTTACCATTAAGGGTGAAATATATACTGTTAAGCTATCTAGCAGACCTACAGCCTTCCGATCTACGGTTGTAAAACCCTACCTTTAAGCAACTAAATCGTAGGAGCAAATTATTAGACTAAAATCGCCACCTAAACCTCTACTTAGGTTAGCCCTTTCTAAGACTATCTTAGAGAGACCTACTAAAGCTTAGTAATAACCCCTAAAACGAGGCAGAGGACGCCCTCGCAAATACCCTCTACTTACGGCTATAACTAATATCACCATCTACCTATAGGATGACAGTTAATTTAGTACCTAATTTAGCGCCTCCTAATAGAAGGAGCTTACTGGTCTACTTAAGAAGGGAGTTTTCGAGATTGTAAGACTCACGGATATACTATAAGGCGTATAACTCTTTAACTCGCAATTTATTAACAAGATTAAAAACAAGGGAACCAATAAAGCCTTTAAGAAATCCCAACTAGTTATATAAGCTTATAACAACTTAGAAAAAGAACTGGTTTTTACCTAATTACTAACTATTTAATAAGTTAGCTAACAACTAATTCTCTATATTGCCGCTATAAAGCTTCTATAGGCACAACTTTACCTCCGAGATATTTTATAGGCCTATGTATAATTAACTACTACACTAAATTAAGAGTTCTACGTATAACCTCCGCATAAGCTAATTAAGCAACTTGGGATTAATAAGGCCTCCGTTCTAAAGGTTGTAAAACTACTCTATGGAGTACTAGAAGCTGGTAACCACTAGTTTAAGATATATTACTTATATCACATCCAATAGTTGTATATAGACCAGTCTATGTACGACCCCTACCTCCTACAGAGTAATAAACCCTTTAGTATTGTAGGCCTATAAACCAATGATACTCTATTCCTAGTAGATAAGACCTTTATAAACGCAGAGTAAAATAAGCTGTATAAGGCTAAGTTTATGGCTAAGGAACGGGAATAACTTACCGTTAATACGCCTATTAAGTTTAATAGTGGAGTTATTTAGCTACTAACTAATAGGAGTATTACGCTTACTTAGAAACAACAATATATAAACCTTAGTACAATTAGCACCAAGCTTGCTATAAGTATAGGATTAAAAGGAGCTATAAAAACCTTAACTCTAAAGGACTAGTATATCGCTTAACGTGCTAGAGGTGTATATATCGCTTTAGTGTGCCAGCTAGAAGCCTTATTTAATTTATTCTTTACCGCCTAGGTAATTAACCCTAATAAGAAAGATGTAAAACAGTTAAATAAGCGTCTAAACTAGCAAATCAAGAACGCTAATAGAGGTCTTAAGTTCGTTAAGTTAGATATTAAAACCCTATAGCTACTGGTATTTACGGACGCGTTGTTTACTAACAATAAGGACCTCTTTTTGCAGATTAGCTACGTCCTCGTACTAGCTAATGCTACAAAGAAGGCCAATATCGTCCATTAGAGCTTAGTTAAGTGTAAAAGAGTTACTTAGAGCGTACTAGCTTTTAAACTCTACGGCACAGCCTATAGCTTTAACATTGGTGTTGTAATTAAGTCTATAGTAGACAAGATCCTATAAATTAATTTTCTACTTATACTTTGCACTGACTCTAAGTCCTTATATAACTGTCTAGTATAACTCGGAACCACCTAAGAAAAACGCCTAATAATTAATGTAATATACCTCCGGTAAGCCTATAAACAGAGATAGATTACAGAGGTGAAATAGATTAATGGAAAGGCTAACCCTACTAACGCCATAACAAAGGGAAAACCCTGCGCGGCTCTTTAACGGCTTATTAATATAAACCAAATCAACCCACAAGTTGTAGGATGGGTTGAATAAATGAACTTAGATTTAGCTTAGTGTTAGGTAACTAATTATAACGGTATAGACCCTGAATTTAACCAACCAATTAGAATTTTCTATGCCCGGTATGGAAAATTGCTATTGGCTCGCTTACCACTAGCGCCTTGGCGGCCCTCGCGATATATTAACCTACTACCCCTAATAACTCTTCTTCTTCTTCTCTTCCTTAGCGTAGTATCTCCGTAATACAGTATTTTACAGGCTTTGGTTTAGAGACATTTATATAAGCCGTAATATGGGTTATGTAATTACGGACCTATAAAAGGAGCGTGGAAGCTATTGCGTATACGCTATAAATAGTCTAGAAGTAAACTTGACTTTAGAGTATAGATTAGCCTTCTTTTTAGAGTTGCTCTAGTGTCGGAATATTAGTCATGTGATGTAGTTACGAGACTATGAAGCGAGGCTAGCTAACCTAACCTTGGAGCAACCCCTTACTTCTAGACATCAATAACTACTAACTTCAACACCGCATACGTATCGCAATATAGTGATATTTGTGCACGTTGATAAAGCAAGTACACCGACAGATAATTATATTATTAGTTTATATACCAACGATTCCAAATGGAGTTCCTATGGTTATAATTAGGAAGCATAGGTTAAATATAAAAGAAGTTATTAAAAGCTTCTTTTTATAGTACTTGCTATAGGTAGCCTACTAATAGGTTCCTATCTCTGCGATTCTATATAATAGCTTAAGCACAACCATAATCGTATCTTTGGGATATTAGTAACGAATTTACTCTAGAAAATATACTAATATTAAGCGCTAAAGGTGCGTCTCTAATTAGGTATAGGCCTAAGTAATATCTTATAAATAAACCACTATTCTATTCTTTATTAAGGAGGGAGCTAGTGTAATAATAACTCGCTAACTAG
>Ga0307507_10006605_pt1 | contig 17624 bp, 3 predicted proteins | sample 7_EM_MG_FD_207223 | JGI IMG/M metagenome (GOLD analysis project Ga0307507, IMG submission 207223) | Populus trichocarpa ectomycorrhiza microbial communities from riparian zone in the Pacific Northwest, United States - 7_EM | ecosystem: Host-associated > Plants > Roots > Unclassified | place...
GTATATTAGGGGGTTTTGCCAAGACTATCCGGAGACTATCCGGATAGTCTCCGGATACTATCAGCTGATAGGTCTATTATCCGAGAGGCCTATCCGGCCTATCCTCCGCAGGTCTGTGCGGGCACACTGCTCCTTATCACCCAACGAATTTTCCACTGAGAGTCTGAGAGCTTTGGTAACGGAGCATCAAAATACACCAAAAATTACCTTTTTCACTGCCGTATCTCGACCCTTTTATAACGTCTAGTTATTATAAAAATACTACGAGGTAGGTGTTCTTTTGCTGATAAATGACAATACGACGCTGGAGGACTGAGGCCAACGTGTTTGACGATGGTTCTGGAAGAGTCCTCCACATGCGTTTCCTGCTTACATAAGCAGCTTCCCTTTGTTTCTCTTTTTGGTCGGTGTCCGTAGCAATCACTTCGGACTCCGTAGATATAGGCCTATATTCGTCGTAGATAGAACTTCATATTCTCATTCATTCATTCCAATATCATTCAGTTCATCAGTATTTGCAGGTTTGGATTCTGCAGGGGGGTTGGTCGTGGATGATTCCGTTAGCGGGAAGATCTTGGGATATCTTTAGGTGTGGCCGTCTTATGGGTTTAATAAGATCATCTCTGACCATATCCTCCCACCGTTCCAGGCACTTACACAAGGACGAGCATTGATTGGCTGGGAGGATGAATCGCGAAATAGGGTAGGCAAAGAAGCGAGGTTTTGCAAACCCTGGTTCGGCGTTCCACAAATCGCCACGCCTGCATGTTAGTTGAAGGCCTGAAATTTCTGGCAGCGGCCACGTCGAATCCCTTATCGCTAACAGGCGCCATTATTGGGTGCCCTGGTGTTGTGGCCCAAGCGATCTGTGCGCCTGCATGCAACCTTAATCCCATGCCTTTCGGCCCAATTGCGGCCTCTCGGGACCAATCAAATAGAGCTATCCACGTGCAGATTGACAGGACGTTCCCGAGGGCATACAACACAACCCTCTCAGCCGTTGTATTGAGTCACAACTTTTTGAACCTCTGTGTGAGGTCGTGTGATGGCGTTTAGTGGTTCAATTGCTCACTCTGCCCAAGGTGCAGCTGTAATTGAGTTATGTAGAAACGTATGAGATGTGGACGTGACCGTGTAACCAGGCCTTAAGGGAGCCAACTGGACACTGGTTGTAGGTCGCAGCGAGCGGTTGCCTTTACTACACCCGGTAATGCAGCTATGGCCATTAAATTGCTATGAAAGTTCTCTCATATATCATCATATTTTAAGTAAAGGGTCTATGGCTTCGAGGCTATACTAAATAGGCTTTCAATGGAATGAAAGGGTTTGCCGACTTCTCCGTGTTGGTGGGAAGTTGCGATATTCATATACGGGTCTTCACAGTCGTACAATGAAGAATTTTTTGTGTAACGAGCTTCCTTTGTGGCCTTTTAGGCCTAAAATCCAATTGGCTGCATAATGGTTGACACCAGCCACATAAGATTAGTAGAACCTATTGATAAGCAAAGTACGAGGCTATTTTACGGAAGAGTCTATACGTGACAACGCATCTCGATCTGAGACCTTGTTACATGGAAAAGCTTGGACGCTGATATGCGTGACGAGTCTGTATTAAAAAGGTATTGTAAAATGACGAAAATCCTTTTGCAGCCTTCCCCCACGCAACCCGAGGAGAAAGGAGACAGCCGGGCGCTCCCACGGCGCACGGTTAAGCTTTCTATTCGGTCGGTTCTGTTACCCGGCCAGTCCAGACTGATACGGATGTTGCGGAGGGATATTTTAGATTCTCTTGGAATTGTGTCAGTTCGCGTTGTACTGGAGAATGCTATTTTCTTCAATGCAAGCCCTGGAGTTTAAAAGTTCTGCATAAAAACCGTTAGCTAAGTCAAACAGCCCTGCTTAACTGTGAGCTGACGGAACGCATTCGAAAAATTCAGGCTATTGCGCTCCATGAAATCTGACTTAGACTCTTACAATCTCGGGATGAGTGGGAACATGTGTAACAAAGATATAAGCACGGGAAGCATGGTACGAACAGATATCGCTTGCGACAGTGTCCATTTCTCACCCTCTCGCTCGGTCTGTTCTCATTGCTTCCTTCAGAGCGCTCGCCGGCTCCCGCTCGTTTGGCCGGTGCACACGTATGTTAAGTGTATGTAGTACAGACCAAATGCATGCACAATTTTTGATGCCGGCAGTTACCTGGTTTATCTCCTATAGGTTCAACCAAACTATCGGTCCGTCAATCAGAGTCGGCAAAGTCTTCACCGACACATCTCCATCGATAGAAGGTGTTAAGACGTGATGGAACGAGGCCGCTGATTTGTGGTGAAGTGCCTCAATATGTTTGCCCTGGTGACTGACGTAGGATAAGCACGCATACCAACTTTACGCTAGCTCGGGCGCAGCTATTCAATAATCCAACCGGGCAACTCTCCTGTGCAGACATAACTAGAAATAGCGCCGCCAGTGACAATTTGGTTTCTGACTCCCAGGACCGTCTTCTTCCCCTGATAGCCAGACCAATCCTACCCTATTCCTCAACGTAGAACATTCAGTAGGCCTTTCCTGGTAGCTAGATTCTCTTCTTCGCTTGATGTTAACGATTAATAGAGTTTTTTGATATCACCATGGCTGGTACAAAGGACAACACTCCAAATGGAACGGAACGGCCTAGAAATGGTGCCGAAGCCAGGTCCAATACTCAAGAGAAGCGTTCTTATAGCGGGGGCGCTCAAGCTGGAGACGCTGAACACAAGGTATTTATATTCAACCTATAAAGGCTATAGTGCTGATGTATTGCCTTATTATCTAGGACGCTAAGGTTCCAAGTGGATATAGTCTTCGCCGTGAAAACATAGCTACATCATCTACGGATGGACAACAACGGTTAGAAGCTTATAGAGTCTTCGTCTCATACCCACTCGCTCGTTGGCTTAGTGAAGAACCAGGAGAGGGATACTGGCATAGCCAAAGCCGTGGTAGCTAGGACTGATGGCACACTTGGATGCTATACAGTTATGCCTGAGATGTATATGTTCCTTTTATATTTCCTGGGCCTAATGATCCGTCCATTGTCGGTTTAGTTATCGGGAATTGCTATTTATTCTACGAGGTATTACTGTGATAGGTGCACTTGTCTAGGTTTATAGGACTGAATGTATCCCTACTATGGTAGTTTCGTATATCTCTCTTCAATGTTTAGTGCTTCTGTGCTGGGTATTTTTTTCTTCCTAATTAACATATATTCCAAGGTTTTTATAAACTCATGCTGAGATAAGGTTTGACAGCATATAATATTAGGTGTTGAGATTAATGAAGAAGAAAGCATTCTGCTTCTTCTGAGAAAACATCGTTAGCCGACGGAGACGATTTGAGCATGTGACATGTTTGCTCGAGATTTAAGGTCTTCTAGAATTCATTACATTATCGTCTTTGAACTAAAAATCCTAAATCATTCTGTTTGAGGACATCGTGTTCTTACCAACAACATTATTTGCCTGACACGTTAAGAGTAAAGGATGAGGAGTCCGAAGCTCGGAGAGTGTAGCCGAAAGCTCCGGGAGTGTTAAAATACGCTACGTTGCAATTACCTCAGCAAGCTCAGACCATAGAATTAATTAGCGGACATACGTATATCCGCAAGCGGATATCACTAACCTTTTTTGTCAAAAAGTTAATTCTATAGTCTAAGGGACTTTTGCGATCTTTACTAGGTAGACTAACTTGTTTATATATAGAAATAGGTATATCTATAAGAGTGAATCTATATTAGGAAATAGATACTTTCTTTACAGGCAACACGCCCTCGCTTATTAGCCCGCCGCTTTATCCTAGCCTATACTTTAGCCTTATTATATAAAAGCGTCCACCTCTTGCCGTTTTACTTTTCCTCCTCTATTTTCTCTTCCTCCCTAACGCTACGCATCCCCCTTACTAGATATTATTGCCTTAGTTAAACCTCCTTACTCCACCCCTAAGTCATTTTATTCCCCTATTAGCGTCCGCGCATATATAAGCCCTATTAATTCCCTTAATTTCTATATCTTAGACTAATAGTAGCGTAGCGTGTTAGAACCTTAAACCTTGCCCAATTGCCCCTAACTTTAATTTAGTGGTTTGCCTACCTCAGCCGAAATACTCCTTGTAATTTAACGATAATATTTGTCTAAGATATTTAAGACGGGTGATTGAATAAAGTCCTTTACTAAACGGCATCCCTTTGACTTCCCCTAAAACTAAAAACTTCGATTACCTATATTTATATTGCCCCCAACTAGTTAATCACTATGTTATAGTTGTGGAAAATAGTCTCGCTAGATTAGAATGCCCATTAGCTTCTTTTCTAATAGTGGATATAACAAAGCCTTATATGAAATACTACAGTAGACTCGCTAATAGGCTAGGTATATAGGTAAATAAAAAGTCAACAATATAATAATAACTGGTGGAGTGGTTGCCTAACAGATTAACTCTAATTATATTTTAAGATTTACTATAAAGAAAGGAACCATCTAGGCAGGAACTGTGGTCCTTTAAATACATAACTCCTTTCTATAGTAATGACTAAGTACGTTAGTACGTTAGTATGTTAGTACATCCCTCGCGTTTCTATGTTCCTATATTCCTACGTATCGAACTTAGTAACGTAATATGTTATATGACTTAGCTTACCTCAGCGAGCTTAGACGTGATTTTTTTGGCTAGTGTCGGAATAACAGCTAGGCCGTCTCCTTCTTGCGAAATCACGTCTGAGAGCGTTTGGCGAGCTTTGTTAAAATTATTAGCAAAAATCGTAGTTTTAGCAATTTTATAAGGGGATTTCCTCTACCACATAATAAAATTAAGTTTTTAAAAGTTTATAGATGAATCTTAGGGGGCTACTTTATATATCAAAGGTCTTTAAATTATATTATCCCCTCCCAAATTTGAGATTAATTTCGTTAAAGTAAAAAATTCCCATTGTTAAAATCATCAGCACTTTTAAGTACCTATATATATAAGCCCACATAAAGGTATTGTATAATTACAGCACCTGTCGTACCAACCGCGTGCCTACGCGTTCGGTACGCCGAGTACGCGTTTACGCGTTTGGTGCACTAACCACCCGCTTACGTGTCTGGTGCACCCCTGAAGCACTGACTAATCAGGGGGGAGGTGCGTCAGTATATAGACCACGTAGTCTACCTTAATAGAATCGACAGTCACCACCGTCTAAATGAGCATACGATACTATACGTATTTCGTGCCCCTAGACACGACTTACTTATACCATTAAATTGGTACCGACACTAATTAGTGAGCGCGCACAGATTAGGAGATACGCACTTGCTTAGAAGACGTCCAACGCTCCACCTTGTAAGCCCCTATTTCAGTTAAAGAGAATTAAAGTACTCTAGATTTGGAAGATGTCTAACGCTTTACCTTACCTAGAATTACCTTGAATCTACCCTGGTTTTAGAAGACGTTTACGCTCCACCTTAATTAGAGATATTAACTACTGTACCAGTAGTTAACGCGACCACATTAAGAATATGATTACACCAAGAACGCGACTACCACACCCTACTAAAATACCCCGGCCTCCTCTCTGACCCCTTACAGAGACTCTTTACCCTTTTACAAACTGTTACAGACCTGTTAATTACTTTTACGGACCGTTACGGAGACCTCTTACCCTCCTACGAACCACTATGGACCTGTTAAGACCATACGGAGACCCCCTTACCCTTCTACAAACCGTTACGGGCCCGTTAACCGATTTTACGGACCCTTACAAGACCTCTTCCACCCGCTACACACCACACTACACTATACAGTATGGCAGACATCAGTAAGCAGGTTGATGAAGGTCAAAAGAAGTAGAGATAAGGAGTTAACGTTACGTCTATAGATAACGTTAACAACTATATTAAATTTAAAATCCTTAAGTACAAATACTTTAAGCTTATAAATGTTGACCTATAGGAGCAATACTAGGAAGACTTTGCGGACTTTATAGAAGCCATCTTTAAGGAATACAACCCTACTACTATCTATAACCTACGGACCCTTTTATATAACCAAGGCGTATGGGTTAAAAGGAATAAATGGGTTACTATTACACGGTCCTTATACAATATAATATATAAGGAGGACTGAACGGAATAGACTAAGGAAGAAATCCTAGACGAGTATAATACTACTAAGGAACTCTTTGCTTCTTCTAAACTTAATATAATTGCTGGCCTTATACCTAACCCTCTTAACCAAATTCGTCCTATAAACCTAAGCAGTTTTAGAATTGACCTTACTAGCCAGAGCACACCTAGTACCCAAGTTATAGACCGTAATACCCCTATAAACCAAAATACGGGCTAAAACCCTTCCGCCACTGCCTAAGTTATAGATCCGTAAACCGCCTAAGTTATAAATCCGCAACCCGTCTAAGTTATAAATCCGCAACCTACCCAAGTAAAGACCTACGGCAAGGAGTTAGCTAACCTAGCTAAGCTCTATACCAACGAATCTAAGTACAGTGGTGAAAATGATAACTTTAACTTTAAACTGACTATCTTTACGGACCTCTGTTAAAAGGCTGATATTCCTAAATAGGAGTTCAGCTAAGCCTACTCTACCATACTGCGCGGCCTAGCACTTAACCACTACTATACTAACCTTAAGAGCAACCCCCTTGGTGTTCCCTTTGATAAGCTATATAAAGCTACACGTAACTACTTTAAAGGACCGGAATATAAGTGTGATATTCTTACCTAATGGAATACAACTAAGCTACAGACCGTAATTAACAAGAATACTAAAAAATCGACTATAGAGTGTCTGCAGATCCTTATTAAAGACCTCTGGCACCTATAGTACGGCCTTAACGCTAAGCTTTGAACAGACGACTTCCTGCACAATAAACTTATTACGGCTTGCCAGGAAGTAGAGCCCTGCAAGTATGCCTACTACAAGCCTACAGATACCTTAGCTGGCCTTATTAATAATCTACGCTCCTCTATTATAACATACGAAGTCTTAAACCCACCGAGCAGCACTTAAGCCTTCGCTACGGATATTTAATATCCGTAAATAAACTCAGACGTCTACTTTACGGACCGCCGCTACTGCCAGCAGCACCTATACCGACCAAGTCCTACCCGTAACCCCTATAGCAACCCCCGTATAAAAACATACCCCCGCAGACAAACCAGTCAGAAGTGCTTTGTGTGCGGCAAAGAAGGATATTGGTCTATAAGGCATACCTAGGAAGAACATAACAAGTCTAGAAAGAGACTTGATAACCAGATTAACCAGTTCATTTTGGAATATAAAGGAGAGAAAGCAGAGGAGCCCCCTAATAAGTCAATAGAAGCCCTTATAATTGACTTTAACTTAGATGCTTAGGAATAGGAGACCTTAGAGACATTCCTAACTACTTTTAGACCTTTTATGGACAGTTAAGCCTTTAATACTATGACCGTATTAGCCGACCGCTCCTTTATATACTTAATTACACCCGAAAACTGGCCTGTAAGTACATCCGTTGGACCCGTTATGGATGTTATAGACCGCGAACAGGACCCATTTGTATATATTACTACAGAACGCTATACCCCCAAAGAATTTTATAGCATTATGATCGATACAGGTGCCTTTAAGAAGTCTACTATAGGTTACGGACAATACCTTGCATATAAGACTACCGTAAATGATAATACGGACATTAATACTATGCAAGCTGGGGCCGTAAACGTCTAATTTGGCATTGGTTTAACCGCATTAATTAAATTAGTTGCAGTTAAGACCCTAATTAGCCTAGTTAACTTCCATATAGTAAAAGCGGACACCCCTTTTCTACTCTGTTTTGCAGATATGGACAGGTTACAGGTCTACTATAATAATATTATGGACACCTTAACTAGCCCTGCAACTGCCCTAGGAAGCAAGCATATTACCCTACCAATTACACGACAATTTGGACACCCGTTCCTTATATAGGGAGAGACTTTACGGACCTATATTTAGGAATCTTTTAACTATAACCTATGCTACCTTACCAGTACTAAAATCCACCATTTATACCGCCGTTTCGGCCACCTATTAGCCAAAAAGCTATATAGAGTTCTTAAACGCTCTAGACATAACGACGTTGACAAGAAGGCAATTAACCACCTAACCAAATACTGCTCTTTTTGCCAGAAATACGGACGTTCCCTAGGCAGATTTAAGTTTACCCTTTATAAGGACCTTAACTTTAACCACTTAGTGTACGTAGATATTATGTACATTAACGGCAGTCCAGTATTATATATAGTTAATAAGGCAACCCGCTATCAAGCCGCCTGTTGGTTGTAAAATATATCCATAAAACATACTTGGGACATTTTACGGACCTACTAGATTAACACATACCTTAGACCCCCTAAGTATATCACCCACGACGCTAGTAGGAACTTTATTAGTAAGGAATTCTAATAGTACGCTACGGCTATAGTTATTTTAACAAAAGCCATTCCAGTTAAGGCGCACTGGTCCGTTGGACTTGTTAAGTAAGCTTACCTAGCTTTACGGAGAGCTTACCAGATTATTATAGACAAGTGTAAGAATATCTAAAAAGAACTAGCTTTATAGATGGCTATAAAAGCCGTTAATAATACCGCTAGCCCTAACGGACTAGTACCTACCCTTTTAGTCTATGGAGCCTACCTAAGGATAAGTAAACTGGACCCTCCTACCCTATCTATTACAGATTAAGCAGCTATAATACGGAAGGCAATGGCCGAAATAGTTAAATTATAGGCTAAATAAACTGTTAATAACGCTCTATACCACTGCAACGGACCTAATATAACCCTAGTACATAACCTCCCGCTTAACTCTAAAGTCCTCATGTGGCATGAAAGCGGCAATTAGACTAGACCTTACTGTCTACTGGCCGTAGAAGACAAGACCTGCTATATATAGCTCCCTAGCGGACCGACAAGCTTTAGAAGCACGTCCATAAAACCCTATTTTTGGTCTGAAAACATCTATGACGTTAAGCTAGACGAACCAGAAGCACCCACCAAATTGGATAAACTAGAAGCACCCTTACCTACCCTAGAGGTCCCCTAGAAACCCAATAAACCTGTGGAACCTGCTGTAAAGCGTGGCCAAGGACGCCCCCACAAGAACCCTATAACGGAGAATCACCTAACCTCTATAGGCATATCCGCAAAGCAATCTCCGCCTGCGGATATATTAGTTCTAGTATAGGAAACCCCTTTTACGGACTCACGACGTAAAGAGATCAACGGACTACTTAAGAAGGGCGTCTTTATAGTTATAACGGAGAGAGATGTTCCGTAAAGCGTCCGTATATTTAACTCGCGCTTTATTAACGAAATTAAGCACCCTAGTACTAACAAAGCCTTTAAAAAATTAAGGCTTGTTATATAAGCCTATAACGACCAAGGAAAGGACTTAGTCCTTATATAATCGCCTATAATTTAACAAGTTAGCTAATAGATCATACTTGTATTTATACCAGGGCTACAGTAAACTAAACCTATAGCCCTCTACTTACGGGACATCTCGCAAGCCTATGTGTAGTCTAATACCTACCTAAGTAGGGATATCTTTATATAACTACCCCATGAGCTTAACCTATAACCAGGAACAATTTTACGGGTTATAAAACCCCTATACGGAGTACCAGAAGCTAGAAACTATTAGTTTAAGATATACCACTAGCACCACGTCCGTAAACTTAAGATGGAGTAGTTAACCTATAACCCTTGCCTCCTATACACCCTATTAAACGGCCTTGGTATTATTAGACTCTAAATAGACGATACCCTCTTTTTAGTAGACCAGACATTTACGGATGCTAAAGAGACTAAACTATAAGAAGCTAAGTTCCTGGCAAAGCTATAAGAGCAGTTAACTAAGCAGACTCCAATTAAGTTTAACAGAGGCTTAATTACACAAAAGGGCAACTTAATCCAGCTAACCTAGGAACGCCAAGCTTAAAACCTAAAGCTTATTATAGTAAAGCCTACGGACCTCACCAGTTCCCGCAGAGAGACCTGTAAGACCGTAAATATAAAGGACCAATATACTGCACAGCGTGCAAGAGGCGCCTATATTGCCACAGTCTGCCAACCCAAATCTGCCTACAACTTATCCTTTACGGCCCAGACAGTAGATCCGCAAGAAGAAAATATTAAGCAGCTTAATAAGCGCATTTAATAGCAGATTAATAATGCGATAAGAGGACTTACTTTTATACCACTAGACCTAAATTCCATTAGCGTAATAGTATTTACGGACGCCTCCTTCGCTAATAATAGGGACCTGTTATTACAAATCGGCTTTATAATTGTACTTATAGACCGTAATTAGGACGCAAATATACTACACTAGTCTTTAATTAAATGCAAGCGAGTAACCCGCAGTGTACTAGCTTCTAAACTATATGCACTAGCCTATGGCTTTAATATAGCAGCCGTAATTAAATCAACGATCCAGAAGATCCTATAATTAGAGCAGCTACCCCTAGTTTTATACACTGATTTAAAGTCCCTCTATAACTGCCTAGTTAAACTAGGCATAACACAGGAGAAGAGGCTTATGGTTAACCTAATGTGCTTATATTAGGCCTATAAACAACGCGAGATTACGGAAGTTAAATAGATTAGTAGTAGAGACAACCCAGCAAACGCCATAACTAAGGCAAAGCCGTATTAAGCTCTTAAAACCCTAATTAATATAAACAAGCTTAACCTAAAGGTTACAGAATGGGTAGAGCGAGACTAATGGAGCATTTACGGTTCAGTTACGGCCCGTTGGAGGGCCGTACAGTATATTTACGGCCCGTTAAAAGGCTGTACAGTTTATTTTACGGACCGTAAGCAGGACTTACGGCCAGATTAGAGCACTATTTAGAAGGCAACCCAGAAGGCACCTTAGAAGGGATTTCCTATGTATTTTCTTATGTGTTTTATGGTTCTATTAAGGCAATTATAGAGGCTATATATAAGTGGTTTTATTTTCCAAGTACCGCCAGTGTATAATTACAGCACCTGTCGTACCAACCGCGTGCCTACGCGTTCGGTACGCCGAGTACGCGTTTACGCGTTCGGTGCACCAACCACCCGCTTATACGTCTGGTGCACCCCTAAAGCACTGACTAATTAGGGGGGAGGTGCGTTAGTATATAGACCACGTAGTCTACCTTAATAGAATTGATAGTCACCACCGTCTAAATGAGCATACGATACTATACGTATTTCGTGCCCCTAGACACGACTCACTTATACCATTAAATTGGTACTGACAGGTATAAAAGTCCAAAATCTCATAATTTATAGAGCTAGATCTCCTAAGTAATTTAATTTAATTTTTATTTTAAAAAATGTTATGGGGATTTTAATTAATTTTGTTAAAAATTATAAGTTTTCCTTATAAAAAATGCTTGTGCTTTTATACAAATCTCGCCAAAGTCTCTTAGACTAAGAAATCGATCAAATATCCGAAGGAGTTTAGCGCGCCAGCGCAATCGATTTCTTAGTATAAGTCCACTGAGGTAATGACTTAGCTACCCCTCGTCCTATAGTTTAACTAGTTCTAGCGCCGCCCACGCTTCCTCTACTAGTCCGTTTATATCTTCCCTTAGTAGTTGTACTACTGCTAATATAAGGTCCGTAATACTATCCCCCTCCTTTTTGTCTTTGTCCTTAAAGATATCTTATATCTTTAAATTGTTTACTAGAGGAATAGCATTCCCGTCTTTAATTTGGTAACCTTTATTATTTCTAATACCTTTTATTAAATCCTTATTATCTAATTATTATAACTAGCTAGTAACTACTATATTTTCCCTTAGTAAAGTTATACCGTCCTATTTCCGTTATATAAAGAAGAAGTTAGTATATATTATAATCGCGGCTCCGTCCGGTCGCTAACCTTCTTTATACGCTAAGTATATAAGATTAAATATACGGTTATCCTATAATGTTTACTCTATCTTTAACGCTAAGTATATGCGTCTTATTATCCTTTATAGGCGTCTAGTGCCTTATCTAACTTGCCTTAGGGTCTTGGATTTAATCTACTGCTAAGAAGTTAGAAGACTAACTCTTAGCTACTTATAACGAACTTTAATCCCTTCGCGATAAATAAGATTATACACTAGTTAAGTTCTAACGTCTTTATGCTAAAGAGTCTTAAATACTCAATACTTGACTAGCTGCTTATACTTAGCTAACCCGTCTTAAAAAGGGTTATAAGAAGGTTTATTTAAAGGAGCTAAGACTTACTAAGTAAGGTCTTCTTAAACTGGAAGCGGAGGAGGCTAAAATAAATTTATCTTAAGTAGAGAAGGAACAACTCTAAATATTATAGCAGTTAATCCTCCTAGGTCCCCTTTAGGTAACTTATTTTTTTTAGCAATCCTTTCTTATTAATACTTTCTAACCTATTTTCTCCTAATATTCCCGTACCTTTTTTATATCATTCTTTAGGTTATCTAGTAGTTTTTAAATAGTCTTACTATAGCCTATTGTAAGGGATATTATTGCGGGCACCTAGGGTTGTCCTTAGGACAACCTCCGGAAGCCCCTTGGTTGGTCGCCGGTCACATACCAGAGGCACGTACCCGTAGTATATAGTCTCCACAATCCTAGAGGCCTTACCTCCTTAAGGATTTGTCTCTCTCACTAATTTATCTTATTCCACAATCGTGTCCTTATAGCCCCCTATCTATAAAGTCCCCTTATATTTAAATCCTTCCTACTCTATTTTAAAAGGGTAGCTGGCTTTAGGGACTAGATTATTTGTTTATATCTTTTATTTACATCTACTATCCTCCCTTAAAATCTCGCGATGACCTAAACAGAAACTCCATAAATACCTTATAGAAAGCCGTTGTATTAAGGCAGGAAGGTCCCTATAATAGCAAGAGATTATAATAATATAAACCTCTGGGTAAGACGGCCGAACAAGCCCTAATACCTAGATGCGCCAGGAGCTTGAAGACTCTCGCACACCTACAGTTACCGGCAACGCTAAGGAAAACGTAGATACCCTCTATGACGGACGCAGCGCTACTAGAAAGCAACTAAAACCCCTCTAGCCCTACCTAGGCTAATTAGAAGACCAAGCACCAGAGGCAATACTAAGATCTTCCCCTAAGCCAGAAATGCCAGAGGAATATACTAATGTATCTAATTAGGAACCTAACCGGAACCCTCCTAGAAGACTACTGGCCCATAATTAATATAGTGGTGGTGCTTATAAGCTAAGCGGGCCTACCCCTTTAGGTAATCTAACCTAAACACTGACTTAAGACCTGAGGCTTATTGGGAAACCTATACCAGTTACTAGTGCTAATACTACCTCTATAGCCAGAGCTTCCCTAGGCCCAAGTTTGGAAAGTTAAGAGCCCTATACTAATATCCTCTAAGATAAATATTGGGAAGCCGTTATAAGGCTCTTAGAAGCCATATAGGAGGAAGCTACTAATAAATATATTAGAACCCTTTAAGGGCAAATTTAGATCTAGTAGGGTTTAATTTAAGCTAGATAAGTTCTTTTACAACCTAGCTAGGGCTAAGGGCTTTCTAGGGGCTGCCTAGTACCCACCTGAGGAAGTATAGAAGACTTAGAGAGACACTTACGTAATAAACAGAAGAAAGACATAGACTAATTAGCCAAGGCCTCCGGTAGTTTAGAACTCCATTATAAACCCAGCGCCTAATATTTAGATAATTGGGTTTATAAGGTAGACAACTTTTTTAAGATGCTGATAATATAAGATAATACTAAAGAACGTATATAGTGGATTATTAGTAAGATTAAAAACTAATTGCTAAACTAGATTGCGCTTAATTAACCTAATAAAGAGTAAATTACTATATGGCCATAGCTATAGACCTTCTTAAAGGGCTAGACCTAAGATCTGTATATTGTATAATATAATAATGCAGAACAATTCTGGAATAGTATATAGCTGGACCATTAAGATTTCTGCCAGTTTATAAACTTTATAGAAACTTGTACTTAATAAATAGATCTAGAGCCTTTTAAAAATAAGGACGGCAGCGTCTATAAAAAGGAGAAGATTGGATTTATCTAGGCTAGAATTAAGCTAGTAATTTGTGACAAAATAAAGCGCATAGGAGCCCTACCATAAATTACCGTATATGCAGATTTAAATAAGCGGTTCTAAACACCAAGGATGTAGTAAGGAACCAGACCTCTTTTAGCAAGAAGCTAGGGGGTAGCTAGAAGCATGGGCACTCTAGTAGTAACGCAGGATAGACCCAGTCTTTAAAGAAGCCATTCTTAAAGAGAACTTTGGAATGGTTAAAGTTAGGAACCTTAAGCAGTAGGAAAGACTCTTAGGGTTAACCTAACACCCAGCCGACACCCTTATAGGAACACTCTAAAAAGCTAAAAGGATATTCTTATTAGAAAAACAAGCAGGGTAATAAATGTACTAATAAACTAAAAAAAGAAAAGCCCTAGTTATGGATGTCTTCTGGCTATAACTAGGGCAGGATATAGAAGGGAAGACTCTCCGTATTGCTGTTAAGCTAGAAATAACACTCCCTATAGGCGAGGTGTGTTAGTTTTAAGCACTGTATAATAGCGGCGCTAAAATTAATCTTATATGATATAACTTGGTAAAAGAGTATAAACTTATCCTGTTGCTAGGGTGGCGGAAACCTATTATAGGCTTCCTAGATAAGTATTAGATTAAACTATATAGCGCCTATAAGCTTATAGTGTTAGTGGCCAATATATATAACCGCACTAAGGTGGTTGGCCCGCAACCCTTCTAAGCGGCTGACTTCATAGATTATAACCTTATCCTTAGATATTCTTGGCTTATAGAAGTAGATTTTAAGATATACTTTAAGATAGGAGCCTTTAAATAGTGGAACAATAAAAAATTAGAAGGGCGCATATTACTAATAAGCTTAAAAGATATCCTAGAGGATATAGCTCTAGGTAAAATAGTATACGCTCTATACCTAAAGGAGTATTAGATCCAACCCCTGTTTTATGGCAAGATAGGTATAGAGCCTAGTATAGGTGATAACCCTTCTGTAATGGAGACCCTATAGGGAACTGCCGGATAGGTCGCGGAAACATTATAGGGAGGCAGCAATCTTAAAGATCTTATAAGATACTTCCATTGTTATGGGTTACTCTAGCTCAAGCAATACGCGGAGAGCATGCTACAGCACCTTAAGCGCTGCGTCAAGGAATTCCCCGCCCTCCACTAGCTACCGTATAAAACTGTTTAACGTATAGTAGCAACTATATACAAACAGTTACTATAGCGCGCGATACTGCCCGCAAGCGTTTTAAGGGAGCTCTGGGACCTACCTGATAATAATATAGAGGATAAACACAACCCTAATTTGTTAAATATTCTAGTAGGCCTAAGGGACTTACTAAGGGTATTCTTGGGTAGGCGAGCTAAAGTCCTTTTATAGAACTTGGAGTATAATTATATAATTAATCTGGAAGAAGGTAAGCAGCTACTAAACCTTCCTATCTATAACCTCTCTTATAAAGAGCTTGACATCCTATAGGAGTACCTTAATGGCTTACTGGAAAAGGGATGGATATAGCCTAGTAAGTTGCCGGTAGGTGCGCTAATCCTCTTTATCCTAAAACCAGATGGAACTATAAGGCTATACGTAGACTATTGCGGTCTTAATAAGATTATAATTAAGAACCGCTACCCACTACTATTAGTTAGTAAAATGCTGGATTAATTATCTAGGGCGAAGATCTTTATAAAGCTGGATCTATAAGACGCCTATTATAGGCTCTATATTAAAAAAGGAGATAAATAGAAGACTGCTTTTAAAACCTAATATGGCCATTTTAAATATTTAGTAATGCCTTTTGGGCTAGCTAATACGCCTATAATATTCTAATTATATATTTACAGAGCCTTAGGGGGACTAGTTAACCACACATCCGTTATCTATTTAGACGACATTCTAATCTACTTAGAAGATAAGGATTAGCACAAGCAACATATCCGCGAAGTGCTGGAATGCTTGAATGATTAGGGCCTCTACGCTAAGGTGTTAAAGTATGTCTTTAATACCAAGCAGGTTGAGTTCCTGGGTTATATTGTGACGCCTATAGATATAGTTATGGACCTAGTATAGGTGCAGACAATTTAAGAGTGGCCAGAGCCAGAGAGCTACTAGGATGTTTAAGTGTTTCTAGGCTTTGCCAATTTCTATAGGCGCTTTATCTATAACTACTTAGATATTACCTAATACCTATCTAACTATATTACTAAAGCTTTCTAAAACCCAGCCTAAGGAGTAAAAAGCTTAAAGGTAGGAAGGAAGAAAACTAAGAAGGGACTAACTAAATAGTATAAACCATGGACATGGCCTAGAAAGGTATAGGAAGCCTTTTAGGAACTACGCGCAAAGTTTATAAAAGCTCTACTATTGCGGCACTTTAACCTAGATTAGCCACTAATAATGGTTACTAATGCATTAAATTTTGCCCTTGCTGGTATCCTACTGTAACCTAATAGGCATCTGGACTCTACCTAGCTCTACTAGAGACCGGTAGCATTCTATAGCAGAAAATTCTAGGGACCTAAAGTTAGGTATTATACCTATAATAAGGAACTGCTGGCTATAGTTAACTGCTTTAAACAGTGGCGACACTACCTTAAGCACGCAAGCTATACCACTTATATACTCTTAAATCATTACAATCTATGCTACTTTATGACTATAAAGGAGCTTATACCTTAATAGGCCAGATAGGCGGAGGAGCTTGCGTAATTTGACTTTGAGATTAAATATAAGCTAGGGGAAAGTAACCCTGCTAATAGACTGTTATAACGGCCAGACTATGCCAAAGGCTTTAAAATGGGAGAAGGAAAATAGATAATAAATATCCTACTCCCTATATTGCAGAACAAACTCTAGGTATGGGATGCTTAAGCACCCATAGCTTTAAGCACCAAGTCTTAGGTGGTGTAAACCCTATTGGCTTCCACTAACGTTCTGGCTAGTACCCGGTCTGTTACTAATAAGGGTCCAAATATGCCTAGACAGGACGTTCCTAATACACTCTTGGAACCTAGTAATATATTACCTCTAATTATTAAGCTGTCCCCTTAAACTAAAAGTAAAGCCATAGAGCAATTGGAACCTAGAGCTCTGTAAAGACTAAAGGACTTTAACCTTATAGCGGCCTTCCTAATATATGCGCACTAGAGAGTTATAAGATCCATAGTACTATCTAGTTGTGTACTTAGAGTAGTATAAGACAAAATAGCTTTTACCTAGGAACTATCTAAAAGGTTAATAGATCTTATCCATAAGGTGTAATGGAGGGACGCCTTCTATACCATTTTTAATATAAAAGTAGACTGGAAACGTAATGGAAAGGAAGCTAAAAGGTGCTAAAATTAGGAACTGGACCTAATAGGCCTACTGTGTAGAAGTGGTAAGGTTTAGGTGCTATAAGAAGCAAATCTATAATAGAAGATTCTTATAAGGAATCACATTGGCAAAATATGGTACCCTTTCAATGGCCTCAATGGTTGGTGGTTGACGCAATTGGCGCGCAGTTGAGGTCATTTGGCAACTCGACCGACTAGCCTA
>Ga0307507_10006606_pt1 | contig 17624 bp, 4 predicted proteins | sample 7_EM_MG_FD_207223 | JGI IMG/M metagenome (GOLD analysis project Ga0307507, IMG submission 207223) | Populus trichocarpa ectomycorrhiza microbial communities from riparian zone in the Pacific Northwest, United States - 7_EM | ecosystem: Host-associated > Plants > Roots > Unclassified | place...
GAGAATACAGATTATCTGACAGATGCAGAGCTTCGTGTAGAGCCTCCGTACGCAGAGCTTCGCGCAGAGCCTCGTGCAGAGCCTCTGTACGTAGAGCTTCGTGTAGAGCTTCGTGCAGAGCTTCGTGTAGAGCTTCGTGTAGAGCTTCGTGCAGAGCCTCTTGTAATTAGCATATAACTTAAATAATATATTACATTACCTCAATTGCATATTAAGGAATGTATAAGTTAGTCAACTGCGTATTATTTAACTTTTAAATATGTTAAATTGGTCAACGGCGTATTATTTAACTTCTAAATATATCAAGTTGGTCAACTGCGTATTATTTAACTTATAAATATGTCAAGTTGGTCAACTGCGTATTATTTAACTTTTAAATGTGTCAAGTTGGTCAATTGCGTATTAAGTTAGTTAAGTTGCATGTCAAGTTGGTCAATTGCGTGTCAAGTTAGTCAAGTTGCATGTCAAGTTGGTCAATTACATGTCAATTACGCGAAACGCGCTTAACAAAGTCGACTTGAAACCCAGCCTACGAATATTTTCCCGATGCACTAATACAGCCTGTTGCACGACCCCCCCTTAAAAAAAAAAGTTGATTTCGCTTCGGTACGCGGGCTCGCCAAATCGCCACCAACTGTACATAGTAATTGTAGCGAAGCCGTATGCTTGGCTGCAAGAACTTTACTTTTAGCAGACTTACAACCAGCCTTCCTCTGTAGTGTTGTGATCTTTATTAAATATTATAAGGTTTCCACCCATATAATATTACTAAATTTCATTAGCAATTAAAGAGACAGCATTATATTTGCGTTTTAGCGGCTATAACAGAGGTATAGTTAAGGGGGAGAAGAGGAAGTATATATCTTTAATTTGGTTCTTCTAGCCAACCAAGGCGATTCTCCATAGCAACTAAAAAGGTCCTTGCGTGCAGGCATATACATTCGCTATAATTACTATATACAGTTGGTGGCGATTTGGCGACCCGTACCGAATCTGCAATTCGCTTAAGGGGAGGGGAAGCTGGTTGTGCAATGCACTGTATCTGTCACAGTGCTATAATGCTAATAGGCTGAATAACTACATTGTGGTATGAAGAGGAGAAGGAGGTAAAAGGGGGTATCGTATATAAATAGTAGGGGCAGCCGCTAAGGCGCTAGTGGTGGGCCAGCCAACAGTAGGAAACAGTACGAGACAGTACGCGTCAGGACTGTGCTGTGACAGTACTCCCCTCCCCAGAAGGTTTGGTCCCTAAACCGAACAAGTAACCTATTTTCGCTACAAAGATGTCACTTCTGCTTACCGCCCTTGACCGAGCCAATAGCGATTTTCCATACCGGGTATGGAAAATCTTAATTGGTTAGCTTAACGAATAAAATCAATAGAACTCTATACCGCTACCGCGTGGCGCTTCTTGGCAAAAAACCAACTAATTAGATAACTTTAACCGGCGGTTAAGGTTTTATAAGATTTTAACCACCATAAATTACCTTTATAGTTGGCTATAGCCTTGGCGTGGCTCTCCCTTATCTTATACCCAGTTTAGGGGTCTTGGCTTCTTAGGGTGTTATTTATAAAACCTTAGTAGTGCGCGCTCGCACCCTTTTAGGGATTTCTTAGGTTCCCAGGTTTTCTTATTATAGTATTTCCATTTAATACAGTATATTAAGCCATGCTCGTCCATTTGTTTATTATATATATTAAGGATCTTTTTAAATTCCTACTTATCTATAATATTGCCGTTATTATCCCTTTTGGCTATCCTGCCTATAATATTACAACGTTCCTCTTTATTAATATATACTTAACCAGAGATCTCTTTAGGGAACTAGAGGCGGACTTTTAAAGTATGGAAAGACTTATTAACATAGATATAGTCTAGGAGGTTAACTACGACTGCTCCTCTATAGGCAGCTAGGACGGGCTAGGGTCCGTCCTAGTTATTATCCCACTTCCTTTTAGGCTAGTTAGTCTTTATGTTTTTAAGGCTAACTATAACCATATCATCCTTTTTAAATATTATACCTTTATCTCGTTTTATATTAGCGTTGTCTTTATATTATTGCTAGGAGATATAAGCTAGGGCTTTAAGCTGGGTTAAGATGCGCTCAAAGCGGTTAGCAATAGTATTAGCTTATAGGTACTCCTTCTTTGTATATACAGATAGGGCTAATGGCTAGGGGCCTACTAGTTTGACGCCTAGACGTAGGTTATAGCTATAATTAGTAAAGAACGGTGAGATTCCCATGGTTTTATTAACCTAGTTATTTATAGCAAACTCGGTAAGGGGGAGCTAATCTACTTAGTTGTCTTAGGTAAAGCTTACAAAGGCGCGTAGGTACTTATTTATTGCTACATTAATAATCTTGGTTTAACTATCCGTTTTAGGGTACTATGCGGAGCTAGGGCTTAGGGTTACCTTTAGGCGCTAGTTTAGGCGACGCTAGAAGTTAGAAACAAATAAAGAGCCTCTATTAAAAACAATAGTATTTAGAGCACCGTGTAACTTATAGATAGTGTAGATAAATACTTTAATAAGCTCCTTAGTATCTAGGCTAGTAACAGAAATAAAGTGTCTTATCTTTATTAGGCGGTTAACAACAATAAAGATATATCTGTATATTTTGCCGTTACAAAGGCACTTAGGTAGGTTAATGATATAGTTAATAGAGATATCAGTCTATGGGCGGACTAGTAGTTCTAGTAGTTTTAGGAAACCAGGCGGTGCTAAGCATAGGGTTTTTATACGGAAGTAGAGAGCGTAGTCTTTTATAAAGGTAGCCGTAAACTATAAAATACCTAGCCACTAATACATTTAATTAAGGAGGTCTAGTGTTTTAACGCGGCCTGGGTGACCCACAGGGCCCAAACTGTATATATAGTGTACAACTTCTAGTTAGAGTTTATATGAATTAGGGACAAATACTTAATTCCTATAATAGATTAGGCCGTTAATAATTAAATATTTGGATTTGTTATAGCGAAGCAGCTTTCTAATCTGCTTAGGCTAACGGCATACTTTACGGTCTTTCTATTCGCGTAGTGCAGCCTGTTACGGACAACTTAAGTATAATGTTACGACTACTTGGGGAAGAGTCGGAGGAAGCTAGTTGGTTAATACAGGCACGGTCCAGAATGGAACCAGTGGAACCATGTAATAAGGAATGGTAGCCAAGTCATATAATGTGCTACGTAAGGAACGCAGGGAACGTAGTAAACGTATGTACCTTATGTACAACACGTACCTTACGTACAAGAGAGGATTTCTTAGGAGTACGGTTGTGTATTTAAAGGACCTCAGTTCCTACCATAGATAGTTCTCTCCTTATAGTAAATCTTAGAATATAATTAGAGTTAATCTGTTGGGCAACCACTCCACCAGTTATTATTATATTGTTAAATTGTTCTTACCTATATACCCAGCCCAATAATAGGGCCTACTGTAGTTACTACTACAAGGTTCCGTTACACATTCACTATTAAGGTTATAGTATTAAATAAGGTTAAATAATATGCCACCCAAAGCACTAGTTATAACGCCATTAACAGCAGCAACAACTTTAGGCGTAGGAGGAGATACTAGTATAGTAGATACAGATTCTTAGTTAATTACGCGAAGTCAGTTATAAGAAATGGTTAATCACTTATAAGATAATAGTAGAATACTTAAAAAATGCATTAATGGAATTGGAGTAGTAAAGGTTAAGCTACCTTTAATTAAACGGTTCTTAGGAGAGAAGTTAAAGCTTAAAGGATTTCTTATGTAGATGTACTTTAAGGTTATGCAAGAAGGAGTAAAGTTAGCAATATTATTGGATTAAGTAGCCTATGCAGGGTTATTCCTGACGGGGAGGGTACTTAAGTGGTTTAAACTGTATCTTACGGAGATATAGGCTAATGGCATAACAACTACTAACCAGGACGTATAGTATATATTTGCCAGTTGGAATAGGTTTGCAGAACGGTTAACGCAGATATTTAGAGACCTGGAGGCCATAACCACAGCGGAATGAAAGCTTTAGAACTTAGTACAACGCACTTTAGCAATTAAGTATATAACGCAGTTTTAAACGCTAGCTATATAGGTTAAATGGAATAATAGGGCGCTTATGGCATAGTATAAACAAGGACTTAAGGCTAAAGTCTAGGATATAATTATCCTAATAGAAGATGCGGATACCCTAAGGGAGTTAATAGATTAGTTAATAAAGATTAATAACAGGATCTACTAAAGGGAATAGGCTAAGAAAGGTTAGGATAGAGTTTTATAGTTGTATAAGGCGTAGAGTACGCAATAACCAACACAGAGTTAAAAACCATAGAATGGCGCAGAGCTAATAGACCTAAGCGGTACTAAAGAAACCTAAAGGTAGGAAAAGAAACTATGGAAACCTAGAGGTTAAGGATCTAGTAATTAAAGGACTAAGGAGTAGAGGCTAAACTAGGGATTTTAGCAGCAGAAGATATTTAGGCGGACTCCATAGTAAAGTCAGTGGTTTAGAGATGGAGCTTATATAAATTGCAGAAAATAGGGTTATTTTGCCAGAGACTATAGAGGTGGTTAGAGTAACCATATAGTAAAGGGAACTAGACTAGCAGGAGACATATATATATAGAGGGACGATGGTGCACTACGAGGAATAAAAGAGTGTTTAATTAATAGTTTTGCGTATTGTTACAACAACGCATGCTAAATTTATGAGGACGCCAAGTATGGTGTAAGCTATTAGCCGTAGAAGCCATTGTTATCTAAGTTTAGAGGAACTAATAAACCAGCTCATAGATCAGACATTAAAGACAATAAATTTAACATAGGTAAAGCATTTACCAACAATAAGGCAACGAAGGCAGCTTATTAGGAGCATATAAACCTCAGAGAGGTTAAAATAGAAGTAGAAACTAAGACTATTACAGAACAGGGTTCAGTAATGGGTATTATAACACGTTGGATACAATTTCTATTGCTTTATAAGATAAAAGGAGCAATGTTAGTAAAAGACTAAACAAGCAGATAACTGCTAGTGCTAGCTTATTACTTAATAAAGGTAAAAGGCTATAGGTCTAAGATTCTTATAATAAGATAAGGAAGGCTTTAGACTTATAAGATATAATAAGGATAGCTTAAGAACCTACAATAGATAAAAACCGATGGGAAAGGGTAGTGACTTAGTTTATAAATAAACGAATGAGTATAGGACGTAAGTTCAAGAACTATAAGTTTAGGGAACAAATAAGAACGTCAGCAATCCTAGGTGAATACAGTGTTTAGCCTAAAGATTAAAAAATTAATACTAGGATTAAAAAGCAAGGTAACTATAAGGATCTAGCTGTAAGATGTAGAAAATAAGAAACTATAGATAAGTTTAGGACAAGAATTATTATATAGCAAGAATAGAAACTAGACCAGAGATCTAGTATGTTAAACCGTAAAAGGGACAGAGCACCTATATAAAGAATCACTAATAGGCCAAGTATAGGGACACCTAGGGTAAAGTGGTTAGATAAACTGGAACAAGAGGAGGATCTAGATATCCCAACTAGGTTTAAAGAAAGACATACTAAAGGATATCACGATGCAGCAATAACAAGGTACTTTCTTATAGACAGACTATATATACTAAACCAGTTATACGGAAAGTGGTATAGGCAATAACACAATAATAAATAGAAAGATTTTTATATGTGGCTGGATGAAAAAGTTATCTAAGACTAACCCATTATGGGAAAACGCATAAGTTACATTAAAGGAGCATTAATTATAACGTTAAGGAACCTAGAAGAGGGATCTAGGGACTAGAGAAGTGAAAGATAAGTCTTAGTACCTGTAAATGAAAAACTAATAATAAGATTGGTAAACTAGAGGTTTAAACTTAAGGACGAAGACAAACTAAGAGTTAACCTAAGTTACTTAGCGTATTATATACTATCGTGGATAGCTTATATAGATGACATATGTAATATATATAGAGCACTAAAAGATAAGAACTAGAAGTACTTAACTAGGATATACTAGGCACCAGAGGAAAAGCGGTTTAGAAACGCCAAGCATATGCATAAATAGCACCCAGTAGAAGTATAAGGTTAAGGGGACTTAATACTTTAACTAGGAAGATTCCTTATGGAAGAATACCTAGATAGATAACAGTGGTGGGAGTACCTAGAGAACACTTGTCTATAGTATATAGAGGAAAAGAAATAAACTAAGTATTAGCCTAAGTTGGACTAAGTACATGTAGGATCTAGTAGCTAATAGTTAGGAAAAGGGGAGGCCTATAGGACTAGAGGGAACTAGTAGTAGAGCCTTAGACCCTTAAAGGAATTTAAGGACAACACCTAAATTTACGAGTTAAATGGCAAGATTAGCAGTTTAAAGCATTAGTAGACAGTAGAGTAATAAGGAACTATATATTACCAAAGGTAGTAAAAAGGATAGGGTTACTACACAGATAAAAAGAATACCTATATCTACTTATAATAATTTTAGGAGACCAGATAGCCTATAAAGGAGGCATTATTAATCTCAAAACAGGACCTATTTAGTTAACTATTAAAGGGAGACCAGTAAAAATGTCTTTTAATATCCTATTGTTGGGACAGGATAAGGCGATACTAGGAATGCCTTAGTTATAGGAGTACAATCTAAAGATTAATTGGGTTACAGGTTAAGTTAATATTAAGGATACTTGACAACATAGAATGCGACAGCAAACCAAGTTGGTATAGTACTAAGTCGGGGCAACGTATAAAGAGACTGAGTGAGGCTTAAGTTATGTATCAAAGAGATACCATAAGTATAGTAAAAAGTTATGGTTACTAGAAAGTGAAAAGCTGTTAGAGTATGCAGTATAGGACTATAAGATAGAACTGGAAAAGGGAATAAGTCTAAAGTTCTTTTTAGTTTATAAGCTTACTAAAACAGAGATAGTAGCGCTTAAGGAGTTTATCCAGGAGAACTTAAGAAAGGGATACATCCAACTATTACAGTTGTTAGCAGGATATCCAGTGTTATTCATCCTAAAGAAAAACAGAAAACTTAGGATGTGTATAGACTACAGATAGTTAAATAGCATTACTAGAAAGGATAGGTATCCTTTACCCTTAATTAGCGAAATCTAAGACAGGATAGGCAACGCATAAATCTTTACAAAGATAGATCTAAGATGGGCGTACTATTAGATTAGAATTAAGGAAGGCAATAAATAGAAGGCAGCCTTTAGGTTAAAGGAAGGACTATATAAACTATTAGTTATGCAATTTAGGCTTATAAACGCACTAGCAACGTTCTAGAAGTGAATTAACAGTGTGTTAGGGAGATACCTTAATGAGTTTGTTATAGTATATCTTAACAATATTATTATCTACTTAATAAGTGAGGAAGAACATGAAGAATACGTTAAATGGGTCTTAAAGAGACTATGGGAAGAATAGATGCCAGTAGCAATTAAGAAATGCGAGTTCTTTATAAGAAAAACCAATTTTATAGGATTTATTATTGAACTAGGAAAGATCAGTATAGACCCAAAGAAAGTTAAAGCCATAGTAAGTTGGCAAGAACTAGAGAACGTTATGCAGTTAAGGTCGTTTCTAGGGTTTTGCAACTACTATAGGAGGTTTATAGCATAGTGGTTAAAGAGTATTAAGCCGTTTACGAGGCTAACCAAGAAAGAGGAACTGTGGGTTTAGGGTAGTAAGTAGAAGAAGCTATTCTAGGAACTTAAAGAGTTGTTTACCAAGAATCAATCCTTAAGATCTATTAACCAAAGTTAGATACAGTTGTTGAGACAGATATATTAGACTTTATACTAGGAGCATGTTTGCTATAGAAGCACCAGAATATATAGCATCTAGTAGCGTACTATAGTTAAAAGATAACACTACTAGAGTTAAACTACGACATTTATAATAAGGAGTTGCTAGGCATAGTTGTAGCACTTAAGGAATAGAGAGCGTTCTTGCAAGGCATAGAGAAACCATTTGTAGTTAAGACGGACTATAAGAACCTTATAGGATTCCTAATAATAAAGGAACTTAACTAAAGACAGGTTAGATAGGCGGAAATGCTTATAGAATACCATTTTGAAATTCAGTATACTAAGGGTACAGACAACGCATAAGTAGATATACTAAGTAGAAAAGCTAAACTATAAAGTGATAAAAAGCCATTAGGAGCTTTGTTGCGAAGGGATTAAGACAGATTAATTAGGTACAATTATCTAAGGATTATAGCAACCAAGGAAAGTCAGATCTATAAATTATTAGAGAGTAATTGGACACAGAAGATCTAAGAAGTATAGGTAGAGGATCTAGACTCGGAGCAATACGAAAATAGAGAAGCAATGTATGTGCCTAAGTCTATTGCAGAAGAATTTATTAAGGAATTCCATAAGGGAATAATATAAGGACATAACAGGTCTATAGGACTAGTGTTAAGACTTTAAGAAGAGTATATTATTTAAGGAATCTAGGGACTAGCAAGAAAAGTTATAAAAGAATATCTAGATTGCTAAAGGAATAAACTGATAAGGCATAAGCCATACAGAGGGCTATAACCTGTCGAAATACCAGAAAAACTATAGGAGGTTATATTATAGGACTTTATTATTAAGTTACTAAAGTTAAAGGATCCTATTACAGGACAAGATTATAACGCGATCTTAGCAATAGTGGATAAGCTAATAAAGTGGGGATACTTTATAGCATGCACAAAAGAGATATTAGTAGAGGATGTCGCTAAAATCTATATAAAAGAAGTGTTTATAAGACATGGAGCACTAAATAAAATTATATTGGATAGAGATCTAAGATTTATAGCAGCATTTTAGGAAGTGTTTCTAGCAGAATAGGGAGTTTGCGCAGCAACCTCTATAGCGTATTATCTGCAGACGGACGGATAGATAGAAAGACTAAACTAGATACTAGAACAGTATCTAAGACATTATATCAACCACGCATAGAATAATTAGGTATTGCTATTACCAGTTATATAGTTTGCATATAATGCAACACCACAAGAAGGAATGGGGACATTACCATTTAAGGCAAATTACGGATACGAGCTAAGAACATTGTTATCGCTATATTAAGTAAAGAAGATAAGTAGCACAGCTAAGTAAAGAATGGAGACGTTAATGAACCTTTATACAGACCTTAAAGAAACAGCTAAATTAGTATAAGAACGAATAAAAAGGTACTATAATGCTAAGAGATCTAAGGGACCAGATCTTAAGAAGGGAGATAAAGTGTAGCTACTATACAAAATTTCAAGAGTTAACGACTAAGCAAGAAGTTGGACTACGTCAGACTAGGACCTTTTGAAATTGTATAAAGAATTTTATTAGTTACATATAAGTTAAACCTACTAGCTAAAATAAAAATCTACCCTATATAATATGTTGTAATGCTAGAACCAGCACACGGAAATATTAAACTATTAGTGTATAAAGCAGACACGTATAGAGGATAGGAGGAAAATAAATGGCAAGTTTTAAAGATTATTAGTTACGAGGACGTAGATAATAAAATATGGTATAAAGTAAAGTGGATAGGCTATAGTAAGACTACCTGGGAACCACTAAGCAACCTAGGGAACGCTATGGGAAAGGTATAGGAGTATTGAAAGAGAAAGGGTTAGGTAATATTAACAAAAAAGGATCGCCAAAAAACAAGTCACCTAAGGGGGACCCAAGAGGAGCACCTACTAAGCTACTTAGAGTTGTTTCCCTCTTAGTTGGAAGAGAATCCGTTCTTTTGTCGCCAAGTTCCTACAAGCCTTATTCTACAAGTTTCCACTCCTTAGAACGAACCTTTTTATAAACCTTCTTAAGATAAAGCAGCCAGGCAGACGCTGCAATCTAAGCGTCCAGGGCCTTCTGTTCCGCGTCTTAAGAATATTCTAACTTAGCTAAGGCAGCAAAGAGCTCACCGTTAAGCTTTATAGCGGCAGATTAAATATAAGACCCTATAATAAATTACTTAGGGAACTTGAAGACTATTAAGAGTTATAGGACGCGTATATTTAGCGTTAGAATAAGAACAAACATTGTAAGACAATTAAATGTTTGCTTTAGTGTACTCTAAATAAAACAAGGGTTGTTAAGACGAGGGACTCGCCATTGCAATATATACTAATCCCACTTTCGCACAATAAGAATATAGAGACGGCATTATCTCACTAAGTAACAGTATAGCAGCAACAGTGCGAGCATGACGTTGCGTGTGTAAAGAAGAGGATGCTTTAGGTATAATAAGTAAGGATATTAACTAGACTAATTAAACGGACATTACACCTCTAGTAGATAACTTGGAGATGTTAGGAATCTTTAAGGACGAAGATAAAGAGGAGGGAGATAGTATTACGGACAGCTTAAGTATAATGTTATAACTACTTAGGGAAGAGTTAGAGGAAGCTAGTTGGTTAATATAGGCATAGTCCAGAATGGAACCGGTGGAACCATGTAACAAGGAATGGTAGCTGAGTTATATAATATGCTACGTAAGGAACACAGGGAACGTAGTGAACGTATATACCTTATGTACAACACGTACCTCATGTATAAGAGAGGATTTCTTAGGAGTACGGTTGTGTATTTAAAGGACCTTAGTCCCTACCGTAGATAGTTCTCTTCTTGTAGTGAATCTCAGAATACAATTGGAGTTAATCTATTAGGCAACCACTCCACTAGTTATTATTACGTTGTTGAATTGTTCTTACCTATATACCCAGCCCAATAACAGGACCTACCGTAGTTACTGCTATAAGGTTCCGTTACACAGCCAATATATTCCTAGCGAGTTCGTTCTCTTTATAGGCATTCTTAATAAGCTCCTTAAGGGGTTTTTTCTTAGGCTCTAGGTCTATTACTATAATAAAGTCTTTAATGCTCTGGTCTTGGGATTCGCTTAGTAGTTCTTCTAGGATAGTAGGGTTGACTTTCTTTAGTGGTAAGATAACGCGGTCTTGGTGTCGTAGATATTTATTATTAGCATTGGCAAGTATAGCGCCTAGGAGGCGGCTAAGAGCGTCCGGGATTGTGGCTTTAGTGCTAGGCCTATAGGTAATAACAAAGTTAAATTAGGAAAGGAACTTAGCTTAGCGGACTTGGCGCTGGTTTAGTTGTTTTGTTATTATAAAGGTCTGGAGGTTCTTATAGTCCGTAATAATTTTAAACAGCTGCTTAGTTTTTTATAGTTTGGGATACTATTCTTCTAGTGCCTTAATAATTGCTAGGAGCTCCTTATTATATATTTTATAGTTGCATTTAGGGGCTAAGTGCTTAGTAGAGAAGAATACGACTGGCTTAAGCTTATTACTTTTGTTGGCTTAATAGAGCACTCCACCTAAAGCCTAGTTTAAGGCGTCTGTCTCTACCACAGTCTTCTTCGTGTAGTCGTAATACGCTAGGACCAGTGCTTTAGTAAACGCTGTTTTTAGGGTCTGGAATACCTATGCTTAATCAGGGCCCTATAACCAGCTAATGCTCTTTTTTAGTAGCCTGGTTATAGGCTTAACTACCTTAGAATAGCCTTAAATAAATCGTCGGTAGAAGTTCGCAAAGCTAAGAAATTGCTATAGTTCCTTAACTAACGTTGGGTCCTTCTATTCCTATAAGGCCTGCACCTTCTTAGGGTCCATAGTTATGCCGTTAGTTAAGATAATTAAGCCAAGGTATTTTGTTTTGGTAGTATAAAACTTAGACTTATTAATATTAATCTAGAGTCTAGCATTACCAAGTCTCTAGATAATTTTATTTACGTGTTTTATATGCTTAGCGCGTGTTTTTAAGAAGATAAGGACATTATTAAGATATATAGTGCAGTAGTTGTTAAGGGCGTTATATAAAATATGGTTAATATAGTTTTGGAATATAGCGGGCGCGTTATAGAGACTAAATAGTGTAACTAGTATCTTATAGAGTCCAAACCGGGTAATAAATGCTATAAGCCACTTATGGCCTTCCGCAATCCGGATCTAGTTAAACGCAGCAATTACGTTAAACTTAGTAAAGTACTTAGCATTATAGAGTGCGTTAAGTATCTTGCGGACTAGTAGTAGTGGGTATTGGTTCTTAATAGTAACTATATTTAAGCCTTAGTAGTTATAGCAGATTTGTATACCGCCGCCAGGTTTTGCTATAAGGAGGAGTAGTACGGCAGCTGGTAAGGTTAATTCGCGGATAAAACCCTTATTTAGCATCTCGTCAATCCACTTCTTTATATAGCTAAGTTTAGTAGGTAAGAGTGGTCTGTTTTTATAGTATAGGGCCTGCTTTCCTAGTATAATCTTAATTTTATAGTCCTATGGTTAGTAAGGGGGCAGCTTGTCTACGTTCTTAGGGAGGAAGTGTTTAATATATTCGTAAAACTCTTTTAGTAAGCGTTGCAAAATATCCTTATAGGTTAATCCTGGTTTGCCTTTTAGAAATTTCTTAATATTAGTGTCAACTATCTTCTGGCGTAGAAACTTAGACTTAGTTTTTAGGTTTATCTTAAGGAAGTTATAGAAATAAGGGGGTAGCGCTTTATAGGCTTCCTCTATTATATAGTCGCCTTCTATTAGCTGGCGAAAAGACCTTTCTAACAGGTTCGGTACTTCTATTAGGCCTATAGATAGCTTCTTAAGCAGCTATTAGTGTTCTTCTTATTTAACTAGTTCTACTAGCTCCGCTATATAGATCCTTATTACCTTTACGCCTTTTTTTTTATAGAACTGGGTAAAATTAATGGTATAAGTGTATTTAATGTCGTCTAGGTTAGGGCGTGTCTAGTTCTCTAGTGCTACAGCTAGGCTGGCACGGCTCAGTTGGCCTGGGGGGGTGGAAACGAGGCAGCGGCCTTATACGGTACGCGCGGGAGATAGGTGTAAGGTTGGGCGTTATAGGGGGGAGGTCTTAATTACTCTCGTTTCGGTCTTAGCTATAACGCCCTTAGCTGTTATATATACGGTTATATATATATACGGTAAATAACTTAAAGTTAGGTGTTTTATTAGCTAACCTAGGTTAAGCGGGTATATATAGGGGACTTATAGTTCTAGCGGTGTTTATTTTTTTAGAAATAGGGCGGTAGTCTAGTCTTCCAGAATCTCTGTTTTATTTACTGCGTATATTAGCTTACTAGTGTTAGGCACCTCTTTTACTATTAGCTAATGGTATCTAAGCGTTAGCCGTATAATGCGTCCGCGTAGTGCTACTCGGTTACAGTTAGGAATATACCATAGGAGATAGTTATAGGCATAGTAATTAGAGTTAAACTTAAGCTCTAAAGTAGGGAAGTCTAGTTTTAGGTTATGCTTTTTAAGCTAGGGCATTCCAAGAATTACTAGTATTAAGAGTAATAACTTCATAACGTAGAAGAGTATGGATTCTGTATAGTAGCCGATTATTATTCTTACTGTAAAGTAGTAGGTAATAAAGCTAGATGGAAGTCTATTAGTAAGGCGGAGTGGTTTTAGGACTAGGAGTCTTTTTATTATAATATTATGCTTTTTTATAAGCGAGTCTTTATCTGCAAACACTAGTGCTATACTACCACTGTTAACAAGGCTTACTATTTTAATGAAAACTTATAGGAGTGGGTTGCGTAGTAAGGAGAGGTAGGTCTAAATAAGGATGGTATTCCTATTATTGTTTGCTATTCTAAGGTTAAGTGGCAGCTAACTTAGAATAAGATCTAACTAATTTAGTAGTATAAATCTAATCCTTTTATCCTCTTCCCTATATAGTTCTAACCCTTAGAGGCGACTTAGTCCAAGGGTTAGTCTTTCAATAACTAGATTATAGGGCTTAGCTGGTAACTATGGTCTTAGCTAGTATATCCTAACGTATCGGTCTCCGACGGTATATATATGCTAGGGGGTACTTCGCCAAGGACATAGCCGGTCTTACGGTTAGTAGCGGCACGGAGCACTTATCCGTAGTTTATATACGGGACTATTAGCTAGGGCTGTATTAGGGAAGGGAATCGCAAGGGTAGGTCTCTATATCCGAACCTACGTCCCCATCCACAGTTATCATTTTAGTTACTAATCCCTCTGCTAAAGAATCCGCCGCGACTAGGGAGGGGTTGGCGTAGTGGCATTAAAAGGGGATTTAGGTTTGTTTTAGGGTTGTGAGTATCTTTCTAGTGGCCAGGTTAACCACATGCCAGGTAGAGTCTGTAACAGTGCAGTGTGGGAGATTGACTGAGCAACTTTTTTGTAAATCTATGGAAATCAAGTGAACTAAATACATGAAAGTAGACCCGGAACTCCGTAGTCTATGACTCAATATTTGACCGTATCCGAGACATACGAGGGTAGCGTCGATCATGTCTCGGAGCCTCTCAGGCGACGATCTTGTGTCTTAGCGTAGTGCTGGTGAACTGTTACAGAGTCTGTTATCCATATAATGTCTTCGGACGTTATTAGGGAGGCTACTACTACCGCCGCCGAATTTAACGGCGTTAAGGTCTATTAGGTTATTCTATAGTGCTAGTACTAAGGTGTTATTATTAGGTAGTGTAGGTTAATAGCCGCCAGCAGTACTTAGCTTAGCGGTATTTAGCTTAATATGGTGGGCGTAGTTCTATAGGTTATAAGCAAATACGTCCATTTGCTTACTCTAGCCCTTATAGTTAGTATCGTCGATTTTACGGCTAAGGGTAAGGGCTAAGTCCTTTATCTTAGACGAAATATTCTTTTTAAGTAAATCCACCTTTTGTTCCTTGGTCTTATTTGCTTTTATTATTAACTTATTAAGCTCTGCTTTCCAGGACTAGTAATTATACTTACCTTGGCTTAAGGTGTCTAATTTATTCTTAGCCGCTTGGGTTGTATCTATAGTCTTATAGTGCTTCTTTATATACGCAAATATAGACTCTTAGTTAGAGAAGGCCTATTTACTTAGGTTGTTTGGGTGTATGCGTAGCATATTAAGGCTATACTTAATATAGTTATAAGCCTTATCTATCAGCATGTCTGACATATAGAGGACTTCGTTTATTAGGGTCTTAAAGCACTTTGCATCTCTACGGAAAACGCCTTAGATCTTTGTTTCCCATATTTTAAATTTTTCTTACTTTTTAGTTGGCGATCCCTTGCCATTAAATAGGGTAGGGTCTTTTACTTTACGCTTTTTTCTATAGGGCTTAGCTAGGGGAGGAGAGCCAGTAGCGGTGTTCTTATTGGTAATAGTTTAGGTAAGTATAGCAATCTAAGAGCTTAGGCTTTATATAGTCTTAGTATATACCAAAGCTTGCTATTTGTATTGCTTTATACGTAGTTTAAGTGTTTTAAGGGAGTTAATTCTGTGTTAAGCTTTTTTAAGTTAGGATTTTATAGTCCGGCCTTTATTATAGACTATTTAGAGACCGCTCTTAACGCTAGTTAAAAGGGGTATATATATGGAGAGGTGCTGAAATATTCCTGCCACATTAAGGTTCTTAGGGTACTTTAGACCACTCCTAATTGCCCAGGCAATATTAGCATAGGAGGTATTGAAGAGGCGGGCGAGCGCTTCGCGTGTGTTTGCCGACGGGGTATTCTGGTCACCTATTTTAGGGGATCTAGGTAGGGTAATTAAAATCTATAAGGCTGGCTGTAATGCTAAGATTGTTTAGGATAATACTGAGATTATTTAGGACTGTACTGAGATTGTCTGGGACTGTGGTATGGTGTTGTCAGTCGCGCCGGGTCGCGATTATACTAGGAAAATAGAGATAGTGGACTAGGGAGAATAAAGATCGCGATAGGGCGTAAGAGGAGATACCACAAACTGTTATAGTGCTATAATGCTAATAGGCTGAATAACTACATTGTGGTATAAAGAGGAGAAGGAGGTAAAAGGGGGTATTGTATATAAATAGTAGGGGCAGCCGCCAAGGCGCTAGTTGTGGGCTAGCCAATAGTAGGAAACAGTACGAGATAGTACGCGTCAGGACTGTGCCGTGATAGTATCTAGGCTAAGCATTAATACTATAAAGTCCCTTCGCATTACCTATGCAGATTTAATAGTGGTAGCGAGTAGCGTAAGTGCTAATAGCATTAAGCAGTTCTTTCTTGCCCCTATTTAGCTTTATAGTAGTAGGGCGTGCTCCTTAACTATATTTACTATATGGTTTACTATAACCCTTTCTAAGATCTTGCTAAGGGTATTTTCTAGGGCAATAGGGTAGTAGCTACCTAGAATTAAGTAATCTGCCTTGCCTTCTTTTTATAGAATAACCGTTATTATAGCTCTTCTAAGTTACGGGTAGTAGCCTATAGTAAAGTATACTCTAGCTATATCTATAAGCTAAGGTGCTATAAGTAGACCATAGGTCTTTAAGGCCTTATTTAGAATCCTATTTAGTTCTAGTGCTATATTATTTAAAGGGCGGCTAATAATTCTAGCTATTTCCTCCGTTATTATATCGCTATTAACCTATAATATTACTAAGGTCTACTAGAGCTAGTTAGGGGAAGAACCTTTCTATAAAGATCTTTACCTTCTTATTATTGTTATTAGTAGCCTATAACTCCCTTGCTCTTTATAGAGGTAGTAAGTATAAATCTTCTACTAGGTACCCTACCTTTTTCTTTACCTATTTTATTATAGCCTAAAGGCCCTTATTATAGAAAAGGCTTAGGTTAGAAGTATACTTATTTATAAACTATCTCTAGTTATTTCTTACTTCTTTTTTTAGGGCATTCTTTAACTATTTTCTTATATCTTTATATTATCTTTTATCTTTAAGGTTATAGCTACTTATATATTTCCTTTTTACTTATTATTGGCTAGTAATAAAAACCGCGTATTATGCGGACTATGCGTATTATATATAGGGGCCCAGTTTTAAGACTTGATAGTACTCTTCTAGCCTATTTTTAATTACTACCTAGATCCTTTCTAGTCTTTAGTTAATTTCCTTAGGGGTAGCTAATAAGCCTCGCTTATTTGGTATTAGGTATATTTCTTCTAGGTCTTAAAGTTATTATTTAACTATATTAAGGAAACTGTTTATCTTAAGTTTTCTTATTACATATCTTTTACTATTTAGTTGCGCCTTAATATTTAGATCTAGTTATATCTAAATAGGGATATAGTCTAAGGCAAGTGCCTATTCTTTTTAGGGTTGCACCTTTTAAGTCTCTGTATAGGCCTTTGTCTATAAATATAAGGTTAATTATACTTTTGGCGGCGCCTTATTGCTATATAATTACTTCTAGGGGGGTAGTTAGCTTAAGGCCCTAAATATCTATAGCTTTTAGTAGGCATTCTGCCTATTATTTAGCAGTAATATAGATTCCCCCCTACTATAGGTAGTGGAGGTTTATATCTCCTAATAGAATAAACTCTATGCCTTTAGTTTCTAGTGAGCTTATTGTCGGTATACTCGCTTTATCAACGTGCACGAATATCACTTATAGTGGTACGTATGCGGTGTTAAAGTTAGTAGTTAATTGTTGTCTCAAAGTAAGGGGTTGCTCCAAGGTCAGATTAGCTAGTCTTGCTTCATAGTCTCGTAACCACGTCACATAACTAACATTCCGACACTAGAGCAACTCTAAAAAGAAGGCTAATCTACACTCCAAAGCCAAGCCTACTTCTAGACTATTTATAGCATATACGCAATAACTAGAGATCCAATTAATACGCAATAGCTTCCACGCT
>Ga0307507_10006607_pt1 | contig 17623 bp, 9 predicted proteins | sample 7_EM_MG_FD_207223 | JGI IMG/M metagenome (GOLD analysis project Ga0307507, IMG submission 207223) | Populus trichocarpa ectomycorrhiza microbial communities from riparian zone in the Pacific Northwest, United States - 7_EM | ecosystem: Host-associated > Plants > Roots > Unclassified | place...
CCTTATAGGCCTTAGGGCTTATTAAGTTTCTTTAAATTTAGGTGTTGGGTTTTCGCGTAGTTTATATTAATAAAGCCTATACTAGTAGCTCCGCTGTCTATAAGGATTTATACCTCCTTCTATTTTCTAAGTATTTGAATTTCGCTAAGTACATTAAGGGAGTTATATTATATATTAGCGCTAGAAGAGCCTAAATACTTATACTCTTCCACTTCTTATCCTAAGGCGCGACTTAGCCCTAGGACGATTTGTTTTCTAAGTTAGCTAAGGGTAAGATGCTTTATAACAACTAGGTATAATTTATAGAATAAGTATAAGTTAAGGAGCGAGTACGGCTTAAAGAACAAGTGCGATTTAAGGAGCGGGTGCAATTTAAAGACTAGGAGGAACTACGGCGGACTTTTTTAAAAGGGTGAGTTCGGTAATTCCTTTGGATATATCCTTTTTTACCACATCTAAAGCATTCTCTATTTGCGGCTTAAGTTCTTCGTTCGTCGGTTTCTAAGGGTGTATAGGATTAAGTGGCGTTAAGGTCTATAGGGTTGTGTATAGGTTTTAGAGAAGGGTCGCGCTTTAGGGTATATATTGGTTTCGTAGAGCTTTAAACACAAGGTATAGTTGGCTTTAAAAAACAAGTCTGTTTATTATATTAAAGGTCCTTATTAATTTGTTAACACATTATAGCAAATTTAGGTAGGTCCTTTAGCAGTTCCCTACCTACTAACTATGCTCTGATTTTATCTAAAATAGCTTATTAAAGAGCAGCAACTCTAGCGGCTTCATTCCAATCCAATTCGCCAATAAGGCCTAAAAATTCCGAAAAGAAGCTTATAAAGTCTTGGTTCCGTTATCATAGGTTTTTAAGTTTAGTAATAGTGGTATGTTTATAGCTGGCGTTATTATACGTTCGTTCTAGCAGAGAGATAAAGGTTTTAAAATTAACAAAGGTGCCGTTATAGAAGAATGGGTCCATGGTTTATGCAGCATCTTTACTTAAATAAGACATTCCATAGCTAACCTTGCTAGCTTTAGTAGGGTATTAGTTATAGTTTATTAAAAGTTTAAGACAGAGCTTGGTTACAAAGGGATATAGGTTATTTTAATTTCTATTAAATATTAGAGGGTTAGGAAGCTTTTCTAATTTTATAGTAGGTACTAGGTTTATTACAGGTATGGGTTAAGCTACTATTACTAGTTTAGAGTTTGTATTTAACGGGCCAGGTTTAGATACAGTTATATTAATTTCATTTATAGGCGGTATTAGGGTCTTTAATGTAAATGCTTAGACGTTACGGAGTTCTTTATAGAGTGCTTCCATTAATTACTAATACTGGGCTTCCAGTGCAGCCCGCTACTAAGCTAAGGCATCCGTAAAGGACTATTACATTATGGTTAACTGTTCCCTAACTAGGGATATAATACTTATAGTTATCAAAGAGGATTTAGGTTCGTTTGCCATTTTAATAATAGTTATTTTTTAACGTAACGTAATATAAGGGCGCAAAGAGGCTTTAGGGAAGATTTAAAGGAATAATATAAATTCTATCTAAATCTAAGGGTATATAGCTTTTTAAAAGAACAAGATGTTGCGTAAAGAAGAGAAGGGAATAACCAGAGAATCTTGTAATTAAATAGTCAGGGGTCTTGGTCGATGCGTGCGCACGTGCGCACGCGGACGGACTTTGGTAGAATTCGATTAATCTGGCAGAACTTAGCAGAAGTCGATCAAGCTGGCAGAATTCGGCAGAATTCGGTCAAAGCGTCAAGTTTATCTTGTCGAGTGTTTTACCGAGACATTCCTACTATAACTAGGCTAGTCCCGTTACAGCGAGCCCTAAAAGGCAGGGAGACGGATCACGGGGTTTTCTTAAATAGAGTTTTCTCCCTATATATATATAAGGAGTAGTCCGCGTGGGCCCAACAGGGATCCGAATCGGACGTTAAGCAATAAATAATAATAATATGCTATATATCGTCTAGTATCTAATATATATATAGCTGCCTATAGCTGGTTTAAAGCCTATAGTATAATTTAAATACTCGTAAATGCTAGTAAATACTAGAAATGCTATCTAAATACTTGTAAAAAAATTCCTAATATATAGGCTTCCTTTCTACGGCTAATAAGCTCTAATAGTTAAGTAGGTAAACTACTATTTAAGGCCGTCTAATCTATAGAGGACAGTTAATAGAAATCGCCTACTAGTAAAATATTTAAGCCTCTAAAGTGTTGTTCTGTATAGAATATATCTAATAGAGGCGGTAATTAATCTAAGCTAGATATACTTACCTAATTATTAATTTCTTATTAAGGATAAAGTAGTAAATATCTTTAAAAGCCTATTATAGAGGCATTAGACTAGTAATAGGTAATTCCTTAAAAAGACGGTTTACTAGCAACCTTAATAGTTTATATAGAGTTCTGCCGTCAATATTAAAGGCAGCTACTTTAGTAGGGATTGCTTAAACTAATAGCAACGGCTTACTATTAAACATTACTATATTATGGAGCGTAGTAGATAAACTAAAATAAGATATGATTTACTAGTTCCTACCTCTTTATTGATATTAATTTATAGTAGGAGGAAGGACTAAGACCTATTTAGATCTACCTATAGTAACTAACTACAACGTTATAAATATAACATTAGGCCGATTATAGAGAGGACGGAGTTACTATCTATAGTAAGTAGCTCTACGGTAGAGGCTGTAATTATATATCCTACTAATAAGTCCTCTTATTAAGCTGTAGGTACTTACCCTAATACATACTTAAGCTTCCTATTACTAAGCCTATTAAAACCCTCGACTTTAACTACGCTAATATTTTAAACACAGGTATATAGAATCTTAAGAACTAATATAGCTCTAGGTTATCTACAAAATCGTTATTAAACTTATTAATATTAGCAGTAGCCTCGCAAACTTCTTCTAGTAGCTAATTATAGAAGTAGTCAGGCGGGTACTAATAAGATATAACGCAAGCCTAATAGGAAGCTACATAATTTAAAGCCCTAAATTTATTAATATAAGTAGCTACTTCCTTATACCCTTTACCGCCGAGTAATTCTAGGGGTATTTTAACTATTCTAGCCGCGAGGTAAAAAGGCGTTCTTAGTATTATTTTTAGAGTATTTAGCTAGCGCTTTATCCCTTAACCCGCCGACGTCCACCGAGTATATGGTCCGTGCGGGAACACCAGAATTAGAAGTACGCGTATAACCTATATAGATTTCATCAATACAATACTATTAACTATGCCTTCTAATCGTACTTCTGTTACGGACGCTTTAAGTACGATGTTACGACTACTTGGAGAGGAGTCGCAGGAAGCTAGTTAGTTAATATAGGCACGGTCTAGGATAGATCCGGTGGAACCATGTAACGAGGAATGGTAAGCGAGTTACATAATGTTATACGCAGTGTATGAGGTATACGCAGTGTATGTCTATATATAATACGTATAACACGTACCTTACGTACAAGAGAGGATTTCTTAGGCGTATAGTTATGTATTTAAAGGACCTTAGTCCCTACTATAGATAGTTCTCTCCTTGTAGTAAATCTTAGAATATAATTAGAGTTAATCTGTTAGGCAACTACTCCACTAGTTATTATTATATTATTATTTTATTCTTACCTATATATCTAGCCTAATAATAGAACCCACTATAGTCTAAGCTATAAGGTTCCATTACACATTCACTATTAAGGTTACGGTATTGGAATAAACTCGAACAATATACCACTAAGAGCAGCACTAGTCACAACGGCGTTGGCAACAGCCACAACCTTAGGGCCAGGTGATACCAATATAAACGATAGGGATTCTTAAGTGGTTACGCAAGGTTAGTTATAGGAAATGGTTGATCACTTATAAGACAATAATAGGATACTTAAAGAACGCATTAATAGAATTAGAGCAGTAAAGATTAAGTTACCTTTAATCAAACAATTCTTAGGAGAGAAGTTAAAGCTTAAGGGATTTCTTACGCAGATGCACTTTAAGGTAGTATAGAAAGGAGCGAAGTTAGCAACATTGTTAGATTAAGTAGCCTATACAGGATTGTTTCTAATAGGGAGGGCACTTAAGTAGTTTAAGCCGTATCTCACAGAAATATAGGCTAATGGTATAACAACTACTAACTAGGACGTACGGTATATATTTACCAGTTGGAACAGGTTTATAGAGCAACTAACGCAGATATTTAGAGACCTAGAGGCCACAACTATAGCGGAATAAAAGCTTTAGAACTTAGTATAACGCACTTTAGCAATTAAGTATATAACACAGTTTTAAACACTAGCTATATAGGTTAAGTGGAATAATAGGGCGCTTATAGCACAGTATAAATAGGGACTTAAGGCTAAAGTCTAGGACATAATTATCCTAATAAAAGATGCGGATACTCTAAAAAAGTTAATAGATTAGTTAATAAAGATTAATAATAGAATCTACTAAAGGGAATAAGCTAAAAGAGGGCAAGATAGAGTTCCATAGTTATATAAGGCGCAGAGTACGCAATAACAGATATAGAGTTAAAAACTATAGAATGGCGCAAAGCTAATAGACCTAAGCGGTACTAAAGAAACCTAGAGAGGGGAAAAGAAACTATAGAAACCTAGAGGTTGAGGATTAAGTAATTAAAGGACCTAAAAGCAGAGGCTAAACTAGGGATCTTAGCAGTAGAAGACGTTTAGGTAGACTCCACAGCAAGAAAGATAGTTTAAAGATAGAGCTTGCATAAATTATAGAAAATAGGGTTATTTCGCCAGAGACTATAGAGGTGGTTAGAGTAACTATATAGTAAAGGGAACTAGACTAGCAGACAGCACATATATATAAAGGGATAATGGTGCACTATAAGGAATAAAAGAATATTCAATTAACAGTTTTGTGTATTGTTATAATAACGTATACCAAATTTATAAAGACGCTAAGTACGGCGTAAGCTATTGGCTATAAGAGCCAGAGTTAAGAGAACTTAAAGGAACTAGAGAGTTAAATAAAGAATAAGATTAACTCTATAAGCTAGATTAAGATGTTACAGCAATATATAGGCAAAGATTAGCAGTAATGACAATAAAGTTAGAGTACTTATTAATCACCAGCGATAAAAACAAAAAGGAGGCTAACTGGGAGCACTTAAACCTTGATAACGCAACAGAAGTAAAGACTAAGACCATTATAGAACGAGGTTTAGTAATGGGTATTATAACACCATTAGATACGATTTCTATCGCTTTACAAAACAATAGAAGTAATGTTTAAAAGAAACTAAGCAAGTAGATAACTGCTAGTGCTAGCTTATCACTTAATAAAGGCAAAAGGCCACAGGCTCAAAATTCTCAAGAAGAGATAAAAAAAGCTTAAGATTCTTAAGACAAGATAAGACACACCTAAGGACCTATAACGGACGAAAACTAATAGGAAAGGGCAGTAACTTAGTTTAGTAACAAACGAACGAGTATAGGACGCAAGTTTAAGAACTATAAGTTCGGAGAATAAGTAAGAACATTAGCAATCCTAGGTAAATGTAGTATTCAGCTTAAAGATTAAACAGTTAATACCAGGATTAAAAAGCAAGACGACTATAAAGATCTAGCTACGAGACACAGAAAACAAGAAACTATAGATAAGTTCAGAATAAGAATTATTATATAATAAGAGCAAAAGCTAGACAAGAGATTAGCTATACTAGGTTATATAAGGAACAGAGCACCTATATAAAGAGTTACTAATAGGCCAAGTATAGGGACACCTAGGGTAAAGTAGTTAGATAAACTAGAACAAGAAGAGAATCTAGATATTCCAACCAGGTTTAAAAAAAGACATACTAAAGAATATCATGATATAGTAATAACAAGGTACTTTCTAATAGATAGACTATACACACTAAACCAGCTGTATAGAAAGTGGTATAGGCAACGACACAACAATAAATAGGAAGACTTTTATATATAGCTAGATAAAAAAGTTATCCAAGACCAACCCATTATAGAAAAACGTATAAGTCATATTAAAGGAGTATTAATTATAATATTAAGGAACCTAGAAGAAGGATCTAGGGACTAGAGAAGTAAGTAATAAATCTTAGTACCTATAGCAGAGATATTAGTGGTTAGGTCAACTAGGTATAGATTTAAACTTAAGAATAAAAATAAACCAAGAGTTAACCCAAAACATATAGCGCATTATACACTATTATAGATAGCTTATATGGATAATACGTGTAATATATATAGAGCACCTAAAGATAAGAACTAGAAGTACCTAGTAAGGATATATTAGGCACTAAAGGAAAAGTGGTTCAGGAACGCTAAGTATATATATAGTTAGCACCCAGTAGAAGTATAAGGTTAAGAAGACTTAATACTTTAACTAAGAAGATTCCTTATAGAAGAATGCCTAGACGGATAATAGTAGTAAAAGTGCCCAGAGAACACTTATCTATAGTATATAGAGGAAAAGAAACAAACTAAGTATTAGCCAAAGTTAGACTAAGTATAGGCAGGATCTAGCAGCTAACAGTTAAGAAAAGGGAAGGTGTATAGGACCAAAGGGAACTAGTATTAGAGCTTTAGACCCTTAAAGGAATTTAAAAATAATACCTAAATTTAAGAGCTAAGTAGCAAGATTAGCAGTTTAAAGTGTTAGTAGATAGTAGAGCAACTAGGAACCATATATTACCAAAGGCAGTAGAAAGGATAGGGTTACCATATAGACAGAAGGAACACCTATATCCACTTATAATAATTTTAGGAGATTAGATAGCCTATAGAGGAGGCATTATTAATCTTAAAACAGGACCTATTTAGATAACTATTAAAGGGAGACCAGTTAGAATATCTTTTAATATCCTACTGTTAGGACAGGACAAGGTAATACTAGAAATACCTTAATTACAAAAGTACAATCCAAAGGTTAATTAAGTTATAGGTTAAGTTAATATTAAGAATATATAATAGCGCAAAGTGCGACAGTAAACCAAGTTAGTATAGTACTAAGTCAGAGCAATATATAAAGAGACTAAGCAAGGCTTAAGTTATATACCAAAGAGATACCACAAGTATAGTAAAAAGTTATAATTACTAAAAAGTAAAAAGCTATTAGAACATACAGCATAGGACCACAAGATAGAATTAGAAGAGGGAATAAGTCTAAAGTTCTTTCTAATCTATAAGCTTACTAAAACTAAGTTAGTAGCGCTTAAGGAGTTTATCCAGGAGAACTTATAAAAGGGATATATTAGACCGTCACAGTCATTAGTAGGATATCCAGTATTATTCATCCCAAAGAAAAACGGAAAACTTAGGATATATATAGACTACAGATAGTTAAACAGCATTACTAGAAAGAATAGGTATCCTTTACCCTTAATTAGCGAAATCCAAGATAGGATAGGCAACATAAAGATCTTTACAAAGATAGATCTAAGATGGGCATACCATTAAATTAGAATCAAGAAAGGCGATAAATGGAAGGCAGCCTTTAGGTCAAAGGAAGGACTATATAAGCCATTAATTATACAATTCGGGCTTATAAACGCACTAGCAACGTTCCAGAAGCGAATTAATAGTGTATTAGGAGAACACCTAGATAAGTTTATTATAGTATACCTTAACAACATTATCATCTACTTAGAGAGTAAGAAAGAGCACGGAGAACACGTTAAATAGGTCTTAAAGAGACTACAAGAAAAACAGATACCAGTAGTAATTAAGAAATACAAGTTCTTTACCCAAAAGACCGATTTTGTTAGATTTATCATTAAACTAGGCCAACTTAGCATAGATCTAAAGAAGATCGAGGCTATAGTAAATTAGCAGGAACCAAAGAACATTATATAGTTAAAATCATTCCTAGGGTTTTGCAATTACTATAGAAGGTTTATAGCGTAATGGTTATAGGACATTAAGCCATTTACGTAGTTAATAAAGAAAGAAGAACTATAGGCATAGGGAAAGAAATAACAAGAACTATTTAAGAAAGTTAAAGAGTTGTTTACCTAGGAGCCAGTTCTTAAGATCTATCAACTAGGTCTAGAGACGGTTATAAAAACAAACATATTAGACTTTGCACTAGGGGCATACTTTATACAGAAATATCAAGATAGATAGCACCCAGTGGCGTACTATAGTCGAAAGATAACACCACTAGAGTTAAACTATGACATCTACAACAAGGAGTTATTAGGTATAGTTACAGCACTTAAGAAATAGAGAGCATTCTTATAAGGCACAGAGAAACTATTTATGGTTAAAATGGACTATAAGAACCTTATAGGATTCCTAATAACAAAGGAGCTCAACCAAAGATAGATTAAATAGGCGGAAATGCTTATAGAATACCATTTTAAAATTCAGTATACTAAGGGTACAGACAATGCACAAGCAGACACTTTAAGCAGAAAAGCCGAACTATAAAGTAATAAAAAGCTGTTAGGAGCTTTATTACAAAAGGATTAAGATAGAATAATTAGGTATAATTATCTAAAGATTACAGCAACTAAAGAAAGTTAGATCTATAAATTACTAGAGAGTAATTAGACTTAAAAAATCTAAAAAGCATAGGTAGAGGATCTAGACTTAAAGCAATATAAAAATAGAGAAGCAATATATATGCCTAAGTCTATTATAGAAGAATTTGTTAAGGAATTCCATAAGAAAATAATACAAGAACATAATGGAGCTATAGGCTTAGTATTAAGGCTTTAAGAGGAGTATATTATTTAAGGAATCTAGGGACTAGCAAGACAAGTTATAAAGGAATATCCAAATTACCAAAGGAATAAACTAACGAGGTATAAGCCGTATAGAGGGCTATAACCTATTAAGATACCAGGAAGACCATGGGAAGTTATATTATAGGACTTTATTGTTAAGTTACTAAAGTCAAGAGATTCTATTACAGGACAAGATTATAACGCGATTTTAGTAATAGTAGATAAGCTAACAAAGTGGGAATACTTTATAGCATACACTAAAGAGATATTAGTAGAGGATATCGCTAGAATCTATATAAAGAAAGTATTCGCAAGATATAGAGCACTAGACAAGATCATATTAGATAGAGATCCAAGATTTATAGTAGCATTTTAGAAAGTATTTCTAGCAGAATAAGGAGTTCGCGTAGTAACATCTATAGTATATTATCCGTAGACAGACAAATAAACGGAAAGACTAAACTAGACACTAAAGCAGTATCTAAAGCACTATATTAATTACGTACAGAACAATTGGGTATTATTATTACCAGTTATATAGTTTGCATATAATGCAACACTATAAGAAGGAATGGGGATATCACTATTTAAGGCAAATTATGGGTATAAGCTAAGAACATTATTATTACCACATTAAGCAAAAAAGACGAGTAGCACAGCTAAGCAAAGAATAGAGATGTTAATAAATCTTTATATAGACCTTAAAGAAACAGCTAAACTAGTACAAGAATAAATAAAAAGGTACTATAATACTAAGAGATCTAAGGGACCAGATCTTAAGGAGGGGGATAAAGTATAGCTACTACACAAAAATTTTAAGAGTTGACGACCAAGCAAGAAATTGGACTATATTAGACTAGGACCTTTTAAAATTAAGTAAAGAATTTTATTAGTTATATATAAGTTAAACCTACCAGCCAAAATAAAAATCTACCTTATACAGCATGTCGCAATGCTAGAGCCAGTATATGGGAATATTAAGCTACTAGTTTATAAAGCAGACACATACAGAGGACAAAAGGAAGACAAATAGCAAGTTTTAAAGATCATTAGTTACAAGAATATAAATAACAAAACATAGTATAAAGTAAAGTGGATAGGCTATAGTAAGACTACCTAGGAACCACTAAGCAACCTAAGAAACGCTATAAAAAAGGTATAGAAGTATCAAAAGAAAGTAGGTCAGGTAATATTAACAAAAAAGGATCGCCAAAGAATAAGTCACCTAAGGGGGACCCAAGAGGAGCAATTGCCAAGCTACTCAGAGTTGTTTTCCTTATAGGAGGAGAGCTAGTCCTTTTGTTACCTAGCTTAAACAAACCCTATTAAACAAGTTTCTACTCCTTAGAACGGACCTTCTTATAGATATATTTAAGACGTTAAAGACAAGTATAAGCTAAACGTTAAGCTTTAAGAACGCGTGCGGACTCTTCTAAGGCATGTTAAACCTTAAGTAGCGCAGAGGCCAGCTCACCGTTAAGCTTTATAGTAGTAGATTAAACACAAGACCCTATAACAAGTTACTTAGGGAACTTAAAGACTATTAAGAGTTATAGAACGCGCATACTTAGCATTAGAGATAGAGCGAACATTACAGAACAATTAAACGTTTGCTTTAGTACACTTAGAGTAAGAAGAGGGTTGTTAAGACACAGGACTTGCTAGCGCAACACAAACTAACCCCTCTTTAGCGCATTAAGAGTAAGGGATCGCCATCACTTCACCAAGCAATAGTATGGAGGAAACTGTATAAAGGCAACGCTTAACCTAGGAAAGAGAAGAAGAAGCTTTAGGTATAATAAATACAGATATTAACCAGACTAATTAAACGGACATTACACCTCTAGTAAATAACTTAGAGATATTAGGGATCTTTAAGAACAAAGATAAAGAGAAGGGAGATAGTGTTATAGACGCTTTAAGTACAATATTATAACTACTTAGAGAGGAGTCGTAGGAAGCTAGTTAGTTAATATAGGCACAGTCTAGGATAGATCTGGTGGAACTATATAACAAGGAATAGTAAGCGAGTCACATAATATTATACGCAGTGTACGAGGTATATACAGTGTACGTCTATATATAATACGTATAATACGTACCTTACGTACAAAAGAGGATTTCTTAAGTATACGGTTATGTATTTAAAGGACCTTAGTCCCTACCGTAGATAGTTCTCTCCTTGTAGTAAATCTTAGAATATAATTGGAGTTAATCTGTTAGGCAACCACTCCACTAGTTATTATTACATTATTGTTTTGTTCTTACCTATATACCCAGCCCAATAACAGAACCCACCGTAGTCTAAGCTATAAGGTTCTGTTACAACTTCCAATGATATAGTGGTTGTTTAGACGACTTAAAATAATATTTAGCCAAATCAGGTTGCTAAAAACTCACCACTAGAGCCGTGGCCGCTGTACAATTTTATAACGGCTTTATATTTCTTATCACGACAATTTGATTGCATTGATCTTATTGGTTGGTTCTTATTGTGGACGAATTTCGGTGGGTTAAGGGATAGGATAAGTCTTAGTAGTAGAACCTAGCTCTCTAAGAGCTTTCTACTTATTTAAATTATATTTAGAGACCGAAAGAAGTAAGTAGAAGTAAAAGTAATATAGAGGAAAAACGCGAATTTAACTAAGATAACTAGTATAGCTTTAAAAGCTTTTTTAAAAGGCTGTCTTTAATAAAGTTAAGTTGGAGCTTATTAATATAGCACTTGCTATACTTAATTATAGTAGGGTCTACTACATTTATGGTATATATTATTATTATTATTCATTGCTTAACGTCCGATTCGGATCCCTATTAGGCCCACGCGGACTACTCCTTATATACATATAGGGAGAAAACTCTATTTAAGAAAACCCCGTAATCCGTCTCCCCGCCTTTTAGGGCTCGCTTATAAGTCACCTGTAAGTCACTAGTGGTGCTCTACTACCTTACTTTTTGACCTTCTTAGGAACTACTACTGCTATAACAAACCTATAGACGCGCTAGTATTACACACTATACTCTACTCCTGTAGAGTTATTAGGGGGCGCCTATTACTTACCCCTTTGCCTTCTATTGCTATTTCCTTTATAACCCAGAACTAGTCTAGCATATTTTAGCCAATAAGCCACCAGGTAGCCGCCTTAAGGCCTTTCTATGTTAAGAGCAGTATATTATAGTTTTCTATGCCAGCTGCTAAGAGCATTGCTTCTTAGCCAGTGTATAAGGGGCATAATAGTATTACGTATTTTAGTGTCTATCTTAGCTAGCTATATTCGCACTTTAGGCTACCTACTAGGACACCTACCCAGTAAAGCCAATCTTTTAGTCCTATTATTCCTGTCCTTAAGAGTGTTGCTATTATATTTTCTACCTTTATTAGGCCCTCTTAGAGCCCTTAGGTATTTACCCCCCATAATATTACCTATACTATGGCTTAGGTTCCCCTTACCTAAGTCTGCCTCTATACCTTTAACTCCTATTTGTCTCTCTAGCGTCAGTCTAACTAGTATTGTATTGCGGTAGATAGTTTTCTAGTACTCTTTTATGCTCTACTTTAGCTTCTTTCTCTCCCTTACTATTGTCTTTACTAGCCTCTTACGCGTCTCCCTTCCTTCTCTATATAGGCCTAGGCTCTAGCGCCGCATTATTCTTCTTCTGCTTTCTCTACCTGTTTTCCTAATATATCTTCCCTACTTTGGGGTTGTTGGTTCCTTCTCCTATAGGGCACCCTAGGGTCCCTCCATAGTTTGTTTAGGCGTGTCTTAATATACTTTATAACATTAAAGTTACGTTCCTTTTACACCCTTTACATTGCATTGGCTTTAATATATAGTTATAGGGGGGGAATATTGGCTTCCTTCTTAAGCAGTGCTGTGGCCGTTCGCTTATACCCGCCTGTTATACTCCTAAGGCAGGCTGTTTGGACCTTTTGGAGTGGTTTAAGAAGTGATTTAGGGGGGCCTTTCTCGGTTTCTCCAGTGGCCCAAATGCTAGATCCATACGTCATGGTTGGCCGGACAACTGCTATATATAGTAGGCGTGACCTCTGGAAGCATGGACCCCATATAGAATTGACGATCCTGGACATGGCGATATACTATGCTTGGCCCTTACGGGCCGCCATTTATGGTATATATAGTAGTATTAATAAAGAAGTTCTTAAAGATATTAATAAAAAGGTAGGTATATAATATTTTGTTAGTAGGGGGGGTACTTGGGCAGTCTCTTTGAGCTCAGCGACGTGCACGTGACGTGTCACATGACAGCGCGCGGGCCATCTTGTAGATACCTTCTCAGGGCCTTCGAGCCCCTGAGATTCTTCCTCATAGAGCATCATATATGTCATTTCCATCAGCCTGCTCAGCGTCTGACATATTTTAAAGTTTATCACGTGAATTCTGATACGACTTACCGCGCATAAGTTTTTTTTAAACTAATTAGAAACTTGCTTGGCAAAGTTCGAAATCTAGGATCCGTGAGTGTAAACCTCGTAAACTCGGTCAATTACGAGACCATGGCGGAACTGGAGGAATTGCACTATGCAGATAGCGCTAGTGCCCTTTGAGCTTAGCCGGGCGTAATAGACTTCATTCATTCATTCACTGGTGGTTCGTAGCAGGCCCAATAGTTCGCTAGTGGCTCCGGAAAACCTTGGGTATCTACTGTAGCTAATTAGTTTCTTTCAAATTTGGCGATCTTGCCTTCCCAACCTTCCCAGTGTTACACTCTCATCACAAGTTGGATTCTGGGACCACTCGATCGCCCAATTATGAAAGTAACCCTTGAGTTAGAACGGCCTGTCTACAATCATGAAGCATTCACCACCCTTCAATACATCAGAGGCGTTGCCAACGTGCATCTCTGGCGCGAGGCGGCAGTATCGAAAATTGTTCTCTCACTTCAAGGTGGGCTATCTATTCGCATCCGCATAGTATACTGAGGGGAGATGCCTAATATCTTCTACTGTATAGGCAGGCTCCTAGCTGCTTTGTTCAAATCGACCAGTTCAGAGGATACCGCCTTTGGGACTGTGGACAATCACAAGGTTCGACTCCTCCATTCCTTGACGGCCCTGTCACCTGGTCACAGTACCTTTTCTTGAAGCTTACAACGGCCACGAATTCAGCTTTTCAAACTCTCACAGAATATATTTCCGCCAGCCAATGTCCCCTTGACAGTTAAAGGCTTCACCTTACCAAAGGGTACACATTCGTTTCCATTCCAGATCCGTTTTCCCGTCCTTTCTGCATGCCATAAACCACAACCATGGACAACACACCTCAAAACCACCTTGCCACCATCCTTTAAGTTTCGCGCGCCGAGCCATGAGGGCTCTGCAAAAGTTCAGTATTGGTTGAGGGTCAAAGTCCAAAGGCCGGGACGATTCAAGCATGACCCAGTATCCGAGCAGGAGCTTATATTCTTGCCACTAGATCCGGCTCTACCACCCCCGATGTTGAATCCGGTCTATGGCAGAAGTATGCAGCCGCTCAACCCTAAGAATCTTGATTCCAATATTCCTCCATCGACCTTTAGATCCGCTTCGGGTGCGGGCAGGCGGGCGTATAGCTTTGTGTTACTCGAGGCAACTCTCTCTTCGCCAGCCATCCTGTACATACAGCGCAGTGTGCCACTGCGGCTTTTCGTAAGGACGCACGCGACACTGGCCAATGACCCTCCGATCACATTGCGAACCTTAGGAATCGCGATTCATACGAGTACAACTATAACTATTGGATCTGACTCGGCTACCTGGACATCGAGCAGAGATCTCGTGCATATCTCGGGGCTTGAGCTGCAATTGACTGGTTCGCGTGCAAATGGAGAATTGTCAGATGAGATCAGTAAAGATCTCTGGAAGGACGCCACCGTGCGGGACGTGACTCCCAGCTTCACCACCTGCACTGTTATAAGGCAGCATTCACTCGTGGTGACCGCGGGATTCTCACACCGTCCTGAAGAAACAGTCTACGTATAAAACAATACATCCAAACGTTCCATTGCTAGCACTAATATTCTCTCATGCTCCTTTTAGGTGGTCAATGCCGCGATCAACGTCGAAGTTCATTCAGGAATTACGCCTGCACCTCGTGTGATGGCTACAGCTGAACTTAACGGACACCACAGCACTGAACAGACAATCTTCGTTCCATGGAGAATTGGATCAGAGAGGCATTTGGGTATAACGCGAGGCTCTGCTATGACGGCCAATAATGTCCCACCTCCGCCTTATTAAGAGATCAACATACGCCAATGTTCTCCCAAAGCACAGGATTCCATCTGGTGAATCATCCAATGGCATGGTATGGACAACTGAGGCCGATAAGTACCTTTCATAACTGTCCTTTAGTCATATGCTTTACTACGAACTAAGAGGCTGTGGCTAAAGGATTTGTGGAGCTTTGTGACTGATGCTTGTCGCGGGGATAGCGTCTAAAACTGTCGATCGGATGTCCGTGCACCGATCATTGGAAAAGAATGAGGACTCTGTCTATTGAAATGTGGTTCTAAGACCTCTATATATACATAAGGAAAGGTGTAGGAAAGGAAAGACAAGGGGGGTAGGGGGTGGCAATGGAAACAAGGGGTAGGTGTCCGAGTCAAGACGGGGTAGGTGACCGAGTCAATGACTGAGTCAATGACTGAGTCAATGGGTAGGTAGCTGAGTCGGGGCAGTAAGAACCTGATTCGGGTCGACAAAAACATATCGGCTGCGAAGTTGGAGTGGGCACTGTGTGGTTTACAGTTGCCCAGCGCCTCTGTACTATCTCGTCATTATTGTCGAGCTTGGGAATCTTCTCGCTCTTGTTTCCATTGAGGACGTGCACTCTTCCAATCAGGTACCGTATCCGTCCGCCTGCGCTTTGTTTGGCCGTCATCGCTCGAAGGTGGAAGTTTCGCCATAGACTTGTGGCTTCTTAAGACAGAAAATCGTCAGATTATGTCTCGTTCGGACCTTTCCAGCATTATAATAAGGCCTAATAGTGTGGGCATCACTTTTTGGGCTGATGTAGGATCCGGGCAGTAACTCTTGGCAGCAACTTTACTGCCCGAATCTTTTGATCAGCGGCGGCCCAGCAGGCGGTAAGGGTAGCCAATGCACTACTCGGGCACCTATTTTACTACCTCTATAGCTACGGGTAGATATTTAGTGATTTTTACAACCTTTAATCCGTAATATCTCTACTATTTATGGTTAAATTTTAATAAAAAATAGTACTACTAGGTTTAGCTTATTAAACTCTATATTTTATATTAGATAATTATAAAGTAATTAGTTACGCTATAAAGGCCAACTTAAAGTACTGCGTTTAAAATGGTCAACGTTATTTTGGCGGGAAAACGAGAACTTTTTGTGCCAAGCATTAATGCAATACAAGTTAGGCAACAGAAGGCATCAGCTCATGCAGCCGTGCGTTTGCAACCTGGGGCCTGCCCACGTCCCATGACAGAAAAAGGGCTGAACCGCCAGATTAGCGGAAACTTCGTTGTGTCAAACCAAAGTCTAGTAGAGGAACACATTCGACACCATGTCACAGCCAACGGCAAAAGAAGAAGTGGACCGCTTCAAACCACCAGTAAGAAAAAAACATCGTTAGGATATCTCACTCACTCAACCTCTCTAGACAAACACTCTAGGAATTCACCAACTGTTTCCAAAGGAAGTATCCGATCAGCAGCCATCAGTAGAGTTAGCTGAACCCAATGAGGCAAGGTGTCCTGAATTTTTGTTAACCCTCTACAGTATCGTCGCTGTCCACGGGCTTGGAGGGGACTCGTACGCGACTTGGACTACAGGGGACACTCTCTGGCTTCGCGACCTGCTCCCATCGCTGTTTGATAACCCGCGCATTCTGACCTTTGGTTACGATGCAAGAGCTTTTCTGTCTCCATCTGACCGCTCTCGCAGTACCGGAAGGGCTTTCACCTTTGCAGAGAGTCTTTTGAGTGACCTTGACGACTGGCGAGTTTCTCCGTCTGTAAGTTGTCTGCTAATTGGTAAACAAATCAAGATAAGATTGCTGAACCTTAAGATATAGGCGAAAAGGCGACCTCTCATTTTTATTGGCCATTCGCTAGGTGGAATTGTGATCAAAGAAGTTAGTTAGTGTGTACTGCTCGCATAGTAGCTCCGCAGGACCTAATGCTTAAATCTCTCAAAGGCGCTTCACTACGCGCATGCCCGTCTTGCGTCGTATGGAGACATCTTGGAATCTACGAAGGCAATTGTGTTTTTCGGAACACCGCATCAAGGCTCGGAATCGGCAAAATGGGCAACCCTCCTGGGAAACATCGGCCAGGCTGTGCGACTTCGGAGCACGAGAGTAACTGCTGATCTTCAGACATGGTCAGAGCCTCTTGTAGAACTTACTGCGATGTTCTGTGCAGGGGTCTTAACGATTAAATCTTATCGCGATTAGATCCGATTATGATCTTATCGATAACAATTCCCAGAATCGCGATAATCGAATCACGATCGCGATTATTCTTGGCATTCCTACAATAAAATTCTAGTTCTAATATCTTTGCATTTTGCGGAGGCTCTGCACAAAGCTCTGCATACGGAGGCTCTACACTAAGCTCTGCGTACAAAGGCTCTACGCGAAGCTCTACAGAGGCTCTACACGAAGGTCTGCATGAAGGTCTGCACGAAGGTCTGCACGGTGCTCTGCACGAAGGTCTGTACGAAGCTCTGCACGAAGGTCTGTACGAAGCTCTGCACGAAGGTCTGTACGGAGCTCTGCACGAAGGTCTGCGTATGGAGGCTCTGCACGAAGCTCTACACAAAGCTTTTATATAGAGCCTTCGTAGTAGAACTGTCGTACGCAGAACTGTCATACGCAGGACCGTCGTACGCAGAGCCGTCGTGCAGAGCCTTCGTATACAGAGCTTCG
>Ga0307507_10006608_pt1 | contig 17622 bp, 21 predicted proteins | sample 7_EM_MG_FD_207223 | JGI IMG/M metagenome (GOLD analysis project Ga0307507, IMG submission 207223) | Populus trichocarpa ectomycorrhiza microbial communities from riparian zone in the Pacific Northwest, United States - 7_EM | ecosystem: Host-associated > Plants > Roots > Unclassified | place...
TAATTTAAATACGTAGTCCGGCGCTTTTGGGTTCTCTGAGCTTCTGTTCAACATTCAACATCAAGTCGTGAGTACAAGTGAGTCTCTAACCTTTGAGTCTGTCTTTGTATACACTCAGGACCGCCGCCTGAGTGTCTTCAATGAATTTAATGTGCACAGGGCAATCTGTACGGCAGAAGCCTTTTACTTCGGTCTCCTCTCTTTTATCCGGAGACGTACTAGTGGCTGTATTAGGGACAAGGCAGTAGATGCGATCGGATGACATACAGTAAGGAACTTCCTGGAAGGCCATCTTGGTATGTACTTGATGTGAAGCATAATTTGTTATCGCATGTATACTAACAAATAAAAACTTTCCGTCAACTTGTGCAACACTTGAATGCGAATTTGTTACTTACCATAGTTTTATCCATGTCACGGATAAGGTGGCCACACCCCTTGTATTTCTTGTAGAAATACAATATCCCGCACATATTCGGTTCTGATGAACCTCATGCTGCGAAACCTGCCATTATTTATTTACAAGTGTGAGCACAGACCATGTCAGATTGCTCTGAAACGTACGAGTCCTTTCCTTGATTCCGATTGTTATCGCGACATAAGAAACACGTTAAATATACACACTGCTGGCACGAAAGAAGTAAAAACAGAGCACATGGAATGAAGAGATTGCAAGCTCCTTGATTCCCGGATTGAGCAGGTATAAATAAACGACTGGTAGTGAGGAGGGAAAATGTGTCTGCGACAAATGATTGTGATTGCGAAGGTCGACGAAATCGAACCGCCTTACCAAGTCGATCAAGCAGCCAAAGGATCTGAAAACCTTTTTCAAAGAACCTCAGGCTTAGATCTGAGGTATCAATGCATTGGGAAAAAGGGAATGTGAGGCGGCACTGTTCACAATCATTTGTTTCGAGGTGAAATCTTAAGTAAGGTCTCGTCTTTGAAGGCGGTGGCGGTATGATTGTCCCATTGCTCGTGGATGGTCATTGGACTCGCAGACACAGATGAGTAACTTGAATGACCGCGACAACGCGACAACGCGACAAGCGTCCAAGAATTTTGATTGTGAAGGTGTCACGTAGATTGTTTCGAGCGCAGTGGCAGCTAGCTGAAAAGATGTCTGCGACATTGACAATCATAAGTTCATGAGTCTGTCAATCTGACGAACCCTTCGTCGCATATATGACCCGTAAACCTCGTTTGAGACCACCGTTGCCTTGTTTCAGGTGGTGCTCAAGTTCACGAATCTGCCGATCCTTAAGACGACACTTCTGTCTGATCCGCTTTTCATTAAATCTGCGATATCTCTTGCATTCAGTTTCAAAAACTGCCGTTACATCTGAACAGGATTGCGAGGTGCAACACAGCGGATGTCGTTCAGGTTCGGATAAGTAATACCTCCAGTGGACTGTGTTAGATACTGATAAATCTAGCCGAAAAAAAAAGGGATTTCTTCCACTCACAAACATGGACTAATTTGTCCAACGAAAAACCAGGCAGGGGGCATAGCCGTACCATACAACTGGGAACGTTGACGTTGTCTTCCAAATAACGTCGGCGGACTAACAACAACGAGAAACTCAATGAACGCGGTCGGTCATTCAGAACATATTTCGTTACGAACCCCTGCACTATGAGGATTATGAATTAGATGGGATAAGAAGTTTTCGGTTACTCACGAATCACTGATAACCTGTAAATTCACAATCAGTGGCTATGAATTCACTAAATGGAATGTAGCCCGAGACTCGAAATTAACGGAAGGGAGGATCGGGAATTGGGATGCGAATATTGAATATTGACATGTTATTTCATCAACTTCAAACCAGTCGTGTGTCTGAGTGTCCGTATGTAAAATATATAAAAAATGGAGTAGATAGACGTAGCGTATTTAGTAGCGGGCTATAAAGGAAAGAGTAACGTCACAGGAATTACTCGTACGTGAAGTGGGAGGAGGTAAAAAGGGGATAGTCTCAAAGGAAGGACGAAGGTGTAGGGGTGCAGGCAGAGTCTAGTGCAGCTGATGATTATTAGAGATGGTCAGAAAACACTACTGCCAGACTCAGGGACTCACTCTGAACGACACCTCACGGACGAATACCAAGAGTAAACGATGCTGGTAAAGTCGCGTCTGGCAATGGGGGTGCGGGCGAAAGCGAAGACAAAGACGGGAAAATTGTTACTGTTGTCGTTCGTGGATGCGTCCCATCAGAATCAGGTGCATTCGTTTGTGGGTGGCCTATGTCAGCCGTCGCAACCGCAGGAGGGTCAATATGCTTCTTTGACAATGCGCCTCCGACTGCCCCGCCAATGATAGCAGCCAGAAGGACGATAGCGATGATAACGAGTATGATGATGCCCCTTTTTGTGCGGTAGAAAGGTGCTTTCTCTGTGGACGGGGAGAGTTTGGTGCGGATGACACCTTCCGGTCCCTCTGCGGAGGACTTGCGGTTGGGGACGTATGCATGTCTGGGTGATTTGTGTCGGTTTGATTCGAGATCGTCTCCTCTGGTCGGCTGAAATTTGTCCTCTAATAGGTCTGTGGCATATCCAGACTAGAGAACAGAAGTGTGAACATGTCCAGTACTGAGTTCTATAAATTCCTCACCTGCACCATGCCCTTTGTCGGCGCAGGAGCAGTTGAAAGCAGATTCGCATCGTATTCTGGGTGACCGTCTGACGACGGCATTGCTCAGCGTTGTTGTTTAAGAGCCACGAGCCGAGATCTGGGCCGCGAACAGCCTTTGCTGTGGTCTGCGGGCAGGTGACGGCAGTCATTACAAAACATTCGATAATAGCCTTTCTCTTGGGCCAGAATGTCTTTCTCTCATCAAAAACAGACTGCAAAATAGTACTCCATCTGCCGAAAAGTCCAAAAGATAAATTGGCCCACCAGAAACCCAAACTGAAAACAGCATATACATACTCTGTACGCTTGCGTGTCCATATAATGAGTGGAAAGAGAAATAACATATTTATAGCGAAATTACGAGAGGAAAATATCCAACAAGAAGTGGGAGAGAATGACCAATTCGGTGGTATGAACGAAGATTCCGTAGGGATGGGGTTACGTGCGTTCCTTGCTCGTGTGGAAGAGGGGAAGTATGGCCACAAGATGATTTTTAAAAGTAAAAAGAAAGAAACGCAAAAGAGCTACATAGTCAGATAGCCGGAAAACCTCAAAATCTCCAATAACCCAATCTGAGCGACACCTCAAGGACGAATACCAAGAGTAAACGATGTTGGTAAAATCGAGTCTGACAATGGGGGTGCGGGCGAAAGTGAAGACGGGAAAATTGTTACTGTAGTCGTTGTTCGTGGATGCGTCCCATCAGAATCAGGTACATTCGTTTGTGGGTGGCCTGTGTCAGCCGTCGTATCCCCAGTCACCGGAGTGGTTTTAGTATCAATTACATTATTATTCCTCTTTGACAATGCGCCTCCGACTGCCCCGCCAATGATAGCAGCCAGAAGGACGATAGCGATGATAACGAGTATGATAATGCCTCGTCTGGTGCGGTAGAAAGGAATATGTTTGGTGGATGTAAATTTGGTGGGGACAGCTTGGTATTCAGCGGCGGATTTTGGGACGGATCCGTGTCTCGAGGAGTGTGATCTGTGACGGTTTGATTCGGGATCGGATCGTCTGGATTGCTTGGGTTTATCTACCAGGAGGTCCGTAGCATATCCCGACTAAAACCAGGAAGACAGAGAACAGAAGAATGAACAAAAATCACAAGTAGGGATTCTGGGAAATCCTCACCTGCACCATGCCCTTTGTCGGCGCTGGGGCCGACGCTAGCAGATCCTCATCGTATCCGTGGTGACCGTTTGACGAGGCCATTTCTTAGTCCTGCCTGTGCAGGGACGTTGTGGTTGTAGAAAGGGAGAAAAAAAACTTCTGCCCTTGCGTTGTCGTTGACTTGGACAGAGGACTGAAACGATTCGGGGTCCTTTGATGAATGAACAACGGGACAGCCTTTTGCGGGCACGTGGTTCAATTGATGGCCGTTCGGCATCGAGTTTGAAGTTATATAACTTTCAAATTTTCTCCATGCTTGGCTCGATTCACTTGTGAAATTTATGCCAAGTCTTAGGCCTGTTCGACGATTTCACTCTGTTTATTTTGGTCTCTCTCTTTCGTGGTTTTCAATTCTATTTCTAGTTATATATATACCGTGGATCATGGACCTCGGCTTGATTAACCATGTGATGCACATATATTTTAACTCTGTAAGACCGAGATTGGTACACACGCCAGTACCTGGATTGATAAGAAGTGGTGGTGTGACACAACGACAAATGGTCCCTGTGTCACGGTCGAATGCCGCTAATGAGTCCTTTCATAATTTCAATTCTTCCTATCAAGTCCTTACTACTCAACCGCTCAAGTTTATCACCCCCGACTCCTCACCCCCTCTTATAAGTTGTAGAATAGGAAGGTCTCTTATCTTGACACTATTTCATATAAGGTATGCAATCGGTCCCCTTTTCCACGTAATAATAATCTTCACCAGCATATTCCTAAATAAAAATAAAAAAGTCAGTCAATGACGACGATGAAGCGAATGTTAGAGCGGATGGTAAACGTCGATCATTGAAGATACAAACATGGAGCCAATCAAATTCATTTCAACTTTATTCTACGAGGCTAAAGCCCCCCTCCCAAAAATCTCCAGGAAATCATTTATTTAACATTTGCCCATTAGGATCGATAAGTAAGTAATGCATCACATACAGGAATGGAGCCTGAGTATCAGATAGACTGCAAATGCTTCGATAGCGAGATAGCAAGAAGGAAACGGGAAGGCTGATGAATCTGTAGTAACAAGAATATCGACATTGTAAAAACCCAACAACAAAAAACAAATGAGAGCTGGGGAGAATCAGACAACGTTCCTGCCAGACACAAGGACTTTAATAACTCACAGACGTAGAAACGGTATGTGGAAGACCGAATTACACAAGAGAGACAGCGACAGATATGGTCCGAGCGCAGAATATGGCGTTATTGTAATAGTGGTCCTGCCAGTGGCACTGGACGAACTTTATGGCATTGCTGTAATAGTTATCCTGTCAGTGGCACTGGATGAATATGGCGTTACTGTAGTAGCTGTCCTGTCAGTGGCACTGGACGAATATGGCGCTATTGTAAAAGTCGTTGTCCTGGACGTATAAATCGGATCCTTTTTCGCCAACGAACCTCCAACCGCTCCTCCAATGATAGCTGCCAGAATTACGATAATGGCGATGCTGATAATGGTAATACCCTTTGGTGTGCGGTAGAAGGGTTTATTTTTTGCAGATGGGGAGGGTATAGTGGGTACATAGGTGGTATCGGGGACAAATCTGGGTTCCACGTTGCCGACCGTTGCATTGGGGGTGTACGAGTTGAATTTGGGTTGGCCGGATTCAAGATCATTTGGCCTGGGCTGTGTAGCTTGGTATTGTATCGGGTTCGAACGGTTTCCTGTCGTAAAATAAGAATGTTAATAAGGGGAGAAAGGTACGACATGCCCTTTGGCGGTGTAGGGGCCATCGCCAGTAGATTCAAATCATATTCTACATAATCATTCGGAGACATTATTGCCAACTGGTCTTGATCTCGTCTGTGCCGGTTTCAGTGTCGTTGGATAAATTATGAAAGTATGACACCTGACCTTTGTTTCGCCTCTCACACTGAGGGAGGAGCAGAATGAGTAGCCAAGGATCGGAATTTCGGCAGGTACTTATGCCTACCGCATTGTGTGGAATGCGGGCACGTGAAAGAGTTGCTGTAATCGATCCAGCGGCTTCCAGCCTGAGTCTGGATTCGGCATGCCTGGTGGAAAAGAGTCACAGGGTAGGCTGGAAGTAGATTGAGAATAATGGAATTCGCCCTGCTGATTCTCTCCTTCAATATTCTGCATGGCTTTCACTCTGGTTCAAATTCGAAATCTTCTACATCCCCATTCCTGACCGAGTTGTTGCTGGACGGATAAGAAATTAATTTTTTTACTGAAGAGAGAGTCAGGCCCAGTAAAGAAGCGGAGGGTTGGAATTATGGGGACGTCCAAGCATAAGTCCCAGAAGTAGGAGTTTATTAGGGAATGGTACTGCTCAAGGTTTGCTTACGAGTTAAGGAGCTCGGTTGATAAGTGGCAGATGTGATTAAAGACGCGTTTTCAATCTAGGGACCGTCGCGGACGACAGAGGGCTGCTATCCGAAACTTGAGAGATTCGAATTCAATTAGGCAATTTAAAGGCACACTTGTCTCTTCGTATTCCAGTCTGATCGACTTGATATTTTCTTTCTCCTTGGGTTGACAAGAGTGTGTTGGTAAGAGAAACCAGATTGGAAGTGAAAAGGCCATAAGACTTGGCCAGGATAACAACGCGTAGAACCAGAATAGGATGGCAGGCGTCCACTTGTCATTTTAGCATTTTCGAAAGCTAGGTCATTTGTCAAAGTCCGATAGAGGACATCGTCCACAAGCTGGACCTCAGAACTCGGAGCTGTTGTCAACGATGAATAGAGGCCATTTCTTCCGCAGCGGCTGAAGGAGAAGTCGTGCGGTCCGGAATTACCTAGGCCTTCATTCAAACTCCCATGAATAGACCCCGGGCCTCAAGCATCTTCAACCTCAAAGCCGTTCCTTCTCTGTGTAACATGGTATCTATATAATAACACTGGTCGTTTTATTGACAATTACATTAGAATGCGTCCAACGCCTCCTCTGAATGTCGTCTCGCAAGAGGCGAATGGGCTAAAATTGCTGGACTGTATTACAGTGCTTGTATACCCTGTCAAGGTGTAAGTAGTATCGGGGATTCGGGAAGTTACGTGTCTGACTTGGCAGCGCTGAGCACATCCAGGCACATTTTTTTCCATTTTCGACCATACGTATTGGATGCTCTATATGTCACGGGCTCTTTTCCCCTTGATCTTCGCCCCATCTACTCAAGTCTTGTCGCTTCAGGTTCTGGCGCTCACGACTCTGGCCGAGGAAACGATGCAGAAAGTGTTGAGCCAGTAGTTTTCGGCAAGCGTATTGGCTCCATCTTTGTCACGGTATTGTCTACTCTCACACAACAAGATCCGAGCAACCCTCGTCTCAGATTCGAAGGCGACTACAAGTTAGGCTTCGGTTACAATACTAAATATCATCAATATGTCTACCTCTATGTTCAACAACATCAATAATATCGAGATCAAGGGTATTCACCGTGGAAAACCACATGGTATCCAACCTGTTCGGATCCACACAGACGGGCTGACATAAAGAGGATCTGGAACGGTTACATCCCTCCCGCAAGGCCGACTACAGAACTGATCTCGGAGAGGGACGTATATGCAAGTGCTACTTACAAATGTGATTCGCTATAAGTATTGCGGGTAATTCAAGTATCAATATTCTCTCTTAGGTTCTAGCTATGATTCTTCAATTTCTTATTTGAAAACTGATCGAACAGTTTGGCCGTCAATTCTTGCATGGGCATGCTGAATGTCACTGATATTATTGGGAGACATGAAACGTAGAAAGAGCTTCATGTTCCGGTTGTGTGAACGACGATGTCATTCTTGTCCGTCCCATCTGTATCCCACAAACACATTAGTCCACCAACGAATCTCCGAGCCTGTTCCACTGCCTCCACCAACAATAGCAGCACCACTGTCATCCCGACAGATCTGCCCATCATCCTCTACAGCATCGATCATTTCCGCCACCAATCCAACAGGTAAATCCTCTTCCAAAGCGGAGATCTGCATTGTCGTTTTTGGACCTGTCGTCGTTAGGTGGCTTACAAGACGTGAAGAGAAGGTGGTGTGAGCATATCGAGGTGTGTGGAGGACCTGCAAGCCGGATGGAAAGGAACGATGCTGTATTGGCGGGTCGGTATACGTGGGGAGGAGGGGTATTACTTGGAGGAATGTCGAAGGCGGGATGAGAGCTTTTAGAGATGTAAACAATTTGATCTTCACGAAACAAAATGGAACTACACACCGACCCCTCTCACTCTATTCCACCCACCCCAAACTTCGTCGAGAGCAATGACTCCTCTATTCTTCATAATCCCGTTTGAACCTGAATTCCAAGATCCCAGCAACAGCCGACCTAGTTCCCTCGCCAACTCTTCCAACCATTTCCGCTCGTCCTTCATCATATCCATTGTCACAGGTGCATTAGACATTTGCAACCCGAGCTGAGAAAGCGAAGACCGGATAAAAGTTGCTTCTTCTGGCTCTCCGGAGCGATAAGGGGACCAAGATAGATGAGTATTCGAATTAGAGGCGGTAACCGTCGTTAGCTTTTCGTTTAGCTCTGCAGCCAACTTAACCATGTCTCTGGCTTTGAGCATAAGGGCTTCCATATCTTGGAAAGCGGAATTCATAGTGTGTTCCCTTGCTTGTGTGGTGGATTCTACTGTTCGAAGAATACCAGCTGGGAAGATCGGTTAAATCCGTGTTAACGCTTGGTGGTATTGAATTGGCTCACAAATTCCTGGAGCTGTCGAGCTATCCACCCGGCTACTCGACGAATTAGTTGTAGGATGGCTCGCCTTACGTATGGGGGACAATTAATATCACATTGCTGACATGAGTGAAAATAGTTTCCCTACCTCCCAAGATTTGCTTTTCAAGCTTGATTTAAGGACGGTGTAGAAAGGTTTATCTCCGCCCTTCCTGAAACTCAACTTGATCATCCTCGGAGAATCGTCGTTGTCGAGGTCTGGCGTAAGAGGACGTGACGAAGGTGCAGACTGAAGGTCGCCTTTTGCCCTTGGTAACTCTGAACCGCAAATCTCGCATTCCCGAAGAAGGGGATGATTGAAGAAAGTACAGGCCGGACACGAGATCTCTGTTTGCTTGCGACCGCTGTGCGATTCCGCAGCCAACGAAGCGGACAAAGATATAGACGATGATGGAAGAGAAGACGATAGATGTGGTGTGGTGGCCAGAGTGCTTGGAGGTGCTGATGATCGAGGAACCCCGCACAACCCGCAGATCCTCGCAGCAGCCGGACTGAGCCCTGGTGGATTTCTGAATGCGCATACTTCGCATTCCCAACTCTCTGACCCGATCTCAGGTTCATCCACACCTGAGATTGGTCCTTCCCCAGTGAGATGACAGGTCACTTTGGGAGACGATTTGAACAGTCCAGCGTAGTATTCTGTCCGGGTTATGTATAGCAGATCCATCGCGAAGGAATTGGAGACATCTTTCTGGGCATCGACGTAAAAGAGACGATGAGTGGTTATGCTGGCTGTTCCGTTTGGGTGTTTGGGTGATTTTTGTAGGCTGCCCTGGTGGAATTGTAATTGGTATCGTTAGATTGTGAGGGAGACTTACCCATCGTAGATTCCGACACCGTCTTGGCTTGTTAGAAGCTCTTCATCGTTGTATAGTAGAGCCCGTACTGGTATCGAGCCGTCCACTGAGACTGTGTACTGTCGGAGAGCCATGGTCGTTGAGAAAGAACAAACAATGTAAAATACTATTAGATCTTGTCGCTATCCCGTGCAATTATACTTACCTCTTTTATTGTCTTGCAGGGTAGTCAGTGCGTAGGCGGCGATAATTGAGTTGTACCAGGTCAGTGTGTATAAAGGAAAGGTACAAGTTTTTTTTCTAATCATTCTTTGAGATTCCGAGTCAGTCCAATGTCTGACTAGTCTACCAACTCTCCCTTTGCATGCAATTGCTGGCGCTAATAAACATGGTGGCTTTATTCGGCTCTTATCCTATTGGTTTCAAAACAGGTTGCATCGCAGGAAAGCATCTCGTCAAGTCGTAATTACATAGCCTTTTGAGAAGATTTATAGATATCGCATCTCCCTTGACAACCCTCAGAACTCTGATTCCTACTCCCATGTCAACTAAACCGACGGTGAGCATCTGCTCTCATTTACAAATATCAAACCCACCATTATGTTTTTGGAATAGTCTGTGAAGCCCAAATTCATCTGGGAGCCTGGGCCTATGGAACCTGTGCCCCGTTGGCTCGAATCCCCTGACACGATTGTCATTGAAACACTCTGCAGGACCCATCTCCAGCTTCCTGCTCATTATCAAGTCGCTGTAACCTTCTTAGATGAGGGGGCCTTCAACAAGTTATACACCATCGCAATTTCAGATCGTGATACTGACCTCGATTCCCCTCAATACGTATTCCGTGTTATATCCCCTGTGGAACCTTTTTACAAGACCGCAAGCGAAGTCGCGACCTATTCCTATCTACGGGAGCATACAACCATTCCAGTCCCACGTATCATCGCGCATTGCTCCTCTTCCGAAAACGAGCTTGGCTGCGAATGGATACTTATGGAGAAAGTTCCTGGAGTAACTCTGGAGAGTATTTGGAAGGATATTGACCTGGAGACGAAAAAAAGGCCGGCAAAGCTCGTTGCAGATTTTTGGCGGCAACTCCAAGAACAACGCTTTACTGGGATCGGAAATCTGTATTTCCGCAAGGATATCGATGCATTCGATCGTGCGATTCGTGTGCTACCAACTAAGGACGAGAAGTATGTGCTTGGTCCTATCGTCGCAATATTCATGTTTGCAGGGGGACGGAAAATTCGGCTTCCAAGGAATCTCGGGCCCTACTCAAATGATGCAGAGTACATGGCCGCACTGGCTGATTCGGAACGGGAGGACATGAAATTATTGTTATCGTCGGACGCTCATTCACTCCACGACTTTGATGAGGATCTCGCTGAGGATGCAGAGGATATCCTCAAGGTATTGGACGAGCTCCAACCGATTTCTGCTGCACTCTTCCCATCTCGACCACGCGATTTCTCGTTATTCCATCACGACCTTTCTCGAAGCAATATCCTCGTCGACCCGGTGACATATGAAATTACGGGTATCGTCGACTGGGAGTGTGTCGGTACACAACCTCACTGGGAAGACAAGCACCCTCAGTTCCTGCTCAAATATAACTTCGATTCTGAAATTGAGCCGCTTGCCCCGGGAGACACAGATACATTCAGGAATGAACGTTGGGACAACTGGGAAAGGAGGCAGTTACGCCCGGTATTTGACCAGGAATTAGGTGGGGAATGCGATGCAGACGATGGAAAGGATGAGATCAGGCAATTATTTAGACAACAGTTGGATGTGGCGTATTTTTCACCGAGAATGGTGAGGGACTGGATAAAGGAGAATGCTGGATGCATCTAAAAGTTATTCTTAGTTGGCCAGGCGAGTAGTGCACACTTAGACTTGCCATTTATATCGGGAAATACGCTCCTCTCAATGACAATCGCCCGGTTGTGGCCAAATGCCCATCGAAGCCAACTTGAACATGCTGCAACGACAGTGAACATCGTTTGTGACCTTTTCCCGTTGAAACACGAAGGAGGGATTTTTCTGCTGAACGAGTACACATTTCCTGCTGAGTGCCCACTGACAATCTTGTCACGCCGCGAGTTGTCGTGACAGTTGACCACCACAAGCGGGTGAACTCTACAGGTTCAATCCTCAGTATACTCTCGTGTTCAAGCAAAGAGTTTTCCGAAGGTGACTACACGACCGACTTCCTCGTCGAAGACGCAAAGAAAATCATCACTCAAAACGAAGGACTGTTAAGAGAGGCTAGTAAAAATCGATACCGTCTTGGTGAACTGCTATTGGGCATGTTAGATCATGCACCAGATCCTTATGGGCAACGATATGTCGCCATCGTTCTCCATATCGCAAATGGGAAAGGGATCGAGGCCGTAATAGATGCAGCCAAAGCATGGTTCGACTATCTATTCTTCCCAAGTCAGTCCCACGCATTCTATGTCATCTCCGCTAATTTTTGGGTTAGTGTTGACTTTATCTAACGCTAAGAAGACGGAGCCCAGCACCAGCCAAACTCCTACTTTCAATGACACGTTGGTGCAATCGAGGGGGCCACTCGCTCGGAACGGGCAGATATGAGAGCTACAGTACGTGTTACTATTTGATCATCAATATATTACTCTTTCAAACGCACAGTTGCCCAGATTGCGACACGCGAGCAATACAGATGTGCTATTATCCAATCTTTTGATTTAGCCCGTGTGAAATATCTCGCCAGCCAGCGTAGGGAGGCATGAAGTTCCCCGTCGGGTGCCTCAAGTGGCTATGGAAGTGGCGCACATTATCCCGTTTTCACTCAACAAATTTGACGAAACCCTGGTGAGTTGCATCTCTTTAGTCACATATCTCGCTTAATCCTTTGAAAAAGAAAATAGCACTTACACCTGGGATATGCTTCATTCTTTGACGGGCATCGACATCAATGACCTTGTGGGGGCAAAGATCAACTCTCCTGAAAACCGCATTTATATGAACCATACTGACCATTTAAAGTTTAGGAGTTTCTTGTTTTATTTCGATAAAGATGAGGTCAGGATCTACCGGATTGCTGCATACGAGTCTGAAACTATTCCCAGTACCCAGATCTCCCCAACAAGTACAAAGTACGGATGGCCCGACCAGACTTCGTGTTAAGCAATGGAGAAGAAACTTCTGATGTCGAGTTTCAGGCAAATGTGGGGGTTCCGCCCCCTAGTCCACAGTTCGTCAAAATCCATGCTGCCTTTGCAAAGGTTCTCTTCCGCAGTGAGGCTGCGGCCTACATGGAGCGTGTCGCAATGACCCACGAAAGAGGCGCGCCGACGGTGACAGGTGTAAATCTGGAAAGTGATTTTGCAACGCTTCTTAGTTCCAAGTTGCGGGCTTCCACACATTAGTATTTCCCTGGACCCGTTATAGTTGTGATGATCTTATTTCTGATTGTGAATAACTACATGTACAGCATATCGTATGATTTCGCATTCAGATTCTTTGCATACCGACATATGTGCAGGCAACGACAACGATTGGCGCCACGGGCTCATTAGTAGCGGGACAATGACTAGGGTGGATACCAGCGACAAAACGACAACTCCGGCTTCTTTTTCCTCGCGATCTCCCAAACAGGGCTTCCGGACATACTTTCAGTATCTCTTGGATTTGTCCGCTTTGCTGGCACAGCATGCTGTAGGAGCTCTTACTGGTGGTTCTGCCGTTGTCCGACACTGCCCCAGAATCGATAGAAAAACATAGCTCTGAAAAGTCTCAGAGTACTTGGGTGCCATTTGCCTTTCTTTTCTCTTGGTATCCGTACGTCTGGTGAGTTGAACTATCTATTTACAAAGCCATTAGATCCTGTCGAAGGGCTGTGTATCGCAACCGGCGCACCGGAAGATTCCGAGACCCTGACTCGACGGGTGACCAAGGGGCCGTAAGAGTCATCGACCAGGATAAATAAAGATATGATATCACAGGATTTCCTATCTCTTTTTCAATCCATTTATTCATCAACTTAAACAAGACACGATGGTGTACGTTCACGCCGTTAAAATGATCAATTTTTCTTCGACGAACTCATCGAATTCTCACAAACAGTGACTTCACAATAGGTTAGTGGTCCCCAAGCCCGTTGCCAGTGGGTTGTCAATTAACATGAAACCCAGACCAAATCCGTCAGATGATGGACAAACCAACCAACATTCGCAACATGAGTGTTATTGCTCATGGTGAACTAGTATTTTGCACCAAAGAAAACCTAATAGGTGTCTGACATGCTCCTTTAGTCGATCACGGAAAGTCGACGCTAACTGACTCCCTCGTCTCAAAGGCTGGTATCATTGCTTTTTCCAAGACCGGTGAAAGAGTCATGGACGACAGACAAGATGAGAAGGAACGTGGGATTACAATCAAATCGACCGCTATATCCATGTACTTTGAAGTCGATAAAGAAGATGTTTCTGCTATCAAGCAAAAAACCAATGGCATGTCTAATCGGGTTTCTTGCATTTTTCCTCTAATTCCTGCTGTAAAGGAAACGGATTCTTGATCAATTTAATTGATTCTCCAGGACATGTCGACTTCTCATCCGAGGTGACGGCCGCCCTCCGAGTCACTGATGGTGCCCTTGTCGTCGTCGATTGCGTTGAGGGTGTCTGCGTGCAGACGGATACCGTGCTCCGTCAAGCTCTTGCAGAACGTATTAAACCTGTCGTCATTATCAATAAGGTCGATCGCGCTCTTCTCGAACTTCAAATCGATAAAGAATCCTTATACCAATCGTTCCAACGTACCATCGAGAACGTCAACGTCACTATCTCGACATACCAAGATGCTGCACTTGGGGATGTTCAGGTCTATCCTGACAAGGGAACTGTAGCGTTTGGGTCTGGTCTGCATGGTTGGGCTTTCTCCCTCCGTCAATTCGCCAATAGATATGGAAAGAAGTTCGGTGTGGACAAGGACAAGGTGATGACTAGGTTATGGGGTGACAATTTCTTCGACCCAGCGACCCATAAATGGACAAAAAATGCTACTGGGCCAGACGGCAAACCTCTCGAACGCGGCTTCAACTTGTTCGTTCTTGATCCCATCTTCAAGATTTTTGACGCTGTAATGAACTCCAAGAAGGATGCAATCGGTTCGATTCTTGAGAGGCTTGACATCAAACTCACTTCGAAAGAACGCGATCTTGAAGGCAAGGACCTCCTCAAGGTTATGATGCACAAGTTCTTGCCCGCCGGTGACTCCCTTTTGGAGATGATTGTCATTAACCTTCCTTCCCCCGCTACTGCTCAACGTTATCGTGTTGAAACCCTTTACGAAGGTCCCATGGACGACGAGTCTGCCATTGGTATCCGAGATTGCGATCCAAATGGTCCTCTCGTACTTTACGTTTCCAAAATGGTTCCAACGTCCGACAAAGGACGCTTCTACGCCCTTGGTCGTGTGTTCTCTGGAACAGTCAAAGCGGGTCCCAAGATTCGTATTCAAGGTCCCAACTATGTTCCAGGAAAAAAGGATGACCTTTTCGTCAAGTCTATTCAGCGCACTGTTCTGATGATGGGTCGATCTGTGGATCCTATTGAAGACTGCCCTGCTGGAAACATTGTTGGCCTGGTTGGTATCGATCAATTCTTGCTGAAGAGTGGTACTCTCACGACAGCCGAAACTGCTCACAACATAAGGGTTATGAGGTTTTCCGTCTCTCCTGTCGTGCAAGTTGCCGTTGAAGTCAAGCGTGCCACTGATCTGCCAAAACTCGTCGAAGGTCTCAAACGACTGTCTAAATCGGATCCTTGCGTGCAAGCTTGGATTTCTGAGACCGGTGAGCACATTGTGGCTGGTGTTGGTGAGCTCCACTTGGAGATTTGCTTGAAGGTGCGATCGTGATTTATCTCTGATAATCTCTATACTCATTCGTCGCAGGATCTCGAGGAGGACCATGCGGGTGTTCCTCTCAAAATTTCCGACCCTATTGTCCCATACCGTGAAACGGTCACAACCGAATCGTCGATCGTTGCGTTATCCAAATCGCAAAATAAGCATAACCGTCTCTATGTGAAGGCTGGACCGCTTGACGAAGACCTCACCAAGGCAATCGAGGCTGGAGGAGTTAACTCTCGTGACGATTTCAAGGCTCGGGCCCGTCTACTCTCCGATGAATACGGCTGGGACGTTACTGACGCTAGGAAGATTTGGTGTTTTGGACCCGATACCACTGGACCCAACTTGTTGGTCGACGTGACAAAGGGAGTACAATATCTCAACGAAATAAAGGATTCTTGCGTTGCTTCATTCCAGTGGGCCACTAAGGAAGGCGTTACCTGTGAAGAAAACATGCGTGGTGTCCGCATCAATCTTCTTGACGTGCAAGTACGTTTCTTCATTTTTTATTTTATTTCCTATTTAAAGACGCTTTCTCTTTGTCAAGTTACACACTGATGCTATCCACCGTGGTGGTGGGCAAATCATTCCTACTATGCGCCGCGCTACTTACGCGGCGTGCTTGCTTGCGGGACCTACTCTGCAGGAACCTGTTTACCTTGGTAAGTCACTTACGCTTAGTTGCAATGGCCCTTTTTTATAACTGATTGTAGTGGAAATTCAATGTCCCGAAAGCGCCATTGGTGGTGTTTACAGCTGTCTGAACAAGCGTCGTGGACAAGTGTTCAGTGAAGAACAACGGCCAGGAACACCCATGTTTACTGTGAAGGCTTACCTTCCTGTCGCCGAATCATTCGGCTTCAATGGAGACCTACGCCAGCATACTGCTGGTCAAGCGTTCCCACAATCTGTGTTTGATCACTGGGCAACAATGAATGGCTGTAAGTGCTCATGTGTTGTGAAAGGAGAATTGGGCTCACCTTTACGATAGCGCCACTTGAGAAGGGCAGCAAGATGGAAGGATTGGTGACGAAAATTCGTGTCCGAAAGGGTCTTCGACCTGAGATTCCTTCTCTTGATACGTACTACGACAAGCTGTGATCGACTGCATCAGAGATATAGTAGTAGAGAAGCGCCGCCAGGAGCGGCAACGGTTTGTTCCTTAGCCGAACAAAGATTTAGTCGAGTCACCACAGTACGTATCCCCCGTGAATTTGAATAAATTCGCATGACGCTGAAGAAGCAACTGTCTCATGCTTGCTACCAATCGTGTAGCATCTAAAAGCGGTTCAGCGGGCTACAAGTAGTTCCACGCATTGAAGTAAGTCGGCACTGATGTGGATTGTGCTACGAAGGCATAGAATCGATTGGGATAGAGTAGATGCTGCGAAACATGCTGTATCACTGCGGTTTTTCTGGATTAAATTGAAACATCTTACCAACGTCGTACACTGTCGACATCGATCGACAAAGAAACTTGCGTTCTCGATCTTACAGTGTTACCCAAGCAACACCAAACTTTAGACGGACCGCCGGCGGTCACCTTACTTCAATCACTGTGAAGCGCTGCAACTTCGAAGACTCGAAGTTCGAACTTGTCCATATATGAACAGTCGACCATGGGACATTTCGAGTTGTGGCTCAAAGGAAGCTCCTACGACATTTAATTATTATAAACGACAAAGATCTTCCTTTGAATCGCTTTTTTTTCATTGTACTTCCCGCATCCACCTGTCTCATAGATCAATTTCTCAGGCCTATTTCAAGACTGTGGCATGGCACACCATGCTCGTCAATTTTGGCACCAGTGCCACACGAGGGAACTTTCCGTAAAACCTCTTCAAAACGGCGTATCTGTTTCGTTACAAGGAGCAAAGCCGCATCTGTAATCACTGAAATTTAATGGCCATCTAGTTTCGAGTTAGTAACTTCCACTTCCCTTTTCCTGCTTAGCTCGAAAAATGACTACGTTAATGCAGTTCCGTCCTATGTCGCGGTCAGATCGATCGTCTTCTAGTAGTTGTATAATCCGCACTCCTACTCGGGTCAAGGTGTTTATACTACCACCAAAACTCGTGGAGTAGACGTACAATCTGCCGAACGGGTCCGATGGAGCCGCAAGAAATATTTCTTTGTATTAAATCAAGACTGTCTGCCTCTGATGCGTAATTTGCAGGTAATCGCTTATCTAGGAACAATAATGACAATGGCTTGACACCCCAAAAATGTTCTTTCAAGTTGTGGGTAGGAGTGTGTATATCTGCGAGCCAATGTTTCGGATTGGATTTGGTTCAAAGGAGGTAGCTATTGTTTTGGCTAAATTCGATTGAGATCCATTGATAACAGAAATTTGTCAGAAAGGCGACACCACAAGGACTTCAGCGCAGAGTAGCTAATCTTTTTAAGGGTTTTCCGCAATTAAGGAA
>Ga0307507_10006609_pt1 | contig 17621 bp, 3 predicted proteins | sample 7_EM_MG_FD_207223 | JGI IMG/M metagenome (GOLD analysis project Ga0307507, IMG submission 207223) | Populus trichocarpa ectomycorrhiza microbial communities from riparian zone in the Pacific Northwest, United States - 7_EM | ecosystem: Host-associated > Plants > Roots > Unclassified | place...
ACCAACCTAATGCAAACATCAAGAACAAACATCATCCAGGCATCTCGTATTTGTTGATTTAATCCAACCATTTAAACAAGGACCTGCAAGAATGAATTACAAGTGCCACCCATTTTCCTCTAACTCCATCTTTTCCTCTTGCCACCCATTTTCTCGGGTCCACGTTCTACAAGTGTTGGTTGGCACGGAGCAACCAGTGCTGGAACCCTCAGCTACTTGAGATACCTGCAAAACCAATTCAAGCATGGCATACACATTCTAACTTGTAAGTCTTATTATTGAGGAAAACACTAAAAGAGAGGCAAGAAATCATGTCAAATGTGCAGCACCTCTGATTGAGCATGGCATACACATTCTAACTTGTAAGTCTTATTATTAACCATTTGATGTAGTAGCAAATTTTGTGGTCAGCTTTGGACATTGACGCACCTCCAACCTCCTCAAACAAGGGAATATGAAATCATAACATCCATGACTGAAGTAGACAATGCTTGGTAATCTATCTAGAATCAGCCGCTCCAGATTAGGGAGCACCATCTCCTTCTCAACATTGACAGGTGAAGCATGATCATCAATTTTAGACTTGACGATGATGTCATCTCCTTCTCCACTGTAGAATACTTGCTTTAAATCGTCAGCTGAATAAATCTTCATCTCTTCCAGGTTCTGAAGACTTGGAGATACGGAGACAGGAAGACATATTCCAAATAATGACAGGAAAATATATAAAGAGTTTTTAATTTTGGGAAGCCAAGAGACTCTGGAATTATTTCCCTTTCACCATCCTCTTCTCTGATAAGACGCTTCAATCTATAACAACATTCTATCTGTAGTGTTTCCAGATGAATAAGACTTTGAGCGAGGGGCGGTGTGAAGATAAATGTCAGTTCCTTAACACGATTCAATTTCAGATGAATAAGACTTTGGAGGCTGACATATACATTTGAGCTTACGTAACCTGGACAGCTGTAACTCCGTTAAAGATGACAGCAACGGCAGCTCCTTCTCCTCGTTAATTCCTTCATCCAATTCAAATACCACTTCCAATGATTTGCAGTAACGAATATCCACACTTATTACATTTTTCAAAGCTTGCCGCCATTTTGCTGGAAACAGAGTGCGGATATCCCTACATCCATTCACTTCTACATGTTCTAATCTTGGTAAGAAGTCCTTTTGCGACCCATGGCCATGGGTGGTCATCTGATCAGAGGTCCTTTTGCATACGCAGCGGATCAACAGCAAGGATTGAAGTTTCGTTGAGAATTCAAGTGATTGCAATGACAAACACCCTCCATTAAGAGACAAAACTTCAATTGCTTTCATCCCTTCAAAAAACGTCACTGGAACATTCAAACCATCATCCAGTCCTAACAATAGAACTTTGAGCTGTGGACACACCAATCCTTCAGGAAGTTTTGTGAGTTTATTGCCCATTAACAAAATTACTGTACAACCTTCAAAGCTTTTATTGCTCACTGGCCACTCCTTCAACCCAAAGCCAGCCTTTACCATGAATCCGTATTTTTCTGATGATGCTATCTGAATAGCGACATCACGAACCAAGTCATGCATTTTCACATATTCTTCACTATGAGTTCGTAACAGCATACAACAAGCTTTGAGGTTTTCGATTTCCATATAAACTCGTTTCCTTGCATCTTCAATGGAGTTCACATCTTGATATAACCCGTAGCCAACTGCATATCTCGTCAACTCCTCGGCTGGAATGTAGTAATCTTCTGGAAATAAACAGCAGAGCAAGAAACATAACTTGGTTTCCTCGTACTTCAAATAATCATAGCTCAATTTAAGACATGCATATGCATTTCTTCGGTCATCAAATTTTTCCACGTGTCGTGATTGAGATTTTTTGAGGTCTTCAGATGCTACTTCCCACTCATTTTCATATTTACCTTTTAGAGCCTTTCCCACTGTCACAAGTGCTATAGGCAAGCCTTGGCATTCTCTCGCAACCTCCTTTGCCACTCTGTTCAAGTCAGAGTCCTCATCACGTAAACCTGCATTGATTTTGAATAAAGCCCATGCTTCATTTTCAGATAAGACTCTTAAAAACACTTTTTGCTGGCACTTCATAGAAGAACATATGTTTTCAAGACGTGTTGTTAGAAGAATTTTACAACTCCTGTGAGCATCACCAAATGGGATCCCTATCTCTTTCAAGTCAATATCTTTCCAAGCATCATCGAGGATTATAAGCATCTTCTTTCCCTGAAGTCTCTGCCATAACCGACCTGCTCTCCCCTTTTCACTCTTTCCGTCAAAATGCAGACCTAAACTATCTGCCATTTGATCCTGCATGTCTGTGACATTTGGATTCTGGGACACCGTGGCTATCAAAACTTCATCAACAAGCTGCAACTCTTTGGCTCCCCTACCTACTTCTTTGACCAGGGTGGTTTTACCCACCCCTCCCATGCCGTACAGTCCGATAATATTGACAGTGTCATCTTTGAGAGCTTTCATTATCTGTTCGAAAGCTTCGTTTGATGATTCCGAGGGTGTGAGTCCCTCTGATGGAAGAAATTCTATGTCTTGAAGAGGTGTTTTGTGGGACACTTTTGGAAATTTTCTGCTATTTTCTTCAAGTTTTCTCAAAGTCTCCGTCTTCTTTGCCAGTGCCTTGCTTAACTTGAATTGTCGCATCCAATTTGGACACCAAGTAAAGCATTTGCCATTTCTTCCTATTTCATTTTCCAAAGGATTCACACCTTCAATTTCGTTGTTTGCATCTTCCAGCCATTTACTGACATCTTTCTCAATTTCTTCAGCCTTCCTTTCAGCAACTATGACCTCATTTTGTAGACGATCTAGCGCTAAAGCAAGGCTCTGCTTTCGTTCAATGAATTCGTGAACAAAATTGTTGAAGCAGAACATGTAACGGAACTGCCTTATTGCTGGTTCCACCAAGAGCTCTGCTATCTTAGATACAGCGGATCCACCAACACTTTCGATAGCCATTTTCCACCAGTCTCTGTATGGAAGGATGATGATGATCACTTTGACACCTGCACGAATGATTCTAGCTGCTCATCGCTTCCAATAACACATTTAATCAATCTAAAGCTATGATCGGTCAATGTTTTTTTTTTAAAAAAAATATGAATAAAGGAGAAAAAAAGACTTGCAAGGAAATATAATTAATGGAACGAACTCAACAAAGGATCAATCTTAGGCAACTAAAATCTGTAATGACTATCTCTGCATCATACACCCATTTCTTTTTTATCTATGTGCTTTTTCCATAAAACAAAGATAGAAATACTTTTTTTTTTCTTCTCAAAACCAATAAAAAGAATTTCATTAGTGAAAGATAGCATACCACCGATCTAACGAATACATTGAAACAAAATAGTTTACACTTATGAGTTTAAAGCAGCAATTCCCACAAAAATGCAATTTTATGACATAATTAAGATAAAAAGCATAATATAAAGATCATTACGAACAAATAAAATTAAGAATAATATGCACAAGTGCTCACCTAGCAAAGAGAGTAAGGAATGGAAGGCTGATGATGATCACTTTGACACCTGCACGAATGATACTAGCTCCTCATCTCTTCCAATAACACATAATTAATCTAAAGCTATGATCGGTCTTCTTTTTTTTTTTGTTTCTTTTTTAGAAAATTATGAATAAGGAGAAAAAAAAAACTTTTTTAGAAAATTATGAATAAGGAACTCAACAAGGGATCAAACTTAGGCAACTAAAATCTGCAATGACTAAGGTTTGATAAAAAATGGTGAGAAGAGGTCAATTCCCTGTCATTTTCACGACGACAATAATGTTGTTTTAAAAACTTTGCATGAGATATTAATAACAAAGGTTCTCTCGTACGCGACTTTTTTTTTTTTTTTCGTTTAAGAAAATAAAATAATTTGAATGATTATTAGATATTTTTAAAATATTTTTGAAAAAAAATTAAATTTTATTTATTTTTTTATGTACTTCAAATTAATATTTTTTTATTTTTTTTTATTATTCTGATGTGTTGATGTTAAAAATAATTTTTTAAAAATAAAAAATATATATTATTTTGATCAATTTCCAAACAAAAATTACTTTGAAAATTAAATACTACCATACTCCTAAACACTCCTAAATTCATGAGTTATTAGATTATTGCATCTATTTAGATTAATTAATTTTATTAAAGTAACACATTTTTTTCTTTTTTAATTTTTTTTTCTTAATATTAACTTAGTCAAGTTTAGATCGGATTTAGATAGTTTAGCTGAATTTTAGCAGATAAATTTATTTTTCAATTCAACTAAAAACAAGAAAGAAAACATGAAGTTATTTTGCAAATCCTTTGATGTTAGTAGAAGTAATCAAGGTGGATGAAGGAGGAGATCTACAACAAGTAACAATCAGGAGATATCACCAATCTGGAAAAAAATAGCAAGCACTGCATCAAATGATGGGGAACTAAAAATTAACCCAGAAATCTTTTGATATTTTAATTGCTCATATAAAGCATATCAATCATGAATTAGTTCAATTGATGTTAGTGTCTCGTGTTCTGACTTCTACTATTCTATTTACCTGTACTCCGTTGTGAGGTAAATAATTTTTTTAAAATATAAAACATTATTTGATGATAATATTAAAATATTAATTTTAATATTAGTTCACCCAACAATAATTTTAATTTGTAAAATTCATGATCTGAATTTATGAACTTTACTTAGATTTAATAACTTTAAAAAAAAACTATTTTTATTTAATGATATAATTAAAAAAACTAACGCTAAAAAATTTGAGTTTCAACCCAATATCAGGATGCTTGTTTGAGACCATAATAACTTTATAAAAAACACACCAAAATAAATTATGAAGTTCAATAATTAACATTTTTTAAATTAAGATATGAAAAGATGCTATTTATATTTTATAAAAACAAGTTAAAAATATATCTGAACTAATAAATCAAAAAGAGTTGTTGTCACTAATTTAATATTAAAACATGAAGTTAATTAGTCTTCATAGTAGAAATAAAATATAGATATGTATGCAAATATTTTACATTGATTATTCTTTTTATCTTAATCTTATTTAGGACAAATCTAACTAATTTCTTTGAAATATCATGCAACTAAAAACATATAAAAAAAATTAATCACTATTTAAAAAAGTCAATAAGTCAAACCTAAGAACCTACTTTTCAATCCATTTTCATATAAAAACACCATAAAAACCTCCATGTACTAAAAACAAAATCCCAAAATCATTCAAAAAATAAAAATCAACCAAATAAAAAAATTAAAAGAAACTCAATGTACTTTTCATGCATGTATGTTTATAGAAAGAAACAACCACCATTAAACTTTTTCTCGTATAATAAAACTTGTTGATATCAAGAAAGATGAGTTTCGTCTCTAAAAAGTGCTCATTCACCAATTTTATTGCTCTTTCAGTATTTTCAAACGACTTTCTCTTTTATTTATTAAACTCAATGGCTGAAAATGTTATGAAATGAATTTTGAACTAAAATTAAATTTGCAAAAACTAAAAAAATTGTAGAGTAAAAAGAGGAAAGTAAGTGAACTAAACATGACTTTTTCTAACAAATTTAAGATTTATCATTGGATTTCTCTATATTTTATACTTTGGTATTCTATTGTTGAATTTTTTTTTCTTTCTTTCCTTAATAAATTTTAAGGATAATTATAAAAATACTCCTGTATTTTTAGTCTGTTTTTTGTTTTCAATCTAAAATTTAATAAATTATTGTTTGCCCCGTGATCAACATGAAAAATCAAATTAAACAAAAAGATATTTTTTCCCTAATATATAATAAATGTAAGTCTACATAACTTTCTTACAAACCTCGTTTCTTTATCTCAAACATGATTTGTCTCTCCAACCTGTCTCTTAAGTAAATTTGGTCAAATATTTCAACTTTTTTTTCTTTAATTTTCTTTTCAATCAAACTCCTAATTGTTCCTCAAAACTATAGTTGGCTTGCTTGTACCAGTTTTAGATCACTTTTTGCTTCTAAAATTTCATTATTTGTTTGATTTCATCCCAAATCATAATTTTTATTTTTATTTTTTTTAATTTTTTAAATAACTTTTTTTTTATAATATGTCCAGTTTTGTCTACAAAATTATCAAATGCACAATTTATATGTTTTTTAAAAGAGGTAAAAATTAGGTTATTAACAATAAGTCAAAAATGTATCACGTCTATTTAATAAAATATATGGAGTATTAAAGATATAATTAAACATTTAAAAGAGTTATTAACGCTAATAAAAAGATCAAGTTGAGAAGTTAAGAGACCTCCCAAACCGAGCCCTTACATGTATTGGATTTCAAATTGAATTGGATAGGAGCCTACCCAATATGACCTAGTTAAAATCTAATTTGATATTAAGAAAAAAAATCAAGTTAATTTCTTTTTAAGTTTTCTTTTTATACACTAAGATGATAATATTTTATTTGACTTGGATCATCTCGAGTTAAGTCACCAAACTTGTAAAATCAGCAATGGGCACGGATGGATTCAATAACTTGTTTTTTTGGATTTTTTTTCTAACTATAAGATAATAAAAGCTAACATGCAAAGGAAAGCTACCTAATAAAGTTCAAGTAAAGAAAACCACAGTGGAGGTTTGTAAAAAAAAAAGTGCCTTTAAATGTTATAAAAAATAAAAATCAAATGGTATTTAATCAAACAACAAACAAAAATATTTTATCAATTAAATAAACTTTTTATATGTAAAAAAAGCACAAAACACCATGATGGGTTGTAAAGAAATAGCACTTGTTAAAATAATATGAAAAAAGGTTACAATCTTAAAAAAAATTGAAATTTCAAATTGTTTTTTAACCAATCTTTTAGAATGATTGAAGTTTAAAATTATGTTTAATGTTCAGAAGTCGCCACCTAATATAATAGTTACTAGGAATCTATGGTCTGCGAGAGTCTGAGTGTGGGATTGGTTGTGCAAGGAAAAGACACATCATTTCCAGTGCACCCTACCTAAGATAAACTGTATTGTTGTTTGATTGTTTCTAGGTCGGGTTTCTATTCATTGGTTATGTTTAAGGTTCAAGACAGATTTCTTTTCATGAGAGAATCTCTACCTTATCGGATTAAATCATAACCATTCTAAAGCCAAAAAATTAGCATCGCATTTATTTTTTGCCTTGTATCTTTAACACCCGAGGATATACTTTATCGTATAATTTTACACCCGATAGATATTAAAATCTACATCTGGACCCTAAAAAAAATTGAATTTTTTTTTTTTTGATATTTTGATTAAATTCTAATGGATAATCATAAACCGGTTGCGCTATTCTTTTTTAGATTTTTTTTAGCTTTATTTTCGTCGGAACACCATTGTTTCAATAGTAAAATACCTATCTTCTGCCTACCTATCTTCAGTATTATTAAATATCAGATGTAGGTTGGTCCCGTGTATACTCTAAGTATATTCTTAATTACAAGTGCATATCAATTGGACTCACTGCACGGGTAGTAGGTTTATGTTCTTCTAACATTGGACATTAATGAAACTTACCTACCACCAACTAACTTAGTTTTTTTTTTTTTAATATAAGAAAAGGTCAATATGGCTGTTCAAAGCCATTTCTGAAAGAAACACTCATAACAAATTAGAAATATGAGAATACTAAGTCAATAGTGTAATAAACATCTATCTCTTAGGATGAGGCTATAGATTATAACATTTCAACAACACCAAAACCAAGGCCAGCAACCTTTCCTTTGGGTGAAGGAAGGAAAAGGACTTCAAATTTTCTAATTCTGACCTTATCTCCTCCTCTGTGTGTGTATGTTCTAATTCTGACCTTATCTCCTCCTCTGTGTGCGTGTGCACGAGAGAGGGGGGGAGAGAGAGAGATTTCTACCAATCTTTTTTACTTAGTTTAAAGTTTACTCTTACAATTTTAGGGTCAGTAATTTAAGATCGATCGATTGATCCATTTTCCTCATTTTTAATGGACAACGGACAAGGTTGAAGGTCATTGTCGTGATGTCTACATCATTTTTAATGGACTTGACGATATATCTTCACTTTGGGCCTTTATTATATTTCCAAATTTCATTGCTCTTAAGGCAATGGGCCTCTCTCCTGAGTCAAAGACTTGCAGAATTGTGTGCTCAGGATGATTGATTCCCTAACTAAGAGGAAACAAATTCTATGAAACTCGACTGAGTCAACTCAGTACAAGATGTGAATCATGATTCAGGTAAATTAACTTAGGTAAATTAAAATGAAAAGGATTTTAATAATGAGTGGAGTGGGCATTGCATTGATTTGCAGCCTCTTCCTGTTCTCCAAAAACTACTCACCGCTTGTGTTTTTTTTTTTTTTATATTCTTTAATCTTTATAAAAGTTTTAAGTTTTTACAACTAAATCATTCACATGTAGAATGTTACATTAAAAAAAAAAACAAAAACCTGAGTTTGCTTTCGAAACATTGATATAGTCAAACCGGGAGTAACTTATCTGGTTAACTGATCTGTAAAACTGATAAAGATTTGATTTTGACTATTTTTGTGGTTCATGAAAAATAATTTTTATATTTTTTAATATTTATTTATTATTAAAAAAAATTGATAAAAGAAAAACAGTTTTTACTTTGTAGAAAAATTTGGTTGTTTTCCAAAAAGGTATTTTTTTTATTTTTTATTACACTTTTTAAAAGTTGAAGAAATTCAAAAATATAATGTTATTTGTTCATTATATTAAATCTAGTTATTAAATTTTTTATTACTATATATTTTATTATAATTCTTTTTTATTATTTCAATTTTATCCCCTACAATGTGATTCAATTTTATTTTTATATCACTTTAGTTCTTATTCTATTAATTGTTATTTGTTTTTTTATTTTTTTAATTAAATTTTTTTATCTATTTAAATTTGATTTTCATTTTATTTATTTATTTATTTTATTTGAGATAATTTATAAAATTAGAATTTTATTTTAATTTTATCATCTTTTAACTTTTTCACTTGTAAGTTATGGTCCTTAATAAACTTGAAAAGAATATTAATAAATTTAAAAATTAAAAATAATTTAATTTTTTTAAAACGTTGAAAGAATAAATCGTGTTTCACGCGTGTAAATCGTTTAAAATAAGATAAAGAATTGTGCGTTCGAAGCACGCGCATGTATTGAAAGTGAAACTTAATCCTCCCACTGGTTCCTCAATGGTAAAGGCATGGCTTTAACTTAGGAGAACAAAATGCAATGAATGGCTGCCATTAATGAGACCTTTGCATCTTCTTCATTCATCTCTCTCTTCACCAAATACCTTGTGAGCTATCACAACCAGCCAATAAATTACTGATATAATATACTGAAAAGTCTATTTTATCCGTTATTATTTAACATTTCCAGCCAAGCTTGCTTCGTAGGCTAATTTAGACACCGTCTAGTATGTGGAAAATTATTTTTTGATTTAAAATTATTTTATATATATATTTTTTATTTTAATATGATGATATTAAAAATATTTTTTTAAAAAAAATATATTATTTTAATATAATTCTAATAGTAAAACATTTTAAAAATAACTTCAATCATATTATCAAATCATTAATCATACTTATTATATCCTATTAGATATGAATTTATAAAATTAAACTAAAAAATAATATCATTTTAGTTTTTAATAAAATAATATTATTTTGAAAAAAAAAATTGGATAAAAAACTAAAAAATTAAAATTAAAGTTAATCAATCCAGTTTCATCTAAATTGAATCAAGTCAATTAAATTTAACCAATTAATAAACAGTGAATCAGGCGATATTTTATTTTAAGTTCAAATTAGTCCTTCATCTTTTGATTTAGTTTAATTATACCCCTAATTGACCCTATATTTTTTATTTAGTGCAATTTAGCCCCTATCAAATTACAATTTTAACCCCTAATTTACGCGTCTTTTTCAATTTGGTCATTGGTCTCAGATTTATGCAATTTGACTCTCAATTAACCGTTAAACTTTTAATTTTCTTCAATTTCACCTCCGGTGTTTGTCAATTAAGCAGCTATAGTTCGGAGCCTTTTACAAAATGGTCCTTGACTATGAAAGTTTTCAATTTGACCCCTAATTAACCCCAAAACTTTAATTTTCTTGCGATTTTGTTCCCGATTCCAATCAATTAACTTGGTAAAAAATAAATTTGGTCTCCTAAAATTTCAATTTTCTCAATTAATCCTAAATTAGGCTCTCAAACTTAATATTCCATCAATTAAGCATCTAATAAAATTAATTTTACCTTTTTAAAGTATAATTAAGTCCTTGCACTTAATTAAATCCTTTAATTGGACTAAAATTAATTCTTTAACATAATTAAACTTCAATTTGGTTCATGATTAAATCAAATTAGCCTATTAAAAATTTAATTATGTCCTTGGACTTAATTTTTATGCAAATTCATCCTATAATCATTTAATTTGACCTTGAATTTGTATTATTTCTCAATTTTGGGGTATAATAAGGTATATTTAGGCCTCGAATTTCCTCCAAAATGATAGCTTGATTTCTATGTATTTTTGAAATCTTCCTCGATCCGCTTTCTTCACATCATCAACTTTTATTTTATTTTAAAAGAAAAAGAAATAAATTTGAGGAATAACCTAGAAATGAGTTATGAAATTATAAATGATGTTAACTTTAAATATTATCTCAAGTGTTATTGCTCTTGTCATTATTTAATGGTCACATTAATATTGAATTAATATACATTTACTTGAATACTTAATTGTACAAAATAAAATTGAACATTCAAAATTGTTTTATCACATATTCGAACACTTATTTAATTATTTGTATCTATGTATGCCATGAGTAAAAGTCACACTTATTTACACAATAGCTTTATCTAATGAAGCTGATTTGGTTTCAGTTTTATTACCTTAATTTTACACACTAATTTCCTCGATTATTAAGTAATGGGAATATCTATCCTTCTTTTTTTATATCTAGTTCATAGATTTATGTGCTTTTTCCATAAAACAAAGAGAGAAACACTTTTTTTTTCCTTCTCAAAACCAATAAAAAGAATTTCATTAGTGAAAGATAGCATACCTTTCATGAGAGTCAAAAACAAAATTCCAAAATCATTCAAAAAATAAAAATAAACCAAATAAGAAAATCTAAATGGAACTCAATCTACTTTTCATACATGTTTATAGGAAGAAATCATCATCATCAAACTTCTCTCGTATAATGAAACTCGTTGATACCAAGAACGATGAGTTTAGTCTCTTAAATATGCTCATTACTTTATCTCTCTTTCGTTGTTTTCAAATGACTTTCTCTTTTATTTCTTAAACTCAAGGACTAAAAATGTTAAGAAAATGAACTTTTAAACTAAAATTAAAATTACAAAAACTAAAGGAAATGTAAAGTAAAAAAAAATAAGTCAACTAAACATAACTTTTTCTAACAAATTTAAGATTGATCATTGGATTTGTCCTTATTTTATAAAAAAATCTCCTATTTTTTTGGTCTGTTTTTTGTTTTCAATCTAAGGTTTGAGAAATTACGGTTTGCATTTGATTAGTACTCAAAAATGCATTTTCATTAAGGTTTTATATCATCATATTGCACTTAAAGTATCATTAAATTCTCTAACTTGAGCATGTTTTATAATAACAATTTTGATAACATAAGATATCTTTAATTTATGGTAAATGTTCATTTTGAATGTAGGCCTATCTCACAATTTAAAGAATTGATTGATGTGTTTAATTAGAACATAGATTTAGGTCTGGTTTATATGGATGGAAAGCTAATACATAGGCCTAAAACTTTCATGAGAGTCCAAGATTCAAAATGGTCGTTTTCAAGTTCAAATTGTAGAAACAAAAGAGAAGTCGGAATCTGTCTTGCAGCCCAGACACTGTTCAGTTTTCAGCCCATATCTCGAGTTCTAGAAGTCCAAATGAGCTCATTCTTGTTTGGTTGGAAAGCTGAGACAAATGCCTAGAGCTTTCATGAGGACTATCTGTTCAAATTCTGATGTTAGCAATGATGTTTTGTTCAGACAAAAAGATAACGGTTGTCACTCAGTCAAGAAGTGGCCACCCACTCAATAATTAGTCATCAAATCAATAGTTCTGAACTTTAGCCTATAAAAGGAGGAATTCGCCATACATTTAGATATTTTGGTGTTCAGATCAAGATCACTCTCTCTTTTTTTATTTTAATGTTCAAGTTTTATTTTATGTTATATTAGTCTCTTGTTTATGCTTTTCATTTCATTTCATTTCCTTTACTTAGTTAATGTATATCATTATTTTGTTTTTATTTTGTTTTTTTATGTTTTTTTTCTTCATTATTTTTAGCTAAGTTAATTTTGTCAAGGTAAAAAGGGTACACTAATGGTGTAAGAATAAATATAATATAAACTCAACATAGACTTTAATGTTTGATACTAACATGTTTTATATTTGTTATCTTACTCACTCTTAATCCCTGGCTTGTTAAATGATTAATCTAGATTTGTGTTGAACAAACCCTTGGTACAACAAATACTTGGCACTTTCTTAGCCTACTGTATAGTATAACCGACACTTGTGCTATGAAAGGAACTTGATTTGTTGTTAACATAAGTTATCACCATGAATACTTGACCACATTTACAAGTATTGGCATTACTCAAATAAGATAATTAATATAATCATGTTAATAATTTATAATCTGATTAGAACCTCCTTTGTGTGTGGTTTCCAGTTGAGTAATAAAAGGAGTTTATACTATACTTATTTGAAATACCATTAGTGGATCCTCTAACCTTGACAATTATTTTATCCTTGTTTAATCCTTACATCAATATCACATCTCAAAAGTTCTCTTCAACTCCTTTTCATTTATTGTTTATAATTTTATATATTCGACCCCGGTCTTGCCGAGTTATTTATTACTTTGACACTCCTGCACTTGGGATAAGACATCAATCTTTTGATCGTGTCAGCCTCCGTGATCAACATGAAAAATCAAATTAGACGAAAAGATTTTTTTTTCCTAGTATATAATAAATGTAAATCTACATAATTTTCTTACAAATCTCGATTCTTTCTCTTAAACATGATTTCTCTCTCCAACCTCTCTCTTAAGCAAATTTGGCCAAATTCAACCTTTATCTTCAATTTTCTTTTTAATCAAACTCCTAATTAGACCTCAAAATTATAGTTGACCTAATTGTAACTGTTTTAGACCACATCTTGCTTTTAAAATTTCATTATTTGCTTGATTTCATCCCAAATCATAGTTTGTATTTTTTGTAATTTTTTGAATTTTTTATATTTTTCAACAATTGTTTCTTTTTTAAAAAATATATTTAGTTTTGTCTACAAAATGTTTTCAATTTAAGTGTTTTTTAAAGGGGGTAAAAAATGGATTACTGACAATGAGTAAAAAATGTATCACATCTATTTAATAAAACATATGAAGCATTAAAGGCATAATTAAACATTAAAAAGAGTTGTTAACGATAACAAAAGACCAAGTTGAGAAGTTAACAATTTATTAAAGTCATGAGAACTAGGTCAATATTTCAAAAATACCAAAAGAGTTATTTTGTTTTCTTTTAATATCTGGGATTACGAACTTATATGTAAGATGTATTTCTAATATTAAATAAGAGTTCGTTATTTTTTATCAACATTAGAACGATTAGGTTGTACCCGATAAAATAAGGATCTCCTTACCGAGAAAGACTTTTCTTAAACCTTAGACAGATCAATCATTAAAAAGTACGACAATATCTTAGTTTATATCAGACAATTAAACAATACAGCTTACCTTAGGTAGGGCGTATTTAGGGTGCTAATACCTTCTCTTTACGCAACCAGTCTTAGTGCCCGATCTATGAGACCATTTAGGGTTCTCAATGACCAAAATATTAGGTAGTGACTCTCATCCCTCTTTCCACTAATAAAAGATAAGAATTATTTGTCTCACCCATTTTCCAGATACATACTAGAGTGGACAACCGCCGCGACGCCGCATACCTACGATAGAATGGTGACTCCATTGGGACCCTTGTGGACTAAGCTTTGTTTTTGTCTGATTTTTATGTTTATTATTTGGTTTTGTGTGTTTATTGTTAATATGCATTTCCTTTTGTTATTTGCTTATACGCTTTAAATTCTGTACATATTGTTTCATACATTGTATAGAATTGCCTCATGCATAACATGTTTTAAATTTTTCAAGCACACATATCTGAGTATCTGCTTGGTAATGGTGGGTATACGTGTTTTAACCATTTCTTGCAATGCCCTCAAACTATCTTTACGAAGATCATTACTGGGTAGATATAAGACTCTTTTGAGACTAGATAGTCAACCTACCCTTGTGTCTCACATAAAGAATAGAACCTGACCTTAGGTTGTATGTGCTACCTTTATTTTGCATCAAAGTAAGCCCTTCTTGAATCATCTTGAACTCAGGACTTATGGGTGACACAATGATCGTCACTCAGGAAATTTTCATTGCAAAGTTTGAGCAAGAATCAAAATTCTTGTCTCATCATACAAGAGTTACGACCATGTGTCACCCCTTGAAGGATGAGTTCATCACATAAAACATGCTCATACATTTATATATGCATGCTCGCAGTTTGGAATAAAGGTCCCCCAATTCTTTTTTTCTCTCCAGAGTTAAGAGTTGCCGACATCTGACAGTGTTAAGAAGGATTCGCTCAAACTTCCAATCGAGAAACATAGCTTGTGGTAATAAGAGTCTTTACTCCACCGTGGACTCAACTTGTGACCTATGTCGGGATGCCATCTATGAAGTTCTGACGTGTTTATCAAACAAATCTATGGGGAAATATAGGCTTCTTTTTAAGGAATACAATAAGTTAACCTATGATTCTACTTTTATAAAGCTACACGGCCAAAGAACTAACATTGTCTCTATTTTCCTTATCCAAAGTATGATTAAGAATGGATATCATGTTTCTTTTGTTTAGACTGATGTTTTGAAGCCTCATCCTAAAATATCATTTGATTTTCTTCCTGACCACATAGAGATTGTGTCATCGACGAATCAATGAATTTTACTTTGCCACGTATACAATGGACTATGTTATTATATGTCCAACCCTTCTATCAAACAATGACAAAAGATACCGAATCCAAAGACACAATATGATATTATAGAATCTGGCCTAATGATTGAAAGGTCAAAGCCTTTATGATACAAGATTGTGAGATTCTCAAAGTTCAAGTTTCGCTCAGATAAAGAATTCTATATGTACCACTGCATTAGAGTTGAGTTGTTTTAATTAGCAACTTGGAAATGGAAGTTGTTGGATGAAGTAAAGTTGCCGCAAGAAGAATCCCTTCATCACATGACAAAAGTATTTACAAATGGCTAATTTGGAAGAGAAACGTCTTTGCATTTGATGTGAAAAGGGAGAGTCATTGTTTGTTTTCACTTCCCCTACCAGTTTCTGAAGGCAATGATAACAAAGATATTGGACTTATTGAATACAAAGGAAAGCTTGTCATGACCTACATTGACAAGGAAAGTAATTTCATGGAAGTATGGATCATGAAGGATCATAACAGAAAATAATGGAGCAAGAGGCATTCGATAAACATAGGGGTTTTAACAAGGAAAGAACGCCACCCTACCCTGTCACTATGACTGGACAAAGGTTTAAGAAAAGTCATATTCGGTAAGGAGATCATTACCTTATCAGGTAAATCCTGCCATTTTAATATCGTGAATGTCATAACCCAATTCTGGGTTATTCCCTAAAATTCACTTTTTTTCAAAATAAAAATCAAAAAATAAAATAAATGCTGGCAATGCGGAGAAAGCTGATCAAGAAAGATTGCAAAAATAGGCAAAAATCAAGCTGCAAATTTTGGAGAAAATTCAAGGCCTAATGGGACCCCTTTATGCCCAAAAATGGAGGAAAAAAATGTAAATTCAAGGTCAAATTAAATGATTATTGGATGAATTTGCATAAAAATTAAGTCCAATAACATAATTAAATTTTTAATAGGCCAATTTGATTTAATCATGGGCCAAATTAAATTTTAATTATGTTTAAGAATTAATTTAGGTCCAAATTGGAGGATTTAATTAAGTGCAAGGACTTAATTATACTTTAAATGGGCCAAATTAATTTTATTTGGGGCTTAATTGGTGAAAAATTAAGTTTGGGAGCCTAATTTGGGCTTAATTGAGAATATTGGAATTTTAAAAGACCAAATTTAATTTTTACAAAGTTAATTGATTGAAATTAGGGGCAAATTGCAAGAAAATTGAAGTTTTTAGGGTCAATTAGGGGTTAAATTGACAAAATTCACAGCCAAGAACCAATCTGCAAAAGGCGCCAAAATTGGGGGGCTTAATTGACAAAATCCGGGGGTCAAATTGAAGAAATTAAAAGTTTAATGGTCAATTAGGGGTGAAATTGCATAAATCCAAGACCAAGGACTACACTGTAAAAGGCGCGCAAAATTGGGGTTCCTATTGAAATTTCGGCAGGGGCTAAATTGCACAAAATCAAAGGGTTAGGGTTAATTAGGGGTTCAATTGAAATAATTGAAACCGGTAGGACTAAATTGAAAATCAGCGAAAATCCCTAATTTTAACCCAAAACGTTGACCAGACGACACGTCGTCCGGTCACTGTTCATCATCTTCCCCGTGAAGCTGTCAGGGTAGCAGTTTTACAGGTGCATTTAATGCCTCGTTTGTGCCCCAAAATTGACAAATCATGCACCAAAATGGCCACCTGAAACCCCTCTATCTCCGAGCATTATCCGTTCAGGCCTATAAACATCAAAACTGCTCCGATGACTGGCCTAAAGTGGCCACCTCGGGCAGCCTTGGACTGTCAAATTTGGCAGTTCGAGGTACACACTTTGAACCGACGGTTTGGATTCTTCCAGTCAAATCAAGGGCTGAAAAGTTTTCCCTCCTGAAGACAAGATTGCCCTCTTCCACCTCCTATAAATAGGGTTGCATTTCATGGCCTGAGGCAGGAGAAAATCGGGTCCAAAATCGGCCGAAAAACAGCCCCTCTGCCCCCATTTATGCAGTTTTTCTCTCCCTCTCTCTCTCCGCGGTTCCAGCCACCAACCAGGGCCGCCACAAGCTTCTCCACCACTAGCTCCACCACAGGTAGCTATCCCAACCACAAGCCGGCCACCCCCACGCCTGAAACAACCACTGTTTCTTCCTCTCTCTCACTTCTGCAGAAGTCTTCATCTTCTCCCCGTGGATGACTCCGGCCACCGCTCCTCGCAGAAACGCCGCCAGAACCACCAACTAAGCCTCTTGATTACGGCCGAGACTCCTGCTTCGTGTGAGCCACTCCTCCGCCAACCTCCATTTTCTGCAGCCATTTCGGTTGCATGCAGAACGTGAACCATTGTTCACGTTCTGCAAATAATTAACATTGCATATGGGCCAGGCCAGTGTTGGCCCGCCCACGTTTCTGGGCTGGGTCCAGCCCGACCCAAAAAACTGAAAAAGAAAATATTCTGGGTCGATATCGCCCAACCATTTTGGGCCGATGTTGGCCCACCTATTCTGGGACTGAGCTCGGCTCAGTTATCTGGGCCGGCCCGGCCCATAT
>Ga0307507_10006610_pt1 | contig 17616 bp, 16 predicted proteins | sample 7_EM_MG_FD_207223 | JGI IMG/M metagenome (GOLD analysis project Ga0307507, IMG submission 207223) | Populus trichocarpa ectomycorrhiza microbial communities from riparian zone in the Pacific Northwest, United States - 7_EM | ecosystem: Host-associated > Plants > Roots > Unclassified | place...
AAGGACTCGTGAGTGGCGTTGCCGGTTCTATTGAGCGGTCTGAAGGACGCCTTCGGTCCACTGGATGCACTGAAGGCGTCCTTCAGACCGCACCCTGACCGGACAAGCCGAACAAAGCGGACGGATAGTCGGCGACGGAGCGCTACGAGGGGGACTTTCCTTACGTCTGCCGCAAGGAAAGTCCCCCTCGCTTCACCACACACCCACCAATCTGCCCGATTTGTTCCCTACTCCGCCAGAGCCCCGAGGGCAAGGTCGTGAATGACGCGTTCAGGACACCCAACGTCCTGAACGCGTCATTCACGACCTTCGAACCCGCGCCACACTTCCCTTACCCCTCAATAGTTTCCCTCAAGGTGGCCTTCACGGACTTCGGGCCAGCCTCAATCGCACCAGCAGCCACACGCGCCACAGCGGCACCGTCCGTGAAGGCCGTGAATGGCACATTCACGGCCTTTAAGACCCTCAATGTGCCATTCACGGACATCCGGCAGGAAGAACCCCAGCGCTACCCCGGGGGTGGCGGGATCGAGAGCCAGCTGCCGGGCCCCGCCGTACTTTCCCTGATCTCCAGCGAAAACGGCGTCTGGATGTCCTCGGGCGCCACCGGCGATGAACCCGAAACCCGGCGATGGACGAGGTCGATCGCCGCCTCCGCCAGCGCCGCCTTGTCCGGCGCGATCGTCGTCAGGGCCGGCAGGCTGAACGCGCTCTCTTCGTTGTTGTCGAAACCGACGATCGCGACGTCCTCCGGCACCCGCAGGCCCACTTCGGCCAGGGCCCGCAACGCGCCGATGGCCAGGAGGTCGTTGAAGCAGAACACCGCGTCCGGCGGGGAAGGCAGCGCCAGCAACGTCTTCATCGCCGCAGCGCCGTGCGCGCGGTGGTACTTCTCGGCGGGCGCCACCAGTGAGTCCTCATAGGACAGTCCGGCCTCGGAAAGCGCCACCCGGTACCCCGCCAGCCGCTGTTCCGAAGTCCCTCGCCAAGGGTTCCGGCCGATCGCCGCGATCCGGCGCCGCCCCAGTGAAGCCAGGTGCGCCACCGCGGTCTTCGCGGCCAGGACGTTGTCGATCGCGACGTGGTCGATCGGCACGTCCACCGCGTGCTCACCGAGCAGCACCAGCGGGATTCCCCCGGCCAGATCGGGAAAATCGGACGCCTGCAACGCTTCCGGGTGCACCAGCGCGCCGTCGACCAGGTGCGAGCCGAGCGACGCCAGCGTGGCCCGCTCGCGCGAGCGCGTCCCCTGCGTCTGCTCGATCAGCACGCTCCAGCCTCGCTTCTGGGCCGCGGTGATCACCAGCCCGGCAAGCTCGCCGAAGTAGGGGATCGAAAGCTCCGGCACCATCAGCGCGAGGAATCCGGTCCGGCCGCGGCGCAGGTTGCGGGCGCCGACGTTCGGCCGGTAGCCGGTCGTGGCGAGGGCCTCCTCGACACGACGCCGGTTCTCCGGCTTCACGAAGGCATAGCCGTTCACCACGTTCGACACCGTCTTCACCGAAACTCCGGCGAGCGTGGCGACGTCCTTGAGCGTCACGGTCACGGGCGAGTCCCTTCACTTCAGGAGTGAGCACGGATTGTAGCTACCATCTGCCTGTTTACAACGTTGTTCCAACGATGTAAAAAGTACTCCATAGGCTCCCTGGGTGACCCCGATCACCCCGGTGAGCGGGTCTTCGCCGATGAGGAGTCCACTGTGTCCCTGAACGTTCCCGCCCGGGTCACCCTGCTCGCCGCGGCCACGGCGCTCGCCGTAAGCGGCTGCACCAGCCGCGAAGAGACCGCCGCCGCACCGTCCAATGGCGGCCCGGCCGCCTCGGCCACGTCGTCCGCGCCCACCGCCGAGGGCTGCTCCCTGGCCAAGACCGGCTATCCGAAGGTCGACCCGAAGACCGCGGTGATCGGCTTCTCCCAGTCCGAAAAGGAAGCCAACCCGTTCCGGATCGCCGAGACGGCCTCGATCCGCGACGAGGCCGCCAAGCAGGGCGTCCCCACCGACCACCTGCTGGTGACCAACGCCCAGAGCGATCTCAACAAGCAGATCAGCGACATCAAGTCCCTGCTCGACCGCGGCGCGCAGCTGCTGGTCGTCGCGCCGCTCAACTCCGACGGCCTCCAGCCCGCGCTCGACGCGGCGAAGGCCAAGAAGGTCCCGGTCGTCACCATCGACCGCAAGGTGACGTCGCAGCCGTGCACGGACTACCTGACCTTCATCGGCTCCAACTTCGTCGATCAGGGCAAACGCGCCGCCGACGCGCTGGTCAAGGCGACCGGCGGCAGCGGCAAGGTCGCCATCCTGCTCGGCGCGTCCGGCAACAACGTGACCACCGACCGCACGCAGGGCTTCAAGGACCAGCTCGCGAAGACCCCGGGCCTGACCGTGGTCGCCGAGCAGACCGGCGAGTTCGACCGCTCCAAGGGCCAGGCCGTGATGGAGCAGCTCATCCAGAGCCACCCGGACATCACCGCGGTCTACGCCGAGAACGACGAGATGGGCGTCGGCGCGGTGAACGCGCTGAAGACCGCAGGCAAGACGCCGGGCAAGGACGTCAAGGTCGTCTCGATCGACGGCACCCGCAACGCCGTGCAGCTCATCGCCGACGGCAGCTACAACGCCGTCATCGAGTCCAACCCGCGCTTCGGCCAGCTCGTCTTCCAGACGCTGAAGCAGTTCGCGGACGGGCAGCCGATCCCGGCAAGCATCGTGATCACCGACGACTCCTACGACGAGAGCAACGCCGCCCAGAAGGTCGGGAACGCGTACTGATGACGACCGTCGTGACGACGACAGCACCGGTGCTCGAGGTGGCCGGGGTGACCAAACGGTTCCCCGGCACCCTCGCGCTCGACGACGTCAGCTTCGCGCTGCGGCCCGGCGAAGTCCACGCGCTGGTGGGCGAGAACGGCGCCGGGAAGTCCACTTTGATCAAGGTGCTCACCGGCGTCTACCAGGCCGACGAAGGCGAGGTCCGGCATCTCGGCGAGCCCGTGACCTTCAAGCGGCCGATCGAGGCGCAACAGGCCGGGATCTCCACGATCTACCAGGAGGTCAACCTCGTCCCGCTGATGAGCATCGCGAGCAACGTCTTCCTCGGCCGCGAGCCGCGCACCCGCGCGGGTCTCGTCGACTGGTCCACAATGAACTCGCAGGCCCGGGAACTCCTTGCGGGCTATGGCATCCACGACGACGTCCGGCGCCCGCTGCACACCCTCGGCGTCGGCGCGCAGCAGATGGTCGCGCTCGCGCGGGCGGTCTCCACCGACGCGAAGGTCGTCATCATGGACGAACCGACGTCGTCGCTGGAGCCGCGCGAGGTCGAGACGCTCTTCGAAGTCCTGAACCGTCTGCACGCGAGCGGCATCGCGATCGTCTACGTCAGCCACCGGATGGACGAGCTCTACCGGGTGTGCGACAGCGTCACCGTGCTGCGTGACGGTCGAGTAGTCCACAGTGGACCACTCGCCGGGCTGCCGCGCATCGAACTGGTCTCGCTGATGCTTGGCCGTGAGATCCGCCAGATCCGCGAAGAAGGGGTTACGGCGTTCGGCGAGGAACACGAAGTCGAGAAGGAACCCTTGCTGAAAGCCGAAAACCTGTCCGGTGCCCGCAGGCTGCACGACGTCTCGGTGAGCATCCGGCCCGGTGAGGTCGTCGGCTTGGCCGGCCTGCTCGGTTCGGGCCGCAGCGAGACGGCGCGGGCGATCGTCGGCGCGTTCCCGCTCGACGGCGGATCCGTGCTGCTCGCGGGCAAGCCGTTGAAACGCGGGCGGATCGCCGCGGCCGTCCGGGCCGGGATCGCGCTGCTTGCCGAGGACCGCAAGGCCGACGGCATCATCCCGAACCTGTCCGTCCGCGAGAACATCGTCCTCGCCGCGCTCCCCCGGCTCTCGCCGTTCGGCCTGATCCGGAAGTCCAAACAGGACCAGATCGTCCGGATCTTCATGGAGCGCCTGCGGATCAAGGCCGCGAGCCCGGACCAGAAGGTCTCCGAACTTTCCGGCGGGAACCAGCAAAAGGTGCTGCTTGCCCGCTGGCTCGCCACCGGCCCGAAGATTCTCCTGCTCGACGAGCCGACGCGCGGCATCGACGTCGGGGCGAAGGCCGAGGTCCAGGCGCTGATCGACGAGCTCGCGCAGGAAGGCCTCGGGGTACTGCTGATCTCCTCCGAACTCGAGGAGCTGATCGACGGCGCCGACCGGGTCGTGGTGCTCCGGGACGGCGGCGTCGTCGGCGAGCTGAGCGGGGACGCGATCACCGAGGAGAACGTCCTGGCCGCCATCGCCGCGGAGGGTGACAACGATGTCTAGCGTGACCCTGACCCGCAATCGCGCCTGGCTCCAGGAGTACGGCGTCTACCTCGCCGTGGCCGTGCTGGTGCTGTTCAATGTCGTGTTCACCGAGAACTTCCTGTCCGCGGCCAACTTCCGCACCCAGCTGGTGCAGGCGGCGCCGGTGTGCGTCGTCGCGCTCGGCATGGCCCTGGTGATCGGCACCGAGGGCATCGACCTGTCGGTCGGCTCGGTGATGTCCGTGGCCGCCGCACTGATCCCGCTCTACCTCGGCGCCGGGCCGCTGACGGCAGTCATCGTCGCGGTCATCGCCGGGCTCGTTTCGGGCCTGTTCAGCGGGTTCCTGGTGGCGCACCTGGGGATTCAGCCGATCATCGCCACCCTCGCACTGCTGGTCGGCGGCCGGGGCATCGCCCTGGTGATCGCGCACGGCCAGCTCGTCCAGCTGCACAACCCGGACTTCCTCGCGCTCGGCACCGGAGACGTCCTCGGCGTCCCGATCATGGTGCTGGTGGCCGGTGTACTGGCCGTCCTGACCGGATTTCTGGTGCAGCGCACGACCTTCGGACGGCAGCTCGTCGCGATCGGCGGCAACCGCGCGGCGAGCACGCTGGCCGGGCTGCCGGTGAAACGCGTGCTCGTCGGCGTCTACGTGATCTCCGGCGCGCTCGCCGCGGTCGCCGGGATCCTCGCCACCGCAAGGCTCGGGGCCAGCGATCCGAACGACCTCGGCCTGCTGATGGAGCTGTCCGCGATCACCGCGGTCGTGGTCGGCGGCACCCCGCTGACCGGCGGCCGCGTCCGCGTGCTCGGCACCGTCTTCGGTGCGCTGCTCATGCAGCTCGTGAACGCCACGCTGATCAAGCACGACCTGCCGGCCTCGGCCGCGCAGATGGTCCAGGCGGCCATCATCGTCGCCGCCGTCTACGTCGCCCGCGAGCGGAGCAGCCGATGACCGCGACCACCTCCGCCCGCAATGCCGCGCTCGCCGGTGTCCTGCAACGCCAAGGCGCCGCTGTCGTGCTCGTCCTCGGCATCGGGCTGGCCTGGATCTCCTTCCCCCGCTTCGGTTCCGCGGACAACCTGCGCGACCTCGCGCTGCAAAGTTCCTTCCTGGCGGTGATCGCGCTCGGCATGACGTTCGTGATCATCTCCGGCGGCATCGACCTTTCGGTCGGTTCGAACTACGCGCTGGGCGGCGTGCTCGCCGCGTACGGCGCCCAATACGGCCTGCTCGTCGCGATCCTGCTGCCGCTGGCGGTGTGCTCGCTGATCGGGCTGGTCAACGGCCTGCTCATCGCGCGCACCGGAATGGCGCCGTTCATCGTGACGCTGGCGTCGCTGCTGTTCGCGCGCGGGCTGCTGCTCGCCCTGACCAGCGAAGGCGCGACGACGTACAAAGTGGACGGTGGCTCGGCGCTGCTCTGGCTCGGCCAGGGCACGATCTTCGGCGTCGGCGTCCCGGTGTACCTCGCGTTGATCCTGTTCGGGTTCGGCAGTGTCCTCTTGCGACGGACGCGGTTCGGGCAGTCCCTGTTCGCCATCGGCGGCGCCGAGCAGTCCTCGCTGCTGATGGGACTTCCGGTCGCCCGCACCAAGATCGCGATCTACACGCTCAGCGGCGCGCTGGCCGGGTTCGCCGGCATCCTGACCGCGGCATACCTGCAATCCGGCGTCACGGTGATCGGCGTCGGCACCGAGCTCGACGCGATCTCGGTGGTCGTCATCGGCGGCACGCTGCTCACCGGCGGCGCCGGGACCGTCATCGGCACGCTCGTCGGCGTGCTGCTACGCACCCTGATCCAGAACGTGATCAACCAGATCGGCACACTCGACTCGAACTACCAGACCGTGGTCAGCGGCGCGTTCCTGCTGATCGTCGTGGTCATCCAGCGCCTGCTCGCCCGCTCCCGGAACTGAATCCCCTTCCCCATCGAATGCAGGAGGTTTCACCGATGTTCCGTCCTGCCCGCTGGGCCGTCGCCCTGGCCCTCGCCGCAACCGGTCTCGCGGTGCCCGCCGCGCAAGCCGCGACACCACCGCAATGGCAACGGCTCGCGCCGCCGCTGAGTACACCGTGGACGAACGACGTCTCGCCGACCAACGCGCTGCCGGATTACCCACGGCCGCAACTGACTCGCGCGAAGTGGCAGAACCTCAACGGGGTCTGGGAGTTCGCCAAGGCCAACCCCGGTGAGGCGGCGCCGGTCGGGAAGTCGTTGGCGGAGCGCATTCTCGTGCCTTATCCGGTGGAGTCCGCGCTGTCCGGGATCATGCGGCACGAGACGCAGATGTGGTACCGGCGGACGTTCCAGCTGCCCCGGGACTGGCGTGGGCAGCGGATCCTGCTGCACTTCCAGGCGGTCGACTACGACGCCACGGTCATCGTCAACGGCAAGACGGTCACCCGCCACACCGGCGGCTACGACGCGTTCTCCGTCGATGTGACCGACGCGCTGACGACGGCGAAGGACCAGGAAGTCGTCGTCGGGGTCACGGATCCGAATGACAGCGGCGGCCAGCCACTGGGCAAGCAGCGCAGACCGGGCGACGGCATCTTCTACACGCCGACGTCGGGCATCTGGCAGACCGTGTGGCTGGAACCGGTGGCACCCGCGCACATCGACCGTCTCGACGTCACGCCGGACCTCGGTTCCGTGACCGTGAAAGCCGTCGTCGGCGGGCCGGTGCGGCAGCGCGTCGAGGCGACGGCGTACGACCACGGCCGGATCGTCGGCCGCGTCACCGGGGACGCGAACACGCCGCTGAAACTGAAGGTCCCCAACGCCCATCTGTGGACCCCCGACGATCCGTTCCTCTACGACCTACGCGTGCGACTGTCCACAGGGGACGAAGCCGGGTCGTACTTCGGGCTGCGCACGATCAGCGTCGGCAAGACCGCCGACGGCAAGCAGCGGATGCTGCTGAACGGGAAGTTCGTCATGCAGGTCGGCCCGCTGGACCAGGGTTTCTGGCCTGACGGCATCTACACCGCGCCGACGGACGCGGCGCTGAAGTTCGACCTGGAGCAGGAAAAGGCCCTGGGCTTCAACATGGTCCGCAAGCACATCAAGGTGGAACCGGACCGCTGGTACTACCACGCCGACAAGCTTGGCCTGCTGGTGTGGCAGGACATGCCCGCGATGAAGGACGACATCGAGCCCACGCCGGCGTCACGCGTCACCTTCGAGTCCGAGCTGCACCGGATGATCGACCAGCACTACAGCTTCCCGTCGATCGTGGCCTGGGTGCCGTTCAACGAGGGCTGGGGCGACTACGACGTCGGCCGGATCGCCGACCAGGTCAAGGCGCAGGACCCGACCCGGCTGGTGAACGCGGAGTCCGGGGTGAACTGTTGCCGGTCCGAACCGGACAGTGGCCGCGGCGACATCTACGACGACCACACCTACACCGGCCCCGGCACGCCGATGCAGACCGGCACCCGCGCCGCGGTGGACGGCGAATACGGCGGGCTCGGGCTCAAAGTGGACGGTCACCAGTTCGACCCCGCGGGCAGCTTCGCCTACGAGATGGAACCCGACAGCGCGACGCTCACCCGGCGCTACGGCGAGCTGCAGCAACGGCTTCTGCAGGTGGCGCAGCGCTGCGGCGTCTCCGCCGGCGTCTACACGCAGACCACGGACGTCGAGAAGGAGGTCAACGGCTTCTTCACCTACGACCGCCAGGTGAAGAAGATGGACTTCGCTGCGGTGCGCGCGGCGAACCTCGCGGTGATTCACGGAGCGACCGGTGCCCCGGCGGCCGGACCCTCGGTGCCCGCGGGTACGCCCGGGATCGACGGTATAGCCGCGTATCCGTTCGACGAGAACGCCGGAACAGTGGCGAAGGACCTCGTCGGCACGCATGACGCGACTTTGGTGGGCGGCGCTTCGTGGACCGCGGGCAAGTCCGGATCGGCGTTGGCCACCAACGGTTCCGGCCAGTTCGCCGACACCGGCGCCGCGCTGCTCAACACCGAAGGCAGCTACAGCACGGCGGCGTGGGTGCGGTTCAACGCCGTCGGCAACGGCTTCCAGACCGTGGTGAGCCAGGACGGCGGCGACCACAGCGCGTTCTTCCTGCAATACTCGGGCGCGGACCACAAGCTGGCGTTCAGCTTCATCGGCACCCGAGCGCTGGCACCGTCCACTGTGGAACCCAACCGCTGGTACCACCTCGTCGGCGTCCGCGACGCGTCCGCAGGCACGCTGAAGCTCTACGTCGACGGCCAGCCGGCGGCGACCCGGTCGGTCTGCCTCGGCGAGGCGTCGAGCGGCCACACGGTGATCGGCCGCGGCCAGTACGGCGGCAACCCGGTCGACTTCCTCGACGGCGCGGTGGACCAGGTCCACGTCTACGACCGCGCGCTTTCCGACGCGGAGGTGAGCACCCTCTACAGCAGCGGTAAGTGACTCGTGAGCGTTCCGGGCGGTTATTGAGGGATAAGGCAAACGTGGCGTTTCGCGGACCTTTGCGCCTGGGTCGGTGGTGGACTGAAGGACGCCTTCAGAGCACACCCGACCGGGCAAGCCGAACAAAGCGGACGGGTAGTAGGCGACGGAGCGCTACGAGGGGGACTTTCCTTGCGTCTGCCGCAAGGAAAGTCCCCCTCGCTTCACCACGCACCCACCAATCTGCCCGATTTGTTTCCCACTGCTCGGTTGAGGTGCGCTGCACACGGCTACGCCGCCAGAGCCCCGAGGCAACCGCAACGCCCCCTCCTGCGTGTTCAATCCCGGAACGCCGCCATTCGCGGCAAAGGGGTGGAACATGCACAAGGGGGTGAGCCCTTTGGGCTCCAGACGATCGATCCTGCCCGCGAGACCGGGCGCCATCGCACTCATCACCACACTGTTCGCCGCCGGAACGGCGCTGGTCACCGCCGCGCCCGCACAGGCGTCCACGTACACGCTCATCCAGTCGGGTTCCTGGTCCTCCATCGATTCGGCACTGCCGAAGACCAGCTTCGTGAATCCGCGCGGCGACGCGCCGATCGGCGCGCACACCTACGCCGACGGTACGAATCACGTGTCGAAGTCCTACTTCACCTTCGACTTGTCCTCCCTGAGCGGCGCGAGGGTGCTCGGTGCGGAAATGTTCACCAGCGAGACCGTGGTCGCCGACTGCTCGGTGCCGCGGGGCACCGAAATCTGGGTGACCGCCCCGGCCAAGAAGGCACCGACCTGGGCCGCGCAGCCCGCCGAGCTGAGCAAGCTTCCCGGGCCCGGCAGCCTGAACGTCTGCCCCTCGAACTACCTCGACTGGGACGCCGCCCCCGCGCTGCGCGACGCGCTGGCCGCGGACCGGAAGTCCGTGACGTTCGTGCTTCGCCTGCCCGACACCCAGCAGAACGACCCTCGCTACGGCCGCAGCTACCAGCCGTCGCTCCAGATCAGCGTTGAGAAGAACCATGCGCCCGCGAAGCCGGCGCAACTCAGCACGCAGGGCAAGCCGTGCGAAGCGAAACCGCTGGTCGGCTCCGGGGAAACGCGGCTTTCCGCGATCGTCACCGACCCCGACGACGCCCTGGTCGGCGCCGAGTTCGCCTGGTGGCCGGCCGGCCATCCGGACCAGCGAGCGACCTGGGACACCGGGAACTACTGGTCGTCCGGCTATCCGCTGTGGTTCGACGTCGGCCCGAAGCTCGCGGACGGCGTCACCTACGCGTGGCAGGTCCGGGGGAAGGACGACCTGGACGCCGGGCCGTGGAGCCAGGTCTGCAAGTTCGGCACCGACTTCGTCCGCCCGGACAAGGCCCCCACGGTGACCTCGACCGACTTCACCGCCCAGGGTACGGAAGGCCCCGGCGGCACCGGCATACCCGGCATGTTCACCTTCGGGGCCAACGGGGTCGGGGACGTGGCGACCTACTACTACGGCTTCAACGGCGAGACGTACATCCCGGTCACCCCGAGCCGTCCCGGCGGGCCGGCCTCGATCAGTTACACCCCCGACCGGTCGGGCCCTCAGTGGATCTACGTCCGGAGCGCGGACGCCGCCGGCAACGTGTCCTTCGACCGGACGGTGTACGACTTCTTCGTTCCCGGGAACCAGCCCACCGCGACCTGCACCCCGGACCAGGCCTACCTGGGCGAGCCGAGGCAGTGCACCATCAGAGCCCGGGGCAACGGCGGCGCGAAGGCGTTCGTCTATCGCCTCGACGACGGCGTGGAGACCACCGAGCCGACGAGCGCCGACGGGACCGCGACGGTCACCGTGACCCCGTCCGATCCGGGCGTCTACTACCCGCAGCTCATCGCTCGGACCCGGCTCGACAACGGCAACCTGACCGCGCCGGGCACGTCGCGAGTCGCGACCGACCGGGGTGTGCCGGGGATCGACACCCCGCAGGACGCGATGGTCGGCAAGCCCGCTTCCTTCACGTTCCACGCGGTGCTGCCGGGTTCGGTTTCGTTCACCTACCGGTGGGACGGGGGTGAGCAGGTGACCGTGCCGGCGGGTCCGGACGGGACGGCGACGGTCACCATCACCCCGCGCAACGCCTACTACCGCACCATGGAGGTCTTCAGCGCGACCGAGGCCGGGCTGCAGTCGGGCACCGCGTCCGACTCTGTGAACGTGGCGTCGAACCAGCCGTTGGTGACCAGCCGCGATTATCCGGAGAACGGCTACGGCGGCGGGGCGACGATCCCCGGGACCTTCACGTTCTCGTCGCCGGTGGCGAACGTCGTCAGCTACACGTACACGTTCAACGACGACGCGCCGGTCACCGTGCCCGCTGGAGGAGACGGCACCGCCCGCGTCACGCTGACTCCTCTGCACGCGTACTCACAGACGCTTCTGGTGACCAGCACTTTCGCGGACGGCTCGGTGTCGGAGCAGCGGCGCTACAGCTTCCTCGCGAACTCGATGGCGCCGCAGATGTCCTGCGACAACACCGGGGCCGTGCATCCGGGCCAGCTCGTCCGGTGCACCTTCAGCACGGCCCAGCCCGGTGTGGCGGCCTATCACTACGTGAGTGACGTACAGCCGGAGGTCACCGTACCGGTGGCCGCGGACGGGACCGGCGCGATGAGCTTCACCGTGCCGGCCGATCAGACCAGCTGGTCCATCGACCTGCGGGTGTGGAGCGTCAACGGGGCCGGCCTGGCCACGGACCCGCTCAGCGTCAGCTTCTACGTCGATTTCGGCAGCGGGGCGGCTCGCGCCGTCTGACCTGATGTCCGTGAAGGCCCCCTTCCCGGCTCTTACAGCCGGGAAGGGGGCCTTCACGGCTTTCCGGGTTTGACCTGGAGCGGACTCCGGCACCTAGCGTGGCCGGAGACAAGATCAACCAGGGAGAGGAACCCCGATGAACGACGAGCGCTTCGACCGCGGATTGGCGATGCTGACCGAGATCGACCGGGAGAAGGGGCACCAGGTCCTGGAGTCTCTCGCCGACGTCTCGCCGAAGCTGGCCGAGAGCGTCGTCTCGTGGGGGTTCGGCGAGATCTACTCGCGGCCGCAGCTGCCGCCGCGGGACCGCCAGCTCGTCACCCTCGGCATGCTCACTGCGCTCGGCGGGTGCGAGCCGCAGCTGGAGGTGCACGTCAACGCCTCGCTCAACGTCGGGCTGACCCCGGAGGAGATCGTCGAAGCGCTGCTGCACTCCGCCGTCTACTGTGGATTTCCGAAGGCACTCAACGCGACCTTCACCGCCAAGAAGGTCTTCGCCGAGCGCGGGTTGTTGCCGTTGAAGGACTCGTGAATGGCAACGCCGGTTAGAGCGAACGTGCATTTGAGTACCGACGGTGCCCCCGCTCGTCCGGTGTGGTGAAGGGGACTTTCATCCCGCGAGGTGAGAGGAAGGTCCCCTTCACAACCATCGCCCCCGGGTTTCGGTGGAGTGAGGGGGACTCGGCTTGCGTCCGTGCAGCGATGCCCCTCACCTGACCCCCACCCGCGACACTCCCGCCTGAGCGGGTGCCCATGTCCCGAACGACGCGTTCGGGACACTGGGCGTCCCGAACGCGTCGTTCGGGACATCAGCCACGCCACCTTTGCCATTCCTGGCGACGTGGCCCGGTGGTCGTGAGTGTTGCTGCCGGTTCTAACCAGCCGGTTCTAACCGGCATTGCCACTCACGAGTCCTTCAACGCCGCCGCGCGACCAGCCCTGCCAAGAGGTTCGCCAGGCCTTCGGTGAGGCCCTCGCGGACCGTTGTCTCCGCCGGCGCCGCACCCAGCTCGGCCGCGACCGCGGCGACGGCGTCGGTCGGGTTGGCGTAGGGCCACATCCCGGCGACGAGCACCAGCACCCCACCCGCGAAGTGCGCGGCGCCGGCCGCGGAAAGCTCGGGGATCTGCGCGCTCACCAAGTCCGCGAGACGCTGGGTGTTCGCCGCGGCGCCACGCTTGAACGTGCGGGCGAAGTCCAGCGAGATGTTGCGCTCCAGCACCGACGCCATCGCGCTGATCAGCTCGCACAGCAGGCGGCGCGCGAGCAGCGAGTCCACGAGAACATCCGCGAGACGCTCTTCGCGGGCGAAGCCGGACGCGAAGCCGGACGCGGGGTCGAGCGGGGGGTCGAGCGGGGTGCCGAGCGCGCGTTCGACGTCGTCGAGCCACGACGTCCAGCTGGCGTCGAGGACTTCGAGAAAGATCGCCTCGCGGCTGTCGAAGTAGCGGAGCACATTGGACTTCGCCAGCCCGACGCGGTCGGCCAGCTCGCGGAGGCTGATGTCCGCGACCGGACGCTCGGCCAGCATCTCCCGGGCGGTTTCGAGGATCGAGGTGCGGCGCGCCTCGATCTGCTCGGGCCGCCGGGCCCGCTGGAAGGACTTCATGCGGCCGACAATAACAGTCCACCCGTACTGTTAACCGCCAAAACTGGGAAGTGAACGTTCATTCACTTAAACTGCGGGCATGGCCACCCGCGACCCCGCCGCCAAACGCCGTCAGCTCCTCGAAGCCGCGCTGACCGAGTTCGCCGCGCACGGCATCGCCGGGGCGCGGATGGACCGGATCGCGACCCGCGCGAAGTGCAGCGCGGGCCTCGTCTACACGTATTTCGGCAGCAAGGACGACCTGTTCGACGCGGTCTTCGACGGCATCGTCGAGCGGACGCTCGCCGAGACCCCGATCACCCCCGAGGACCTGCCGGAGTACGCCGGGAAGCTGTTCGACGCACAGCAGCGCTACCCCGAGGTCCCCCGGATCGCCACCTGGTACCGGCTCGAGCGCGAGGCCGGCGGCCGGACGATCCAGGCGATCAGTGCGTCGGGCAAGGCGAAGGTCGCCGCGATCCGCGCCGCCCAGGAAGCGGGCACGATCTCCGACCGCTTCGACCCCGAGCAACTGCTGCTGATCCTGCTCACGCTGTCCTCCCTGTGGTCGACCCAGACGGTCGAGAACATCGAACTCGCCAGCGACGACTACGCGTACCGGCGCGCGACGATCACCGAAGCGGTGCGCAGGCTAGTCACGCCCTGAAGGCTGGCGGGTGCGGACCCTGCGGTAGCTCCAGCCCAGCAGCGCGAAGAGGATCACCGACGACAGGATCAGCGACGAGCCGGTGCTCCAGCCGCCGAAGGGCAGGCCGGGGACGACGCCCCAGACGATCCCGGCGGCCAGCAGCCCCAGCCCGGCCAGCACCGACCCGGCGATCCGCAGCGGCGACGACACGCTGTCCTCGGCGGCCTTCATCGCGCGGTCGCGCACCGGGTCGACGTAGCGCTCCAGCGCCGGGAACTCGGACGCGAGCACGATCAACCCGGCCAGTACCAGCAACAGGCCGGGGCCCGGCAGCACGAGCAGCACCACCCCGACCAGCAGCAGCACCGCACCGGCCGCGGCGATCAGCCACCGCTTTGCGGCTCTTCCGAGTCCCACTTGCTCTCCCCTCGTCCGCCGTCGATTCTCCGGGTACCGGCGGCCGCCTGCCACCGCACAGTACGTGTCACGACGACGGCCAGGCCGCACGCGGAAGCGATGGCGAGCCAGATCACCACCGCCGGCCACACGTACAGCACCTGCCAGAACGTCCCTTCGCGCCCGGCATAGACCACCCCCATCAGCTCCGGCAGCGCCACGAGCACGACCAGCGGCAGCAGGCACGGCACCAGCCGCAGCACCGCCCGCCACGACGACCGCCGCGCGGCCCACCGCCGCGACCGGACGACCCCGAGCACGCCGAGCACCAGCGACAGCGCGATCAGCCCGGCGAGCACCCAGTCGGCGACCACGCCGGCGGGCCGCGCAGGCTCGGGATGTCCGCCGCGGACCAGCTCCACCAAGCCGCGCGCGAGGACGTCGGCGTCGTTCTCCAGCGCCATCCCTGTGTCGGCGAGGACGGCGACGCCCCACCCGCCGGGCAGCAGGATCTGCGCGGCGGTATAGCTGAACCACTGGCCGGAGTGGGACACCTGTCCCGGCGTCCAGGTCGCCCAGCCCAGCGCGTAGTCGCGGCCCGGCGCCGGGGTGTGCGCCAACGTCAGCGAGGCCGGGGACAGCACCGGCGAACCGCCTTGCGCGATCAGCCACCGCGCCATGTCTTCGGCCGTGGTGAGCACGCCGTGGCTGCCGTTGACGAACCAATCGGGCTCGTCCACCGCGACCGGGATCCCGAACGCCCGCACGTAGCCGTGCGCCCCGGCCGGAGTGTCCACTGTGGAGCTCGACGACATGCCGAGCGGGCCGAACACGTTCGTACGCAAGTAGTCCGCGAATGGTGTCCCCGCGACGACCTCGACGAGCCGCGCAGCCACTTCGTAGTTCGGGTTGTGGTAGTGGAACTTCGTACCCGGCTCGTCCGCGAGCGGCGCATCGGCGAGCCGCGCGACGGCGGCCGCGAGAGTGCCCGGCTGCGGGCGGACCAGGTCGGGGAACGCCGAATCCGCCATGCCGGACGTCTGTTCCAGGAGCATCCGGACGGTGATCCGGGCGCCGCGCGGGTCGGCGAGGCGGAACTCCGGCAGGTGGCGCACCACCGGGTCGTCCAGGTTCAGCCGGCCGTCCTCGGCCAGCCGCAGCACGGCGAACGCGGTCATCGATTTGCTCAGCGAGGCGATCGGCATCCGGGTCGAGGAGGTCAGCGTCGCGTCGCTCGAGTCGTGTCCGTAGCCCGCGACCCGCACGACGTCGGCCCCGTGCGTGACCGCGACCGCCGCCCCCGGCAGCCCGGTGTGCTCGAGGTAGTCCCGGACGAACCGGTCGATCTCGTCCCCGGACGAGGCCGAGGCGGGCGGCGTCAGGGCGAGGAACAGCACCGCGACCAGCAGGAGAATTCGTTTCACACCAAGGAAATTAGGCACCTGACGGCGCGAGCGGATCTGCCGGACGGCCGTGACCGCCCCCTACTTTCGGCAGGACGTTGACACCGGCGACGACCCCGGCCTATATTCAACACATTGGTTGATAAACAGAATGGTTGATAAAGATGCCAGTAGACGACGAGGCGCTGGACCGGGCGTTCACCGCGCTGGGCGATCCGGTGCGCCGGGCCCTGATCGCGCGGCTCTCACGCGGCGAGGCGACGGTCAACGAACTGGCCGAGCCGTTCGACATCACCAAGCAGGCCGTCTCGCGGCACATCCAGGTCCTCGAGGCGGCGGGCCTGATCAGCCGCAGCCGGGACGGCCAGCGACGGCCGTGCCACCTGGTCCCGGCCGCACTCGAAGCCCTGACCGGCTGGATCGACACCTACCGGCTGGCCACCGAACGCAGCTACCGGCGGCTCGACGCCGTCCTCGAAACGATGGAGGAGAAATGACCGGCACCACGATCACCGCGACCCCCGGCACCCCGTTCATCGAGGTGACCCGCGAGTTCGACACCACCCCCGCCCAGGTCTTCCGCGCCTACACCGATCCCGCGCTCGTCACGCAGTGGCTGGGGCCGCACGGCATGGAGATGGAGATCCTCGAGCACGACGCCCGCGACGGCGGCCGCTACCGCTACATCCACCGCGACGAGCGCGGCGAGTACCGCTTCCGCGGCGTCTTCCACACCGTCACCGCGAACGAGCGGCTGATCCAGACCTTCGAATGGGAAGGCGCGCCCGGCCAGGTCAGCCTCGACTCGGCGACGTTCGAAGACCTCGGCGACGGTCGCACCCGGCTGCACACGCACTCGGTCTTCCCCAGCGTCGAAGCGCGCGACGGCGCCATCGCCGGCGGCATGTCCCGCGGCATCACCGAGTCGTACGAGCGCCTCGAAACCCTTTTGAAGGAAGCCTGAAATGCCTGTGGTGGCCAGCTTCTGCATGTCCCTCGACGGCTTCGTCGCGCGCCCCGACAACAGCGTCGGCCCGCTGTTCGACTGGTACAACGCCGGGGACGTCGAGGTCCCGATGGTCGGGTACCCGATCACGTTCAAGGTCGCCGAGGCCAGCGCCGGCTACCTGCGGCGGCAGATGGACTTCGCCCGCGACAGCGCGTTCGTCTGCGGCCGCCGGGTCTTCGACTACACCCATGGCTGGGGCGGCAACCCGCCCGGCGGCGGGTCCGGCTTCGTCCTGACGCATCGCCCGCCGCCCGCGGACTGGCCGGCCGAACACCTCGCCCCGTTCACGTTCGTCGACGACGTCGAGAGCGCGATCAAGCAGGCGAAGGCCGCGGGTGACGGCAACGTCGGCGTCTCCGGACCGAGCATCGCGCAACAGTGCCTGAACCTCGGACTGCTCGACGAAGTACGCATCGACCTCGTGCCCGTGCTGCTCGGCGAAGGCATCCGGTACTTCGAGAACATCGACACGGCGAAGGCGCGCTTCGAGCGCGTCGAGGTCGTCGTCGGCGAAGGCGTCACGCACCTGCGTCACCGCGTGACGTATCCCTGATCACCGCATGCCCCGGCGCCTGGCCCGTAACCGGAACAGGTGCTCCGGGACGTAGTGGGTGACCGTGGTCTGCCACTGGCGGTCCGCGGTGAGCAACTGATAGCGGACCAGGCCGAGCCACGCGCCGTCCTCGGCGCGGACCCAGCCGATCAGCAGCCCGGCGACTTCGTACCGGGTGTCCAGGCCCACGGGCGTGTGCCGGTACAGGTGGGTACGGGCCATCGGGAACAGGCGCGGCAGGTCGACCCAGACGTGCTGGGGCGGATCGACCTCGCGCGCGTCCGGCGGCCCTTCTGTCGAACGCATGTTCGCATCATCACCCCTCGCGGCCGCGACGGGAAGACCGGGTCCCCCGAACCGGCGAGATTCACACAGCACCCAGTGACGAGCCCACTACCAGCACAAACAGATCCCCAGCGTAAGCCGTGAATGGCACATTGAGGGCCTTAAGGACCCTCAATGTGCCATTCACGGCCTTTAGTCGCCCGCCCCCGCCAGCAGCTGATCGAAGGGGACGAAGGTGGGCGCGGCAGGAGCGGCGGAGCGGCC
>Ga0307507_10006611_pt1 | contig 17614 bp, 16 predicted proteins | sample 7_EM_MG_FD_207223 | JGI IMG/M metagenome (GOLD analysis project Ga0307507, IMG submission 207223) | Populus trichocarpa ectomycorrhiza microbial communities from riparian zone in the Pacific Northwest, United States - 7_EM | ecosystem: Host-associated > Plants > Roots > Unclassified | place...
CACAACTGATAGCTAACTGACCGAAACCCCCCCCCCCCCTCGCCTATCTTGTAGGAGATCCCTAGTAAACCCAACTCTATACGAGAAACGAACCTCCTCACATGAGAAGAATTGTTATAGTCCACAATACTGCTTGCCCTTAGAACCCACAGTAAATATCTTAGGGCTTTTTTTTTTTTTGTAATCAGTGCACTCCCTAATTTCTCTTCTCTCTCTTTTAGCAGGAATAATGAACTTAATTTATGTTTAATAATATTCCTACTTGCCAATAATGGTTAATATTTTCTTATAAGATAAAATGTTAGTCCAATACCTATTTACTCCACATTGTTCTCGCTAAGTTACATCTCTCTCCTCTCAAAAAGGAAAAATTATCTTCTTTGTTCTTCAATGAGTCGCTTGCATGGAGTGGGACAATATAAATCTGACGTGAAAGCCCTGCTACAGCCCTGCTACCTAGCTAGCACCATGACAAGAAAGCCCAGCAAAGCTTTCTTGTTCGCTAAAGAACGACGTAGTAAAAAAAGAAGAAATATTTCCAGGCCAGGAGGGATAGGAAAACTTTCAAAGAACGACCTCATCAATATTTTATCGCGACTCACCGCCAAAACTATTTTGACATGCTGCAGCGTTTGCAAAAGCTGGCGCACTTTAATCTCTGACCCGGAATTCGCTAATCGCCACTTTGAAAGAGACCATGATCAGGAGGAGGTTGTGCTTCGTCCAGATGGTCCTGGATCCCTCTCAAGAACCCTCATCTTGATTGATCTTGATCGGTTAAAGCCTTATGCACAGTTTTCTCTCCCCCTAAATGATCAGCTTCCTTTTTCTGGGATTGAAGTTGTGAATTCATGCAATGGCCTGCTGTACTTGTCCAGTTACCTTGACAAGAACCCAGTTCTTGTATGCAACCCAATTACGAGAGAGTACATCAACATTCCAGCAACTCACACAGATCATCAGCAAGAAAGGCTGCAGGCCGTGGCTTCTGGGCTTGGCTTTAGTCTAAAGAGTAATCAGTATAAGTTGCTGAGGATATTTGATGTGGGATATGGTCATGGTTTTGATAATCTACGGTCACATGGAAGGCAGGCTGAGATATACACCCTTGGCAAAGGATCATGGAGAGTGATCGATCAATTTCCCCCACGAATCCCACACTCTTTCTTGTTGGGAACTTATTTGAAAGGAACTATTTCTTGGGCTTGCGCTAACGATATTAATGATAAATTTGATTTCATAATTTCTTTCAACTTTGACAAGGAGCAGTTCGAATTTGTTTCGCTGCCTCCTTACTCTGCTGCAAATCACAAGGGTATAAGTGATTTAAGAATGCAAGGACTTGGAGGGTGTATCAGTGTATGCGACTTTTCTTGTGCTGAGTATTTCGACATTTGGCTCCTGAAAGATTTTGGGGGCAAGAAGAAAATCTGGAGCAAAGATTATCGTATTCATATGTTGCATGGAAAGGTTCATCAGCCTATAAGAATTCTGAATAATGAGGAGATTTTGATGATTCAAGGTTTGAACGCCATGGTTTCTTACAATCACTTGCGTATGAAACTCAGGCGTCATAAAATTTGTGGGATTCAATCACATTTTGGAGCAAGTATTCACATTCCTAGTTTTGTTTCGCTCAAGGATATAGTAGGAGGCGATGAGGTGGAGGTGCTAATTGTCAAGGTAAAATGCATGTGAATCCTCAAGCTTCTAAACACCACAGAACCTTCGGTTTCTGTTCCGCGTCAGGTTCTATCAATGACTGGAAGCAGTTTCACTTCTTCATTCATTAAGAAAAGAAACATCCCTTTCTAACTTTCATCGGGCAAAACGAACAATGTCAATCATTGTTTATTCAAACTTAGTTTTGTTATTCATTGCACTCCACAATGATTTTTCTTTCATTTCAGTCACAGAACTTTATTTCTCTTATAATTTCATCCTCCCAAGTTATATTACCAAGCAGCTTTTTCTTCACCCCCCTGTCTTGTATACTAACTTGGAATCCAAGGAAATAAAAAGGAGAAGCAGCGAGCAAATAATAAAATAAAAAAAATTGACCCAGGGGCAGGGTACTTTCCTCGCTACCACATGCAGATAAACTTATTCAGAGATTCCTTGATTGGTGATTTCGGCCACAGCATGCTAATTCGGAAGTCTAATATAGAACAGAAAGCATTCTGTGGAAAACATTTTTCATGTTCTGTAAAAGGCAGGGTTCAATTATAAAAAAAAAGAAAAGAAAGAAAGAAAGAAAAATCATAAATGCCTTCAAGGCATTGCAGATTTAGTTGCCTTTGGAACCTAACAAATGCAGTAGTAATTAAAACTTTAAATGATTCAAAATTGCGTCAAAATTACTGAACTTGTAAACTCACAACATGATGCAACAATGTGTTTTATGGAGAAGAAAAAGGTCGATCGATAAACCCTCAGGCTCTAGTGCAATAAAAGAATACAAGACCATGGGTATATTGACAGACCAGAACAGCAAGCTGTCACTCATGCTATAGCAATTAGCATGTGCTAGGCACCTTTTGAATTAGCAAGTAGACCAAGTACAAAAGAGAGTGTTTTGGTTAACTGAACACATTGTTTATATGTTCGAGCCATGAACTATTTGCACAAAATATCACTAATGATATATGAACAGGATGCCTTGCAAGCAATGAAACAGATCATGCTACAGCAACAGCATCAGAGTTCAGCAAGAATGGCGGGGATGTAATGAGATAACACTGCAGTGAGGGACTGAAATCCATTCAAAAGCTGCGTGTGGAAATCTTGGCCTTCCTCTCCAATCAATCTAAAGTGTACCCGAATAGCACGCTTGCAAACGGCCATAAATTCAAGTAGTGCAGCGATGAGTTGCTGCAGTTCTTGCAAAGACAACCTTGCAGCAGGTTCACCTGACAGGAATGCCGTGCAGACACTCAAAACTCCACTGTTTACCTGTAACAATGCAGTCTGCCATCAGAAAAGAAAATTTTGCTTGGCCATGACAACAAATGTTTGAAAAACATGAAATTGGGCTTGATTTTGACCGAGCATCTATATATGTATCAATTTTGAATGGAAAATATAGAGGAACATCACAAACAAATCCAAAGGCAACTCACTTGAACTGCAACATTGCCTTGGAGAATTCTCTGCAAACTTTGGAGACGTGGAAGTTGATCACCTTCAGAGCTGCGGGGCTCCTCGAGCTCATTTTGTAAGGCAGCTGTGCGAGTTTCAATCATTCCAATTGCATTCTCGACAGGTGAGAACTCAAGAGATTCAGATTTTATTACCAAAAGCCTGTTCACCAGAGCAGGGAATGAGCCTTCAGTCTGAAGAACAGACCAGACCTCCTCTTCCACTGATCTTCCAATCTGCCTTGGGTTTTACCATTTTTTGTAATTGGAGTGTCAAACAAGAAGTGGTCAAATATGTGTGCACGTGCACGGACAGTTCCTGTGGAAAGAGAAAAGATTCTTTCTCATTTGCTTCCTAAATCTTCATCTTCCATGACTGGATTGACAGTGGTCATCTGCAGGTAGCAGATTCCAGGCTGCAGCTCATCTTCCTTCACTTGCCTAGAATCTGGGATAATATGCAGTGTGTGATTGCCATCCATATTAGACTCATAAATATGATTGAGTTTCTCCATTACATCACCTAGCTGTTACACATCACGGGCCTCTCAGTATACATATTCCTTCCTATCTAGTTTCCCAAATCTTTCACCATGGAATCCCACCCTTTAATATGTGGCATCAGTGAATGGAATCGGGCTTGATTCTTGCTCCAAAATTGACTCATAAAGAACTGGGAGCTCAAAAGGTGTCTTTTTTTTTTTTTAAAAAAAAGACGAATGATTTGTTAGAACAGAGAAAAGGACATAATAGAACAAGGATATAGCATCCTAAAAAGAGAGAACTCGAAAGAGAATGAGCCTTACAATCCTACTGAATATTTCGATAGACAAAAGGAACAAGATGATCTTCAAAAAATAGCAATGTGTAAAAACATTCCCCAAACACCAAAACCCCCCCTAGGGGGCCATAATTAATATAATAAAATATAATATTTATTTTACTTTATTGTACATGAGTTGTAAAATAAACCTGTATAATTTAGTTTTATTCAAATAACTTACTATAAATATATAATGATCTTTGTATAAGGTAAAATGTTCGAAAAAATACCAAATTGAGTCAAAGCAACGAAGTTAATTTCATCTTCATAATATATTCATTACTTTAATGTTGTTGGTCTTTATATCTATCAAATATAAACATACAAAGTATATAAGAAACATTAGCTAAAACGAAGCATTATTTATGTTCGATAAACTTTGAAATAAAACAAAAAATAATAAAGAACTATTCTCACTAATCAACACGGGTTCTTTGTAAACTGAGGCGCATTGGAGTTGCTCAACCATAACTTTAACATTACACATTAGAGTTGGTTCACTAGGCTGCGAGTTATCAATATTTTTTTTTAAAAAATAATCAAATTCTTCTTATTTTGTTCATGGTTCAACCTAAAATCAAAACATATATCGTGAGAAAAAATTAATAATTTTGATGATTCTGCTAAAAACAAAACATAAAAAAAATCAAAGTATAATCAAAACAAACCAATAAAATATATCTAATTAATTAACAAAAAAACACTATAACAAGAATTCAAAAAATAATTGGTAAAATTAACAGATCTGAGAAAAAAATAAAACAAAAATGGAAGAATTATAAAAAAAAACCTCATCAAATTATTAACAATCTCAAAACAAAATAAAAATAGATTTTAAATTTAAGTTATCTTGTTTTGTTTGATGAAAAATAAATTAATTGATAGCTCTGCTTCAATCTTTTCGTTGAAAAATTTTACTTATGACTTATATTTATATTTTGTTTTTGACCGGCTGCAGAATTTATTGCGCAAAGTAATTATTTTATATTTACAGGATTTATATTAGGGCTACGTAAATTAATTTTAAAAAAAATCAAATTGAAAAATCACACTTAATTACAGTAAAAAAACTCATATTTGTAGAATAAAAAACCTCCTCCACACTTAATTACCTAATAATATATATATATTACAGGGACGAAATATTTTAGGGGGGGCCAGGCCCTACCCCTGCTTGCCCCCTTCCTTCCGCCCCTGCCCCCACCCCAAGGTAGTACACAGTTGGAAAGCTAGGAAAGCCATTATTTATTATAAGAAATGCTTTGAATGGGAATGTTATCCACATATTCTACAGCCCCGCATCATACAAGTATTCAAGATCACAGCAAAATAGCACAACACCTACATTCTCTAGAAAATTTTACAACCCTTCCCCTATTATTTATGTGTTAATGATGTGTCACTCTAATGCTCTTTTCTTCTTTGTCTCAACTTTGAGCTTAATATGGAAAATAAGCAGCAATTTTTTAAAAAAATATATATAAAAGCACATGGAAGAGAAGCAGCAAAAATGTAAATCAATCAAAAAATATTGAATACAACAAGAATCAAATACGAACAAATTCAAACATTTGCACTGGTTAAGGGTAAAAGAAACACGAATACTACAGAAAACAGGCACAACTAGGTTCCTTAGAGATACTGGAAATGAAAGATTTGAGAGAACACTACAAATGAAGTGGTATATTTACTGGAAAGAACGTTTATAGGCACCTGAAGCGAGAGAGTGTTCATAAATAATTTATACACAGATAAAGTGAAAGAAATCAATATAAATGAATTACATCTCAACCACACCTGAAGCGAGTCCTCGGTATAGCTTTCCTTAACTTTATTTAAATTTGATATTTCAACCACAACAGAGATTCCGCTTGAATAACCCAACTTTCCATCCAATGTGATCTTTGCTGCAGGCTCAAAAACACCGTCATGGGAGCTTGAGCCAGATACACTTGGAGCAAGAGCAGCCCCCCTAGAAATTACAGCAATACTGTTATCAAATAACGGAACAATAGCCCAGGCAAAGGATTCTTTGTAAGGCATAATAAGAGACCAGATCTGCATTTTCTGCTTCTCTCTCTCACTCAAGCGCACCTATTCAGAAAGAGGGAAAACTATGTTATTCAAAAACAAAATTAAATAAGCACCACTCATCGGCAACTTATAAAGGATTGCATAGATGATTGAAAAATATGTTCCATGAATGTACAATTGATTAAGCATGTTTGAAGTGTAAGAACTAAAAAGCATAGAAAAAGGCCTTCAGAGGTAACAAGGTTAGTCCCACGAAAATGAAGAAACACTATAATGTAACTAGTGCGCCTGCTCTTTTTACATCCACCTCTTCATTCCTGCTTCTATTATTATATTACTCTTTTATTATCCCACTCTAAACCCTACTTCTCGTTCCTCCTTTTCATTCTCTTGATTATCGAGAAAACAATAACAGTTGACCTATTATATTGGGCACCCAGTAGCACAATAAATTAGAATCATAGTCAGCTGTTTATGCCTCAAACCAAAACAAATGCATTTCAGCCCACCTTTTCACCCAATGATGCCTCCACAACATGTCAAATCCTATCAACAACCACTGTTAACTTTCTTTTATCTGGTCACAGAAAAAATTGAAACAAATTTTCAAGCTTCGATCTTTTATGCCACTTTTGAGGCCCCATATATTATCTGGTAGTTCATTCACAAATGAAAAGGGAAATATTGTTGAAAAGATTGTGGCTTGTAAGCAACTTGCTAACAAGGAAACGACATTGTCATTGATAGTATATGTTACATACTCTTGTAATTTGGGAGGAGGTTAACGGTTCTGTGTCTTGGAACTTCATCACCTTGAATAACAAGGGCTTTTATAATTGGCTGAAGAACATAAAGTGCTGGACATGCACCCGGAAGATCCTCAGCAGTGGTGGAAGGAGATTGATCAAAAACGGGCTGCACTCTAACTTTAGGAACTTGTTGTGGCAGAGAACATATATTCTGATCATAATAACTGAACTAGGCAGCGGAAACAAGTTAAAATCATCCTCTTCTTGACATGTGGCAGGGTAATAAGAAGTATCTTCGGTAAATATAACATCTCTTGATACATACATTTTTTTTTATGAGGGATCATAACATCTGTATCCCTTTGTGTTTGAGAATACCCTAAGAAAATACATTTGACAGCTCTGGAATCAAGCTTGTCCCGTTTTGATGAGGGTAAATGCACAAAACATGAACATTCAAATACCTTTAGATGTGCCAATTTGGGACTTGTAATCTGCAAAACTTCAAGAGGAGATTTAAAATCTAACACGCGAATGGGTAAGCGATTTATGAGATAGACAGCTGTAAGAACACCATATGACCAAAGTCTTTTTAAAACGTGTATTTGTAACATTATAGCACGGGTTTTTTCAAGCAGATCATGATTTTTTCATTCAGAGACTCCATTTTGTTATGGTGTACCAACACAACTAGTCTGATGCAATATGCCATTAGAACATAAATAATGTGTCATGTCTTTGGACATGTATTCTGAGCCATTATTTGATCGGAATATTTTAAGATGACTAGAAAATTAATTTGTAATTAACGTATGAAAATCCTGAAAACAGGAAAATACATCACTCTTAAACTTTAATAAATACACCCATGTGACTCTAGAAAGATCGTCAATAAAGGTTACAAAATATTTATAACCATCAAGTAAGGTTACAAAATATTTATAACCATCAAGTGACGTATCGAAAGGTCCCCATGCATTTAAGTGTATAAGTTCAAATGCATGAGTTACACGTGTAGTAGAATTATTGAATGAAAACTTGGATGATTTGGAAAAATGACAAATCTCACATTCAAGAGATTTCGAGATGGAAACTGAATTTATTTTGCTAAGTACAGAATCTGAAGGATGTCCTAAATGACGATGCCAAATTACAAAATGAACTCGGGAACAGTGCTGGAAATTTCTGGGTCACAGGAACAATGACGACGCGTTTGATCCACTCGTCACCACCACTGGCGGCGCATGGGTTCACGAGCCGTCGTGAGAAAAAAAGGGAAACATGAGGGATATGGATTGGCTTTTTCCCCTCTTCCCTCCTGCACAGGCAATGACACCCGCCGTCACCTGCAAAAGAAGATATCAACATAAACATTTTGATTTGTTTTCCTTTTTTAGATTTGTTTTTGTTTTGTTTTCTTAGTCTGTTGTTCTTTCCTTCTTCTTTCGGTGGCAGATCTGCTGTGGAGCGTGGAGTGACTCCCCGACGACTCACACAGTTAGAGACCTGTTGGATTGGGTAGATCACCGACCCCTCTTTCTTCTTTGGTTGGCGGTGAGGCAAGTAGAGGTCTAAGGAGAGGGAACAAACCATATTAAGCTTCGACTCCCTTCTCCTCTATTTCTCCTTGGGCTGGCGGTGAGGCAAGCAAAGGACTGCTGTTGAGAGGGAAAAATGGACTCCTTTACCCTTTTTTTTCCAATCTTGGCGAGTTGGTCGAAGATGGGGACGGGAGAGGAACGACTGAGAGAGGAGAGTGAGGAGGGCTACCTGTGGGGTTGATATTTTGCAGGGAAGATGGAGGATAATAGGGACGACTGAGAGAGGGAAGATCTGGTGAGTTTTTGGCAAAGGGAGGGGGGCGGCGGCTGGCTGAGAGAAGATGAAAAATTAGGTTTTTTAGGGTTCCTCTCCTTTTCAGATGCCCCCCCACAAATTTTCTCCGCCCTTGCCTCAAAATTTTCTTCCTTATTTATAGATAAAAATATCATTTTTTTCCAAATGCTTGGTAAAACATCTGTATTTTAATTTTTTTGAAAACGAGCAGTATCAACGTTAATTCAATGAGGAAAATCAATAATTTTAAAAATAATACGTTAAAAGTCGAATGCGTTCAAAAGACTTTTGAAAATATTCTTTTGAGGCGATATTGAAAATGATAAAACAATGCAAATATATTAAGAATGTATTTTTTTGGGGTTTTCGTTGTTTTTTGTTATTTTTGTTATTTTTTTAATTTATCAACGAATTTGGGTAGAAAATTAGGTATTAACAAAGTTGATGAATATTATAGATCAAAAGGGAGAGGAGAGTGGTGTTGAGGAAATTGATGGGAGAAACAAACTGAATCCAAGAAGAAAAAGATTATGGAAGATTCTCATGAGTGACAGTTTCTTAACAAGAAGATGTCTATCTAGTTGTGAAAGCTTGAGAAGATCACTAAAGAGGAACATGCTTATATTTACAAGAGTTTGATGAATGTTTGAGAGGATTATTTGATTGTTAATCATTTTTCTATTAAGAGTTAGTTGAAGTTTAAGGATATTCATTTTGTGCCAAAGAAAACTCAATTTAATTTGTTTGACACTGATACAAAGATGAACAAAATCAAGTTTATCTGGAAAGACTCAATAATCAATTTTTCGTGCCTTGATTCTTGAGGATAAGAATCTCGCAAAGGGAGAATATTGTTATAAACCTTGGTTGATTAGTGATTAGAGTTTCAAAAACAAGGCAACAACCAGCTAACCTTAGCTAATGGCTAGGGAGTTGGTTACATTTGCTAATTAGGAAGAAAGTATAAATTGTATAAATAAGAGAAGTTGTACAAAAACTAAGTAGACAATAAGATTCACGTACTATTATCTCTCACTCCCTTAAGTTTCTTCTACTTTTTCCCTGAATTTCTTCTAAACATTAGTTTGTTAAGGAAGGAAGATCCTTAAGTGGGATCTTCATCAAAACCCATTTGGATTTGGAGGTTAAAAAAGATAGAAATTAGAAAGGCAAGCCGCCACTCATAGACAGGCGTTTTAACCTTCACACTTGATATGAGCCCATATGCCAAATTTATGTAATACTTGAGCTTTTGCATTGATTCAGATTTGTTCTAAACATTTCGATTAGAAAGCCTGATTACCCTGAGTAAAAAATACATAAATTCTGTATTCATTGAGCTAAAATTATACATCAAGGCTTTTCATTTACACACTTGTTTGGGAGGAATTGATGAGGATTAACGAGCACGTTAAATAAAAAAGAGAGGGTGATATTGTTTAATTCTAATTATGTTTGAGATAAAATTAATAAAATGAACTAATGAAGAGGTTTGAGAATTAATTGACAGTGAGTCCATGTTTTGAGACTAAATTGGGTTTTCCCAATTATAAAATCCATCCATCTCTGTGCTTAAACCCCTTATCATTTCATTTGCGATCGCAGCCAGCAGCAAACAAGTGAGCGAATACATTAGAGTAGCGGGAGGAAAGTGAAGGTGATGATCTCATGACGAAGACGATGTTGCCTAGATGTCTTATTCGGCAACGCCTCACTCTCAACCGCCACTTCTCCTCCCTGTCCAACACAACCAAAGTGCCTGTCCTCTACAAGAGCCCGCAAATCAACGAATCAAACCACAACGATACCATAACTCTCCAGCTCTTTTCATGGGGCAGAGGCGCCTCTGGTCAACTTGGTGGCGGCATCGAAGAAATAAGGCTTTACCCAGCTCCAGTGGCCAACCTTCAGCTCCCGCCTTCCTCCTTCACTCTTTCTCCAACCCCAGGCCAACTTGTTGACAATAACAACAAAAAAGGAGTGACTGAGGTGGGCATTTCTTGTGGGCTGTTCCATTCTGCAATTCTTGCTGATGGTCATTTTTGGATGTGGGGCAAAGGAGATGGAGGCCGTCTTGGCTTTGGACACGAGAATCCTGCTTTTCTACCTACTTTGAACCCTTTTTTGGATTCCGTTCGCTCTATTGCTTTGGGCGGCGTTCATTCTGCTGCAATCACTTCCCTTGGCCACATTTTTACCTGGTCATTACTGCACCCCTTCTATCTATTTCCTTCAATAGCAATATTTTTAAGAGACATTTCTTGTTGAAAAAAGAAAGAAAGAAAAAGAATCAGTCTTTCTTGATGTTGTTTTATTAAAAATAAAGTTTACAGGGGCTATGGCGGTTTCGGTGCATTGGGACACTCTGTTTATCATAGAGAACTCTTCCCTAGACTGGTGGAAGGCTCCTGGGATGGAAAGATACGCTGTATTTCCACTAGTGGCACACATACCGCTGCTGTCACTGAATCAGGTTATTCAATCTTTTCTTCATCTATGCAAACAAGTAGCAACCATTTGTACATCTCAGTTGCAATATCTGTATATTTATTGCTTGGAGGTAGATTTCCATGTACCTCGTACCTGTTTGCAAACTGCAACTGAAAATTTGCCTTTTATGCCGCATTGTTCTGTGTGTCTAACCCTGCAATGACCCCTTCTCTATCTAAATCCTAAAGCCGAGTATAAACATTAGTTCATGTTTGTCTTTTGCTTGCTCTCACACATCTGGTTCCTATTTTGGATACAGGGGAAGTTTATACTTGGGGTCGAGAGGAAGGGGATGGTCGATTGGGCCTCGGCCCTGGCCGGGGTCCAAATGAAGGGGGTGGACTTAGTATACCCTGCAAAGTAAAAACATTGCCCGTGCCTGTGGCTACTGTGTCTTGTGGTGGATTTTTCACAATGATGCTGACAGAGGAGGGGCAGATTTGGAACTGGGGAGGTAAGAATGATACTTTCGTTTGCAGGAAGTTCTCTTTCTTTTCTGTGCTACTGCTTGGATACAAGTATCTTTATTATTTTCCAAAATGCAGTGAAGGAGCTTTAATGAAGTAATATCATGTACTAATTGCCATTCAGTGTTTGAAGGACACTGTCTCATGAACTGTCCTTTTCCATCCAGGTTACTCAGGGATATATAAAATTTTCGTTTCTCACTGCTTCTACTTCATTCCATTTGTATTGTTGGGCTTCCTTGTGATGATGTGTTAACTTACACTAAATTAAATTATTTGCCATTCCATTTTTTTGTTGCCTATGTTGCACATGGCCAAGATTGGATAGGAGAATGCTCCACACATTTTTTTTCCTTTAGTACTACTTCAATGCTCTTACAAAGTATTTATTTATGTACTTTCCTGTTCTTGAAGTGTGTTTTAAAATCTTGGCTGTTAATAAACAATGTCACTTACTGTATTATGCACTTTCTTTGAAACGTTTGAGTGGAGTACAGAGTTTTATCTCTCGCAAAAGCACTGTATTTTAGGGGCACTGTTATAATATAAAGGTTTCATCTATGAATTTGTTATGTTAAATATGACTATATCTTAAAGAAAAACGAAGGTGAATGCTTCAATATTAGATGTAAGCTGTCTCTTCATGTGCATGATGCTGTGGAATCTTTTTTATGCTTGACTTTGAAATAAAATTGTCAAGATCTTTTTTTAGCAGTTAACTGGTGTGACAGACGATGCTTTTTGTCATGTTTTTAAATTTGAGTGAACTTTCATTTTCTTCACTTTGCTAGCACAAAAACAACACATTTAAATGTCTTGCCCTTTTTCTCAGCAAACTCAAACTATGAGCTTGGAAGAGGTGATAAGGTCGGTGGTTGGAGACCGAAACCAATTCCTAGCCTTGAAGATGTTCGTATCATTCAGATAGCAGGTGGTGGATATCACTGTCTTGCCTTGACTGGTAAAGTGACACCAAAACTTAATGATTACAGCCACAACTGCAACTTTTTCTCTTTTTTCTTCTTTACCCTTGCCTCCTTTTAGATTGCATAGCATTTTCTACTATTTCTGATTCTTGATCATAGTAGCAGATGAAGGTAAAGTACTTTCGTGGGGGTTTGGTGGACATGGTCAGCTGGGCCATTCTTCAATTCAAAGTCAGAAAATACCGGCAGTGATTGATGCTTTGGCTGATCAGCATGTCATTTATATCGCCTGTGGAGGTTCATCTTCGGCAGCTATAACTGGTGAGTTGAGATATGATCTTAAAATGCATTTTCAGTACCTTTTTTTTAATGCAAGAGAAACTCTCCAATCCTACAATCTGGTTGATTCTACAAGGTTGCCACATACTCTCGCCAAGAGTTGCCCCTCTGGTAAATCAAAAAGCTGATGGCATTATAATGCCAGGTGTTGATAATTTGTTGAATAAACATAATTTGATTTTTATGAAGTTTGGTATGGCCTCATATAGAATATAAGCCTACCCAGCAATTTGCTTGAACTTTTGAGCCAGTTGTTGACGGTGTCTGTCTTCATTTCTTGGTTGCTTTTCAATATCAGCATGCCACATGTTACCCCTGTTTGGCTAGATGCTCTTACTAATGTCATCTGCATATTGTTTGGAGCGAGGCTTGGAATTGTCTTAACTTCGCATGTTTTTGTCTTTAAAAGTGCTGTTGTGGTTTCTGTGTAGATAAAGGGAAGCTGTACATGTGGGGAAATGCCAAAGATTCTCAATTGGGAATACCTGGCTTGCCTGAGGTTCAATCATGCCCAGTCGAAGTCAAGTTTCTAATGGAGGATGATGGATTGGGACAGCACAGTGTGCTTTCGGTTTCAGTTGGCGCATCTCATGCAATGTGTTTGGTTTTGAGGTCAAGTTAAAGTTGGTCTTATTGTTTGGAGGCATGTCAACACAGAGATTTGTCAATCTTGGATATCTTGCAATATCAAGTAGGCTTGGAATTGATACAAATCTGAGGATGAACTAATTTGAGGATGATTAGCAAATGAAAAAAATAGTGCCATGACATTAAGAAGATTAGCTTGTATTGGATCTTCCAGATTCAAGAGGATGTTCTGCCTCTGTCCGTTGTCTGAAATCCTTGCATCACCTGATATGCTCATCTTTACTTCTCGTTGGTTATTCAAAGTCGTGCTTCCTTTGAAACTAACATGGTTCCTAATTACTATTGAATGAATGAGAAGGCCATGTATCAACTGAATTCTTTGGTTATGGAAGAGTTCACAATTTTATTGAAGTGGTGGCACAAATGCAAGGTACCTCCATCATCTCATGTAATTCTTGCTATCGTTCCATCATGCAAGCATGTTGTCACAGTAGAAAGCGTTCTTTCTAGTGAGTTTTGAGGTGGCTTTCATAATTAACTAGCCGCAGCTAGAAATATCTTTTGGGTGATACCGACTTTGTGTTGTCTTTAGGCATGAGTAATTGCTCCATTTATGCGTTAGAGTCTGCCATGAGACCAATCCATGGAAATTCATTGTTGTTTAGTTGAAAATGGTGATAATCGGTCAGTCTGACAGTTGAAATCAATGTTGAAAATTTGTGATTCATTAAAAAAAAAATCGGGGAACAACTAAGTAGTTTGCTTGCCTAGAAATTTGTTGTAGTTGAAAATGGTGGGATGAGAAGTTCTGAACTATTTTCACAACTCGAACCTATCATGCGAGAACCACTACCCCACTGAGAGTAATTAACTGTGCATATCATTATAATATGCCTTTGATATCTAGACACAGATGATACTTCACAGTAGACCCATCCCTTTTTTGACGTACATCAATTCATTACCTGCAGAATCAGATCCTTGTTATTTTTAGATTCGTTTCTGGTAGTAGGATACGATCTCTGCTGAAGGAAAAACACTCATATAAACAATACATAAAGGATCTCTTTTTTCATGCGTGAACTACTGGTTCTTTGTGAGAAAAAAAGGTGCCCAGAATGTTCTAAACTATGATATTACTAGAGTTGGACTGAATGGAGAGAAGATTTTGGGAGCGTTGTCTCTCTTTTGCTTTATAATCGATCCCATGAAGCTTTGAGCGTGCAACAATCAACTGTAAGCCATTTGAAGTTCCTCTTCTGATGCTAGACAAGGTGCTGATGTTCCCATATGTTGTAGCTGCATATTATCATGCCAAATCATGGGGATCATGCAGCTACTCATCAGTTGGCAGAAATCCCTCATGAGAATGATCCCCATAAATTTGTTAGTTCTGTATGGCTGGAAAGTTTGCAGCGGAAACTATTTCTTCCATGTTGCCCATTTCCCAAATTACTTGTTGATCATCAAAAAGCTTGTTTCTGCAGAGACTGTTCTGTAATATTTTTTCTCGAATTGTTTGCATATATTTTGTCTGTGCATCAATCCTCTAGAACAAAATATTCGTAAAAGCAAGGAGCTTGTTTTCTTCAAGACATAGAACTTGGAAATTTTGTGGGCCACTAGTGTTCAGTTTTTCTGTAATTTATTTGGATTTACCTCTAATTGCTCATCGAAGCTCCTCTGCGCTTGTATTTGCATCCTAATATTTAGAGTTTTCTGGTAAATAGGTCTTGGCCTGATGCTGCTCGCGTCAATAGGTATTTGACTTAGAGTTTTCTTGTCGATTGGTATCGGCCCATCGGAGCTCGAGTCTATAGGTATTTGCCTTGGAGTTCTCGGGTTGATAAATCTCAGCTCGACGATGCTTGGGTAGTAGGTATTTTCCTTGTTATTCTCGGCTCGGTAGGTAGTTGACTTGAAGCTCTCAGGTTGATAGGTCTCTGCTCGACAATGCTTGATTTCCTAGGCATTTGCCTTGTTCTCGGGTCGGTAAGTCTCAACTCGTCTTTCCTAGGCATTTGCCTTGTTCTCGGGTCGGTAAGTCTCAACTCGTCAGTGCTTGGGTTAATAGGTATTTGCCTTGGATTTCCTTGGGTTCGTAGGTCTCAACCTGACGGTGCTCGATTCGATAGGTATTTGACTTTGAGATTGGCATGACTCGACCTGTTGATGCTTGTGTCTGTAGGTATTTGCCTTGGATTTCTTGGGTTAGAAGGTATTGACGTGTCGAAGCTCAGGTCGGTTGGTATTTCCATTTGAGTCTAAAGGTCGGTAGGTCTCAACTCAATTGTGCTCGAGTTGTTAGGTATTTTCCTTGGAGTTTTTAGGTGGTAGTTGTTCGCCTATTGGTGCTCGAGTCTAAAGGTATTTGCCTTTGATTTCTTAGGTTGGTAAGTCTCGGCCTGTCGATGCTCGGGTCGGGTTGTATTTGCCTTGGATTTCTTGGGTCGGTAGGTCTCACCATGAAGGTGCTCACGTCAGTAGGTATTTGTAAATCAAGGAAAATTTGTTATGACTAGAGATAAAAAAAAAAAAATCCTGTAAATTAGTTAAAATTCCAGGCAAGAATAAATATGAATCTGTATAAAAAAAAAATATGGAGGGATTGGAGTTTTGATGAAAATAACATTTAGAATATAAAATGAATGACATTATTGAAATTATGGAGAGAAATCCTTATCCTTTTCCATTAAAAGCCGCCGGCCATTGTTAAGAGAGCGACTTAGAGAATTTTGTTATTTTCCTCCTTTATTGTTTTACTTACTTGAATCTATAGGGCTTTAGCCTCCCATATAAGCTGGTTATGTTTACTTCTTGTAATAGAGAATGAAAATTGTGAATCTTTTAGTAAAGCTGGTCTTGTAGCTGTTTCTTATCACTTTAATGCAAGACTAACCATTCTGTCACTCACGGACCAGTTTGGTTTGGTTTCCTTAGGGTTGGTTGCTTTTGGTTTCTTAGCTTAAAATGGGAACAAAGGGTTGGCTGCTTTTGGTCATTGCCATAACAAGTATAATTCCCCAGCGTTTTAACTTTAAAGCACGTGAAGGAGTTGAAGTGAGTAGTTTTGGATCTTCATAGCTTGTTTAGGGTCCTTGAGCTCATAAATAATACGATAGCTCATAGCATTTTTTACCAAAAAATAAGAAAATAAAATTTGTTGCCTGTATTTGTGTACTTTATAATAAGTTTATAAAGCCTAGTAAAACATGTCTTAAATTAAAAGGCTTATTGAATCAACATACACAAACCTTCAAAAACCAACTTGGTGTTCCCAAAATCTAAAAAAAAAATATTGTTATTCACCTTTAATATTTAAGATAAACGGACTTACATCAAACCTTTTCCTTGACTATTAAGAGAAGTAGTATATTCCTTAAACTTTTTATACAAATAAGGTTTTAAGTTTAATATTCACTGATATTAAAATCAAGATTATTAAAATATTATTGTGTAATATTCACTAATGCCAAAATTAAAAATATTATTTTTCATTCCAATATTCATTGATTTTAGAGTCAGGAATATCAAGTTTTCTCTGTGAAATATTCATCAATGCCAGGATTGAGAGTATTATTTTCAGTGCGAACTCCATCTACTATCTCCAAGTCACTACAAACCACCTACTTGATTAGCTCATTTATCCGTTTCAATCTCATTAATATCAATTAAATGTTCAATTGTAGTTGATTAAAAGCATGCAATTCATCATTGTGCTTGCAAGAAGAACTAACAATGTTAACAATAAAAATCAAGTTCTGAAAAAAGGTGTGAACATGAGATACTTCTCTAGCTGCAAGTCTGCAACAATAAGAGTTAATTGTAATTGATGAGCTAAACAATGTATATAATATGTATAAAGACAATCTTTAATGAATAAAGCTTGCAAGTCATTCCCCTCTCCATGCATATTAGAAGCATCATCATACCATTGACCTCTAATATTTTGAATATCAAGATTATGATGAGATAAAACAGAAGAAATCTGTTCCTTAAAAGTTAAAGCAATTGTATCTTTGATCTGCACCATATTCAAAAAATATTCTCGTATAAATCTACTTCTACCAATAAACTTAATAACAAAGGTCATTCGTTCTCTTTTGGATTCATGTTGAGCTTCATCAACAATTAAACAAAATTTTGCATCATCAATTTCATGACGAATTGAAGATTGAACATTTCTAACAAAAACATGTGAAATTTATTTTTGAATATGATGTGA
>Ga0307507_10006612_pt1 | contig 17613 bp, 24 predicted proteins | sample 7_EM_MG_FD_207223 | JGI IMG/M metagenome (GOLD analysis project Ga0307507, IMG submission 207223) | Populus trichocarpa ectomycorrhiza microbial communities from riparian zone in the Pacific Northwest, United States - 7_EM | ecosystem: Host-associated > Plants > Roots > Unclassified | place...
GGACACACAGCACGTAGAGAGGGTGAAATCAGGATAATGGTGCGCCGGCAGAGAGTGTCTGGAGGTAGAAGCCAAAGGAGGGAGATACCAGGACTAGAGAGCTGAGGATCATGGGATCCTGATGTGAGGCGTCGGGACGAGCGAAGCCCAGGCGCGGAAGATAAAGATCGGACGTCAGGACAGAAGACGCCAGGATCAGTGGTGATCAGGATGGAGCGGCGGATCATCAGGCGTCGCCCTCGTGCAGCAACCGAGAATCAGAGATGTTCAGGACGCAAGAGCAAAGGACCAGGCGCAGTCAGGGCGCAGAGAAGGTAGGGTGCGTGTCAGGATAGCGTCAGGGCGCGGCACCTCAGGTGACGCAAAATCAGGACGCAACGTCAGATCGACGTTGCGTCCTGATTCGCGATTGACGTTATGTGCGCTAGGTGCGCCAGACGCATGGGGCGCCCCTGGTGCAGAGTATTATTTTTGCTGATGGTCACCACGATCAGATATCGTGGGTATCCGATTTTCTCCTCCACACACTACCCTCTAACCACTCCGACCAGATTTTTCATACTGGGTGTTGTCAACACACCTCATGCGATTCCTCGGTCCAAGTCGGTAGCACACCACGGATGGTCGAGGAACGGCTGTCCCGCTTCTGGGGCTCCCGTTCGGTGAACGATATGGATTCTTACTGCCCGTGGGCAATAGGTTGAGGGTTGAGACTCTGTCAATATAGGTTAGTACGAGGCTGACTGGAGATAAATGGGAATCATCATGTATTCGGAGATTGTGCGACGTATCTACCACCGGCGCGCTCTGCGATTCAACGCAGGTTAGAGGTATGGAGTTTCCTAGCTGGAACTTTAACTAGCATCCACTGGTGGCGGCTGAGTTCGACGACGTCATCTGGGTGGTGGTCTTTTTTTAATGTGGGTGAGGTGATCTTTCACTGGCGGAAGGGCGCGAGCGAATACAGTCATTGCTTCCACTTGGGTGTCCGGCAGGTGGCCGGGGTCAAGGTTGCTGGCTGTCATATAGACCTTGAGCTGCTCACACCAATCGAAGTAGGCACCAGATGTGACGCCTGGATCGAAGAATCTACACCACAATTTAGAGTAACCAATGTGGCCATACGCAATCCTAATTTGTGCTCAATTGTTAGTGTGACAGATTCTGATACCTGGGTAGTGGTTTTCTTTGACCTACCCAGTGCCCGAGTCTTCGACTGCTGGCTCGAAGTGTGCGCGCTCCGCCAGGTGTCTGTTCACAAGAAAGTTCGTTGGGAGCGCTATATCCTGCAATGCCAATCTGGTGCTTTCCGTAATTACTTACGCTTTCTCCTCAGCCGGCCGACGGGCCACTATACGTGGCAGAGTCTTTCTTCATTTTCCACTCTCAGCGTCAATCCTCTGGGGCTGCGCAGCGGGGCGTATAAGGTGAATTGACACAGTAAAATTGCTCACGAATATATATATGTGGTTTACTTACTTTCCCTTCTCTAACTGCTGTTTCAGTGAGCTCGGAGGTGCCATGGGGAAGTGTGCAATCTTTAGATTGAATAGAACTCAATGAAAAAGATGAGAAAAATTATTGATACATCAACTAAGAGACGAGGATCTTGGAGGGAGGTTGAGGTACGTAGGTCGGAATCTGGCGCCAGACGTGGGGAGAAGAGCGAAGAGGAACATATGGAGAGTGGGAACACCAGAGTGGAAGGAGGAGTAGGAGGGGTCCTTATATACACCACGTTGATGCCGGGTGTACATTTCCTGATGGTTAGCCCTGGGGGGGTGTACCGTACGAGCAAAGAACGCGATGTAGGGTGTGCTAGTACAACTACGTCGCACACCGAAGTGGATACCGGTATCGTGGGCCAGATGAACTAGTCACATAGCGGATCTACGAATTATGATGAATAAAGATATAGAACATAGACAATCCAATTATCGTGAACACTTCTCAGTCTCAGAGAGTTCCACCGCGTGTGATCACATGATGTTTTAAGCCTCACAAGAATGAAGATCCCAAGAGACGTAAGGGACGCGATCTCTCCTGGCGTCTGCTAACGCACCATCAATATCACTTGAATTTTTCATACATCAAGCGCAAGACCACACATGAGCGAAGCCAGACGAGCGTGAACTGATCAGATGGAGATCGTCAGGCAGGCAGGCAGGCAGTCAGGCAGGTTATAAGAATTATATTCGAAACCCCTAAGAACTCTAATGCTGAACAATATCACTAATACACTATACGTCTAGGTAGACTCACGGAAGGATAGACGCCGCGTGAAATAAAACTCTGAGAAGCTCGAACGGTATCTCTCAGGCTTACGCTCGTGACCATCCTCGTCATCGAAGGAAGCACTGCGCTTCTGTACCTCCTCGTTTTCCAAAAATTCCCTAGCCATGGAAGCCAAACGAAATCTCTTGTACTTACGCTCATCACAATTTTGGTCATCGAACAGATCTCTGCGCTTCCATGTCATGTCGCCTTGAGCAGGATGCCGTCCCAGTTCCGCTGCGTGTTGTATATTCAACCGGCTCGACGATTTGAGGGCTAGTGGTATACGTTTCGCGGGGGATTCTCTTCTCTCTCCACCGGCGGATGACGACATCCCAACGCTGCCTTCGCGTCCATCCCCGGCGCCGGAGACATCCCATGACGCGCCGGATAATGCTACAAGTAAAGCGTGAGAGTCATCTCCCTCTTGCGGTTCACTTGCTTCATTAGCCGGCCCGGGATTAGCTCTGGAGTCCGGTCGTCTGGCCTCCGGATCAAATGAACCTCCACGCAATTGGTCTCGTGCTATCGCTTGATTCGCCCAATTGGTCATAGCGCCTGGTACAAGATAGTTGTGCCCCCTCAACCCGGGTGTGGGTTTCCTACTTATGTTATTCGGACGATGACAATAGATTAAGAGATCCATCACCAAAAATAATCCTTGGCGCCTGGTGCGCCCACTGCGTCTGGCGCACCTAGGACACATAACGTCAACCGCGAATCAGGACGCAACCACTTAAACTAACTATCAGTGGGGGCAATTTGCACAACGCCATATCTTCAGGGCGTCACCTGGCGCAATACCATATCTTCCGGGCGTCACCTGATGCAACACCATATATTCTGGTCATCACCGGGGCACCATTATTTTTGCCGGGCACAGCCTCATACGCAACCTAATCTTCAAGATTCACTCTGGAAATAGGTCAAGGGTCCCCCCTTTGCTTTCTGACCTGGGTCACAATATATTATACACTCATATAGTCCATTTAGATAGTCTTCTATTTAATTTCTAATTCTGCTAAATACAGGCGGCACCTCACTCATGGCTTCCCTGTGGCTCCGAGTCCTCCAGGTATGCCTCCGGGTATGCCTCCGGGTATCCCTCCCACTCAGAGTGTTAACCTCATGGTTATTGACCGCGTAGGAATGGGCCTTATACCGGCGTGTAGCTGGCGTCATGCCCAACAACCTCCCGAAAATAGAATTGAAATCCGTCCAGCGGTTGTGGAGGAATCTGCAATTGAGGAAAATTCCGCCAGCTGGGTATCTCTACAAAAGACAGTGACCTCATGGGTTTTCATGGGACAGGGACATACTTTATACCATTGCGTAGCTGGCGTCGAGCCCAATAACCTCCCGCAAACAGAGTTGGAATCCGTCAAGCGGTTGTAGAGCAATCTGCAATCGAGTAAAATTCCGCCAGCATGCTACCTAAGACCCTCTCCAGAGAAGTCAGCGAAATCCTGGGTTTTGATGCCACAAGGACATCCCTTATACCGTTGCGTAGCTGGTGTCGAGCCCAACAACCTCCAGCAAACAGAATGTGAATCCGTCCGCGGTTGTGGAGTAATCTGCTATCGAGTAAAGTTCCACCAGCATGCTACCTAAGCCCCCCTCCAGAGATGTCACCGAAATCCTGCGTTTTGATGCCACAGAGACGTCCTTTATACGGTTGCGTAGCTGGCGTCGAGCCCAACAACCTCCAGCAAACGGAATCTGAATCCGTCCAGCGGTTGTGGAGTAATCTGCTATCGAGTAAAGTTCCGCCAGCCTCTATACCTATAACTCCATGAATAATAGTCAGGTAGGGATGGATCCTATACCAGTGGGTAGCTGGCATCGAGCCCTGCCTGATGCTGATGGTAGATTCAGAATCGCTCTTGAGGTTTTGGTGGAGCCTTCAGGGTGGGCCTAGTGGTCAGAAAATTAAAAGGTGAGGGGAAAATCCGGAGTCAGGTCGCGTCAGGTCGCGTCACGCCAAAGGCTAAATGCCGAGAAACCACAACAATAAAGTGTGCTTGAGACTGTCATAGCTATCACTCGCTTTCACACTGGAGTGAGCTGGCATTTTCGCTCTTTGAAAGATCAAGTTCTGAAAATAGAACTGCAGAGTCTAAGTGTCTTTAGCCGGAGCGCAAAAATTAAAATGAAGCATACAGTGGCTTCCTCACTAAGCCAATCATTTGTGCCAAGGGTACCCCATTTCCAGTCAAGAGGGATGGCTGGAAAGCCACAGCGGTTAATACTCCAGTGGTGCTGTGGAGGTTGGATGAATGAGTACTGAATCAGAAGATATGATGGTGTTGTGAGCTGCGTCCGGAAGCATGGGATGTAAGATTGTGTAGCCACTAGGGTCCAGAGGTAAGTCTGTATGGCAACCGTGCCTCCTGACGTACCTGGGGTAAGCGAGAGTGGCAACACCGCATCGGGCGCACCTAACGTCAAGGGTGCCAAGTTAGCCCACCAGGTATCCTGACGCAACGGCAGTGCATCTGACGCACAGTAACTTTTTTGCTGATGTCAAGCGGGTCGTCAAGAACTGGATTCGACAGGAGCCAGGCCCTTACCGTTGCATCATCGTCGATGAAGAAATAATTGATCCATGAGAGAGGCGTGTTGGGATAGTCTCGTAGGAGTCGGCGTCCTTCGCGTGTAGCGCCAAGTATGTACCGAATCGTCTCATATCGTATAGATCTCGTAATCATCTCTGACACTCCACGGATGTCATAGGAATCCAACTCAGCAAACTGTACCCCGTTGACAGGGCGCCAATTGGGCCGGCGATAATTAGGTAACTCTGCGGGGCTATCAGCCACGGGGCGGATCGAAACAATACGCACTGCGGGTGCACGTCGAAGTTGAGCGCTCCAATCAACCACTCCTTAGTCAGTAAGTGAAAAACCCAAACATGCGGATTATTTTGAAAAGGACTCACCTGGTGGCGCCCGGCGATTTGGCGGGATATAAGGTATGATTGGTGCCGGCGCAGGGCTGTCAGGTGGGTTGTTAGGTGGGCTGTGAGGTGGGTTGTTTGCTAGGCTGTTTGCTGGGATGTTTGCTGGGCTGTGTGCGGGACTGTTTGCTGGACTGTTGGCTTGGCTACTGCCTGAGCTGCTGGCTGCACTGCAGAGTGGGGTACCGAGTAGGATTGGTGCTTGAGGCGACCCAGCCACTGGGGGAGCGTTTTGTGGAGCAGGTATTCCTTGTCCTTGCATCGGGTGAGCAGCTTGAGCGACTTGTCTTTGCGCTTGCAGTTGGTTAATCGGTGGTTGAGGTTGACCCGGCGCGACACCTGGAGTGACTTGTGCTTGCGCCAGAACGACAGGAACGACTTGTCCTTGCGCTTGCAGTTGAGGTTGACCCGGAACGAAACCTGGACCCCACTTATCCTGGCGCCGGGATGACAGGAACGACTTGTCCTGGCGCGGGAACGACCGGAACGACTTGTCCTGGCGCCAGAACGATAGGAACGACTTATCCTTGCGCTTGCAGTTGAGGTTGACCCGGAACTACACCAGGAACGACTTGTGCTTGCGCCGGAACAGCACCTGGAATGACTTGCCCTTGCCCTTGCGGTTGGGTAATCGCCGGGAGAGCATTTTGGGGAACGGGAGCTGGGTTCGGATCTGCCGTAGCAGGACACCATTGAATTGGGGCGCCCAGGAGTTGTTGCAGCGGGGGAACAATCACCTGCATAGTGGGGACTCCTGGCTGGCCCAGTGCAGGTGCAGGCTGGCCCATAGCCACAACCTGAAGCTGCTTGTTCATGGTGGTTGTCAACTTACTCAGACATTTCTTAACAGGTTGAACCATTGCCGCATCAGCCTCCAGCATACGAGCCACGTTATTCGCAGCTGATTCTGTGGCGAGGTGATTGCAGGCAGGGCGCAATCTCCTCATTCCGGCGACGATTTGCTGGAATTCTCCAATAGCAAAATTGGCGTGTGGCGTAAAGTTCCTTGCTACCAGCTGATCTTTCACAACTCGCCGCCATTCTTGATACACCACCGCGCCTGCATTATTAGCTGGGAAGCCAATGGCTCTCTTATAGTGAGTAATGGACTGACCCCGAGGATTAGACCATGTTGCGCTGATCACCCCTAGGAGAGAATTACGCGGAAGTTGGTATGTCTGACCCGCCGGAACCTACTGTGCTCCTGGATTATGCATGTAGACGTATCGTACGTGGATGATATTGTGGGCCATATTGGTTGATTCTTGGTGTATCTAGATGAGAGTATTGGAACTAGTGGGCTGAATATGGTGGCTGTTGTGGACGTTCTGAATGTGAGATGGTTTTTGGTATGAAGTCCCTTCTATGGCGCTCTATCCACTTTATATATACAACTTCCAGACGGTCCAGGGAGTTTGAAAGAATCAGGCTGTGTTTTCAAGATTGGCTAAAAATAGGTAAAACCTGACACTGAAAAACAGTACTCTACCATTATGCAATTCTACTTGAATAACGGATGATAGGCGCATTTGCTCAGGAACGGCTCTGGTCTGGAAAGGAACTATAGCTGACGCCACGTGATGTCTGCGCTAAACCCCATAGACGACTAGTTCCTCTTCAGAGCATCTGAGCTCCATGACCCTGTGTGCGAACAACACGCGTTGGGCTCAAGACTAACATAGCGGTACAAGTACCCTCTAATCTACACATAACTCACCATATAGACTAAGCTGACTCCCACCCTGCCAAGTAAATGTCCATTCTGCCGACGAAAATAGATCTGGTGAGGCGCATATGAGAAACACCTGCCAAAAGTGCACACAAATCTAGACATTGTTCTCGCGTCCACCGTAGGATATCCATCATCCGGAGATATTATCAACAACGTGGAAACAAGCATCTTGCACCACCCAGAGGCGAGCGAGCTGCAGGATTGCGACTATGAACCCAATCCGGATCCCACTAGACACGAGCTCGACACACTTACTGCTTACGAGTCTAATACTGCGATACCGGACGACTCTACGTCTTGGTTACCCGGCAGACAGGAGCATTATCCACGCGCCTGAGAAGCAATTGGAGACGTCGACGGATTTGAGCAAGAAAACAGCAATCTCTGCGAGGATCCGTGGGCACCGTTCAGTTGTACGCAGGGTTTCAAACTGGCGTCTTGATTCAGTTAGAGTAAAGTACCTAAATCAGGAATCAATGAATACTTCTCAAGTGGCCTCAGCAGTTCTGCGTTAGTCGGCTATAGCTCTATGCATACACTCAAGAATCACCTCCAGTCGTTGCACCCGCACAGTTCGTATCTGCAATGGTTTAAAGGACACATTGAGGATAGTAAGAGAACTCTGCCATTCGTTTATCGTAACGTCCTGGATTGTGTCAGATATCTCCTTCGCCACATCGCATACCAGAATGACTTGGTCTATGTGCCGCGGCTGAATTCGATCCTAATGGTGAAAGGATCTATGTGGAAATGCACACCGCAGACTGGTGGTGGGATGTTCAAGTACAGCACCCTAACCATCTTTACGGTAACGTTAGCCGACTAATTATAGAAGACACTTCCACCTGGTGCGACTGTAGTTCCCATTATTGGGACAGCCAAACAGACCTATCTCAGCAACTTCTCAGGTGACAACAAAGTGTGGCCTGTCTACAGTACACTTGGAAATCTTCCGTCAGCCCAGCGCAACCGCGCTGGATCAATGGCTGTTCTGCTTCTCCCGCGATTGCCTGTCGCCCCCAAACTCTCAAAGTCCACCAAAGCAGATCAATACCAGAGACAAGGCAACGCCGACACACTCCAAGACGTATTCGAATCCATTTTTGCGCCCCTGCAGCACGTGGCGCTTGATGGCGTCCCAATTGGGTGTGCTGACGGGAAGGTTCGGAGATGCTTCCCAATCTTGTCTGCACGGGTTGCAGACCATATGGAAAACGTGACACTGTACCTGTTAAAATCCAACGCCTGTCCTACATGTGAGGTGGGTGCTTGGGAATTAGGAACCAACATCAAGAACTATCGAGCTAGAGATTACGCAAGATACGAACGATATGGATATGAAAACCAGTTTCAAGGCTCGAAGTCAGACTGCACCCACGTCAAGTTGCGCGGCCTTGATATCAATTTGGACCAAAAGGTTTTTCATGAACTTCACCAGGTCTCGGCGCCTGACTTGCACACCCCGGACATGCTCCATACGGTTTGTCTCGGATTATTTAATCAGATGATGGACTGGATCCAAGCCTTTCTCAAGAAACACGGCCGACTGCAAGCTTTTGACGACCTCTGGCAGGCATTACCGCCTTACACTAGGTTTTTGGTACCCAAAAAAGCCTACAGCGAGGTTGCGCAGTGGCCAGGGAAAGAGATGCGGAATCTGGGGCACTGTATTTTAGCAGTTCTCGCAGTGGCACTGCGTTAGCCACAGAGTTCACAAGTGATACCTTTCAAACATGCTTTCGAATGCGTCAGAGCGCTCGTCGACCTCAGTATAATGGCACAATACCGAAGCCACACGTATGACACCATAGCTTATATGGAACATTATCTGGACCAATTTCAGAGGATGAATGGTATCTACTTGGAGTTTCGATTAACTAAGCCCACACTGGCCAAGGTTAACGAGCAACGGAGGGAGATACTACATCAGAGAATGCAGATGAGCCAGCCCGTGGCTCCCTCTAAACGGGGCCGCATCCGTGACGACGATCGCTAAGAAGACCACAAGCGGGATATGAACTTGATCCATCGCAAATTGCATTTCGACTTTATCAAGATACATCTACTAAGTCATTGTAGTGATCATATACGCCAGTTTGGCAATAGACCGATGTCTTCCACAGAGTTTGGAGAACTCGCGCACACGGAACAAATCAAGGACGGATGGCGACGATCGAATAAAAATGATGTGTGTCCCGAATGGTGCACAGCTACAGTCGTCAGCACGCCATCCGAATGGGGTTATTAAACCTCGACTCTCTTCGAAGCCACGGCGCCGATCTATCTGCAGATGTCCTGCAACATTTAGAGAGTACAACAAGTGCTGTAACCGCGCCGGTTGTCCGTAGGAGGATTCTGAAAGGGTGTCGGGACGACGTGTCCAAGGTCTTGGATTTTAATAAGATGTCGGGGGTCTCCCACGAGAGTATATGTCGCGAATTGATCCGATATAGCCGGCATAACCTGCCTACAGAGCGCCAGCTTCCTGAAGATCATGCGATACTTCAATCACTCTCGGTTGAACTACTAACGCAACTCGAAATACCGCTTGTGGCTTTCCAAGAAAGTGACGTTTACAACATCCACCGTGAGCGATGCACGGGTGCTCTACACTTCAGGAACCAGGGGAGTCGGAATGATTGGGTTTTGGTCCAGGCTGGTTCTGAAAAGATGTATGGTGCGCTGAGGGGCCTTCTGCCGGCAAAGCTCCTGGCGCTCTTCAAAATCAGTGACTACACCTGTGAGAATGCTGTGCGTCGGGTCACAGCTGTTCGGATGTTGAGTGCAGTCAACTCAGGATTCCCCTTGGATATACATGGCCTTGTTACAGTGCAGATGAGGGAGGATGCTCGAGACTTTACGATAGTTGACGTAGGGACAATTCACAGCCAGGCGCACCTGATCTCCGAGGGGGAACGGCGCTGACTGGTTAATAGCCGGATTGAGTTGAGAACGTTCAACGAAGTATATTAAGGAATCGGAATACCGGGGGGGGAGGGGAGGCTGGCGGTGCATGCGTATCCTAGTATTCGCGCGGCTCTGCTCTAACAAAATATGCCATCTGGCGAATTGTGATGAGGTTTTTCTAACTTCCTCGCCACAATTCGCCAGACAGCGTTTTGCACATCGTCAAGTTGTATATGTATGATATATAGACGCAATTGCCTAGACAATAAAGAGTACTAGCTAGTTTACCCTATACACTTAAGATTCAGAACTGGGGCGCAGGGCGACGTTAGGGATAGCAGGAGAAATCCCTCAGGGCGCGCGGAAGAGGACATGTGAAGCTGGCGCCATCATGAGAAGGAAGTGAAGAGAACCGGAGCTAAGGTGTAGTCCAATGCAACGTCGCCTTTGGAGATAGAGGGCTTTGCAACAAAATTCGGGGCGTACAGGGCGTAGAGCACACAAAAGCGACGTCGCTTGCGTCAGGGAGCCATGCCGACAGATCTGACGCAAGGTATTTTTTTGCTGATGGCCATATTCTCCAAGGTATCAAGGGAGCACGTTACCCTGTTCTTTGGACCACCAAACTCACGAAAACTACCTACCATCTCTCATTGCTAGTAGATGCTTTATATCACCTCATCAAAGACCCCATCAAAGAGATCATGCCCCTCTCACCTGCCAACCCTCATCTCTGTGACCCCTCATCCTTTGGCCACTCCTATCTCCAAGTTAAAATTCAGCTGAGCTCACTACTCCCCACAGAGTGGAAACAAGGGGATCAGCCACCATCTGGATATGGTTACCTTCTCTCTGATACACCTCATGCCTTTATGGGACGTCCCTGCTTCATGTCTGGTCGGATCTACCAAATGCCGTCCGGTAAATGCTATCTCGCTACCCATACATTCTGGTTCAACAGGGATGCAAACCCACTATGCCAGTACTGTGAGAAGGACGATGAGATCTTTGAACATGCAATCCTCCACTGTCTAGCTAAAGTTGAGTAACAGGCCTCCCACCTCTCAGGGATCACTAACCTCTGCCCTTCTGCCCCACTATGGTCCTCAGTTGTGCTCATCCAAGGATTTGCAAACTACATCTCAGCTACTCATACAGGGTTCCCACCCTCAGCCTTCAAGGCCCCGCTCAGTCTCAGACAGGACAGCCCAGCCATCAGGCTCCCTCTTCGCAGCCCCACAAGATCCCCTCACTCAGCTTAAGCCGATGAGGTTGTTTTTCTTTACTTTATATTTCATAGCTCACTTAAAAGCATGGCTAACTTCTTTTTTTTTTTACTAAATTGAATTAACAATTTGTAAAGTTGTATCTTCCTTGTGATAACTTGTAAGTGTTGATTTCGAAATTGATTACATTACTGTACTTAATTTGGAATAGGTCAAGGATTGACAAATAACAAATATTTCTTCACTGTTAAAGGTTAGTCATTTTTTGCGATTCGTTGGGATTGGATTTTCCCGAATTTGGAGTGAGTTACAAGCATTATTTGGAATTTTGTTTTTATTTTGTTAAGATTGTTTGGAATTAAGGTTTTTATATACCATAGTGCGAGCTGCATGCATGTATTTTAGCCAGAAATAAAATACACATGATATAAAAATAAAAATAAAAAAACAGATGCTGATTGGCGAGTTTTGGATGAGGAAACGAGTGGTCAGCACGGAAGCCACAACTCACTCAAGTAAACCACTCGAAAGTTTCCTATTTGGGTTTAACTGTTGGGGCTGGTGGCTTGGGAGACCTTCTATTGGAGATTTTTCTTTACTGCATCCAAAATACTAGCACAAGACCCAGAAGTATGATAGATTGCTTGTGAATGCCGGTTTGCTTCAAGCCTACAGTATCACCGTGATGATATATTCCACCACTGCTTCTTGACAACCGGGTTATTTGCTCACCCAAGTTGTCTTAACAATAGTAGAATTAACAGAGGCTTCCTTGCATGGGCCTCTGCCACCCCTACTGTGCTTGTCCCAGTATTCCACCCTACCTACCCCGAGTACCTTGCTATCAAAAACCATCCTACGCATGGGGATCGAACACAGGTACGGCACGCTCCCCATCTTTTCCGAATACCAAACGCGTCCCCCATCGCAATTATGATACCTTAGCGCACACTATGTATACTAGTATACCTCTCGACCCATAGACCACCAACCCTTTCTCTCTCTATCCACAACTAACCCATCTTCCCACTCCGAATCCCAGCCCGCAACCTCACAACCTCCTCCTCAAGCGCCGAAACCTCCTCTTCTCTCATCAGCAAAAAAAGACCACTCCAGAGAAACCTCCAACTCCCTCCGCCCCAAAGGGGCCATTCGGAATCGCAAAGAAAGATCACATACTCTCTTTCTCAACCTTAGCTTCCTCCTTCTCCATCTTCACCCATGCCCAGTACGTAACCTGATAGGTGAAGAAGGCCATCAGGAAAACCTTTGCGATGGGTCTTCCGAAATCTTTATAAAACGTTACCTGTGATGCGTGTGTGGACGAATCAGCCCTTCAAGGTTATCGTAATCGGATTTTTCATCGTGGATGGGTGAGTAAAGGGTAGGTTACATGCGGCGACGTAGCCCTTCCACGAACGTCTGCGAATGTCCTTCGGCGGTGCTGGTGGTGGTGGTGGAGTGAGACTGGCCTCTTCCAGGCTAAAACACGGAAGAAGACTCTTCCACGAGTGGACAGATCCATCGTTTCCTTTTGTTTTTTTTGTTTTTTTTCCGCCGGTGAGGGGGTTGATGCAATTGCAAGTCCCGTGGGTGTGGTATTAAATCCCCCGATGAGAATTGCTAGGCAGATGGGTATATACCGTGAACTAGACACAAACGGGCGGACATGAGATGGTGGGGTTCTTTTTTTCACATTGTCTTGGCAGGAGTTGATGGAATGACATGAGAACTACCCGAGAGGGTTTAGGTGGCCTCAGAGTGAGGACAAGTTCGCGCAACTACTACACTACCCTTTTAAAATCTCCAGCTTCATCCATCCATCTAGTCTTACTTATTATCCTCTTTCCTTTTCGCACAACGAAAGCTCACAACCCTTTTTACCTGATACTCGATCGATCGTACGCTTCTTTCGAAAAAAACAAAACCTCACGTTCACCCGAATTCCTAACCTGCCATTTACCTCACCTCACCTCACTTCTTCGTCATGGTGTGTTCTCCTCCCCTTTCTACTGTAGAACCTTCCAAGAGACGACAAATCCAGGACTAACGGACGGACGACCCGGCGAAAACAGGCACAAACACCCCAACAACGCAAAGCAAACGAAAAGTTTGCCAAACGCGAAGAATCCAAGCGCGGCAAACCCGAGAAGTCGGTCAAGAAGCAAAAATTCAAGTCGCCGATTTCTCAGGGTTGGTTGAGTATGTTCTTCTTCTTCTCTTGCCGGTCTAGCCCTACCTACCTACATAAGGTGCTAACAAGCGCAATAATTGTTTAGTCGTTGTCGGGTTCGCTGTATTCGGAGGTATCGTTTTCGAGCTTATCCGGATGTTCTTTTAAGTGAGGTCCGTGGATTGGGAGAGTTTTGAGGGGTGGGGAGTGGGAGGTGGTTGAAAGAAGAGATATTTTTCCACATTTAAATAATTCGAATTAAGAGGTGTCCGTACTGTATACAATGGCTGCTGGTCTGCGGGAACGGGTTGCAGCAGGAGGAGGGAAGCGTGTGCGCATTGAGGGTCCATATCCCCTTGTCCACTGGATCGTTGAAATCTATGTTGTGATGTAAATTTCCAAGCTAGCTCAAAGCCCCCCCTCCCCGGTGCAAAGGCAGATACAGCTCCGGGCACCATACACCGTCAAAGAAACGTGAGACTCCCGGGAATAATTTCTCGAAAAGATTCACTAGCCCGCGTACAGTAATTTTCAAAAAAAACCATTACTTTTCTGTCATTGCCCTATATAAATGAACCGATTTCTACCCCGTAATTTAAACTTTTTCCTGTCATCCTATCACGGATAGGGAACATTAATCAACCAACCATAATATCTCATACCGGTAATTCGCCTCCATCGGGGGGGGTTTTTTTTGAAGAAAAAAAAGTAGGACCTGCTATATTAAGCACCGAGGCCCCTCCGCTTGTTCTCCGCCTTCATCTTAAGCCCAGCATCGTACTGTCTCTCGAGCTCTTTCTCTCTAGTCTTAGACGACGACGACGAAGCCGAACCGTTAGTAGTTGGTATCGCCGCAGCCGACGCGCCAGCGCCAGCACCTAGTAATCGCAGGAACTTTGACTTTCGCTGATCATCGCCAGGGAGGTCTGCTGCTGCTGCGGTCCACTTCGACTTTGCTTGTGCTCCTTCTGCCCCTGCTAAGGTTTCCTAGGGATCGTTAGAGTAGGGTGTTAAAATGTGGGATTCAAAAAGGCTCACCGTTTTAGATCTCTTGGGTTTTTTTGCTGGTGTAGAGTGCGTGTACGAAGAGGAGGTCTCTCCGGAACTGTCTTTTTTTGACTTTTTGTGCTTTTTAGGCTTTGGCAGCTTGGGTAGTTGGTTAGTTAAGCTTATCTTATGGTCTGCGGGAGGGAAGGGGTTTTTACTGTACCTTAGATCTTGGAGTATCTTCGCGAGACTCCACGTCGTCATTGAGAGGGTCCTGGGCTTTCGCAGCCTTCTTCTTCTTTTCTTTCCTTTCCTTCCTCTCCTTCTTTTCCTTCCTTGCCTTTTTGGCGGCTTTCCTGGCTTCTTTGGAGAGGGTTGAGTCGTCATCTACTGGCAATTGCTCTGATGAAGAGCCTGTTCCACCGATAGGAGGGGCTGTTGCTTCTTCTTCTTTCATTTCCATTGCATGCTTTTTGGACCTTTTCGCTCTCTTGCTCTTCTTTTCTTTCTTCCTATGCTTCTGCTTCTTGTCCACAGCCGGGGTGCCGTTGGTAACGGCAGCGACACCGTTGGCCTCGCCGCCCCCGCGTTTTTCGGAGGTTTTAGGTGCTAGAGATCCAACTGCGGTAGTATCCTATACATAATTAGTAAATGCCACCCAATGTGAAGGAATGAATTGAAACCTCGTCATTCCTTTTCCTCTTTCTTTCCTCCCCACCCACACCATTAGCACCGCTCTCGGCCACAGCGTCACTCCTCCTCTCCTGGCTTCTCTTAAACGCTAACCTCATCTCCGCCCCCGAGAGTTGTTCCTCGGCGGGCGTAGACTCTTTGGTCCCACCGTTCGCCGTAGCAGGAGAAACAACGCCTTCGTTAAAGATGAATCTTTGCCGGTTTGCCTGATAGTCTCCCCTCCCACCTCCTCTTCCACCACCGCCTCTCCCGCCTCGGCCCCGGCCACGACCTCGACCTCGACCAGAGAAATCCCTCGGGGCAGGGTTTTCCCTTGCCTGGAGCATTGCGAGGCGCTCGGGGTTTATACCGGCGAATCTTTCCTCTGGAGACATTTCGCTCTTTTTCTCCTTTCCTTCTCTTATCGCTTCCGATGGGAGAATTGATGGTTGAAATAAAGTTTGTTGTCCTGATCAGGCTGGTGGGGAAAAAACAGTGCGGAATATTTTCCTTCTATTTTTCTGTTTGGACAGGGATATGTGACGGGCGAGGGTTCCTAGTGTGGTTTGTAGTGTGCGCTGGGCGTGTGAAGAATTGAGACTGATTAATACGAATCGGGGGTTGATTGGTGGGCGAACTGAATAAGGTTATCTTATCTGGTGGATCAATGGATGAGGTGTGGGTGGTGGGGCCGGGTGCTGCTCGGAGGTGGTTGGGGTGTGGATGCTTTGCCCTGCCAAGGGTGATTGATGCGCTAGGCCCGAGAGAGTTTCAATATCGGACTCAACTACGGTGGAGGGAGTTTTCTGTGTGTTCAATGTATCATAAATCTATTCAACTGGGGGGCACTATCCATCCAGGCTAATGGCTAGGTGAGGAGGTTAGGTTGTGCTGAGAAGGGCTTCATCAATACCCACATTTGTGGATGTTTAAAAGAACCCGAACGTATCCAATAATCGCTAATATGCCACCCCGAGAGGAACCGCCTCAGACAAGAGCTAGTTAGGAGGGAAACTATCGCCACACGAATTACCTTACACTCCTTGAGCCTATCCGCCGGCATTCGGAACTTGACGCATGATAATCGAGAACACTAGGCTCGGAGTGAGTTCGGAGAGTAGCGGGGCTATCTCAAGCCCATACAAGTAGAAAGATAAAGGTTATCCTTGGAGGCCGATCAGCATGATGGCGGAACAAACACATACCGTATTCAAGATAAACTTTCACGACAACTCGAGGGAACCCGACCCTATCGTACACTTTTTAGCTCGTTGCTCGTCTTATGTTTGCCTCTCTCGGCGGGGTTATCGACGTCCCTTGTCTCAACACTGCCGTGCTCGCGCGGCCGAGTCGAAGCGGGACACTTTGTATGGGAATTACCACCCCAGGTGTCCGGCTACAATTCGGCGGCGCGAGTATGCTATTCTAGCAAGGTCGGATTGGAAGGTGAGAAGTGTTGTACTGGGGCAACCGAGCCAACAAGAGGTCGCGAAGGCTGCTTACTCGCCACAACTTAAACATGGAGAGACGATCGGTGAAGTTAACGAAAATCTGCAAACTTCAGCCCAAATTTTGCTAGATTATCGCGGTAAGGTAACTCTCATACCCTGGGCACGCCGTATCACATTCTACTGCCTTTCTCTAGGGCTTATGTCATAGCGATCCACTTCTAACATGCTCTATGCCGCGGTGCTCTCATCATACAAGTCCTTCCGGCGATCAAAGATGGTAGATAAGGCCTTCTATTTCATTTCATTCTATATTTCGCTCATCATCCACGATCCCCAAATCACGCTGCTGATCAGCAAGAGACATGCACGAAGATGCCCGGACCGCGGACCCATCCCCCTACCATTCAAAGCGCTCCGCAATAGCCCACCTTACCACCCTCATTGGCTCCCTTGCTTACTCGTACGCTCACACTCAAAACCCAAGTCTTGACGCCGCCCCGGAAGAACTCACCTGCAGCAATTCTCCCTCGCCAAGACACAACTTCTGGCCTCTTCATCACCCATCATCACTCGCTCCATTCCACCCCCCCATCCCCAGCCCCCCATTTTTGTGTCACGCACACACTTTTTCTTCTTCTCTCTTTCTTTTTTCTTTTCAGAGGCTGGATTAAAATTTTAGGCTTATCGGGAGGGGGTTTGCTTTCTTGCAGATTTTCGGGAGTGGGCGCTGTATAATATTGAGCCCGCCTCCTCCAACCAGCTCCATAATAGCATCGGCGTGTTCCCTGGTACTGTACGACGGGTTCAGGGCATACGGACGGAGATCCGGGGTGATGTGGGTTACCTTGTGCTCTTCAGCTGATCAATGGACGGTTGGTCTAGTGCATCCGGTGGGTTTTAGATTTCGGAAGGATGATTTCTACCCGGAGACCTTAAGAATTCGAATAATTGGATAGAGGGACACAAAAACACGGCGAAAACTGATCCTCTCAGCCCCAGCCCAAGACAAGGGAGAAAAAAAAAGAAGCACCGGATCTTACCAGTAACGGCAACTCCAACGTCCTCGCGCGAGGTCCAAGTTCTTGCGGTGGGGTGCAAAGTAACGTGGTCTCGCTGGGTACCGTATTAACTCGTACAAGAGAGCGGTGTGCTAGGACGTCTGAGTTGCCTCTCCTAGTTAGGTCGGGGGTGTTTTTCTTTTTTATTTGTCTTGGAAGGAAGGTTTTTTGGTGTGT
>Ga0307507_10006613_pt1 | contig 17608 bp, 27 predicted proteins | sample 7_EM_MG_FD_207223 | JGI IMG/M metagenome (GOLD analysis project Ga0307507, IMG submission 207223) | Populus trichocarpa ectomycorrhiza microbial communities from riparian zone in the Pacific Northwest, United States - 7_EM | ecosystem: Host-associated > Plants > Roots > Unclassified | place...
CTCGCCGTGGGACTTGATCTCGATCATGCGTGCACGACCACCTGGAACGATGCGGCGGAGGACATCGAGGACTCCACCGCTCACTTCTCGCCGCGCAGGGCACGCAGGGCGCGCTCGCTGATCTCGTTGACGTCGCCAACGGCGTTGATGCTGACGACGATCGAGTCGTAGTAGTCGAGCAGTGGGGCGGTCTCCGAGCGGTACAGCTGCTGGCGGTGGCGGATGACGTCTTCCTTGTCGTCCGTGCGGCCGCGGGCCAGGAGGCGCTCCACGACGATGTCCTCGTCGATGCGGAACTCCAGCACGTTGTCGATCTTGTGCTCTTCCCGAGCGAGGATCTCGCCGAGGACGCCCGCCTGCGCGACGTTGCGGGGGAAGCCGTCGAGCAGGAAGCCATCCTTGGCGTCCGGCTGGGCCAGGCGTTCGCGGACCATCTCGTTGGTCACGGCATCCGGGACGAGCTCGCCGGAGTCCAGGTACTCCTGGACCTCCCGGCCGAGCTCGGTCTGGTTGCTGATGTGGGCGCGGAAGAGATCCCCGGTGGAGATGTGCGGCACGCCGAGCTTCTCGCTCAACACGGTGGCCTGGGTGCCCTTGCCCGCTCCTGGCGGGCCAACGAGAACGAGTCGCACTAGCGGAGGAACCCTTCGTAATTGCGCTGCATGAGCTGGCTCTCGATCTGCTTCACGGTGTCGAGACCAACGCCCACCATGATCAGTACGGCGGTGCCGCCGAACGGGAAGTTCTGGTTCTGACCCTGACCGGTCAGCTCCAGGAACATGTTCGGGAGGATGGCGACGATGCCGAGGTAGAGCGAGCCGGGCAGCGTGATGCGCCCCAGAACGAAGCGCAGGTACTCGGCGGTGGGACGCCCCGGACGGATACCGGGGATGAACCCGCCGAACTTCTTCATCTCGTCAGCGCGCTCGTCCGGGTTGAACGTGATGCCCACGTAGAAGTACGTGAAGAACACGATCAGCAGGAAGTAGAGGGCGATGTGCACCGGGCTGGACTGGCTCACCAGGTGCGTCGCCACGAACGTCTGCCACCAGCCGGGAGTCGCGCCGGGGTCGGTCGAGGTCGTCAACCGCGAGATCAGGTCGGGCAAGTAGAGCAGCGAGGAGGCGAAGATGACCGGGATGACGCCGGCCTGGTTCACCTTCAGCGGCAGGTAGGTCGAGGTGCCGCCGTACATGCGGCGACCGATCATGCGCTTCGCGTACTGGACCGGGATGCGGCGCTGGGCCTGCTCCACGTAGATGACGCTGGCGATGATGACGAGACCGGCGACCAGGACCAGGAAGAACGTCAGACCGCCCTTGGCCAGGATGTTCTTGCCCTCGGCCGGGATGCGGGCGGCGATACCGGTGAAGATCAGCAACGACATGCCGTTGCCGATGCCCTTCTCGGTGATGATCTCGCCGAGCCACATGATGACGCTGGTGCCCGCGGTCATCGTGACGACCAGCACGACCAGCGTGAAGATGGTGTCGTTCGGGACGACCGGGTCCGCGCAGTTCGGGAAGAGCTGCTTGCGCACGGCCAGCGCGACGATGCCGGTGGACTGGAGGACCGCGAGCGCGATCGTCAGGTACCGGGTGTACTGCGTCAGCTTGTTCTGGCCCGCCTGGCCTTCCTTCTTCAGCGACTCGAACCGCGGGATGACCACGGTGAGCAACTGGATGATGATGCTGGCGGTGATGTAGGGCATGATGCCCAACGCGAAGATCGACAAGTTGAGCAGCGCGCCACCGCTGAACAGGTTGATCAGGGAGTAGATCCCCTGCTGGTCGATCTGTTCAGCGCAGAGTTTGACGTTCTTGAAGGACACGCCCGGCGCGGGCAGAGTCGCGCCCAACCGGTACACCACGATGATCCCCAGGGTGAAGAGGATCTTTTTCCGTAGGTCCGGCGTCGCGAGAGCCGAGCGGAATGCGCCGAGCACGCGAACCTCCTGAGCGTTGTCGACCCAAGGCCGACATCGAGCGGTACCGGCCGTCCGCCGGCACTGACTTACCGGCGGGCGAATTGCCGACGGTTTTCGACCGGTCGCAGCAGGTAGCCGCCACCGACCCGGAGGACATCCGGGTTCAGCCCGCGACTTTAACAGTCATCGGGGGCAACTCCGCAGCCAGTCGTCATTCACACCTTGCAGCACGGTTGATCTTTGGGTCCGAATGGACCCAACGGGTCAACCGGTTGAGCTGATCACCTTCGCCCTCGCGGCGGATGGACCTGCTCGGCGGTCTACCGGCGGCGTTCGGTATTCCCACCTCAGCACCACCGTAGACGGACCAGGGCCGCCGCCGCCACGGCGGCTGGTGACGGTTCGAGGACAACCGCACCACAGCCGTCCTGGCGCCTCAGTGCTTCGCTAAGGGCGAACCCGACCCCACCCCATGGTGGACACGCGATCGAGGCACAGCGCCTCTCAGGAGCCCCTGGAAACCAGCGGCAAAGCAAAGGGCCCCCGCAACCGAAGCTCCGAGGGCCCTTCAGGTAAAGCTGGCTAGCTAGAGCGCGGTGGTGGTGCCACCGGCGCCGGCGATCTTCTCGACAGCGCTGCCCGAGAACTTGTGCGCGGTGACGTCGAGCTTGATGCCCGAGATGTCACCGTCGCCCAGCACCTTGACGAGCTGGCCCTTGCGGACCGCGCCCGCTTCGACGAGCTGGTCGACGTCGACCGAGCCACCCTCCGGGAAGAGGCGGGCGAGGTCGCCGACGTTCACGACCTGGTACTCGGTGCGGAACGGGTTCTTGAAGCCCTTGAGCTTCGGGAGCCGCATGTGCAGCGGCATCTGGCCACCCTCGAAGCGCGCCGGGGTGTTCTTGCGAGCGCCCGTACCCTTCGTGCCGCGACCAGCGGTCTTGCCCTTGGAACCCTCACCGCGGCCGACGCGGGTCTTGGCGGTGTGGGAACCGGGGGCAGGACGGAGGTGGTGGATCTTGATGGTCATGAGTTGACCTCCTCGACGACCACCAGGTGGCGCACGGCGTGGATCAGACCGCGGACCTGGGGGGTGTCATCACGCACCACCGACTGGCGAATCTTGTGCAGCCCGAGGGTGCGGATCGATTCGCGGTGGTTGTGCTTGGTACCGATGGTGCTCTTCACCTGGGTGATCTTGAGCTGTGCCATGGTGTCACGCCCCCTGCTGTGCGCGAGCGCGCAGCATTCCGGCGGGAGCCACATCCTCCAGCGGCAAGCCGCGGCGAGCCGCGACCTCCTCCGGACGCTGCAAGCCCTTCAGGCCGGCGACGGTGGCGTGCACGATGTTGATGGCGTTGTCGCTGCCCAGCGACTTGCTCAGCACGTCGTGGATGCCTGCGCACTCCAGCACCGCGCGGACAGCGCCACCGGCGATGACGCCGGTACCGGCCGAAGCCGGACGCAGCATGACCTCACCTGCGGCCTTCTTGCCCGTGATCGGGTGGGGAATGGTGCCGCCGATGCGGGGAACGCGGAAGAAGTTCTTCTTCGCTTCCTCGACACCCTTGGCGATGGCCGCGGGAACTTCCTTGGCCTTGCCGTAGCCGACGCCCACCATGCCGTCGCCGTCGCCCACGACCACGAGGGCCGTGAAGCTGAAGCGCCGACCACCCTTGACGACCTTGGACACGCGGTTGATCGCAACCACGCGCTCGAGGTGCGGGGTCTTCTCCTGGGCCGCGCCGCCGCGGCCGCCGTCACGACGGTCGCGGCGCTCTCCGCGCTCGCCCCCGCCGCCTTCGCGACGCGTGCGTCCTGGCATCAGGCGTCCCTCTCAATTCCAGTGATGTGCATTGTCAGAACTCCAGCCCCGCCTCGCGGGCCGCGTCCGCCAGAGCGGCGATGCGGCCGTGGTACGCGTTGCCACCGCGGTCGAAGACGACCGCCGTGATCCCGGCGTCCTTGGCACGAGCCGCGGCCAGCTGACCGACCTTGGCCGCACGGGCCTTCTTGTCGCCGTCCACCGCGCGCACATCCGCCTCCAGGGAGGTGGCCGACACGAGGGTGTGGCCCTTCAGGTCGTCCACGATCTGCACGGTGATGTGCTTCGAGGAACGGTGCACGACCAAGCGCGGACGCTCGGCGGTACCGCTGACCTTCTTGCGCAGACGGAAGTGGCGACGGGCCTTGGCGATGCGACGCGTGGTCGAGATGTCCTTGCCCACCGGCTTGCGCTTCGTAGCAGTCGACTCGCTCATGTCACTTACCCGTCTTTCCGACCTTGCGGCGGATCTTCTCGCCCGAGTACCGCACACCCTTGCCCTTGTACGGGTCGGGCTTGCGCAGCTTGCGGATGTTGGCGGAAACCTCGCCCACCAGCTGCTTGTCGATACCCTTGACGGAGAAACGCGTGGGGTTCTCGACGACGAAGGTGATGCCCTCAGGGGCCTCGACCTTCACCGGGTGGCTGTAGCCGAGTGCGAACTCCAGGTCGGAACCCTTGAGCGCGACGCGGTAGCCGACCCCGTGGATCTCAAGCTTCTTCTCGTACCCCTGGGTCACACCGATGACCATGTTGTGCACCAGGGTGCGGGAGAGGCCGTGCAGCGAACGGCTGCGCCGCTCGTCGTCGGGACGCTTCACCTCGAGGGTGCCGTCCTCGGCCTTCTCCAGCACGATCGGCTCGGCGATCGTGAGGTTCAGGGTGCCCTTGGGCCCCTTGATGCTCACGGCCTGGCCGTCGATGTTCACGTCGACCCCAGAGGGAACGGTGATCGGCAGCTTTCCAATGCGCGACATGCGGTCCCCCTCCCTTACCAGACGTAGGCGAGAACTTCTCCGCCTACACCCTGCTTGTTGGCCTGGCGGTCGGTCAGCAGACCACCAGAGGTCGAAATGATGGCAACGCCAAGGCCGCCGAGCACCTTGGGGAGGTTCGTCGACTTCGCGTACACGCGGAGACCGGGCTTGGACACCCGGCGGAGGCCCGCGATGCTGCGCTCCCGGTTCGGGCCGTACTTCAGTTCGACCACCAGGTTCTTCGCAACGTCACCCGCCTCGTCGCGGTAGCTCGAGATGTAGCCCTCGCGCTTGAGGATCTCGGCGATGTTCGCCTTGAGCTTCGAGTGCGGCATCACGACCTTGTCGTGGTATGCCGAGTTCGCATTCCGCAGACGCGTCAACATGTCTGCGATCGGATCGGTCATCGTCATGGTGACCTAGTCAACCTTTCTCACTGCGGTTCCCCAGCCCAGGGTCCGGAACCAAATCGGTCGTGGGCAGGCCTACAGCGAAGTGGAAACGCTTCTTACCAGCTGGACTTGCTGACACCCGGCAGTTCGCCGCGGTGCGCCATCTCCCGGAGGCAGATCCGGCACAGGCCGAACTTGCGGAACACCGAGTGGGGACGCCCGCAGCGCTGGCAACGGGTGTAACCCCGCACCTTGAACTTGGGCTTGGCGGCAGCCTTGTTGATCAATGCCTTCTTGGCCATCGACTCAGTTCTCCTTGAACGGGAAGCCCAGGAGCTTCAGCAGCGCCCGACCTTCTTCGTCGGTGGTCGCGGTGGTGACGACCGTGATGTCCATGCCGCGCGGGCGGTCGATGGCGTCGGGGTCGATCTCGTGGAACATCGACTGCTCGTTGAGACCGAACGTGTAGTTCCCGTTGCCGTCGAACTGCTTGCCCGACAGGCCGCGGAAGTCACGGATACGCGGCAGCGCGATGGTCAGCAGCCGGTCCAGGAACTCCCACATGCGGTCGCCACGCAGCGTCGCGCGCGCACCGATCGGCATTCCCTCGCGGAGCTTGAACTGCGCGATGGACTTGCGGGCGCGCCGAACCTCGGGGCGCTGGCCGGTGATGATCGAGAGGTCGCGAACGGCGCCCTCGATCAGCTTGCCGTCACGGGCGGCGTCGCCGACACCCATGTTGACGACAACCTTCACCACGCCCGGAATCTGCATGACGTTGGCGTACGCGAACTGCTTGTTCAGCTCGGCGGCGATTTCCGCGCGGTAGCGGGTCTTCAGCCGCGGAATGATCTTCTCAGCAGTAGTCATGATCAGATGTCCTTCCCGTTACGACGGGAAATGCGGACGCGCTTGCCCTCGTCGTTCGTCCGGTAGCCGATGCGGGACGGCTTGCCGTCCGCGTCGACGACCATCACGTTGGAGACGTGGATCAAGGCCTCCTGGGTCACGATGCCACCGGACTGCGCACCACGCTGGGTCTGCGAGATCCGGGTGTGCTTCTTGACCCTGGCCACGCCCTCGACCAAAACCTTGTCGGTGTCCGGGTGGGCCTGGATGACCTTGCCCTTGGCACCCTTGTCCTTGCCGGCGATGACGACGACCGTATCGCCCTTCTTGACCTTCATGTCAGAGCACCTCCGGTGCCAGCGAGATGATCTTCATGAACTTCTTGTCGCGCAGCTCACGGCCGACCGGTCCGAAGATGCGGGTACCCCGCGGCTCGTTGTCCGGCTTGATGAGCACGGCGGCGTTCTCGTCGAACCGGATGTAGGAACCGTCGGGACGACGGCGCTCCTTCACGGTCCGAACGATGACGGCCTTGACGACATCGCCCTTCTTCACGTTGGCACCGGGGATGGCCTGCTTCACCGTCGCGACGATGATGTCCCCGATACCCGCGTAGCGGCGGCCCGAGCCACCGAGAACACGGATGCAAAGGATTTCCTTCGCACCGGTGTTGTCGGCGACGCGCAGCCGCGACTCCTGCTGGATCACTTACAACTCCTGACCATTCCTGGCCTGCCAGATTTCCGACCTGACAGGCTCGGTCCAACGAACTACTACTTGGCCTTCTCGAGGATCTCGACGAGCCGCCAGCGCTTGGTGGCGGAGAGGGGACGCGTCTCCATGAGGCGAACGCGGTCACCCACACCAGCGGTGTTCTCCTCGTCGTGCACCTTCACCTTGGTGGTGGAGCGCAGGACCTTGGAGTACCGGCGGTGCTTCTTGCGGTCCTCGAGCGCGACCACAATCGTCTTGTCCATCTTGTCGCCGACGACGTAACCCTCGCGGACCTTGCGGTCGTTGCGGTCCTCGGTCGTGGCTTCGTTGCTTTCGGTCATGCCGCACCCTCACCAGTGGAGACCGCGTCAGGGGAAACCGAGAGACCGAGCTCCCGCTCCCGCATCACGGTGTAGATCCGGGCGATCTCATGCCGGATCGTCCGCAGACGACGGTTGTTGTCGAGCTGCCCGGTGGCCATCTGGAAGCGGAGGTTGAACAGCTCCTCCTTCGCCTCCTTCAGGCGCAGCACGAGCTCTTCCTCGGTGAGCTCACGCAGCTCGGAAGCGGTGGTACCCGCTGCCATCAGAACTCACCACCCTCACGCGTAACGATGCGGCACTTCATCGGGAGCTTGTGGATCGCGCGGCGCAGTGCCTCGCGGGCCACGGCCTCGTTCGGGAAGCTCATCTCGAAGAGCACCCGACCCGGCTTGACGTTGGCCACCCACCACTCCGGAGAACCCTTACCGGAACCCATGCGGGTCTCGGCGGGCTTCTTCGTCAGCGGGCGGTCCGGGAAGATGTTGATCCAGACCTTGCCACCACGACGGATGTGCCTGTTGATGGCAATACGCGCGGACTCGATCTGCCTGTTGGTCACGTAGGCCGGCTCCAGAGCCTGGATGCCGAACTCGCCGAAGGTGACCCTCGTGCCGCCCTTGGCAGCACCCGACCGACCGGGGTGGTGCTGCTTGCGGTGCTTAACCCTCCGCGGGATGAGCACGACTCAGCCCTCCGTCTTCTCTTCAGCGGCCGGGGCTGCCGGCGTCTCGCTGGCCTGTGCGTCGGCCGCGGCACGCCCTGCCTCGGTGCTCGTCGGCGTGGTGCCACTGGCACCGGAACGACGGGCCCGGTTCGGGCGGGCATCGCGGTCGCGACGAGGCGCGCGGTCAGCCGACGGGGCGGCGTCACGCTCACGCTTGGCGTTCAGACCACCGACGACGTCACCCTTGTAGATCCACACCTTCACGCCGATACGGCCGAACGTGGTGCGGGCCTCGAAGAAGCCGTAGTCGATGTCGGCGCGCAGCGTGTGCAGCGGCACCCGGCCATCGCGGTAGTGCTCGGAACGGGACATCTCGGCACCGCCGAGACGACCGCCGCACTGCACGCGGATGCCCTTGACCTGCGGGGAGCGCATGGCCGACTGAATGGCCTTGCGCATCGCGCGCCGGAAGGCGACGCGGTTGGACAACTGCTCCGCCACACCCTGGGCAACGAGCTGCGCATCCGACTCGGGGTTCTTGACCTCGAGGATGTTCAGCTGCACCTGCTTCTTGGTGAGCTTCTCCAGCTCACCGCGGATGCGGTCGGCCTCGGCACCACGGCGGCCGATGACGATGCCCGGCCGTGCGGTGAAGATGTCGACGCGAACGCGGTCACGAGTGCGCTCGATCTCCACCTTCGAGATGCCGGCACGCTCCATGCCACGGCCGAGCAGCTTGCGGATCTTGACATCCTCGGCCACGTACTCGGCGTACTGCTTATCGGCGTACCAGCGGGACTTCCAGTCAGTGGTGATCCCCAGCCGGAAGCCGTGCGGGTTGATCTTCTGACCCACTACCGGTTACTTCCCTTCGCGCTGGTCTTGCGAACCGCCTTGGGACGGGCTTCCGTCTTGGGACGGGACTCGACCTCGACGGTGATGTGACTCGTGCGCTTGCGGATCCGGTACGCGCGGCCCTGGGCCCGCGGACGGAAACGCTTCAGCGTCGGCCCCTCGTCCACATAGACCTTCGACACCCAGAGGGTGGTCGGGTCAAGGGAGAGGTTGTTCTCGGCGTTGGCCACGGCGCTGGCGAGCACCTTCGCGACCGGCTCACTTGCCGCCTGAGGCGCGAACTGGAGCACGGCCAGGGCGTCGCTGGCGCTACGGCCCCTGATGAGCTCGATCACGCGACGCACCTTCATCGGCGTGTCGCGGACGTAGCGAGCCCGAGCCATGGCGCGCGGGTACTCCGGCGCACTGGCATCGTTGCGGGCGTTCATCGCTGCTTCCCCTTAGCTTCTTCCTAGTTCGTCGCCTAGCGGCGGCGCGACTTCCGGTCGTCCTTGATGTGGCCCTTGAAGGTGCGCGTCGGGGCGAACTCGCCCAGCTTGTGCCCAACCATGGCCTCGGTCACGAACACCGGGACGTGCTTCCGGCCGTCGTGCACCGCGAGGGTGTGCCCCAGCATGTCCGGAATGATCGTGGACCGGCGGGACCAGGTCTTGATGACGGTCTTCTTGCCCGACTCGTTGAGAACGTCCACCTTCTTGAGCAGGTGGTCGTCAACGAAGGGGCCCTTCTTAAGGCTGCGAGGCATCCTTCACTCCCTTCCTGCTCAGCGCTTCTTACCGGTGCGACGACGCCGGACGATGAGCTTGTCGCTTGGCTTGCGGCGGCGGGTACGGCCTTCGGGCTTACCAGCCGGGTTCACCGGGTGGCGACCACCGGAGGTCTTACCCTCACCACCACCGTGCGGGTGGTCGACCGGGTTCATGGCGACACCACGGACGGTGGGCTTGCGGCCCTTCCAGCGCATCCGGCCTGCCTTGCCCCAGTTGATGTTGTTGTGATCGGAGTTACCGATCGCACCAACCGTGGCGCGGCAGCGGACGTCCACGTTGCGGATCTCGCCCGAGGGGAGGCGCAACTGGGCGTACGGGCCGTCCTTGGCGACGAGCTGGACGCTCACGCCGGCGGAACGGGCGATCTTCGCGCCGCCACCGGGGCGGAGCTCGATCGCGTGGATGACCGTACCGACCGGGATGTTGCGCAGGGGGAGGTTGTTGCCCGGCTTGATGTCAGCCTTGGGCCCGTTCTCCACCATGTCGCCCTGGCGCAGCTTCTCCGGGGCGACGATGTAGCGCTTCTCGCCGTCGGCGTAGTGCAGCAGTGCGATGCGCGCCGTGCGGTTGGGGTCGTACTCGATGTGAGCGACCTTGGCCGGCACGCCGTCCTTGTCGGTGCGGCGGAAGTCGATCAAGCGGTATGCCCGCTTGTGACCGCCACCCTTGTGCCTCGTGGTGATCTTGCCCGACGCGTTACGGCCACCTCGGCCGTGCAGCGGACGGACCAGCGACTTCTCCGGCGTCGACCGAGTGATCTCGGCGAAGTCGGAGACGCTCGCACCGCGACGACCGGGGGTCGTCGGCTTGTACTTGCGAATGCCCATCTCTACGCAGTCCTCGTCGTCATCAGGCGGCCGGGCCGCCGAAGATCTCGATCGGCTTGCTCTCGGCAGACAGCGTCACGATGGCGCGCTTGGTGTCCTTGCGCTTGCCATAGCCGGACCGGGTGCGCTTGCGCTTGCCCTGCCGGTTGAGCGTGTTGACGCTGACGACCTTGACGCCGAAGACCTTCTCAACGGCAATCTTGATCTGGGTCTTGTTCGAGCCGGGCGCCACCACGAAGGTGTACTTGTTCTCCTCGAGCAGCCCGTAGGACTTCTCGGAGATCACCGGCGCGAGCAGGATGTCCCTGTGGTCGGGGATCACTTCGCGGCCTCCTCGGACACCTCGGAGGAACGGGCGACGGCCTTCGCGGAACGGCCACGGGCCGGTCCGGCGATGAACACGTCGTACGCGTCCTTGGTGAACACCACGTCGTCGTTGACCAGCACGTCGTAGGTGTTGAGCTGGTCCGGTGCGATCACGTGCACACGGTCGAGGTTGCGCAGGCTGACCCACGAAACCTCGTCGGTGCGGTTCAGCACGACCAGAACGCGGCGTGCCTCGGTCACCGACTCGAGCAGCTTGCGGGCGGTCTTGGTGGAGGGGGTGTCCCCGTTCACCAGAGCGCTCACGATGTGCAGCTGGCCGGCGCGGGCCCGGTCGGAGAGGGCACCGCGAAGCGCGGCGGCCTTCATCTTCTTGGGCGTCCGCTGGGTGTAGTCGCGCGGCTGCGGGCCGTGCGAGATACCACCACCGACGAACTGGGGGGACCGGGTCGAGCCCTGACGGGCGCGGCCGGTGCCCTTCTGCCGGTACGGCTTCTTGCCGCCACCGGAGACCTCAGCGCGGGTCTTCGTGCTGTGCGTGCCCTGGCGAGCCGCGGCCCGCTGGGCCACGACGACCTGGTGCAGCAGCGAGATGTTCGCCTGCGCGTCGAAGATCTCGGCGGGCAGCTCGACACTGCCGTCGGTCTTGCCGTCCGGCGTGTGCACCTCAACGGTGTTCGTCATCAGGCACCACCCTTCGCAGCGCTCTTGATGAACACCACACCGCCCTTGGGACCGGGAACCGCGCCCTTGATGAGCAGCAGCCCCGCCTCGGCGTCGATGCGGTGCACGGTCAGGTTCTGAGTGGTCACGCGCTCGTGGCCCATGCGGCCAGCCATGCGGACACCCTTGAACACGCGACCAGGAGTGGCACAGGCGCCGATGGAACCCGGCGAGCGGTGCTTGCGCTGGGTGCCGTGGCTCGCGCCGAGGCCCTTGAAGCCGTGCCGCTTCATGACACCCGCGGTGCCCTTGCCCTTGCTGATGCCGCTGATGTCGACCACGGCGCCGGCCTCGAACACCTCTGCGGTGAGCTCCTGGCCGACCTCGTACTCGGTCGCGTCCGTAGTGCGCAGCTCGGCCAAGTGGCGACGTGGCGTCGCACCAGCCTTGGCGAAGTGGCCCGTCACGGGCTTGTTGACCTTGCGCGGGTCGATAGCGCCAAAGGCCAGCTGCACAGCCGTGTAGCCGTCGATTTCTTGGGTTCGCACCTGGGTGACCACGTTCGGCTCGGCCTTGACGACGGTGACCGGAACGATCCGGTTGTTCTCGTCGAAGACCTGAGTCATGCCGAGCTTGGTGCCCAGGAGCCCCTTAACCTGCCTGTCAGACATGGGTCTCGTTACTCTCCGCCCCAAATGGGATCAACACTGCCGCGTCCACTTACTGAATGTTGACGTCGACGCTCGCCGGCAGGTCGATGCGCATGAGCGCGTCCACCGTCTTCGGCGTCGGGTCGAGGATGTCGATCAGACGCTTGTGCGTGCGCATCTCGAAGTGCTCGCGCGAGTCCTTGTACTTGTGCGGCGAGCGGATGACGCAGTAAACGTTCTTCTCAGTGGGCAGCGGCACAGGCCCGACGACCCGAGCGCCGGTGCGCGTCACGGTCTCGACGATCTTGCGCGCGGACGCGTCGATCGCCTCGTGGTCGTAGGCCTTGAGCCGGATGCGGATCTTCTGTCCCGCCATAGTGGCTTGCCGTTCCTCTGCTTCTCGTACCGCTGCGGTGCGGTGCCTAATGGGGGTCACTGGGGACCCTTGGCGCGCTCCGCCCCTGTTCAAATGTCACGGTGCCCGGTCCACGCGGTCGGGCGTGTCGCGCCCTACGCATAAGCCGGTCCCACTGAGATAACTCCGTGGGATGGGTCTTGCCTGACCCGCAGCACCCTGATCAGCCAGCGGGGTTAACCGATGTCCAATGACTCAGGGCGCGGACCGCTCGTGACGGGGCGGCCGAATTCTTGCGAACGCGGCCGCCCCGACGAGCAACCCGTTAAGGATGCCACACGGGTGTGCGGCGGTCCAAATCGGGGTCTGGAATTAGACCAGGATCACTTACTTGATGATCTTGGTGACCGAGCCCGCACCCACGGTGCGCCCACCCTCACGGATGGCGAAACGCAGGCCCTCGTCCATGGCGATGGGCTGGATCAGCTTGACGATCATGCCCGTCGTGTCGCCCGGCATGACCATCTCGGTGCCCTCGGGGAGGTCAACGACGCCGGTCACGTCCGTGGTACGGAAGTAGAACTGCGGGCGGTAGTTGTTGAAGAACGGCGTGTGGCGGCCACCCTCGTCCTTCGAGAGGATGTACACCTGCGCCTCGAACTCGGTGTGCGGGGTGGTGGTGCCCGGCTTCACGATGACCATGCCGCGCTCCACCTCCTCGCGCTTGATGCCGCGGAGCAGCAGCGCGGCGTTGTCGCCCGCGCGGCCCTCGTCGAGGAACTTCTTGAACATCTCGATCGAGGTGACCGTGGTCTTGCGCGAGGTCTCGCGGATACCGACGATCTCGATCTCCTCGTTGACCTTGAGGATGCCGCGCTCGATACGACCGGTCACCACGGTGCCGCGGCCGGTGATCGTGAAGACGTCCTCGACCGGCATGAGGAACGGACGGTCGACCTCGCGCTCCGGCTCCGGGATGGCCTCGTCGACCGCGTCCATCAGACCCATGAGCTTGTCGGCCCACTCGGCGTCGCCCTCGAGGGCCTTGAGCGCGGAGACGCGGATCACGGGGAGGTCGTCGCCCGGGAACTCGTACTCGCTGAGCAGCTCGCGGACCTCGAGCTCGACGAGCTCAAGGATCTCCTCGTCGTCCACCATGTCGGACTTGTTCAGCGCGACGACGATGTAGGGCACGCCGACCTGGCGGGCCAGGAGCACGTGCTCCTTGGTCTGCGGCATCGGGCCGTCGGTCGCGGCCACGACCAGGATGGCGCCGTCCATCTGCGCCGCACCCGTGATCATGTTCTTGATGTAGTCCGCGTGACCGGGGCAGTCGACGTGCGCGTAGTGGCGCTTCTCGGTCTGGTACTCGATGTGAGCGATCGAGATCGTGATGCCGCGCTGCTTCTCTTCCGGCGCCTTGTCGATCTGGTCGAACGCGAACGACTGGTTGAGAGTCGGGTACTTGTCGTGCAGCACCTTGGAGATAGCAGCAGTCAGCGTGGTCTTGCCATGGTCGATGTGACCGATGGTGCCGATGTTGACGTGCGGCTTCGTCCGCTCGAACTTCGCCTTCGCCACTGGATTGTCCTCCTGGACTTCATATTGCTTGTCCGGCGGGCGGCTTCGCGCCCGCCGGACTACACGTCAGGGTCGATTGTGCGGACCCCAGGGAGACCCCCGGAGAGCCCGCTAGAACTGCGGTGCTCCGGTTTGGGTTACTCGCCCGTCGCCTTCGCGATGATTTCCTTCGCCACGTTGGTCGGAACCTCGGCGTAGGAGTCGAACACCATCGAGTAGTTCGCGCGACCCTGGGTGCGAGACCGCAGGTCGCCGACATACCCGAACATTTCCGACAGCGGAACCAGTGCCTTGACGATACGGGCGCCGCTGCGCTCCTCCATGGCCTGGATCTGACCACGGCGGGAGTTGAGGTCACCGATGACATCGCCCATGTAGTCCTCGGGCGTGGTCACCTCGACCGCCATGACCGGCTCGAGGAGCACGGGGTTGGCCTTCCGAGCGGCTTCCTTGAGCGCGATGGAACCCGCGATCTTGAACGCCATCTCGGAGGAGTCGACCTCGTGGTACGCCCCGTCGAGCAGGGTCAGCTTGATGCCCACCAGCGGGTAACCCGCCAGCACGCCGTACTGCATGGCGTCCTGGGCGCCCGCGTCCACCGAAGGGATGTACTCCCTGGGGATGCGACCACCGGTGACCTTGTTGTCGAACTCGTAGAGCGCACCGTCGGTGCTCTCCAGAGGCGACAGGGTGATGAGGATCTTGGCGAACTGGCCGGAGCCACCGGTCTGCTTCTTGTGCGTGTAGGAGTACTTCTCCACGGTGCCGCGGATGGTCTCCCGGTACGCCACCTGAGGCTTACCGATGTTCGCTTCGACCTTGTAGTCCGACTTCATGCGGTTGACGAGCACCTCGAGGTGCAACTCGCCCATGCCCGCGATGATCGTCTGACCCGTTTCCTCGTCCAACTGGACCTGGAAGGTCGGGTCCTCCTCGGCCAGCTTCTGGATCGCCGTGCCCAGCTTCTCCTGGTCGGCCTTGGTCTTCGGCTCGATCGCGACCCGGATGACCGGGTCGGGGAACGTCATGGACTCAAGGACGATCGGGTTCTGCGGGTCCGACAAGGTCTCGCCGGTGGTGGTCTCCTTGAGACCGATCACCGCGTAGATGTGGCCCGCCTGGGCCTCATCCACGGGCTGCTCCTTGTTGGCGTGCATCTGGAAGAGCTTCCCGATGCGCTCCTTGCGGTCCTTGGTCGAGTTGATGACCTGGGTGCCCGCGGAGAGCCGACCCGAGTAGACCCGGATGTAGGTCAGCTTGCCGAAGAACGGGTGCGCCGCGATCTTGAAGGCGAGGGCCGCGAACGGCTCGTCCTTCGAGGGCTTGCGGAACGCCGGGGTGACGCCGTCCTGCAAGGTGCCCTCGACCGGCGGCACGTCGAGCGGCGACGGCAGGTAGTCGATGACCGCGTCGAGCATGGGCTGGACGCCCTTGTTCTTGAACGCGGAACCACAGAGGACCGGGTACGCCGAGCGGTTGGTCACGATCCGACGGATACCCGTCTTGATCTGCTCGACGGTCAGCTCTTCACCGGCGAGGTACAGCTCCATGAGGTCGTCGTCGGTCTCCGCGACGGCCTCGATCAGCTTCTCGCGGAACTCCGCGACGACCTCGGCCATGTCGGCCGGGATCTCCTCGATGGTGTAGTCGTCACCCTTCTCCACCTCGCCGCGCCACGTGAGCGCGCGCATCTCGACCAGGTCGACGACTCCGATGAAGTCGCCTTCCGAGCCGATGGGGAGCTGGATCGGCAGCGGCTTGGCGCCGAGCCGTTCCTGGATGGTGCGCACGGTGAAGTAGAAGTCCGCGCCCAGCTTGTCCATCTTGTTGACGAAGCAGATGCGGGGCACGTCGTACTTGGTCGCCTGCCGCCAGACCTGCTCGGACTGAGGCTCGACGCCTTCCTTGCCGTCGAACACGGCAACGGCGCCATCGAGAACGCGCAGCGAACGCTCGACCTCGACCGTGAAGTCCACGTGGCCCGGCGTGTCGATGATGTTGATCTGGTGGTCTTTCCAGAAGCAGGTCGTCGCGGCGGACGTGATCGTGATGCCGCGCTTCTGCTCCTCCTCCATCCAGTCCATCGTCGCAGCGCCGTCGTGCACTTCGCCGATCTTGTAGCTCTTCCCCGTGTAGAAGAGGATTCGCTCGGTCGTCGTGGTCTTGCCCGCGTCGATGTGCGCCATGATCCCGATGTTGCGGACCTTGGCCAGATCGGTGAGCACTTCCTGTGCCACGGGTGTCTTCCCCTGTCTTTGAGCAGCTGGTAGCAGCGCTCACTTAGGGCTGGGAGAGCCCGACCCGCGTGCGCGGGTCGGGCATCACATCACCAGCGGTAGTGAGCGAAGGCCTTGTTGGACTCGGCCATCTTGTGCGTGTCCTCGCGACGCTTGACGCTCGCGCCGAGGCCGTTGCTCGCGTCGAGCAGCTCGTTCATCAGACGCTCGACCATCGTCTTCTCACGGCGCTGCCGGGAGAAGGTGATGAGCCAGCGGAGCGCCAGCGTGGTGGAGCGCGACGGACGGACCTCGACCGGCACCTGGTAGGTGGCGCCACCGACACGGCGGCTGCGCACCTCGAGGGTCGGCTTGACGTTGTCCAGAGCGCGCTTCAGCGTGACGACCGGGTCGGTACCGGTCTTCTCGCGAGCACCCTCGAGCGCTTCGTAGACGATCTTCTCGGCGACCGAGCGCTTGCCGTCGACCAGCACCTTGTTGATGAGCTGGGTCACCAGCGGAGAGCTGTAGACCGGGTCGGAGATCAGCGGCCGCTTCGGGGCCGGTCCCTTGCGGGGCATTAGCTCTTCTCCTTCTTCGCGCCGTAACGGCTGCGAGCCTGCTTGCGGTTCTTCACGCCCTGGGTGTCCAGGGAACCGCGGATGATCTTGTAGCGAACACCCGGCAGGTCCTTCACCCGACCGCCGCGCACGAGCACCATCGAGTGCTCCTGCAGGTTGTGGCCCTCACCAGGGATGTACGCGGTGACCTCGATGCCACTGGTCAGCTTCACGCGGGCAACCTTGCGGAGCGCCGAGTTGGGCTTCTTCGGGGTCGTGGTGTAGACGCGGGTGCACACACCGCGCCGCTGCGGGCTCCCCTTGAGGGCCGCGGTCTTCTGCTTGGCGACCTTGTCAGTGCGGCCCTTGCGGACCAGCTGCTGGATCGTTGGCATACGCCGGCTGCTTCTTCCGTTGTTGCGTCTCGTCAAGCTGTCTGGCGAGCTCTGTTTACTTGATCCCTCTCTGCACCCGAGGTCGGGCGTGTCGCCCGGATCCCAAGGTCCGCGGGTAACACCGCAGGTGTTCCAGCGAGTGGAGGACACCGGTGCTTCAGGCAAACCAGCGACCCCACCAGGAGGCGTTGCCAGTGCATAGGCACACGGAGCGGCCCGACATGGGTCGGGCACGAGTACCAAAGATACCTCCCTTCGTCTACCGGGGTCAAAACGGGGTACCCGTGGCCTCACGTGCGAGGTCTCGGGATGCGGACGTGCTCAAGCGGGCACCGCGGCCCGCCGGTTCGCGCGGGACCCGGTGACCACGACGACGGCCAGACCCGCGAGCAGCAGCACCAGGCCGGGCAGCGCTTCGACCCTCGGCACCTGATCGAGCCAGAGCCACGCGATCAGCCCGGCGCCGGGCACCTCCAGCAGGATCAGCAGGCTGACCGTGCCCGCCGACACCCGGTGCAACGCGTAGTTGAACATCGAGTGGCCGAGCAGTTGCGCCCCGGCGACCAGGCCCAGGATCGCCAGCCAGGTGCTCGCGCTGAAGCCGACCAGCGGGATGCGGAACACCAGGCAGCCCGCCAGCAGGAGAACGGCGCAGACCGAGTAGCAGACCAGCGTGTACGTGGTCGTGGTCACGGACGCACGGGCCCGCTCGCCGAACGCGGTGTAGACGGCCGCCATCGC
>Ga0307507_10006614_pt1 | contig 17601 bp, 10 predicted proteins | sample 7_EM_MG_FD_207223 | JGI IMG/M metagenome (GOLD analysis project Ga0307507, IMG submission 207223) | Populus trichocarpa ectomycorrhiza microbial communities from riparian zone in the Pacific Northwest, United States - 7_EM | ecosystem: Host-associated > Plants > Roots > Unclassified | place...
TGCTCTTCAATTTATATCAAATCATAACCTTCCGATGGTTTTGGAAATTTTATACTGCTATTGTCAATAGCCTCAAGAAAAATACATGTATCATGTGCACTGTCTTTCTATCTTGCCCATATAAACGTAAACTGCATGTCAAAACTACAATAAACCATAATATTTTGTATTGGTACACCTTTTCTTCTAATAAATGAAATTTGATTATTAGATAATATGTAGGTACGAACATGTGTGCCATCAATTGCATTGACACAATTCTATATAAAAAAAATTTACATTCTAATTAATTACAAACATTAATAAAAAAGTAGTATTCATTTTAACAACATTAAAAAAATTACATCTTACCTTGAAATGTGGTATATATCTTGGATTCATTGTAATTTCTCTTGGGGTGTTGGTAAATTCAGGATCTATTGGTTTTATGACTTCTACAGCAAACAAACATACTACTCTAAAGACTTATTTTATGCATCTACTAACAGTTTCACCTTAATGCTGAAATCTCTCTTGCACTTCCCTATTTGATGCCCTAATGTTATTATATATAGAAACATTGCCACATTTTCAATAACGCTCATCATTCTTGAAGGTTTTAAGCAATAATATGTTTCTAAATCATTAGATAAACTCAATAAAGTGGTTGTGTCCATCCTAAACATGTTAACACATCGTTTCCAATGACCTCTTAAAACTTTGTTTAACCAACACATCCCTGTATTGTATGAAACCATATATGGTTCTTTATGCATATAATTAATATAATTCATGTTTATAGCTCCAGCTGTGCATGTAATTAATTTTTACATATCAAACTGTCTCCTTAAAAAAAATATCATCATCCTCATCACTTTCATTGTCACTGTCATCGTCGTCATTATTACTGTCATCATCGTCATCGTCATATCCAGTAGCACCATTCCCTATCGAGGCACCACTACCTTCATAACCATAATAATTAATGTGGTCTACAACGCGGTTCATTATATTTTTGTAATCATCATCAAAATCTTTGTTAAATATAACATTAAACTGTGGATCATCCATATCTTCAATTACATGTAAATAAAAAAATTAATAGGTTTTTAATAAAATACCATAAATTAAAATAAATAATATTTAGTAGCGAAAAAAAACAATGAAAGACTTGGAAATAATAACTTTACTACAAACCTGTCAAGACCACAAAGGTGTTTCACTTGTTGGTAACAAATTCAATTGAGATATTCGTTCTGAAGATAGTTATTTTATCGGAATGCATAATAGAAACATTCTCCCTTATATTGAAAGAAGTAAATGATGCCTTGCATAAAATATCTGACTTTGTTTGCTGACATTGCTAAATTATTATCTACGTATCTTTTGTATAGATTTTGCGTTACGTATAATTGTCTGCACAAGTTCTGATATGTATGAGCTGGAAAAACTAAATATGGATGTCCTGTCATATCAAACATCATTTTTTTTTCACATGGTTTCTGAAAATTTATTGTTCTTTCTCTATTATTCAAGATTCCATGTCCGTATATTTTTTGAATATTATTGCTTGCATGGTTGATTACCTTCCCAAGATTTGAACTTTACACTTGTGAGTCCCCAGGACATCAATATTTTTATTGCTTTCTATAGAAAAGGCATTCATTAGTAGCCTTTATCATCTTTTTCTCTGTACCATTTATTTTTTCTTTCCCTACTTTTCTTGTTTTGGTTGATTGTCTTTATTTTTTGCTCATTCCCTTATTTCAATTTTTATTTTGTTAGCCTCCATCTTCTTGTGAACCATTGCTTTGCAATGTAATTTTTTTTTGGTCTTTTTTGGGTAATAAATATGCTATTATACAAGGCTACTTTTCCAACTTTTTTTTTGTTTGTGCTAGTATTTTAGCAAAGTCATACACCGCAACAAGGATACTTGAAAAATTGCCCATCCAAAATGTTGCACTTTATCTTAATTATTTCCGCCAATATTCACAACAAAAATACATATTGAGTTATTTAAACAAACATTCATAAAAATAAAAATATTATATGTTTACAGTAAATAGTTATACTAACTAAAATATTACATGTTTACGGTAAATTAAACAAAGTTCTGCTAACAATGCATTAATACAACATCCGTAAAAGAAAATTTGCTCTAAACTAACAGCTAATCTCTTAAATTACAATCCAAATAAAAACAAACAGACAACCTAACAATCCAATAACTCACTTAAGAAGTTCATAACTACAACAACATTTAAATAAAGAAATAAAGCAGTTAAAAACAACTGAAATGGTTACGCCCATATCTGACAGCTTCAAATGTTGAATAATAAATGAATGAAAACCAACTTTAAGGATGCATCAAATGAAAACTAATCTTTTCAAAACTGTCAACTCATTGTTTTGCAAGTGTAAACATGTATAAATAAATTATTAAGCATGTTAAATAACAAGACACCTTAAATTTAGCTAACATTTCAAAACAATAAATAAATTAATGCTTTAGGAAAGAGAGGCATATCATGTCAGCTAAGCATGTCCACCTCGCATATACATTCTCTTCAGCCATTTCAATTTCTCTTCAAGACCTCCCATACTAAACCATATTTCTCTCTTTCTTTTTAAACTCAGATACTCTATAGTGAAGTCATAAAAATCATCATTAATTGAGACTTAAGGAATTGAGGGGAGCTCAACGATAATCTCAAGAAAACTACAGCCTTGCCAATCTATATGCAAAGAAGTGGAATTACTCCTAGTCGACATGCTCTTAAGTAGTTGATCTCACATTGACATTAGCTGTGAGCCAATTTTAGACGTCTTTTTTTTTTCTAGCTCGAACCTTAGAAAAATCTCTTTCTTTTCTTTTTCCGCTTTCCTTGTGTTGTTGCTGCTCAACATATTCACCTCACCAATCATTCAAGAAATGTCATTCTGAAATTTGAAAACCCATCCTCCTCCGAATCACCACTTTCTTCTTCCAAATCAGCTTCAACAATGTTGACATTGCTAGTGCCAGGATCAACACTATCATTGCCACCAAGCACTCTTAACGATAGTGTCCACACATACTTTCTAGTAGCAAAAAATTTGGAATACATTCCATCAAAATTGAACTTCAAAGATGGTTCAATACCAGCATGTTTGAATTTTTTGGCTCCTCTAATTTCCTACATAAAAGAAATATATGTAATTAATGCAACATCATACAATAAATCAATTTAAGAAACAGGACAACAACAAATGAAATAGTTAATATCATGAAAATTAACCTGAATTTTTTCTTTCCACAACTCATCACTAGCCGAGATTGTTCCTAATTTGCTACTTCATCCCACACTAGTTTCAGAAATAAGATTTGTCCATATCCTTCAATCCTTTTTGTATCCATCCCATTTGTTTTTCAGTTGTGTTTTGGTGAATACATGGTCGGTTTGTTCTTTGAATGATATTTTAAGAAATTTCTAACTTGTTTTATCAAAATAAGTATTAGGTCTTATTCTCATGTTAATGGACTTATTGTATAGGTCACAAAATGTATACAATATTTTCTTTGTCCAAGCAGCTTTATCTATAGATTCAGTACCTTTCATTCTATATTTTAAAACATTCATCAAAGTTTGATAATATAATTCAAAGAGGTTAACAAAACCAGCATGTAATATCAACAACGAGACGATGATACTACCTTAATTATGTAATGTTTATGGGAAGGATCATAAGTAAAAAAATAATAATTTGAAATTAACTAAGGTTATGCATTGATTACCATTGTAATCAATCCAAGAAATGTGTTATCAACAAGCAACTGCTTTTAAAAAAAATAACACATTACCTATAGAACCTATACAACCAGTCGCCAAACATATTAAAAATTCACAGAAATCAATTATTGAAAATCAAAATAGTAATTAAAAACTGACATTAAATTACTATTTCCACTATTTTCTTAGTAAATTTGCATTGAGAATGGACTAATACGTTGCCCTTGTTGTTGTGACTAGTTTTGATTGATAGGTAGTCGAATTTTTTATTTCTCCTTATCTTCTTTTGTGGTTTCATATTTTTTTGGGTTTTTGCTTATAAGCTGTATTTTTTTGTATAATGGTTGTTTTTTTTATATGTTTGAAGGGAGGTTCATATGGAAAAATTCAATAAAATAAATACGGAATATTGTATTCTAAATAGGTTCATCAAGTTTCTAGTCATGTATTGTGATGTTGTATACTTACTTTGTGTTGTGGACAAAAAATGGTCTTATGTACCCCTTCTTTCCTTTCTAGTAACTTCAAGATACTTGTAAGAGTGACATGTTCTTCTTGCTATTTTGCTCTCCTAATTTATATCAATATCTTGCCTTTTTGAGATTATTAAAGTGTTACAAGAAGAAGTAATAAAATTATTAACAAGGGTTATTGAGTGCTTGCTTTAGCTAAAATTTTGAATTTTAGGTGCAATTCAATGTTTATGCAAGTGTAATTAGAGCTCTTGTAACTCATTTGTTAAAGACATAACATTTAAAAAAAAATGACTGATTCCTTTGAAATAAACTAAATAAAATAAAATCTAAGTTCAATTATAAACACCTAAAATAGACTGCAATTCTCAATACAAAAGCAGTTTATAAGAAATAGCTTTTTCAGCATTCATAATTGCCTTCACACATAAGTTAATGCAAAAGTAGCAACTAAATCCAAACATTAACCCAAATAAAAAATGCAAAACCATTTTACAAGAAGCAGAACCTAAGTAACCTAAACTAATCAAACAAACAAAACTCCATCACATATAAGTTAATGCAAAAAAGATTAAAATTTCAAAAGAAAAAAGTAACTACCTTCAAGAATAGATTTCAATCGAAAAATTAATTAAACTAATGATGTAACTTGAACAATATGTTTCAGTTGCATGCTTCTAATATAATTTATTTAAGGAAAACAAACATGACCAAACAAACATAAATTATCAGTAACGATAATTAATCAGAAGAAAAATAATTAATCAAGCATTACATAAATTGAAATATGTAGTTAATTAAAACAAATTTTTGGATGGACATGAAGAAACTCATGGTCTATGTTGAAACCATCTATGTTTCTCAAACCCTTACTTGTTGTCTTTTCAGTTAAACCACATATATTTGCGGTTTATTTATGAAAAAAAAAATGGAAGCATTGTCAGAAAACATCATAGGCAAATCTAAGTAAAATATCATTTGATTTGAGGAAGATGTGAGGGGCATGATATTAGAAATTGAAAAAAAAAATGAAAAGAAAACCATTTCAGAGCTTATTCTTTGATGAATGAGCTAGAAGATCATTGAATCTTACCTCATTTACAACAAATACAATGATCTTTTCTGGAAATCTTAAAGTAATAAAATGAGTGCAAGCAAAAGTGATTTTGAAAGGAGAGAAGAGAAGTGAGGGGATGAGGGCTAGAGAAATCTCAACACTGCTGGTAATTTTTTTTTATTGGTGCAGAGGTGAGATAGACCACAAAAAGCAAGTCTGGATAGCTTATAAGAAACTGAGGTTGAACCTCGGTCTCTAATCGGTCCCACAATTATAAAAGTGTGCTTTAACCCTATCCAAACATAAAAAATCTATGTTCCAACCCAACCTCAGTTGCACACACAAAACCAAACACCCTTTAAAAAACTTAGATTATACGATGCTGCTTCATTGTTTACACCTCATTTCTTTCTTTTATTTTGTTTTTTTATAAATTAGTTCTTAGATTTATTTTCTCTTGTTGATTTGGTATTTTCTCTCTCTCTTTTTTCATTTTTCTTTTTACAAATTGGTCATTATACTTTTCCCCATTTTGATTTGATTATTTTTGGACCTAATTGTATGAGATAAAGTTTTTAATTTAATTATAAATTAATTGCTATATTAAAAAAGTTGTTAATTACTACACTAAAAAAATCAAGGTTCGCTCCATCTACTTCATTTTTCATAAAAGGTGGACCCTCTTTCTTTCTTTCTTCTTTTTTTATATAAAAAATTATCTTCCAATTTTTCTTCTTTCAAGTGAATGTTTTTTCCTCTTCTTTCAAATTCATCCTTCAATATTTTGTTGGTTTTTAATTGGTCATCATAATTTTTCTTTCAATTTGCTTTCTATGAAGTCATTACATCCTCAAACAAACATCTCGACATTTGGTTGATGCTCAATTTTATAAGCGTCTCTTTTTTTTATCATATCATTAAATAAAAAATAAAGTATTTAAACCCAGTGGAGTCCATAATCCGGGTTGCGGGTTTGACGAATTAAACCACGAAACCTGAGTTAATCAAATATGTTGTCATTTCAATATTAAAAAAAAATGACATCATATTGAAATTTTTTTAAAGCCAAACCAAGCTTTTATTGATCATTTAGGTTGCTTTTGGACACACTAAGTCAACCTGATCACATAGTGGCAACTCCTATACGAGTTAATTTTAAACCCGAGTCAGGCAAGAAGTCAGGTTGAAAGATTTCAAGTTTGACCCTCTAGATTGGAGTTTAATAACAAAGCCAAATAGTTCATTTGTTTTTAAATTCCATATATCAATTTTTTTTTTGAGTGAATTCTTTTTGCCTTTATATCTTTCGATTTCATCATTTAATACTTGGTTGATTTTGAATTGGTCTTTATAATTTGTTTCAATTTACTTTTTATGAAGTTATCCCAGTCTTAAACAAAAGTCCTAGTATTTGATTGATGCTAAATTTTATGAATTTTTATTTTTGTTATCATATCATTAAGTAAATAATAGTTAAAAAAAAACAAAGCATTGGCCAAATAGTTTCCTCCACCTGATTCTGCATATATATATAACTTCTAGATGTAAATCAAAAAACTTATGCATGCATCTAATTAAACAACCCAATAACCTTTGTGTAAAGTAATGAAAAAAATAAATTCATCAACAATAAACAATAATGAAATTGAGAAAACCAAGTGAAAAATGAAGATCAAGATATCTTACAACGCAACACGAGTAATTTACCTAGTCATGTTTAATAAATTTCTCTATCAAAATAAATTTGTAATAGAAAAAAAATACAAAATTTATAATAGAAACCGACACACACATAAAATTTATTGATGAGTAATTATAAAAAAAAACAATGCAAGGCTGCACATAACACATAAAATTTATTAAACAATACTTTAAAAAAAAAAATGCAAGATTGCACACATGAAAAATCTTATAAAAAAATCAATATTAAAAAAAATAGTCTTTATAAAATTATGAAAAAACTATAGATGAATCATACTCACCTCTCTTAAAACTACACACACCTAATATCATTTAAAAATAATCAAAATCTAATGAAAACATAAACCAAAAATTTATTTGAAGAAATATACACAAATAATGCATTATTTTTTAAAAACTGAAAAAAAAACAGGCCAGACGCTTGTGGGCCTGGTAAGCCAAGCCCAGCTTACCACGCCTAACGCTTGGCACAATGAAGCAACGGCCTGTGCTCTGGCTTGCAACGCCAGGCTCATGCACAAGCTTTTTTTTAATGTTTTTGTCCGCCCCAAATATATAAAAAAATGACGCGTCGCCTGTTTCAACTCAGAATTCGGCCACTGTGGTGGCTAGAAAAACGGGGTCCGTCGTTTTTCACCCAAAAATCTCATTTTCAGCTTTTTTTTGACCCAAAACACCTAGAAAACACTATAGAGATCTTGTTAAACCAATCCATGGCCATCAAAAAGCCAAAAAACCGCCCAAAACCCTGAAATCCACCGGAACAAAAATTCTTTTCAAGCTTAGATATGTTGTTTTAGGTGTTTTCAAGGTAAAAAAAAAAAAAACACTTAAATGTAATCCCCCTCATAATATTAAACCTTTTGACACAAAAATCAATTGTTTTGGTGGCCAGAATTTTCCCTAATGCTAACTTTCTCGCTCTAGGCTGGAATCCAACGACTCCCTCTCTCTCCTCCTAACAGAAAAGGGCTGAAAAAAGAGAAAAATGAAGTTAGGTACCAAAATATATTGTCTTGAAATTCAAGGGACCGGTCGTCTTATACCTAAAAAATATGGGGGATTAAAATGAATGTTTCAACAAAACTTTCAACCTGCCTCCCGTGTTACTTGAGATTTTCACTTCAGCCTCTTAGCTTTCAATTTAATCATCTCCTCTAAAAAAATATGCAATTAGGGGATAATTTGAGCTTCAAAGAGTCAACTCACACAAAATAAAAGTTTGAGGATTAAAGTTGTCATAACCCATTTTTTTGGGTTATTCCCATATTAATTTCTTTTTCTTAAAAAAAAAACTACAATAGTGCCATTTTGAACAGCACTGTTCTCCTTCTTCCCCTGTATACGCAGAGGCAAGGGAAGAATAGCTTTGCTACCCTGTATTTTTTCTCGCTTTCTTTCTTTCTCCTCACTTGCCCAAACCCTGACAAAACCCATGCCCCTCACCTGCCACCAAACAAAAATGCAGAGGGGACAAGCCCTGCAAATGGCCTTGAGGCGGCTTCCTAGTGGCCGCCCGGCCACCTCTTACCCTTGTGCCATGATTGGACAGGGATAATAGATCTCTCTCCCCACTTTTTCCCTATAAATACGATAGAAAGAGAGGAATTGGTGGGGGCAAAATAGAGGAAAATAAGAGAGAAAAGAACGAAAAACAGAAGAAAAATAGAGTAAAGGTTGAGGAAAAAAAACAGAGGGAACCAAAGGGCATTTTCACGGTTGGAAAAAAAAACAGAGGGGGACGTCTGTTTGAAACCAAAGGAGCTGAAAACAAAAAAGAATAGAGAAAGGAATATCTGAGCAGAGGAAAAGAATAGAGAAGGGAAGATTTGAGCATAGGAAAAGAACAGAAAAACAAGAAAACAGAGGAGAAGAGAAGAACAATAACCTCCTTCTCTTTTGGTCTCTCTCTCCGTCGTTGGATGCAACACCGCCATCTCAAGGCACCATCAACAACTTCATTATCCGCCTCTCGCCATCTTCTTCCCTTTGCTGGTTGCGCTGCAACAATCTTGAAGAATAAAGAAGAAAACAATGCCTCTGCACAAAAAGAAAAAACAACAACAATGATTGGTTGCTTCATCGTTGCTTGGAACCAACGCCCGATCGTCTCCACCGCCATCTGCAGCACCGCTAGCAACCGCAGGTCAGCCCTCATCCCTTTCCCTTTCTTCTTTTTCTTCTTCTTCTTCAATCCCTGGCTGCTTGACTGTTCTGCATGAATAGTGGAGTGAATTAATTCACTCTCCACTGTTCATCGGGCCGATGTTGACAAAAAAAACAAATTCAAAATTCCAAAAATCTTTTAAAAAAATTTATGATTTTTCGCATTTTTATCAATTTTGCATAATACTGGTTTGTAATTTTATATCGTAAAGATACAAATCTGGTATTAAAATATATAGTTTTCTTCGAAATGTTAAAACAAAAAAAAATTAAAAAAAAATCTTGTTTTCATGCATACGGCCAAGTCTTTCAAAAGAAATTTTTTTTATATCATATTTTCATAAAAAAAAAGACAATTCAAAAACATGTTTTAGCATGCATTTTGACTTTAATAACTAGTTTATTAAAGTCACGACAACTTGATCAATATTTCAAAAATTTTAAAAATATATTTCATTTTCTTTTAATATTAAAGATTTCAAACTTACACGTAAGACATATTCATGATATTAAAAATATAGTTCTTTTATATATAGACTTTAGAACGGTTAAGTTTTACCCAGTAAGATAAGAATCTCCTTACCGAAGAGAACTTTTCTTAAACTGTAGATGGACCAGCAATTGAAAATACAAACAAGACCTTGGATTTCTATCAGACAATTAAACAATGCAGCTTACCTTAGGTAGGATGTATTTGGGGTGCTAATACATTTTCTTTACACAACCAGTCCCCGTACCCGCTCTTTGAGACCGGTTAGAGTTCTTAGTGACCAAAATACTAGGTGTTGACTTTTATTTCCTTTCCCACTGATAAGAGACAAGAATTCCTTGTCTCCTCATATGTGTCAGATAGACACAATACTTAAGAGTTGATTGATCGCCGTGACGCCGCATACGTGCGACAAAAGTGAAAATTTTTAAAAAAATGCATTGCTCGTCATCCACCCTAAATATTAAAAAAAAACGATGCGTCGCCTGCTTCAACCCAGAATCCGGCCATTATGGTGGCCGGAAAAATGAGGTAAGTCATTTTTCACCCAAAAATCCCATTTTCAATCCATTTTGACCAAAAACACCTAGAAAACACCATAGAGATCTTGTTAAACCAATCCATGGCCACAAAAAAGCTAAACCCCCCCAAAACCCGAAATCTACCCGGAATAAAAATTCTTCCTAAGCTTAGATATGTTGTTTTAGGTGTTTTCAAGGTAAAAAAAAACACATAAACGTAACCTCCTATAATATGGAACCTTTTAACATAAAAATCAACTATTTTGATAGCCGAAATCTTCTCCAACGACCACTTTCTCTCTCTAGACCGAAATCCAACAACTCCCTACCTCTCCTCCAAAAAAAAAAAGGACCAATAAAAGAGGAAAATAAATTTAGGTACCAAAATATATTGTCTTGAAATTCAAGGGACCGATCGTCTTATACCTAAAAATATAGGGGATTAAAATAAATGTTTCAACGAAACTTTCAACCCACCCTCCATATTATCCGAGATTTTCACTTCAATCCCTTAACTTTCAATTCAATCCTCTCCTCTAAAAAAATATATAATCCAGGGTAATGTGAGCTCCAAAAGGTTAAATCATACAAAATAAAAATTAAAAAATTAAAGTAAATTTCTTTTAAAAATACATTGCTGCAATCCACCATAAATTAAAAGAAAATGTACAGTAATCATAGAAGTACAATGCTTTTTAGCTTTATATATAATTTATGTAAAATGACTAAATTTACTAAGATTTTAAAAGGTAAAGTCATTAAATTTAATAAATTTATCCTGCACACCACAGCGGCCGAGTAGCTTGTATAATAATAATAATAATAATTAAAAAAAAGTCTTCTGTCAACAATAGTGTGGTAGAAGGGACGTCTTCCCTATTTGCTATCAGAGATGTGGCGCAACCGCAGCGGCTGACTTGATAACACCCGGAAGAAACCAGCCGGAAACGATCTAACATACGGAAATTCTAAAGTCACCCGTCCAGCTCTCTCGCTTTCACCAACCAAAAACCTTTACATATCACAGTCACAGTCACAGTCGCCTCTGCGATTTTCTCAGGTCACCGGATTATCAGCCCGTGTTCCCAGCCGGTAAGTGCTTTCATAATTCCCCAGCTCTTTTGCTTTCAATTTATGCTTATTCTTTCATCTATTAGGGTTTGTTTTAATATATCCGATCCCTTTTGTTTCGGTTCCGGAAGTGTGATATATATCCACACACACAAAAGAAAAATATTCTAAACAAATAAAAAAACAGATTTCCTTTGTTTCGGTGAAATTCACTTTTGATTAGGTTGAGTCTTTCGGTTCCTAGGATTTTACCAAAATTTAACAAATTCGATGATTTAGGTCGTGTTTACCCTCAGAATTTCTTTTTTTTTTTTTTTTTTTGTAAAAACTAAGGAAACATTTTTATTAAATTAAAAAAAAAACAAGGGACTCTTTAGCATAAAATATTAGAGGAAGCAAGGGATGGTGTTTTTCAATTTTCTAAAAAAATGGAGAATTTTCAAGAAACATGCATTTTCATTTTTAGTTAGTAAATGCATTTTCTTTAGTTTTCTGTTTCTTGGAAAAATTTTAAACTTTCCCACAAGTAATTGATTGGAGCCTAAATATTTCATCATGTTATTTTTGGTGATATAATAGATGGCTGAAGCAGGGTGTAGTAATGAGCGATTGACTAATGGTGAATTGAATGAGAAGGAAAAAGAATTGGATGATGGGACTGAAGAAAAGAAGGAATTTGTTGCTCCTGCGGTTGGGATGGAGTTTGAGTCTTATGATGATGCTTACAATTATTACAACTGTTATGCCAAGGAAGTGGGATTTCGTGTTAGGGTGAAGAACTCGTGGTTCAAGCGGAATAGTCGGGAGAAATATGGTGCAGTGCTTTGTTGCAGTAGTCAGGGTTTTAAAAGAATTAAAGATGTCAATCGTTTAAGAAAGGAAACAAGAACTGGTTGTCCTGCAATGGTAAGGATGAGGTTGGCGGACTCCAAGAGGTGGAGGGTGTTAGAGGTCATGCTTGAACACAACCACTCGTTAGGGGCTAAGATATACAGACCTGTTAAGAAGGTGAGTACTGGAAACAAAAGGAAGTCCCTTTCAAGTAATTCAGATGCTGAGGGACGTACCATTAAGTTGTATCGAGCACTTGTCATAGATTCAGAAGGTAATGGGAACTCAAGTCTGAATGCAAGAGATGTTATGAATTTTTCTGAACTTCCTGATCAACTGAACCTTAAAAGGGGTGATGCACAGGCTATTTATAACTACTTTTGTCGGATGCAGTTGACGAATCCAAACTTCTTTTATTTGATGGATCTCAATGATGAGGGGCATCTGAGAAATGTGTTTTGGGTTGATGCTAGGTCAAGGGCTTCTTGTGGTTACTTTGGTGATGTTGTTTATATTGACAACACGTATTTGTCAAGTAAATTTGAGATCCCACTGGTGGCATTTGTTGGAACGAATCACCATAGCCAGTCTGTTTTACTGGGCTGCGGCCTACTTGCAGGCGAGACAACTGAATCTTATATTTGGTTGTTCAAGGCATGGATTACATGTATGTCAGGTTGCAGTCCACAAACTATTATTACAGACAGGTGTAGAACTTTGCAAACCGCAATAGCAGAGGCGTTTCCAAGAGCTCATCATTGTTTTGGATTGTCGCATATCATGAAAAGAGTACCAGAAAAACTGGGAGGATTGCGCCACTATGATGCTATAAAAAAAGCGTTTATGAAAGCAGTTTATGAAACTTTGAAAGTGATTGAATTTGAAGTAGCATGGGGATTTATGGTCCAGCGATTTGGAGTTGGTGATCATGAATGGCTTCAGTCATTATATGAAGATCGTGTTCGGTGGGCTCCTGTTTATTTAAAAGACACAGTTTTTGCTGGAATGTCCGCTTCACGGTCAGGTGAGATCCTAAATCCATTTTTTGAGAGATACGTGCATAAACAAACTCCTTTAAAAGAATTTCTGGACAAGTATGAACTAGCATTACAAAAAAAGCACAAGGAAGAAACTAATGCAGATATTGAGTCCAGAAGCGTAGGCCCCGCTTTGAAAACCAGATGTTCATTTGAGTTGCAGCTGTCGAAGTTGTACAGCAAGGAAATATTCAAGAAGTTCCAATTTGAGGTGGAAGAAATGTATTCGTGTTTTAGCACCACACAGATACACGTTGACGGGCCAATCATTATATTTTTGGTCAAAGAGCGTGTTCTGGGTGAGAGTAATAGGAGGGAAATTAGAGACTTTGAGGTTTTATACAACAGAAGTGCAGGAGAGGTTCGTTGCATCTGCAGTTGCTTCAACTTCTATGGGTACTTATGCCGCCATGCATTGTGTGTGCTTAACTTCAATGGAGTAGAGGAGATCCCATGTAAGTATATACTGCCACGATGGAAAAAGGATTACAAGCGCTTGTATATTCCAGACCATAGTTCCAATGATGTTGATTCTACCGATCATATGCAATGGTTTAATCAATTGTATAGAAGTGCTTTACAAGTTGTGGAGGAAGGGGTGATTTCTCTTGAACATTACAGTGTCGCACTAGAAGCTTTTGAAGAGTCGCAAAATAGGGTTCGTGAGGTAGAAGAAAAGCAAGCATAATCCCGCCATAGGAAGCTGCTGCAAATTCTCTGTAAATATAATTGCAGTCTTGTAGGGCTGTGGTAGGGTGGCAAGATTGAACTGTTGGTCTTGCAATTGCAAGACTAGGGATTCTGAGTTGGGTGAGCATCTCTTTATACAAAAACAATAAGAGGAGCAGAGTCTCCAAATTCTTGTTGCCATTACCTTACTGCATTGGAACCATAGGGTAGCTAGGTGATGGCTGATTAAATAATTTCAGTCTTCTATGATTTTCCTCCCTCTCCATTTTGCTGAGGGTTGGCTTGTACCTGTTATTTTGTAGAGTGTAAAATACACAATTTCTTCATCTCCCATCTTTGCTTCAACCTAACTAGTAAAGTCTCTAGCAACCTGTAAGGTATTTACATCATAAGCTAAATAACATTTTATTTATATGTGACTTATGCATGGTTGCAAAATAGTGAGATTTAATTAGTTTTTTTTTTCAATCTATATACTATATATTCTCAAGTAATGGAAACTTTCCCTTCACTTTTTTATTTTATTTTTTTGAGGAAAATACCTAAACTAAACAAAGAAATCTCATTTATTTTTTTCCTTAATGTTTTATACTTTATTTTTTCTTCCCTTTTCCTACTTCTTTAGATTTTCGTTCATGCATTTACTAATTCAACATCTAAAACAATGAACTATATGCATAATCTCTTTTTTATTGATTTAATTTTAAGTGAATTTGGCATTGTATTTTCACTTATTTTAGTTGTAACTCTATTTGGTTTATTGTAGAAATACCTCAATTTAGTCCCCATCCTATGTACTCGTCTAAATTGGATCACAAATGTATCATGTTTACCAATTAGGTACCAATTGTTATAGAAAACTCTCAAGCAAGACCTATTAATATTCATTAATTTTCCTATCAATCGTTATTTAAAATGATGCCGTTCTATTGCATAGAATATGTACATTAGATGTAGTTAAAAAAAATCCCATTAGTTTGAAAATATTAACAGAAACGAACAAAAGGACTCAATTGAGAAATACAAGAGATATGTGGGGCCTAAGTGATAAGAATGTAAGAGTTTAGAATGTAATTGAGAATGTGTATACAAGTTAGGGACTGAATTAGGGTTCTCTTTATTTCAACCTTAAGTTGCTCCTTACAATATTTTCATATTGGCCCCTCATTTATTTTATTTTAATTTCACTACCATACATACATACATACATACATACATAAGAAATAATGATTTATTTTAATAAGAACTCCTCTACTCTTCAAACCTCTGTTCCAGTTACAGATCCCAACTTCTTTTACGTGGTAGATCTTAACGAGAAAGGATACATGAGAAATTTGTTTTGGACTGATGCAAGGTCTAGGGTTGCATCTGCTTATTTCTGTGATGTAATTGCAAGTGACACTGTGTGCTTGACATACAAATTTGAAGCACCACTGGTTGCATTTATTGGAGAAAACCACCATGCCATCCTCTTGGGCTGCGGTATGCTTGCCGGTGAAACCACTGAATCATATGCATGGCTGTAGAGGGCATGGCTTACTTGCATGTTAGGACGTCCTCCGCAAGCTATCATCACTGACCAATGTAGAACCTCGCAAACTGCTATTGCTGATGTTTCCCCAGAGCTTCTCATTGTTTTATTTTGTCACGTCTCATGCAAGGAATTCCAGATATACTCTGGGAGAATTGTTTTATTTTGAAGCAACTCAAGTATCATTGAATAGAAAGTAGTTCACTACTTCCTCGAGCCTGAGGAATTTGAAGCTGCTTGGGAAGATATGACACAGCGTCATGGAATTAGGGATCATAGATGGATCCAAGCATTACACGAAGACAGGAAAAGGTGGGTTCCAGCTTATTTGAAACAGACACTGGCAGGAATGTTACTGCTGCACTAAAATGAGACTGCCATCTTTAATTTCTTGAAGGACATCTGGATAGCCATGCTTCTCTCAAAGTAATTTGGGACAATTATGATCAAAGCTCTACAGGAAAATCATCGGCTTGAATCCTTGGCTGATATGGATTTGAGGAATTCAAGTTTTATGCTAAAACCAAGATGTTACTTGGAGCTGCAGCTGTCAAGGTTGTACAAAAAGAAAATCTTGAGGAGATTCATAAGGAGGTGGAGGGCATGTTCTCCTGTTTTAGAACAAGACAAGCTTATGTTGATGGGCAGGTGATGACATATATTGTCAAAGAACAAGTTGAAATTGAAGGAAGCAAGCGGGAGACTAGGGATGTTCTTTGTGCTTGTGGATTGTTTATTTATGTAGGCATGCATTAAATGTTCTTAACCAAAATGGCTTGGAGGAGATCCCGCCGCGATATATTCTCACACGATGGAGAAAAGATATGAAGCGTTCTTATGTTCTTGATCACAACTGCCGTGGTATTGATACTAATAGTCCAATTCACAGGTACGACCATTTGTACAGATGCTATGTGCAGGTTGTAGCGGAAGGAAGGAAATCACAAGATTAATGTTACGAAGGAAGCTATTGATGCGAAACCGTGGGATATAAATATTCAGAAATCCACAACAAAATTGATAAACAATCCAAGAAATTCAAAATTAAGGTTTGAAAAGAAACATGGACTAAAAATAGCCATGTATCTAAGAATTCAAGGTATTTAAAAAAAACTTGAACCCGTTAGTTATAACAAAACATGAACCCAAAATATACAAAGACGCCACAATGTCAGTTATACATTGATAGGTTAGTTGTTGATCTCTGTCTAAACAAAAAACATGTTTTGCACTTGGCAAAAACCTGAATTATTCAATAACAAAAGGCTGTCAAAATTTGACAACCATGAAAAACATATATAGTCCTTCTAAATAACCCTAATGGATAATTGATCTGAGGCCCAAAACAAAATCCAAAAAAATTAAAGCTCAAAACACTTAATAAACACTAAGTAACGACTACTGGGTTGTCATGAACCCAAATTAAAGGTAAAGTCAAACAAGTCCACAACAATGAACATAATACAAAACCCTAATAATAAATATAGTTCTTCATGAAACAAGCTTAAATAGTCTAAAACAAACAAAGTACTCCAGCTCTCATTTCCTTAAGTAGCTAGGATAAATAAAGAATCTTTGCCACATTTAAAAACTATATTGTTGTTCATTAAAGATCCTTGTAGAATTAGAAAACTTCCAAAAATAAACTGCTAAATATCTTTGTATTATTAGGAAAAAAATCATTTTCAAATAAGAAATCCACAAGTCAAAAGGCAACACATAAAAAAATTCATGCAACACATTATGACCTATATCGTGATGCCTTTCTTAAATCTGATAGGCTTGAAATTTTAATTTAGTATAGAACAATACCTCTTGAAACTTTTGATAAAATTTCAACTCGATTCAACAATCGAATTTTGATGTATGCTTGTTAGTTCAAAACTAGACAATAGAAAACATTATTCTAAAATCCAAATCTGATTGTTCAACTCTTGCATAGATCGTATCATCCCTCTAAATATAAGAGGATTCGTCCTTGAATCTGTAACATGAAGAACACCCTCTAAAGGCAATAAATCACCTTCAACCCAAAACAAATGATCACCATCAGAACCCTGTATAGTCTTGTTAGCAAAGAAAATATTCTAAATAAACTTCTCCTTCACATACAAACTCTCATTTTCAGTCATACAGGAAGGGGAATCCTTAGTCAACCCTAATTACTTAGTATGGAGAAGCGATGGATTATTCGAGGTACTTAGAAGCACAGGAATGCAAAGCCAAATGGTAGTTAAAAAAAAACAAGATCATTTGTCACTAGAAAACCCAAGAGAAAAAG
>Ga0307507_10006615_pt1 | contig 17600 bp, 14 predicted proteins | sample 7_EM_MG_FD_207223 | JGI IMG/M metagenome (GOLD analysis project Ga0307507, IMG submission 207223) | Populus trichocarpa ectomycorrhiza microbial communities from riparian zone in the Pacific Northwest, United States - 7_EM | ecosystem: Host-associated > Plants > Roots > Unclassified | place...
TGCTATTTCGGCCATAATAGCGCTCTCCCCGCCACCCTTTGTGGCGGGAAAAATGTATAATAATAATCTCGGAATATGACTTCATTGTTGCCCACAATGAGAGCACACATTACAGGGCGGGATTGGGTGGATTGGGAACGACGGGCATGGATGAAGTGCTCGTCTCCTTTCCAAACTAGGACATACGAAAAAAAGCAAAAAAAAAAAGAAAAAAAAGAAAAAAAAACTCGATTCCCAATGTTTTCCGAAAGGACTGTAAGTTGTAAGATACTAAATAAGACCAGACACATTGAATGCAATATGTAAGTATTTTTAGAGTGTTTATCGTTGTAGTGTATTGATCACATATTTAGGCGGACTTCGTCTACTTTGCAAACTATATGTCCGGCCCGGGATCCGACTGAGCGCTGCACAGCGCAGATACGGACCGGAAAAGCCGGTATACAAGGCTCGACAAAATTCTGGCAAATCATGCAAGACTTAAAGACATTCAGGAGAATAGCCTACATTCAAATTGACTCTATCAGGCTTCGCCCCTACGGTAACTAAATGTTATTAGTATCCATGGATCATTGCCCAGTTTCCTTGGCCTCATCAACTCGCATATTAATCAGCCTGGTACAGGTTGCCGATAGCTCTTCTTCAAAGTACCCAACTCTCCTCTTTAAGGATTCCCTGTCTTTGCCTGTTTTCATGGGAACTTGCTTCGCAAAACGCAGTGCTGCTGCTTTCTGACAATGTAAGTTGGTCAGTCTCCCTACAAAAAAAAACAGTACCCAAATGTGTTTTTTACCTGTGTGAATGTGCGTTCCAGCACGAGTATACTACGCAATACCATTGTTGCCTTGAATTTGCTCTCGCGAAGGGGAACCATGATAAAAGAGACTTGAAGCTCAACTATGTCACCCACGCTGATGGATGCCGGCTTGATGACGATATATCTGTACAGATCGTCACTTTAACTAATGAACCCTCAACAAACACGATGTGCACTTTGCATTTTCCCCTCCAACACGCTCGTAGTAGGAAACGACATTTTCTTCGATATGGACCCGATTCGGACCAAGGAGTCTTTTGAGGTTTCCAGATGGATCAACATCCTTATGGAACGCCAGCTCCTCGGCATCACAGGCATCTTTCTTCGGAGTGAAGTATCGATTGGATGCGTGCAGAGTCGGTAGCTCTTCGAGTTCGCCTATAATTGTATTGGGTTCGATCTTGTTCTCGTCAATGGCTCGTGTAAAGAGTGAGACGACATCCGGAATCATGTCCAGTTGGGATTGAAAGTCATCGAGACCAAGCCCGGTGATAGTTATGCTCTGTTTAACAAAACGTACGTGTTTACTGTTTGGACTTAGCAGGTGTAAGTGTCAATCTAGAAATACACAAGATGCCTTCCTCACCTAATACGTTCCTCGAACAGTGGTATGTCCTTTTTACATATTATGCCCTGAATCGCCGCTACCACCTCTTCAGTTCCACCTGATCCATCTTCTCAGGTCAGGCGCCACAGTTTTGGCACTTCAGCATAATTGGGTTGAAACACAGTCAGCCACGACGGGTCCTGCACGAACATGAACATTCAATCCAGCATTGTAATAATTCGGACCCCTGTACTTGCCTCCCTTATTGCTGTAAGTTGGAGCCCACTATGTCCACTTTGCAAGCGTTCCCTGATAATGACCGAAAGTCTCGTTTCTGTGTGGCAAGGTATAACACAGTAATTGTGATACCAATGATGAACAACATACTGGCGTTCACCACATTGTAGTGGGGATCCATTGTATTCATAGGGAATTGAGGACAAAGTTGACGGCTTGAATCGTGCTAATCCCTTCTTTGTTATTTTGTTTTAATTATCATTATTAGCTGCATTATCCCACTTTGACTTCTTTTTTTTTAGAAAAAAAGCGTCTTCGTTTGCCCTTTTTTTGGGTGCGGTGTTTGTGCGGTACCTTGTTTTTTTTTGTCCGTACCTTCCTTTTGGGTTTTTATGCGGTACCTTCTTTTTTTAGCAGGACCTTCTTTGATGTGTTGTTAGCTTCTTTCCAAACGCGTTTATTTTAGTTCGTCTTGCGGATCCACTCGGGAAATGCGAGCTTCTTCCTTTTTCTGTTCGTTGCTTTCCTTTCCTCTTCTAGTACCGCACCTACGTCTCTCCCACCTCCCATGTATTACAACTCCTTTCGTGTTTTCGTCGTGTTCCTCGTCGTGTTCGTATTGTCATTGTTGGCTGCCCAACATGGTTAATTATTCTTTTTCTATCTGTCATTAATGTGCCTGACATTTGCTTCCTTCAGTATGGAAGTGCCTCGTTCAGGTGAGGAAGGTCTTGAGAAGGATCGTGATTAATTATTGACAGGCCCCTGCTTGTGAGTGTCCTACTCTGGGCTGGTTAGATGTTCCACTGACATGTGTCTTAGCATTCAATCAGGACACTCGCATTATCGGTGTCTGTAACGTCTTCGCTGTCCGGAAGGTGGCCGATTATGTTCACATTACGTATCACATATCACCTCTAGGCGACGAGAGAGCGTCTTTGCACGAAATGCGACTTCGATTGCGATTCAAGGGACCTGATTCGGGAAAAACCCTCGTCTGGTGGGATCGCCCGCGTAAGTATAGAAACAAATTTAGCCACCACATGCCATGATGCTCGGACTAGGTGTCGTCGAATTTGCGCACGACGTCAAAGCCTTTGAGAGGAATACTTGGAGGAAGATCTGGAAGGGTTTGATTTTGAGGCGCGGCACGATTTTTTGGGAGGGGAGACACTTGAAGAATACCGCGAGCACTAGACTGGTTTGATGGTAAATTTTTCTTTTTTTTTTTGTTATTTTGTATTCGAAATAAATTTGTGCTCGTGCATGCTTGGTCTGCAAATGTTGCCTCGTGCATTTTCTTAAGCTTCAGATCTGAGCTTCACACCAAATGGTGTAATGGGTTCCTGGACTTGGTGGATCTTTGAGAGAAGTTGAACTCTCGTTTTACGTCACTGTTGTGCGAATTAAGTGGTGTCATTGTATTGACACATAGTAGCATGCCATCAGACTTTGTATCGTCGCAGTGATGTATGGCAATATAAGGTAAAGCAATTGTCGAAGGCTCCTCATCTTTTTGCGTTGTCTGACCATGCCTCCAAAGTCGTCGTCCGTTCAGTCCAGGTATGCATCGTCGTCCTTGTGGTTTACATTTCCCTTCCTCTCTTGGGTAATTTTTTTGCTCATCTGTATGTATCGTCCATAGTCATTCTCGATGATGGCGTGCAAATGCGTGAGTCCCATTTCTTTGCTTTAGTGATGTTTAGACACACTAATAGTTGCCCAAGTTCGCCGGTAACAATCTCGTCCGACGAGGGTCTGGTCAACGACTATGAGGCGCAATCTGCCCCTGGGACACCTGCTCCCGAGACGACGTAAGTTTCTTCTCCTATAATTTGATTACGGATGTTGATATGGATCCAGAGCCCCTGCGTCATCCTCTGGGGATGGAGAAAAGTCTGTGTACGATATTGATGATCTCCTTGAGTAAGTTCTTATGGTTGTTTCGAATATACTATGTTTTATTCCACGACAGCATTGCGAAATATGGCAACAGGAAACATGCCGCTCCTAATATCGATTCCGACTCGGAGAGGTGCGTACTGTGAATTGGGGTGTTCGTTTGCTGATGACTACATCGGTCCAGAGACATTTCCATTCAGAATACGGGTAAAAAGGCGAGAACTGCCACACGTGGTGAAGAGAAGTAACCCCAATGTTTCTCAACGTGACATAGGCCTGATGACTTTGTAGCTCAGCTATTCTGGGCGCTCTTGATGATCCGGTGAAGAATAATAAACGCATGTAAGTGCTCTGCATATGAGTTTCTTGCATTATTGTGTCATCTGAAATTTCCGAAAGACGCAGGCTCACTGAGAAAGCGGAAGCTGCCAACGTCAGCAAAAAAAGTCCTATGAAAAGGTTTAACATTGTCATTGAATTCGCTGTTTTTCGGCTGATGTTCGTTGTTGACTCATAGGTCCATGGAGAAAGCAGTGGCACCCAACTCCAGCAACAGTAGTCCGGCCAAGAGGTACGTGGCTTACGATCTCCAGGGATTGTTATTGAGCATACGAGTCGTTAAGGTTGGGTACCCGCAAGCTACATGCACAGGTAGACTCCGGTGGTAGTCTTGCGGATGTGAAAACATCCAAGACTGATATCGAGCACATCACTGAAGAACATGTTGAGCAGAGCTCTGTGGCAGAACCAGTCAGGGACACTGCCAAGGAACCTGTCGACAATACTGATCAGGAACCTGAAAGGGGTGAGCTTCCGTAAGTAAATCTTTGACAATAATCCTACATGTCACTGATTCTCGATGCAGAAAATGTGTCTTGGTCCCCTTCTCGTCCAGTGCGAGGGCGAGCGAAGACGAAACCATGATGGATTTGAAAAACTTTTTGGGAACGCTGCTCACCCAGGCTGATCTTCAGTAAGTACGACTCTGCCCAGTTTAATTGATTTTGACTATTTTCGCATAGCCTCGTTGCGTCTGCATTAAAGTTATCTTTGCCGTCCTTGTGCATTGGATCGGCACACTGTCTCCCAACTGTACCACTGTCGCTTTCGTCACCGCCGTCACCGCTTTCATCGTCATCTTCATCACCGCCGTCATCTTCATCACTGCTTGTTTCCTCATCACCGCCGTCATCTTCATCACTGCTTGTTTCCTCATCACCAGTCTCATCGTCATCAGCATCTGCTGCCCGAGTAGAGTGCTTGCCTGGGTTGAGCCGAAAACAGTTAGAAGACCCAGCATGAAACATTTTGTCCCCCTGCGTTGTTCCCAATTCCTGTGGATCCCGTTCTGCATACCGCATTTTAACAACGTCTTCGCACAATCAAGTATAGCTTACCTGTGAATTTCAATGGTTTGGCTCGCTTTTCGGGAGTGAGGCTGTCGTCTTCATCAGTCCAAGACAGTGTTTGGGCGTCTCTAAGCTCAGTCAGGGATAATCCTCGTAATTCGGTCATACCCTCCGAAAACAGTAGCTGGATTTGACGACGCACGTCGGCTGCTGTACAGTTTGGCACACCCCGGATACCTTTCTTCTCGGCGGTAATTTTGTACTTCAGTAATGCCCGAACCTGTTGGTGAAGGAATTTGCGTGCAATAGAGGTGAAATCCTGGGGTTTCTGGTCTTTGGCGACGAAGACGTAGTTACAATTCACCCATTGTATAATGTTGATAGCGAGGCCCCGAATGTACGAGAAATGCAGTCTGTCATTTGGGGACAGTGCGTTGTAGTCGTGTTGAATGTGTTGCGCCAAGTGAGTATCACTCGCAGCATGCCCATATTCAATATCCGGGAAGTTATAGGTGCGCGGATCCAGGACGTTGGAGAGGATACAAAAATTGATTAGGCAGGCCAGGTCGATGAATGAGTCCATGCCTCGAAGGGCTGGAAGGTGTGACGCGCCATGTTCTGGCATTGCGGCAGATTATTACTATACTGCGCAGGATTCGGAGGTATGGGCACTTACTTATGGGATCCGCTCCTTCGACATAAAATTTATACAAATATTGTAGCATCCTGAAGAGTAGAACTCTTGTTTGTGGATGTTCCGTGTTCGTGACAAAGGTATCGATGCAAAATGCGTGTATGAGCCCAAAAAAAGAATCCTGCAGATTGGCAAATGAGAAGAAGTGTCCTCCAACTGCAATGCAATGTTCCGTAGTAAACACTGCGTGTGGGGTGTTCAGCCTCATGATTCTACCAACCTCTTGCTTAGAAGGAACGCAACGATGAAGTAGCTACTACTCACAGTTGTGTGCCCGGCTGAAGGTAAACCGCTTCGACTGCCCAATATTTGGATGGGTTTGTCACGTCGAAATCGTGCAGAAATTGATCAATATCTCCGAAAATACCTGCATGATAACGTGGGTCGGGAGAGTATAAAAACCATATCTTGGCTCCTGTCAACAGATCAATCACCGTACACAGGCCATCACAATCGATGTGAATCCAGTGTCGTGCGCCTCTTGTCGCTGCTAATCCCCACCTCACATCAGGTGTGGGATACTGCGCTTCGTTATCACAGTATGGAAGTCCTTCCATGATGGCCCAAGCCTCCACGTCGCTGCCAAACGCTGTTTGATCGACCGACCTGAGAGGTAATCGGAACGATAAAGCGTTGACGATAGCTCCTCCCTCGTCTCGCGCGCTTGCGAGTAAGTGATCCAAAGTTCCTGTGCAGATCTGCATGGAGTGGTCGTCACGGACAGGGATTGATTGGTCTGAAACGTGGTTATGCCTTCGAGTCTCGATGAGAAAAGGCAGGGGGACTTACCCTGGAATTTGATCGGTGACTCTAGATTTCTCAAGTGCCGGAGCCCCGCCTCGTCAAATGCAATCGGTCCTCTCGTTGGAACGACCTGCTCCTGTGGAAAGTTATTGATAACAATGTGTTGGGACCTCAGGATTGCCTGCACTTGCGGTACGCTCAATTTCTCATATTCCCTGTATTCGAGAACTTTGATGGCAGAATTATCGGGATCCGATAGGTATTTTGGGCGACCATTCACATAATTGTCTTCAACGTTCTTGTAGAGCTTTTGAAAGTTTGTCAGGTCGGTTTCGAACTAGATGTGGTTGGGAGGTTATTGACTAATGCACTGATTTGTGATGAAATACCCTTACATGAAACTCTGGGGTCCAAGGATGCTTGTTTCCTGAGATGTCGAAGATAGAAATTGGATCCCCCCCCACTCTCCTGCGACGTTTGGTTGTTTTAAACGTAATGTCCGGTTTCTATGGTGTTACAACAGTTAATTAATACACGAATATACCTTTGTGTCACTCACTCTGAACGGCTTGACCTCTACTTGCTGAAGGTACACACCTTTCTTCACCGCCTGAAACGGAATAACTTTGAATGGCCTTAATCGGCTAGAAGAGGTCGATTGATCTGTAGTGTGTTTGATACCAGAATGTTAGACTAGACACAGTTGGGTCAAGAACATACTAACTTTGACTACGCGTCCCTTTGGGCTGACGGGACAGATGCTTTTCCTCCAAAGATTTGAGCTTTCCCGTCTTAGCAAAATTCTGAATACGGGAAGAGGCTCGTCCGGCGACTTTCCCCGACTCTTCCTCTTCACTTTGGGGGTCAGCCTGTGGCGCTGCATCGTTGGCTTGGCTTTCATCTGCATGCTCATCAATATCCATGGGCGCGACTTCGACAATGTTCGATGTGGGCGCAGGTTCCACATCTTGCTCCCCAAAAAGGTGGTTTCCACAATGGTAAACACCGCGAGTAATACGACTTACCTGACGGGCCAGGATCCTGAACGTTGTCTTCACCTAATAAAGGTTTGTGTCAAAGAAGAAAATCTAACCGACAAAAGATCTACCGGTTGCGCCAATCGCGGGAGCCTCATTTTTTGGACGCAATGTCGCAAGCGTCCATGATGCAGTGACGCCCGTCTCACCATCTATAGATAGTAGATGGAGATTGGAATCGGGCAATGAAGCGTCTGATCCACTTCGACTTTAAATCACATCTTAATGTCATGAAATACTGTCACGCACCGTCTGCAAAGTGCGCTCGATCTTCCACCAATACCATGGCGATCTCATCCCAATCCACTTGGTTGAAAAATGTTTGTACTGCCTCGAAAGATCTAACACTGCCTCTAGCAATTTGCAAAATGCAGGTCCATAGTAAACGTTCCACCTTCACCAGGACAGCGGGCTTCCGATTACCAAGCGCCTTTGAGAGCTGCGACGTAATGACATCAACCGACGTAATTGTCATGGGATAAACTACCTACCTTCACCATCTTCACTTGATCCCAAGTGTTGTTGGAAACTTTCGTCGTGGACAGTAGATATAATGGGGAAAACAACAAGGCGCCATACAGAGCATGCCGTGTTTTCTGTATATTTCCCGAACGTATGAAATTGTCGAAATACAGAGTTTCTTGCGCACTGAGATGTTCACCAGGATTCCTGGTTACCGGGGTCCCATACTATTAGGTAGCTTACACGCAGTAAAGGAATTGCTTACCACTTTGCTGGATCCACTGGCAAATTGGGTACGGCCTTATGGTTTGGTTGATTAAGAGCTTGAAACCGTATGCAAATCAAAAACTCACCAGTCGTCCGCTCGTCAAAGCGGTACCCTTGAATATGCAGGCAAGATGCAGAGCTGCAATCACAATGTTAAATAGAATGTTGAGGGCCTCGTTATTCTTTGATAGTGTGAAGAGCTGCCTCAATAACTGGGTGGGTATCAGGTCCGCTTCAAGCGTTGTTGGTGGACCGTTGATGTCGGCAGGCAGAGAGAAATCCTTCAACGTGTTAATCGTTGCCTTCGCTGCATTGAGTTGCATAACCCATTCCCCCAACGGCCAATACTGAACGCGATAGTCATCAACGACAGGTCGTCCAACAGAAAAGGATGCTTACGTTATTGGGGGGTAAAAATGACGCAAGTCGGTGCTTGGGGTAGGACGGATTGTCGAAAGTGGTGGGCCTGTTATGTTCCTGCAAATCGTACAACATGTCCAATACCTTGTACATGCAAAGTGTTTCGCATAGTTTGAGGGGAAGGGGCTTTCTGATACTTGGGGCGTTGGGCAAGGTACCACTTCCCGGTTCAACTCTGGCAAGTACTACTTTCAATCGATGTGCATCGACGTCGTCGGCCGACGAGGTATCAATTTCTTCCTCTAATTGGGTTGCGGCCTGCAACAAAGGCTGTAATATGCGTGTAAGAGTCAGCCATGGAGTCAATGAGTGTAAACACAAAAACCAACCAAGTAGTATTCATCAGTCAGTACGTTCACAATATCTTTGACAAGAACATCAGTAGCCCAGGGAAATGTGGAAAGAGTCGCTGATGTGTGCCGAATACTGTTGCTATACTTCTGATCGTCATTGATCAACACTAGGAATCCATTTGAACTCACCGAAATTGTGTATCCGTGTCCATCTGAACGTCCTCAGCAGCTGCTTCGATGTGATCCATGGTGGTTGGACGAAGATTGCCTCACGGATACCACGTGTTGACAAATCCGACCAATGTTGCATACACGTGCCTCTTGATTGATCCGGACACACACGAGATTGACCGGCCTGTGTGTGTTCTGGCCAGAACACACACGGGCCGGTCAAAGTGGTTACATAAGAACTGTGAGAAAGGTCAATAGCTTCGATTCAACGCTCCCTTCCTTCCTTATTCCCCATCATCATGTTCTTCACCGCCGTCTTTTTCAGCTGTTTTCTTCGTCTACTCTGCGAGATCACCTTATCCATTCACCCTATTTCAGGGCTACCCCCTGTGACATTACTCGACACGGGTAAGACGTATCATTCACTACCTGACATTTGGGTTTCTCACTATGATTATGGTGACATGTTTCCCAGTTGACTCTGTCACATTCATGCAATCAACGATGGGACTAGACTTCACCCAAGTCTTTCCCGCTCTCAGTGGCTTTGAGAGTATTAATGATATCTTGGATGCGTCTCCAGCTCTTGGCAATTCCAAGAGTAATAATGCATTGGGGGAAAGGATTCCCGCTCTTGTCTGTTCCGAGAGTATCACAATCAATGATTTGGGTCATCACCCATCGCCATTCCCTCGTAATTATGTCAATGAGGCACACTATTTGCTTCCCACTGCTATTGATATGAACCGCAGTCAACACAACCAAATTTTGCATGCTTCATTCCATAATATTTCTTGCTATACTGTTCGAATTTGTTTCACTGTCACACCAGCATATGAAATTCTTGGACTATCAGTGGTTTTTACCAAATGTATTAATTTCTTTGTTATTTTGCGCTTGTGGACATTACGAATTCTGCACGTTGTAGTCACGGCTACAATTGCCATGTTGGAAACCGTGAAATTGCTTGGCGACTTTAGCATCTCCTTGCGCCTATCATATCGTCAGCTGAAATTGTATATTCATTTGCTCAAAGTGGTATTGCATCGTCATTTGTACCTGAAGCATGACAATTTGGCTTTATATCGGCGAACATATTCACAATATCTCCGTAAGCAGTTCTATCATTATTTCATTTGTCTGTGCATTATTATGTTCATGCAGCTCCTCATAGCCCTGTCTTCTGTGGCTTCCCCCAAATCCCCTTGTCACCTTGGGTCTGAATCACCACATGGTTCGCATTCTGCTCATCCTCAAAAAAGAATGAACTGATTAGGAGGTGCTGCTGTAATGAAGTTTGTTACTGCCGATTTCCTACTTCCCTTTGTTGAACCAGAAGGCCAGCAGGTGCAGATCGGTGAGTCTTATCATTTCGTTGATCATACAGACGACATTGGTTTGTTAGCTTACTCAGGGAAAACATATGTGTTTGCAAGTATACCTCTCAAGGATCTCTTCCCCAAAATCACCGCTCCTCAAGGTCGAAACATCTTGAAGCATCACAATGTTCCCTGTGGTGCTAGAGACAATGTGGCAACCCTAAAATCACGAATGGAATGTCATAGTGGCCCATGCTGCAATATTAATAAATCCGTATTTGTTAAACGACTTTCAAAACCTAAATCAGTGACTCAAAGATGGAGGACCCATATAGAGTTGAAAACCAACTCACCTGACCTTTCAGAATCTCCATTTCCGCCTACACCACTTGACAATGAGCTTCGTAGATCAATAATAGGTCAGGCTTGTAATAGGATGAAGGAAGAGACAATTGCAGAAAGCGGATGTGCTGTTTGTGGAGAGCTAAAACGCGTAAGTGATATGAGTCGATTGAAGTCTGTTAAGCACCAACTGCACATACTTTCAAAATCTGGTGTTACATGGGTGGAACGGAAATCAAGTTCTGACCCACTACGATGTTTCAAGGGACCTGTTCTTGACTATAACCGTAGCCTTATTTGTAATACGTGTCGTGGTTGTATCAGGAAAGCAAAGATACCCAAGCTTGCGCTTGCGAATGGCCTCTGGATCGGTGATGTTCCTCCTCAGCTAACATGCTTGAATTTTCTGGAAAAAATGCTTGTTGCCAGAGTCCGTCATACTTGTGCTTTCGTGAAAGTGGCCTCAGGAATGAGAAAAATGACGGCTAATGTGGTTGCATTCCAATCTCCGGTTCCCAAAGTTTACAATGTACTTCCACCACCTCGGGATGACTTGGATGAGGTTCTTGCAATTTTGTATACCGGTCCATGCAAACCAACACCTGAGGATCTGAAAAGATTACCATTCTTTGTACGTCGAAATTATGTGGTCAGAGCACTGGAATGGTTACAACTGAACCACAGAGACTATGCAGATATTGAAATATCCATGCAGAATCTCCTGCAATATTCCGAGACAGATATACCTGTGTCTATCAAGTACCATCAAAGTAGCAGCAACAAGGTACCTGAAGGTACAAGCAAATACGACTTGGAATCAGAGCATGGTGTCGTGGAAGGGGAATGTTCTTTTTCTGTGCATGGTCTCACAGGAGAGTCCATCGAGATGATGTCAAGTGAAGGTTTGAAGGCTGCTGCTTTAAAGCACTTGAATATTGGTGGTTCAATGTTGGCAGTAGGTCACAGTAGTGAAATTGAGTCAATTTACAACAATCCTCAATTGTACCCACAAATGTTTCCATGTTTATTTCCCTACGGGCTTGGGGGAATCGGCTCCACAAGACTTTCAGACAAGGAGCACAAACGTCATCTAATGATGTATCATGATAAAAGGTTTCAAACTGACATAAACTTTCCCTTCGTAGCTTTCAGTCATGAGCAAATGAAAACTGCATCAACTCAAAGTTATCTTCTTGTAGACCAGGCACGCTTTGCTAACATCTCCCAGAGGCTGTTGAATCTGGATCAAGCTGTGCTTTCAAATATTATTGAGAAGATGCAGAATGGGGAACATGTTAAACCTACAACAGACAGTGAGAAGGCATGCTTTCAAGTTTTGCACGACTTGGACCACGTTTCTGGAAAAGTAAAAGGATCAGTATCTAGTAAAAAGTATATGAGAAATGAAATATGGTCATTAATAGCTGCAAAAGGTGCTCCAATCTGGTATATCACTCTATCTCCTGCGGATATCCAGCATCCTATATGTTTATATTATGCAGACACAAAAGAAGAGTTTAAGCCTGAGATACTTTTACCTTACGATGAGAGGCATAGACTTATTTGTAAAAATCCTGTTGCTGGTGCGCGTTTTTTTCATTTTATAGTCGAGACATTCATCAGCGATGTATTAGGAGTGGGATCTGCTCATCGAGGGCTTTATGGAGACACAAATGCTTATTATGGAACCATTGAGCAGCAAGGAAGGCTGACACTACATATGCACATGTTGTTATGGATCAAAGGGGGGTTGAGACCTGAAGAAATTCGGAAGAGACTTCTGGATACAAACTCTGACTTCAGAAAAAAAATGATAGGATGGTTAGAGAGTGTTCATACCGGTGATTTCCAAACAGGCTCTTTCAATGAAGTCACTGAAAGAGTTGCTCAAAAGAGCAAAGATACGTCATATACAGATCCAACACAGATGTTGCCCAAGGCACCTCCACAGGGCAATTTGGAAGACTCATGTTGGAATAAGCATTTCAATGAGGATGTTGATGCACTCATTCTAAAATCCAATGTTCATAATTGTGAAAAGTACACTACCAAAAGTGGGAGAAAAAGAAAAGACAAGGATAGTTACGGCTGTAGAAATAACAAGTGGGGAAAGTGCAAAGCACGGTTTCCAAGACCGCTGTTCAAAGAAACGACTGTTGATTCTGAAACAGGCGCAATTAACATGAAGAAAAGCGAACCTTGGATCAATACCATCACTGAGGTTGTAACTTACCTTTTCCGATGTAACACTGATATCACCTGCTTGCTCTCTGGAACTGCTATCAAAGCTGTTGTAATGTATGTTTCCGACTACATTACAAAAACGTCGTTGAAAACGCACACCATTTTTGATTCTATTCGATCTGTTTTCCATAAGAATAGTGAAATGATTGGTGGCACACTGCCCATGAAGGAAAAGGCCCGAATGATTATGACCAAAATAGTCAACATGATTTCTGCTAAGATGGAAATGGGAGCACCCATGATATCAATGTACTTACTTGGTAATCCTGATCACTACACAGATCATAAATTTGTTCCCTTCTTTTGGCGGTTGTACATCACAGAAGCGGAACGTGAGTTCAGAGATGACCTGGATCCAATGAAAGTGACTTTGGTCAAACAGAAAGGCCATATCTTAGGTATTTCCCCCGTGTTTGATTACATATATCGTCCTGTCGAGTTACAGGATATGTCACTTTATGAATGGGTTCGCAGGTGCTCTCGGGTAAAATTAGTGAAGGCCAAGGAGTCAAAACAGTCAAAAAACGAAGACAATAATCCTGACATGTCATTCAATTCAGCAGATGCATCATTCGACTCTGTCCCTGACAGTCTGTGTGATGGTCCTGATTCATGTAACAAGCGTTCTACAACTGTTTATAGCTTTTTGTCTGACCATCCTTTGCATGACAGTCATGGAGTGCGCCTTCAGAAGCAAGATACTAAGAAAATACCCAATTTTATCGGTGCCACCTTGCCAAGAAAAGATCAGGGTGATAGAAACTACTATTGCTTAACTATGCTAGCATTGTTTAAGCCATGGAGAAAGGGGTCTGATTTAAAATGCAATGCATCAGTCTCTTGGCACGAGGCCTTTGAACAGCATCCTTTCTCAGTGGAACATGCTACTCTGATTGACAATTTTCACATAAAATATGAGTGTCTTGATGCCAGAGACGACTATAAAGCTCAGCTGGCTAAAGAAGAACCAGTGATGTTTTCATCAAGTTGGGATAATGACAATGATGGTGAAGATGATATTGACCCTGCTGCCATTCCACACCATGAAGAATTCAACCTAGACGGTATTCCTTCCTTCTTGCAACCAGGGACATCATATATGAAAAGAATGGAACAACGACTAACCATGAGAAAAATTCTAGCTGTAGTTGGGTGGACCTCAAAAAACATTCACAGAAACAATGCCAATCTTACCGAGTCTATCACACCTCTGAGGATGAGGTCTTCTGCCGATTGGAAAACAGAAACTGCTAAATACAGACAATTGCTGCTGGACAAAAGAAAAGAAACCAATAGTTCTAATCCTTCTGGCCATAGCACTGACAGTTCCAATGTGGTGAAAGTGGTGGATAAGTCTTATCTCCAGAAATCGTATCATGCAGGAGAAAATCACACATTTATTGAACAGGCAATAAAAATATATACGCTAAATAAGGAGCAAGAGCGTGCCTTCCGAATCATCGCAAATCATGCATCTGGACATCGTTCCCAACAACCACAGCTCAAAATGTATATTGCCGGAATGGGCGGTACAGGTAAGTCTCAGGTTTTGAAGGCTTTAAGTTTCTTTTTTGAGCTTCGAAAGGAATCGAATAGATTTGTCATTGTTGCTCCTACTGGAACTGCAGCCTCTCTGCTTGGAGGATCAACATATCACTACATGTTTGGAATCAATGAACATTCGGGTACTTTAAGTAATTTCGCAAAAGTGCTTTCTAGATTGTCAGGTGTTGATTATGTGTTTTTTGACAAAGTTTCAATGCTGTCAGCGAGAGATCTCTATAGGATTAGCTATCAACTTGCTCACACTTTCAATAAACCTGAGGAACCATTTGGAGGTATGAATATGGTCTTCTCTGGAGATTTTGCCCAGCTTCCTCCAGTACCAGGGGGCGAATCCAAATCTTTGTATAGTCGTACTATTGGTGCGCTGGGAACATCTCTAGCTTCCCAAGAAGAGGCTATTGGAAAAGCCCTGTGGCATCAAGTAACCACAGTTGTCATCTTGAGACAAAACATGAGGCAGAGGACACAGTCTGAGCAAGATAGCCGTCTCAGATCAGCTCTTGAAAATATGCGATACAAATCATGCACTCCTGCAGACATTGACTTTCTCTATTCACGAATTTCTTCTGTGCTTCCTGGTAGAGTTACAGTTGCTGATAATGATTTTATAGGTGTCCCAATAATAACAGCACTGAATATCCATAAAGATGAGATTAATGCAATTGGTGCAGAAAGGTTTGCCACAGAAACAAATCAAGAACTCATGGACTTTTATTCGGATGATTCCATTGCTTTGAGTAATAGTCAGACAAATCGACAATCCACTCACAAAGCTGGTAGGAAAAAATCCAAGCTTGACAACATATCCGATGGGCTCCAGGACCATCTGTGGGCTCAGCTGCCTTCTGAGAATTCAATGAAAATACCTGGCAAGCTAAGGCTTTGTCTAGGCATGCCTGTTATGATTCGCAACAACTTTGCCACAGAACTCTGTATTACAAGGGGACAAGAAGGTTATGTTTGTGGTTGGCAGGCTACATTGGGCCACAAGAACCAGTGGGTGTTGGATACACTGTTTGTTATGTTGAAAGATCCCCCTAAAAAAATCAAATTTGATGATTTGCCAGAAAATGTGGTTCCTATACCCAAAACCTCTACTTCAATTGAAGTCACACTGCCAAATGATACTACAATTAGGATTGTCCGATCCCAAGTGGAGGTTTTACTCAATTTCTCCATGACAGACTATGCTTCCCAAGGAAAGACTAGGCCTTACAATGTTGTTGACTTAAATAATCTCCGAACTCATCAAGCATACTATACCGCATTATCTAGAAGTTCCTCTGCTGATGGAACACTGATACTTCAGGGTTTTGATACCTCAAAAATCACTGGAAGGTTATCAGGTGCATTACGACAGGAATTTAGAGAGTTGGAGTTGCTAGATGATATATCTGACAAACATTATAGAGGAAAGACGGCATTATTACTAGGTGATCATAATAGGAATTCTTTGATCAAAGCCTATAGAGAAGAACAAGGCCTGCTGTATGTTCCACCAACCGTTCATAAAGCCATTCGCTGGAGCAACAAAGACCCGCTGCTTGAGCCAGAAATCCATAACGTTGTCTGGCATATTCCTAGATCAACTAATGAAAAAGAACCCAATGTAGAAAGTGAAAAAATGAAGGAGATGGTACCAGCTGATAATCAGAGAACTCAGAAACGGGTCCATGATGAGATCATGACACCGGAAAAGCAAAAAAACACTGTGGGAAAAGTTATGTCTCCACCCCATAAAATGAGGAAAGGTAGCAATACCAGCAATACGCATCAACTACTTCTCAACAGTAACATACTAGAAGGTTTTGAATGGAGTGAGAATAGCTGTGCCTATGACTCAGTATTAACTATTTTGTTTGCCATATGGTCCTCAGACAATCCCCAAGATGACCTTTTTTCAGGCATGACATCTACTTCAGCAAGGGCGTTGAAGCATGCTTTTGATAAGATCACTGATGATCAGAAATTTGAAATGCATCGTGATATTTTTAGGCATGCACTTGAAACAATTGATTCACAAAATCACAAGTTCGGGGAAATTACTTCAGTAGGATCTCTATTACACCATCTGTTGCAAACTGAAAATGAAACTACAAGTATTCAAAACAGATGCCCAAATAATCACACAGAACCTGTTCACAGTATTTCATCAGGTCATTTTCAGCCAGGAATGGAAGTTCACACATCAATCCAACATTGGGTCAACTGTCCGAGGTCATACACGCGTAGAAGGTGTAGGGTATGTAGTTCACCTCATGCCCAGACTGCGGAATATGTTGATCTACCCAATATTATTGCATTTGAACTAAAAGACCATACGACGACCGTGGACATGTTGTTATCAGTTAAACTGCGTACTGGTAGTGTTCTTAAATACAAGCTTGCAGGAATTGTGTATTTTGGGGACACACATTTTGTAGCCTGCGTTATTAGACAAGATGGTCAGATTTGGTTTCATGATGGCATTACAACTGGTCGCAGTCTAATCTATGAAGGAAGCATTGCCTCTCGCCCGATTGATTTATCATCTGCACAATCCAAGATTGCTCATACAGTCATGTATTATCGCATGTAACGATTGTATATAAGTAATCTGGTTATGAAAGTATCAAATGAACACTATCACCTGAAGGTATATATATTCGTATCCAGACTGATAGAGCAAAAATACAATACAAGATGACAAAAACAATGTTGAACTGACAAAATACTGCACATTTTCCAATCTCCCTACTTCACTTTCAATTGAGGTGTCACATCGGTCACATGCTACCAATCGGCCCGCATGTGCGCTGGCCAGCTAACACACGGATCATCGGGCCGAGAGTCACGGGAATCCTTTGATCGCTGGCAGGTTACTGGGCATTCATTATGGTCGCGTTGTAATATGTAAGGTAGTAAATCATACTGGGTGTACAGGCCAACAGCAAGGTGAATAAACACCAATGGCCAAAGAGCAGGGACTCGTACATGCCATTTATTGGCCCTCAAAACAGGTATCTTATTCCGAGATGAGGCTGCCCGAAGGGCGGACTCATTATAGGATAAGATGATGATTGTAGCCAAATACATACAAATGCATCAACGATCCCCAAATCTTTTTCCCTTCCTTTCTGCAAGGGCTCGCCGTTCGCGTCTTGCCAAGGTTCAGCGAGCTCGTTACTCTCCTCGCCTTTGTCGTTTTTA
>Ga0307507_10006616_pt1 | contig 17595 bp, 21 predicted proteins | sample 7_EM_MG_FD_207223 | JGI IMG/M metagenome (GOLD analysis project Ga0307507, IMG submission 207223) | Populus trichocarpa ectomycorrhiza microbial communities from riparian zone in the Pacific Northwest, United States - 7_EM | ecosystem: Host-associated > Plants > Roots > Unclassified | place...
TGTGTTTCGTGTGCCGCGGGAATGGGAATATATGTATTTTGGTCATTAGCCAGGGACGCTGCAGTAGTTGTAACGATAATGGTGAGCAGTCTAGCCCATTTCCAATACCTTCCTGGTCTGTTTCAAGGGTTTGTGATACTTGTATTACTTCTATAGTGAGAGTCCTTATTGGTTCAATTTAAGTACGAATATTATATACAACATAATCGGTCCCAGGTGGCGAACTCTTCACCACTGCCACCTGCCTTGACTGAACCTCAATCAGAAATTACAATCCAGCATGTTCTGTGCTCAAGGTACAGAGTACTAGTAGACACTCAAGCGGGTTCTCTCTGGATGTGAATTAAACGAGTGATAGCCATTTGCTCAATTGTTTACTTTCACAGATTATCATACAGTTCGATTGTACTCTCTTCTTATCCAAGTAGAGGAAATTAGTTCTCCTTAATCTTCGTGTATCAAATAATAATATGGGCTATGATCAGTCCAGAGCACCTTGGGATTCTTATTCTTTCAGTGCTGCCAGCAGCGTCCTATATATACACAAAACTCTCATACAACAAAACTCTTCCACTTCTTTGTTCAGGTCTTCACTTCCATCATCATCTCTTTCCTTCCGCTTCACACCCATACCCTTCTAACATATCTTGTCCCTTCATCCCCAGACTTTGTTTCAAGTACTTACAGAGTTTTCTCTTTTTCGAATATTCCTGATACCTTTGGCTGTTTCGCAATCATCATAGTGTGGCACCATTTCGTTTCATCTTCCACCTAACCTTGGTCCAAAACCTTTAGCACTCCCTAGTGCATTTCCTGAGTGTACCCAAACCATCTCCACTGTAGCCAATCATTTGTCCAAACAACTCTCGCCTCAACTTCTAACTTCAGCAACCCTTTCCAAAACAGAACTTCCCTTGTCCAAACATCCGGTGTCATAGTAGCGTTGAAGATATGGAACCTTCGCGAATATTTTAACAGTGTAGTGGATTTTCTCTCATTCCTTTATGCTTTTTCAACTTCAGTCAATTGGTTGTCTTTTTTCGTTTTTCTTTTCAGCATGCTATTTATCCACCCCCAATGATACCTATGATGCTAACTCGACTCGTTGCTTACGAAATTCTGATAGTTGAGGCATCTTTGCTTTTCTTTATTTTTAACGTTTGATCTTTAAGATTTGTGTGTAGTGGCGGTTTTGGTCGCTATAGTCCGCCTTGCCTATGCGATGTATTAGTACCTAAAGCTTACAGTGATAATTAAATATATTGCTTACAAATCCTGGGGGTTAAGAGCTATTTTAAATTTTTTCGATTTTCAAGTTTTGATTTTCAAGATTCGTGCGTAGTGGCAGTTTTGGTCGCTATAGTCCGCCGTAGACACAGGTAATATGTGAGATTGCGCCATCACCAAGACACTTATCTCCTAGACGTTCTAGTTATTTTCACCCCAGGAAGCTACAGCAACCAAGCCTGATTATCCTGGTCCTCATAAGCTTCGTTTCTGCTTATCTGCGAGAGCGGGTTCACTCGCCGAAACACTACTACAAAATCTCATAGCCATCTATCCCTGTCCACCCGTCCCCACCAGAAAATCACCAACAGAAGGGCTCTTTCCATCAGCCCATCATTCAAGATCACTCGGCACTATGTACGGTTCGTCCCAGGGGTCACACAGAAGCCGAAGCCGAAGGGCAAAGTAATGGGATCGTATCACCAAAGAAAGAGAAAGAGCTGCTCTCTTACTTGCTTATCCATAGACGCACCCGATATTTCCCTACTTATCATATTCTGTAGCATGAATATACATCAATACAACTTCCGCCATTTCAAAGATTTTCATATCCCGAGCGGCCTAGCAACAACTAGCAGAACAGATCCTCACTTGCCATCACATTGAGATAACACTTCGGGCAGTTAGGATGGTAAGTTCACATACCATACAACACCACCCTCTTGCGCACAACCCACTTCATAATATGCTAGTTACCAAACCTCATCTTCAAGTCATATGCCTAGCCATCTCCCAATCTCTGCTAGTTAGTTACCTAAAATCTACTTGCTATTTCAGGGGGATTAATTTTTCAGCACTTTCAGCGACACTAGCTCCTATGGCGAAAGACAACATTATCCGGAGTGGAGATTTGATGTCAGAAAGACCTTGTTCGGGTATAATATTGTACCTTGCAGCTGTGATTTATGGTATGGTTCACAATCCAGTAATGTACATACCTTATTATTTGAACACTAAGAGGAGTTGGGGTTTGGGTGTAGATGTACATCATGTAATTGACGGCACTATAACATAGTAATTATTATAATAATAATCGACCGCGCGCTGAGTTTTAGGGCTTAAATAATGTTCTTCATGGCACCCTACACCTGCCAGTGTTCCCAACGGGCCAGGCCGTCGGTAGGCCGGCCTATAGGCCATAGGCCAGGCCAAGGCAGGCCGCGCTAGAAGCAGCCTAGGCCGATGTAGGCCGAATTCGGCTAGCCTGCCAAAGCCTATCAGGCCTGATAGGGGCCTATAGGCCCCGTGATTAGCATTAAGAACAGATCGCTTTAAATGTATCTTGGCTCCCCCGCCTTTTTCACGTTCCCCATCTTTTACCTGATTCATTTTTATCTTTCGACTATTGCTCTTTAAGGAATCACACAACGAGTGATAAGCAAACATCTTAAGAATGTCTTGACGATTTACCTCCAAAGTCACCACAGTCAAATCTTACCATCTTTCCCTCCGATGCCGTCTTTCTATAATTAATTTAATTAATTGACCTACTCTCTCCAGTATTTTTTGCTAATAAGCCAAATTGTTTTTGCATTTTAACGTTATTTAGTAATGAGGGAACATTTACTTTGAATTTTTGCTGAGGTGACCGCACAGCCGCTCGCCAGGAGCGGACTAGACTAGGCCTATACGGCCTATAGGCGGGCCCGGCCCGGCCAGGCTCAGGCGTTACCAAGCCTACAGGCTCTGGCCAGGCCAGCCCCCAGAGAATTTTCATAGGCCAGGCCCGGCTTTACCGAAGCCTGGCCCGCCTGGCCCGCCTGGCCCGTTGGGAACACTGAGTATATATCAATCTTATGTTTTAGGACGTAAATGATGTTCTTATTCATGGAACTTTATCCTTGCCGCAGGTACCGTACGCATGCCACCAAGATAACTGTTGGGAGAGTTCCTAACTTAGTCTCCCACTCTTAAGGTGCCCCTCCTATTAAGCTTCCGATACATATCGAAAAGCTCCTGCAATACTTTTCGAGCAGTCGGGGCCTACAAAATCGGCGAGGAAGGGTGAGCGGAAGGAGTAGATTGAGGGGCGAGGGTACGGCGTATCGCAAATCGCGACGTAACACAGATGCTCAAAAAAGGATAGCGGAAGCAAAGAACTAGATGTCTTTGGTATTAACAAGAGGAAATATTTATCTCAAATATGTGAGTGGCGAAGGACAGATGGCAGAAGAAAGAAAAAAAGGGAGGGAGAGATAAGAGGGAAAATAGACCGAACTCTATAAATCGCGCACCACAAACTCTTGTCCTTTGATCCCCGTGGCGCACCTACTCTCATGTATATGGGATGTGTCTATATGTAGCTTGTATTTATATCTATGAAGCTTCCATCCACCTCCTATAATACAACACAGTTGCTGTCTAAATTATACAATAATACAAGTATGTATGGGGGAGGTGATCATGGGCGGGCATGGAATAACTTAACTCAATGGGTACGGGAAAGAAAGACAGATCAAAAAGATGTATATATGGCGAAGGGGGAAGAGAAAAGTGACAATGGGCTACGGATGCATATAAAATCAGCTAAATAAAACCCATGCTATAAAGCAATGGGTGCAGAGGGCAATGAAATAACGAGAAATTCCAGGTGAATGATCCAATCTGGGGGGTTGGTATCTGCGGTGACTGATTAGCCCGCTTGTAGAGAGATATCCTTAGCGGGCTTTGGATGTTTCAAGTCACTCCCATTCCCGGGGTGTATGTCTGGTAGATGCAGGAAGAGTCGGGTTTTAATATTAGATGTCAGAACCTGCGGGTCCTTTTGAAAGGGGGTTCAGATAGCTGGGGCGGCTGGGGGGGGGGCTCTAATGGTGGCACGCTGGCTACATGTCTAGGGATCAAACCCGGCCGGTCCCGCAGCAACTCCGCGATTCTCTCATGCCCATTCTCCATGGCCCGCAATAGTGGTGTTAAGCCATATTTATCAGGTGTGTTGGGATTGACGTCGTTCCGTCCGAGCAGCGTCCTCACGACCCCCTCGTGCCCATTCTCGGCAGCAAACGAGAATGGTGTTTGGCGAAATAGGGTGTCAGCTGTGTCGGGGTTAACGTCGTTCCGTTTCAGCAGCATCCTCACGACCTGCTCGTGCCCATTCTCGGCCGCAAGCGAGAGTGGTGTTCGGCCATATTCGTTAGTCGTGTTGGGATTGACATCTTTCCGTTCTAGCAGTATCCTCACGACCCCTTCATGCCCATTTCCGGCAGCAAACGAGAGCGGTGTTCGGCCATATTCGTTGGATGTGTTGGGATTAACGTCGTTCCGTTCTAGCAGTATCCGCACGATCCCACCATGCCGATTCTGCGCAGCCCACAAGAGCGGTGTTAGGCGATATTTATCAGGTGTGTCGGGATTCACACGGTTCAGTCCTAGCAGCGTCCTTACAATCCCCTCGTGCCCATTTTTGGCGGCAAGCGAGAGCGGTGTTTAGCCATATTCATTAGATGTGTCGGGGTTGACGTCGTTACGTTCCAGCAGTATCCTCACCACCCCCTCATGCCCATTCTCGGCAGCGAGCGAGAGAGAAGTTTGGCCAAACAGAGTGTCAGCTGTGTCGGGGTTGACGTCGTCCCGTCCCAGCAGTATCTTCACGATCCCCTCATGCCCATTCTGCGCAGCGAACGAGAGCGGTGTTCGGCCATATCTATCAACTGTGTTGGGACTGACGTCGTTCCGTCCCAGCAGTATCCTCACGACCCCTTCATGCCCATTCTCGACAGCAAGCGCGAGTGGTGTTCGGCCATATTCGTTAGATATGTTGGGATTGACGTCGTTCCGTTCCAGCAGTATCCACATAATCCTCTCATGTCCATTCTGCGCAGCCCACAAGAGCGGTGTTCGGCCATATTTATCAGGTGTGTTGGGATTGACGTCGTTCCGCCCGAGAAGTATCCTCATCACGCCCTCATGCCCACTCTTGGCAGCAACCGAGAGGGGCGTTCTGCCAGATATATCAGGCCTATTAAGGGTGGCGTCGTTCCGTCACGATCCCCTCAAGCCCATTCTTGGCGGCAAGCGAGAGCGGCGTTTGGCCATATTTGTCACGTGTGTTGGGATTGACGTCGTTGCGTTCCAGCAGCACTCTGACGACCCCCTCGTGCCCATTCTTGGCAGCAAACGAGAGAGGTGTTTGGCCAAATAAGGTGTCGGCTGTATCGGGATTAACGCTGGTCCGCCCCAACAGTATCCTCACGGCCCCCTCATGCCCATTCTGTGCAGCTAACGAGAGTGGCGTTTGCCCAAACGAGGTATCAGCTGTGTTGGGGTTGACGTCGTTCCGTCCTAGTGGTATCCTCGCAGGTATCCTCGCAGCCCCCTCAAGTCCATTCTTGGCGACAAACGAGAGCGGTGTCCAGCCATATATGTCGGGTGTGTTAGGATTAACGTCACTCCGTTCCACCAGTATCTTAACGACCCCCTCATGCCCATTCTCGGCAGCAAGCAAGAGCGGCGTTCGGCTACATTTGTTAGATGTGTCGGGATTGACGTCGTTCCGTTGAAGCAGTACCCCCACGACCCCCTCTTGCCCCCTCCTAGCAGCCCAGGCGATTGCTGTGTCACCCTTCAGATCAGTTGCCTGCACATCCCACCGATCCATCTCCAATAAAGCAACCATTATCTCCACAAATCCGAAGTATGCGGCGCCATGAAGTCCTGTGAATCCCCTAGGCCTGCCTCCCCAATCACAAGGCTGGTCCCGAACCTTCATCCTATGCAATAATAGCATCTTCGAAGATATATGCTTATCGTATTCATCGAGTACTTTCAATGCAAGCATCTTCACACTTTGAGTCGTTTCTCGCTTGGCATGCGTGCCCCAGTAACAAGAAGCATATTTGACAAAAGGAATGGTTGGTGGGACCCAACGACAGGTAGGAGAACAGCCCCTGACCTGCCGAAAGTTGAGGTAGGTCAAGCAGACCTCAGCAATCATCGAGTGGGGCTTAATGAACAGATTGGGATTACAAGAAAGGTATTCTTGCAGAATATAGTGAACAAGGCGGAGGGTAGAGGAAGACTTCTCGACCGTGACGAGACCCAGAGAGCATGTTAGTAGTGTTTCTATCGCAGGAATATTCCGAATATTCAAGTCTGTAGACCCTTCTTCTACCCCAAGAGCGTGACATAATTCGTCGACATGTAATGGCCGCTCCGAATGCGATACCCACATTAGAACCTCCATGCCGAGTTTTGACCTACTTCTTTGCTGTGCTTTGATTCGTGATATGGTTGCCGCATAAGCATTTACCAAACCCTCCCCTTTAGTCATCTCATCAAGCTTTTTCCTCCTCTGATGGAGAGTAATCTCACCCAGGATTGCATCAATGTTTAGAGAAACGAGAAGGAAGCTAGACATCACGGTTAGTGAATAACAACTTAGACCTAAATTAGAAATGTACCTAATATTTTGACTTACATTTCTGAGATCTTCTCCGGAATGATTCTCATAATATCCGCCCGCAATTCAGTATCCATTGCTTTGGGGGTAGTGTCACCCTTCAGCCTCATCTCAAGATAACTCTTAATATCGTGCTGGGTAGGGTTGACAGGTAGCCTAATCGCCTTACTAAAAAACTCCACAATTTCGTCATCGATATGGGGCCTCCCGGTAAGCAATATTCGCATGTTTGGTGATACCCGAATGATTTCTTGCAGTGACTCAAGGAGCTCCCGTCGGTGTTTCGGAGCCGATTCGTCCAAGGCGTCGATACATACAAATATCCGCCGTAGCGATGTGATTGTCTTCTTCAGAATCTCCACCATATTCGAAATTCGGAGACGTCGGCCGCCAAACTCTTTTTTGCTCTTCTCAAAAGCCTCCTGTATGTGCTCCGGGACTCCTCCTCTGCTAGCAAGTTGCTTGAGGATGGCGCCCAACATGGCTCTAGTGGACTGTTCTTGCTAGGCAAGGAAATCGCAGTAGAGTCCCACCACCGCAATCTCTTTCTCCGCAGCCTGATCACACAGGCTATCAATCACCAGGGAGCTATTATTCGCTAATTGTCAGTGACGTCCGTATTACCTTCCTCTCGACAAGAGGCCTTCCCACCTGAGATATGTTTTCCCTACTCCTGGATTCCCGTAGCAAAACAGCACTTGCTCAACACAACCATCTTCCGTATCACACCATTTTCTGAACTCGTTGGTTTCTAGTACCCAGTTTCCCACGCTATCGAGTCGGTCAGTTTGCAACCCTCGTGCCGTTGCTGCGGTTCGAGTGACGACAGCCACTGTAGAATTTGCTGCCTCTCAGCGTCTAGCCCCGCATTGATGTTTACAATGTTATTGTAACTCGTCAACACGTTGAACGAGTTGACGTTGCCGATGACCTGCTGGCGCCCGGACAACATCTGTGCGAGGGTTAATTCTCTAAATTCCTTTTTTTGTGAGAGATAGGTAGGGATCATGTGCAAGGAGAATTTGACTCCTCTCGGGGTTCGGGGGAATCTCTAGGATATGAAGGGCGAGGAGGCAGCAGCTTAACTTATAAGGTGTGGGTGTTGCACAAGCGTGCGCTGGTCCAATTATTATCTGTAGTGACAAGAAGCCTCTAGGCTGCAGTCACCTCAGCACAGATCCTCACCTGCACACCATCAGCCTTGGAGCTTAGCGAATAAAAAGAGCAAATGTTTGAATGAAAAACACTCCACTCGGCACCGCCGCCGGTAATCCATAGTACAGCACAGTACTCGAGTACAGCATCAGTGGCATACCGGTAACTTCCAACACTCGTACTCGAGCACAGTTGCATAACCCCCGCATTATCCGAACACAAGCACTGCAATAAAGTTAGCGTTCTGCATCTTTTTACTTTTCCAAAGCGCGGGTAGCTTGAGCTTATACAGTTTAGCTTCTAGTAGACTACTTATGAAAACCAGGCGGTGTTCCCACTCCAAGTACCTGAAAAGCCACAGTACCCTCCCCCTACTTATTACCACGCAAACATCCCTTTTTTTCCTTCGCAAAAGCGGGGTATATAAAGCCTAGTAAACAACGCAAGATCGGCAGACGCCGGACTGGCACAGCCAAGATAAATGCGCGATGTCGAAATAAGATCCGTGCGATACCGCGGGGTATCAAAATAATGTGAACACTTGTACAAGTACCTCGTAAACCAAGTGCCCCAGCCTTATACCAGCAACAACAATTCGGGCAACCTCAACAACAAAAAGTAAAATACATTTAGCCTTGCTCCCAGAGCGAAAGGGTACTGTTCTAGGAGTGGGAAATTGGACATATCACTTGGGTCTGGTGGCTATCGAGAGAAACACCCTCACTAATTCCTTTGTTTCTTAAATACAAGAGAGCCAAAAAGAAGAAATCCCTCATAAATTTATTTCTTAGACATAACATTACAAACACCGCTTATGCCCTTTGTACAACGATGATGAGACCTTCCCACCCAAGGCATCCCAAATACACCCAACCTTACTCGACTCATCACCGATAAATATACCCCCGCTGGGCCATACCACAGGTTCCCTTACGGTACTGTACACTCCCGCGCTGGAACCGATTAAACCACCCAACTACATAAAACCCCCCCTCTTCCTCCTTATGCCAGTTTTTATGCACTAAGTTAATATCGAGAGAGGCCTCAAGCCCTCGCTAACTACCCTAGGCCTTAATGGCACGGTGCATCTCAGCCCCGCCGCAATCACACAGTGATCCCGAACTACTGGCCTTGGGGAGGAAACCTCTGCTGGACTCCGGCAAAGTAATAGTAATCACAACATCTCACTCGGCTGCTTGATTACTAGTATTTAAATGGCAAGTGCACCCGGAACGCGAAAGTGCAGTGCGAGAATCATGGACCTGCGGCGCAAGTGCGTAAATTCCAAAGATAAATAACCGGACCGATTTCGGGAACATGAACATATTCCTAAGCCTCTCTCTAACAATCACTTGGAGAAGGAACGTAAGGTAATTTCAATTCCACCGCCACAATCGACTGACTAGCTAGGTAACACCCTGAACGATTGATTAAGAAATCTCCGCGACTTAATTTACCAAGACACTCTGGATTTGATGCTTTCGTTCTGGATAACTCTGTACGCTAGTTAGTAAAACAAGACGTAAGAGGAAGAACAAGAGGAAGATTTACTCAATCCAATAATTATCGGGATCCAGGATAAACGCTACATCCTTCATCCTCCCGTCCGTAAGTCTCTTCTTCCAATTAATATTCAAGTCCTCGAATCTGGCGCAGGCAGCATCGAGGTCGTCGACCGAAATGCAAAGATGCTACCCCTCATTTTAGCCCTCGCCATCGCCATCGCCTTCCCCGCACACCCCCAGAGAAAGTACAAACCCCAAACCCCTGCGGCTGCTCATTCCCATTATGATATTTGAACCCCTCCTCCTTCTCAGTTCCATAATTCCACGTAAGTTCCACGAGCCCCTCCCTATCCACCAGGGGATTCCCTTCACCCCTATAGTCCCTCTCCTCCCCCTCTCGCGCGTAGCCCAAAAAGTAAAGATTGAATCTAGCCTCGGGCTGCTCGATCGTTCTGAGGAGACTCATCCCCAGCACGGAGCGGTAGAATTGCATGGACTTTTCCACATCCTTCACGCGGAGCATGGTGTGGTTGAAGCGGTAGACGTCCAGATTAGTGGAGGCGGATGCGGAGTCGGATTCCTTTTGGCCGACGATCTCGACCCAGTACCCGTCCGGGTCTAGCGCGAAGGCTATGTGCTTCATGCGCCCATCTGAGAGGCGTTTTTGAAAGGGGACGTTGTTTGATTCGAGCTTTTCGCAAGCTTTTTCGAGGTGGTCAACGGAGATACAGCTGTTCATCGAGTTAGCTCAATCACATATTAAGACTCGCCCATGGCGCGCCAAACTTACATATGTCCGAACCGTACACAAGCGCACCAGTCAGCCTACACCCAACCAACCAAACTAAGCAATCAAGAAGAAAAGAAACATATCTCTATGCGGCTCCACATTCCCAGTATTAACCTTGTAGTTGTCGTCATTCTCCGTCCCATCTATCCCGCCATCAGCCACAACTAAAAAAAAAAAAAAAAAAAAAAAAGCAGAAAAGGGCACCTACAATTATGCGTAAGCTCCAGAATCCCCTCCCGATCCGTCCACTGCCTACCGGCGCTCTCAGCGCCCGGGCTATCGAAGGCGAGGAAGTAGAGGGAAAACTTGGACTCTTCAAAGTCCAACTTGCGGATGAGCTTCATGCCAAAGTTGTTTTGGTAGTATTCCACTAAGTTAGTTGGTTGCTTTGTCAGCAGCCGCATTCTGTATGTTACGGAGAGGGATATCAATACGGACCGCTCCTCTTGGGATCTTTCACCCGAAGCCTAACAAACTCCCCCTATCAGTAACTGCAGTATACAGCTAAAGAAAAGGGGAGAAGAAAAGGGTACATGGTATGGTTCATCTTGTACAAAGATGTATTTGTCGCCATGGAGATGGTTCGATATTGGTATCTGATCAGAGGCTTTAGCGAATTGAACACACTCCTGAACATAGCGAGCGTATAATACTCTTTATGAGAAGTTGAATTGTTCTTCGTGTTGCAAAGTGTGGTGCGGGGTTGGGACGGAGATAGAACCTAATCCTTACAACAAACGTCATTTTAAGCAGGCACCATGATAACTACCCGTGACGCCATTACTAACCCCAGGAATCTAATCTATGCCTACTCGAGTAACCCATATCAGCCAGTAGAAAATTTACTGGATGCCAGTGGGCTGGCAAGGCCCCTAATGCATAGTCTAACAGTACAAGTATTCTAGCATCGCGAGATTCTGACACTGTGAGTACAAGCACAGAAGAAAGACACTATGATAATCTACTGTAGAACAATACTATCTATTCCGAGATCAGGGGAATTGGCAAGTTTTTTGTGGTTGGATTGGTATAGATTTTTTAAAAAAAAGTGCCAGTTGAAAATACGGGTAGAAAGAAACAATGCTCACATCCATCCTGTTTTCATGGCAAGTCCCAAGTTGTGGAAATCGGTATTATGAATTACCGTAAACACCTCTCGCAGTGGACCCCTCTGTAAACATTCGGGCATTCGGAGCACTGGGAGAAGTCATTCATTCCCAAAATACGGTACAATACGGTAGAGTACGCTACCTACAACCAACGAAACGAGTATGATACCTTTCAAACACGCCCTAACCGACAGAAACGCTATCGGATCTAGCCCTATCCAAACGCTCCACCGAAAGAATTTGTATATGAATTGGCATAAAAAAAAAGGATTACAGCATAACAACACCAACGCCGCTACCTCTCTCCTGGTCGACATTCTTCTTATCATCAATTCCCCCATTAATGAACGAGGTTCTCCAGTTGAAGAGATAGTAATGCAGCGATCCATCGCCAGCTCCAAACTTTTGTTCTTCGAGGAAGAGAGCATTATCGAGCAAGGTGAGAGCATTGAAGACATCAAAATCAAGCTACCACCACATATTAGCAGAGTCTACATTTAATGAAAGAAAAAATGTCGCACCTTCTTAGCCAGGATAAGAGCGTCGTGCATCAGTGCATTTAAGCGAACCTTAAGCTCTTTCTTAGCACCAGGAGACTTGCTGAAAGCGGTCTCAGAAGCATAATAAAAGAGGTACGCAGCGCGAATAGTCTCCTTCTTCCCAATGACGGAGGACTCGAGCAAGTAAAAGGAGAAGAAATCGGTGATCTTTCCTTCCTCCTGCATAAAAGTCAGTTCCGTTCCTACCAGTATCAAAAGTAACGGGAAGCCCCACCTCAACGACATAGGTCCAAACAATCCTTTCGTCATACTTTGACCCTCCGTTCAACAGCCAGTGCTCAACCTCCTCAGCTGTAAATTTGGGCACTATGTCAAACCTCTCCATATACCTCGTGAACAAATCGTGTACGGCGTCCAAGTCCCTCGCCTCCATTTCCCTCAAACCCTTAGTTGCGGTTTTCGCAGGCAAAGCATACTTAGTAACCTGCTTAGCCTTTGTACTAGTGGCCGGCAGAGGCGAAAACCCAGTCTCGTACAACTTGAGCCAATCCAAACTGCGATGGAAATATCTACATGTACTAATCGGCTTCGGCAGGACAACACCGACTGTATAGATAGCATTCCATACGCTCTCAAGATTGCATCTCCGGGTGACCTCCTTGATCAACACGGGCGCAAGACGCTTACCCCTGAGCTTCTTATGGATACATAAGAAGTTGATTTCCGAGCATCGGAGGACGTGCTCCCGGACTCTCAGGGTGACAGGGATACCGGATATGAACGCCACGAGCTTTTTTGTACTCGTCACACGCACACCGACATGCCAGTTCTTGATCCAACCCGGAGCCTTCAGTGCCCAATGCAGGAACGACGCAGAGTAGTTGAATCGGAACATGGCTTCGTTATCTTCAACGTAGTGATGGCTGAGTAACTCGTAGACCTCCCGGACCTATTTCCCCATAAGAACCCCAAGCAAACCTGAAGAGAAAAAAAGGAAAAAAAAACCTGTTGATCATCCGTAAGATCGACAGTATCCCATTCGAACCCCTCAATCAATTCAGCACCCACAGTCTTGACCCTTGCAAGATCATTCTCCCTTAGCGGACCATCCGGCAACGGCTCGTCCTCACCTACACACCCAATCAGCAACCCCAATTCCAACCATTACCGGTATTAAGGAAAGCCGTAGAAAAACAAACCAAACTTCGGAACCGGCTGCGTATTCCAAAACTTGTAAGAAGCCATGTCCTTCTGATTCTTCCCTCCGGTAGACTACACCACAACAGATTTCAGTCAATAATTACCCTCCTCTCCCCCCTCTTCTCGTAGCCATTTGTGAAAGCAACAAACATACCATCCCAGTAAGGATATCCTGCAAATTCATCCCTTTCATCATCTCCTCAATCTTCTTCGGCTCCATACCCCGCATCTCCCCAGCAAGACTTGGATTCGCCTTGAGCAGCTGCTCGACCAACGTGCCAGAAATGTTGTTTAATTCTCCCTCTTCCCTCTTGGCCTTTCCCTTCCCCTTCCTGGAGGCCTCGGGTTTTGATTCTTCGGACATTCTGGTGTGTTTGTCCGTTTGGTTGTTTGTTTAAGCTGACTACCGGAGGAGTGGCAGATGAACGGGTTTAGAGAAATTTGATTGGCGGGGCTCTCTTTCTGAGAAAATGGCTTGGCTGCTGGCACACAAGAACAAAGTGCAGTGCGTTTGGGCGGTCAGTCGAGAAAGAAAGAAAGCGGAGGGAGAAATGTCGGAATAGAAGAAACCGGACGGAGGTGAGGGTAAGGGATGGATGAGACAAGGCGGGGAGGGTTGAGGAAAAGAGATGGAGGGGATGAGGTGGGGCTGTGAGCCTCAACCATGGTACGGTACTCGCATAATCTGATGAAAGTCGGATTGGAGATAAAGCAAACTAAATTGAAACCAAGGGAACCAAGCCAACGGGAGGGCACAAAGAACGCCGACTCGCCACAGTTTTAACTATTTGCCACACTCGAGTACTGGTACAATGTGAGTCGAACGTATAGCATCGGGGCAACTCGACCCCGCAACCGAATTGCAATAGAATCTGATAGTAAAAACACGTTTCACTACCGGTATGTCAAAAGGAAGGTTCGCGACCTACAGCGTGATGCCTGCTCCAATTGGGACGATAAGTTAGTAGAATACCCACTTGCGAGTGTCCCACCGGAATGCCCACCTCTAGATGCCTACTGTAGGTAGCCACTCTGCCAATATCCCCTTAACATATTACCAACCCACCCCACCAGCGAAGAAAAGAAAAAAAAGAAAAAAAAGCAATCCCAAGTTACCCTACCTTCCACCCACCACCACCACCACCGCCACCACCAAAGCTCTCTTCCCACCACTTCTCCAAACAACCACACAAAACAACGCTCAAACCACACAATGGCCAAAACCCCCAAACCAAAACCCAACCCAACACCCCGCTCCCGTGCTGCAAAGCGCGCATCACCCGCAACCACAATCCCCTCACTCCCACGCCCAGACGAAAAGCCCACCAGCGAAAAACTCGCCGCACTATCTGCCCGCAGCAGCGGAGGAATCCAGAAACGCAAGGGGGGGAAGGGGAAAGCACAGCTTTCCAGACAGAAGCGTAGGAGAAAGGAAGCTGCGATGGATAAAGCCGGTGCGGTACTTGAGAAGTTGGAGAGGAGGAGGGAGGTTAGTGCCCGGAAGGGGGGTGTTGTTAAGGGGAGGAGTGTAAGTTTTTCTCTTCCCTCTTCTTCTACGGTGAGGGTGAGGGTGAAAGAGAGAGGCGTGAGGGGTAAGGCTAATGATTGGGATAGACAGATTGGGATAATTTAAATGAGATTATTGAAGAAGAGGTTGAGAAGGCGGTTGAAGGGGGGAAGGAGATTTTGGTCAAGTAGGTAGGAGGGAGGGGGAGATATGTGTGTGGGATTTCTTGGTTGGGTTGGGCGTTTGGTGGTAGACTAGACTATTGATTATTGTATTGTAACATATTACGATAATGAACAAAAGTTTGGGTTTATACTGTGACTGAAGTTTTGTCATGATCTATATATTATCATTCCTTACCTCAGACTGACTTGGACAAAGTTGATAAAAAGCTATCTTACCGGATAAGTTAGTTAAATCGCATCTAACGTTACTTAAAAAAATCACAACTTCACCAAAGAAAGAAAGAAAGAAAGAAAGAAAATCAGTACGATATATATATGAATAACCGCACGCTACCCTCCGATTCACAGATGGGAATTATCACGGAGTGGGGTTGACTCTATCATGAAGATCCACCCATCCATCTAACCACACACATATAGTATAACAAAATCAAAACAATTACACTCCAAGAATACAAAAACAAAGCCGAATCGCAAACCTCCCCACTACCACCACCTCCTCCTCCGTTGACTTATACCACCCACATTCCCAGAGCCGCGTCAGTAATATTGACAAGCGCTCTACTATGAAAGTATAGCATAGCTACCATATTATTATAATGCTATCCACTTAGCGCGAGTGCGCCACCTCCCGGTACTAGTACCGTTTACAAACTACAAACACAGAACAGCGCCGTGAACCCTAGTACCAGAGGATTACGAGGATAACGAAATTCTTCCCAATTGAATAATCCTCGCAACCTATAATACGTATGCTCCAATCACGAAAACGCACTCGCACTCACGCTCGCACCTGGCTGGCGCGCACGGCCTTTTCCAAAGCCTCGTCGGCTACCGTAGTCGAATCACCTGTAGTCTACCCTTCTACATACGATATCATACTACCGGTTGCACGATGGTATTGGTGCGCAAGTTACCCGCATCTCCAGCATTACGCCATTCCAGGCACAAAAAAATCAGCCGAGCATGATATCATCAATGCAAACATTCCTACAACTATTTTTCAAAAAAAAATAAAAAAATACATCAGGGGTATACCAGCAAGTAAGCTACACTCATCGCTAGCACTCACAAATAAAAGACAAAACATACAGATAAAAAGATAAATTAATACAAAGTCATCACGATACCGCCCGCCAATCCTTCCATTTCCGTTTCCCGTTCCAGAGGTCTTGAACAAGCGAAAAACAACGGTCGTTTAGATACTTATGGATGGGTATATGAATGAACACTTGCTATCCTTTCTTTTTGCCTACCCTCCTCCATTCAGCACCCCTCTTGTCCCATCCCTCAAACAACCGCCCGCCACACTCCAATGAAATCCCAAAATTGACCGAAACTCAGAAATAAAAGAAGAAACCCTTGGCAGACAAGTAAAGTAATAGAACATGTTTCCCACATCGTGGAAGGGCAGCGATTCCTAGATAAAGTCGAGAGCGAGTGAGCCGCCTGTCGTGTCGACTAGTTGATGATGTGAAAAGCGAAGCGGATTAATGTTAGAGTAGGATGTTTTTCTTGAGAAATTTTTCTGCTCCGCGCACTCCAATTTTCGAAAGAGGTGGAAAAGACGAGGAAAAAAGGAAAAAGAGGAAAAAAAAGGAAAAGAGAGGCTGAACAAAGGAACCCCCCATTAGACAAAAATCAAAAAAAATCCCGCATTCGCGGTAATTCCTCTGTATATCTGCTCTCTACTCTCGTCGCACGTAGTATTCCTTCGTCTCGACAACGTCCTTCCTATCGTGAGACTGTCCATATCATAAGTTCAAAGGGTCCAAAGGAGAATTCGGTCGGACTGAGATGGTCTCTTTTACGAACCTTCTTCCTCCTAAGCGCAGCAATTCTCTTCTTCTTGGTCATGGCATTGATATAAGTCCCGATAACGAAGGCGACGAGGTTAAAGAACGGCACCCACGCGTGGGGTGGCAGGAACTTTTGCGCGAATAGCAACGCCAAGGGGCTGGTGCACCAAGACACCTTCATAATCGGCATGAAGCCGGCCTTAACCGTAGCGCGGATTTGGTGGACGGTGCGAGCGCCGGCAATAACGGCCATACAGGCGAGGTAGACCGAGTTCTGAATGGGAGACACAACAAGATTGCTAACTAGAATCTGCGCCAACTTGCTCTTGCCCGAGGTGCGACCGGCGAACGCCTTCTGGAGCAGGGTCACGAGAATATGACCGAGCGGAGCGGAAATTAAAGCACCGTAAATAGCCATCTTCGGCACGCGAGGGGTGATGTAGGATCCCTTCTTGTCGCGATCACCGGCATAGACAGACGCGATGACTTCCTGGAGGGCAGAAAGGGTACCCGAGGTGAGCATCTTGGTCCGCCTGCGCACGAAGGAAAAAAAAATAACTGCCGTCAGTACGCTATACATCCCCAGGAACACATCGCATCGCGAGCCATGGAATAGCGGGGGACAATAAAAGGATAAAATTCAGAAGAAGAAAAAAACACGTTAAAGACTAATGAGAGAGAAAGGAGCTTTACAGAGGATTATGTTGAAGCTGGGAGAGGTAAAGCTATAATAGTTGAAATTCCACATCAGCATTCCAAAACATTATCCTCCCCCTCCCACTTGGAGACAACTAGTTACCTGCAAGTAGCCATCACTCCTCATGAACCCGCTGCGACCATGAGAGGAGGACGAGGTGACCGTCTTGACCTCCTTTCGGATCAATTCTTTCGTGTCAACCATTGTTTATCAAGCTGTTTGCCGTGGAACGCTGTTAGCGATGAGTACAAGCAGGTGAGTGGATGAACAGATGATGGAAGGCTTGTTTGGTTGTCAGGAGAAGGTCGCGTTGTTGTTGGGGGGGCTGGTAGATCAGGGGATCAACAGTTGGAGAGACAAACCTCGACCACAACAGGAACAAGATTGTACTAAAGCGGAAGGAATAGAGGTAATTGGGATTTCGCGACGCGACAGAGCCAGGCGGCAACACAGTCTGCAGTCC
>Ga0307507_10006617_pt1 | contig 17591 bp, 12 predicted proteins | sample 7_EM_MG_FD_207223 | JGI IMG/M metagenome (GOLD analysis project Ga0307507, IMG submission 207223) | Populus trichocarpa ectomycorrhiza microbial communities from riparian zone in the Pacific Northwest, United States - 7_EM | ecosystem: Host-associated > Plants > Roots > Unclassified | place...
TTTTTAATTTTAAAAAACGACGGTAAAGAAAAACCCACAAATGTTATGAAAGCCACCCTCTAATATGCATGGTAGGTGTGGTGATTTTTATTTTTGAAGTATTTTTTAAAAGTATGTTTTATTTAAGAGGTGTAAAGGTGATATTTTGAATACGGTGATTTTAAAAATAAAAAAAATATTTTAATATATTTTAAAATAAAACCCTATTAAAGAAATAGCACCAAAAACCACACAATATTAATTGAGTTAGGCACCAAAGCATGAATTTGACTGATTCATTAATGGTGATTACTTGTCAGGTTTGGTCTTGGTTCCATTAGAGAACGAAGTCAAAAATCGATGCACACCGGAATATATACAAATCATGACGAGGTATAGAGATTCTTCCGAATTAGTGATTGTTTTTTTTTAAATATCTTTTTTATTTGGAAAAATAATATAAAAATATAAAAAAAGTAATTTAAAGTAAAAACAAATATTAATTTTAAAAAAACACCATTAAAAAACAAAAAATAAACATGACACGGTGGGTTGTTTGATGTAATCCCAATTTGCAAGTATACTCATGCCAGTTCCACAAGGCAAAAGGTATAAGAATCTTTCGATTCAAAGAGTTTACTTGGTTGCCATGGCATTGAAGAACACCTCATGCCTCGTGACTCCATTAATTACTTCCACCCTGCCCTCGCAAGATTATGGTTCTCTTTTGTTTTTTTGTTTAAAATTAAGCTTCATTCAAGTTTTCCCATTGTTGAATTTAAGGGAATAGGGAAAATGAGAGGGGGGAATTGAGAAAAGTCTTAGTTTGGAGACTCAATTGAGGGCTGGTGGAGAAAATAGTCACCAATTTTTGGATGATCTTCGATGATACGACCCAACTGAGGAATTCCGATATGCTGGGGGCTCATTGAGAGATTATTTAGTTTAGGGACCATGTGAGAATCATTACATACTTGGGAGACTAATTCGAAATTGAACCTCTGCTTCTGCTTTTTTTCTTTGTTTTTTACTTGCAAAAAACAGAGCACGCGAATATAACTCTTCTACACAGCTTGTCCAATTCTGATAGTAAACAGCTTGCTTGAATACCAAACAAGGTCTCAGTACAACTTCCATTTCCATGGCTGAGATATGAAAAATCATCCACAGTTCTTCGATTATTGGACTGGCTATCAAGTTGCAAATGTTGCGCGTCTGAATTTGATGGGGAAATCGGCTACAAATGAGAAAGTAATAGCAAGCTTTTTACACAGATAAGCTATAGATCAAGAAGGGGGTATGGTACAACTTTGAAAAGCTGGATCGGAAAAAGAAAAAGTAAAAAAGTAAAGGACTAAAATGGAAAGTATGAAAAAATTAAAGGAGGCAAGCAATGAGACGCATAAACATTACTATACATCATACAATAAAAAACTAAACTAAAACATAACATATCAGTGCTATCACTTCCAATGAGAATCCTGAAAATATCTAAAAATCAAGGATTCAATTGAGATCCATACTACTAGTATAAAACTGTGGTTTAAGCCTAAAAATAATGATACATTAATCTGTACAAAATTCTTCCCCTACGCAATTTGATGTTATGAATCATTCCAGTAATGAGTTGCAAGCCACCCTCCATTAAAAAATGACTTGCCTCTATCAATTTCTTATTCCTTTTCTGCTGGAAAATGTTCAAACCTAATACCTACATTACTCAACATGTTTGATTAGATAACAAGGGATCCGTTCAACCTCAGAGCTGCAATACTAAATCTGGCTGCCGTGGTGAACCAATTGGCACGCTGGAAGAAGGTGAGCCAGGTGCCATGAATCCAACGTTCAGGTCTGGTGGAAATGGAACAGTACCTTGTTGATGATAGGGTAAAAATCCCTGCCAAGATGATTTCCCACCAAACCCCACATTGCGTAATGTATGAGAGTCAGAGCTGGACCCTACAGCTGCAGAAATTCCAGACTGCAATAATCCACCTGAAGTTTCTGACAGCATAGCCTTATTCGAATTTAAATTGTTCCCAGGCATTGAAATGAAGGTGCTGTTACTAGGTGGAACCGCACCAAACATTTGGGATGGCACTGCAGGGTGCAGCTTCTCCAAACTGAACTTTCCTGTAGGTGCCACAGGCCGCGCCATCCCTATTTGAGATGAAGAATTATATCCAAATCCTCCACTGAAACCATTCATATCAGGATGAATCATCGGTTTCTGCTGAATCGAGACAGTAGGCAAAGATTTCATCCCACCAGTAGCACTGTTCAGTGTAGTTAACTCATTTTTAGAATTTAATCCACCAACAGTTTCTAGCATGTCTTCTTTAGTCCATGTCGCATCTCTACTCAAGGAAGTTGCAGGTTGAAATCTGCTTAAATGGTTATCAGATATGGGGCTGTTTGAAACCTTATGCTTCTCCATTGCTTTATTTTCTCCTACCCACCCAGGGCCAAACTCAATTCCTGTTGGCAAGACACTTTCAATTTTCTTTGAAGCCATTCTCCAGACAACAGGCCCGAGATCAGCAGCAAATCGAGCGAGACTTCTTGCATAACCATGCTCAGAGCTTAAACCTACCTAATGCACATCAAAGTAAAATGAAATAAGGTTACCAATAGATGAAACCGTATATTGCCTATAAACTGAAAAGTGGGGGAAAAAACTGGGACGGATATATGGCTAGTGCCTATTAATTGATTGGATCATAAACATATGCCCAACTTATGGTTAAAGGAAAAAACATTATGGGCAAAGGCCACATGCTGCGGGGTGTACTTGCTCCTAAACAAAAGGATGTGAAAAGGCTCATACTGCAGGAGACCAACAGATGGAAAATCAATTTTCCATTAGGAAACCAAAACAAAGTTCTAAAAGTTTCTTCGGACATTACCGCCATGAGTTGCTTTAATTCTCCATCAAAGGTCATCAAGACAGATGGCTCATGGGAGTCCAGTGGATGCTTATAGGTGTCACGCTTGTTCTCGTCTAGCACAATCGGTTTCTTCCCATACTTTATCACGGCCTTCACAACAGAAGCTGCAAGACAAGTAAATACATCAATAGCTATTGGATAAAGATAGCCAATTGAAGAAAAAAAAAGGTTCAGAATAGTAAGCAGACAGAATACAAAAGCAAGAAGCAGAGTCAAGCAGTCCCATACCTGGAAATTCATTTTCCCATTCAGATAACCAGGTAGAATGATTTTCGTTGTTGTGGGACCCATGAGAGGCCCTGACCAATGAATCAGCAGGCTGGTACTTGTATGAAGAACTTCTTCTGAGATTGTAACCATTGGACAAGCTATTATTATCTCCTCCAGTGGCAAGAGTTGCATCCGAGGATGCTTCAGGACCAACACGATCAACAGGCGACCTCTCAAGTGCATTTTTCAGCTTGCCTGTGCCAGGTGGCCTCCCTCTCCTCACAACTTTGGGTTGTGGTTCACTATCATCACTATCTTGCCTAAGATGTTCAAAGTCCTTCTTTGCAATCTCTTGCATGGCCCGTGCCTAAATAAAAAAATGACGGTTTTCAGAAATAACACTAGCAAAACTATATAGAATAGTAACAGAATTGAGATGAAGCCAAACCTGTCGATAGTAAATAGTATCGGCGGAGTTGTATTGCATTGCATTTGAACATATCAAAAGAACATCTTTCTGCGCAAAAGAAATGTCAAAAGTTTCAAATGCCAGCAAGAATGACATACATTTTTCCACAAGCAAACCAAGAGTACAGGAAATTGATTTCAAGGTAAATAGCTAGTTGGCAGGTAAGCAAAATATGCCATTTTTTTTGGATATCCATCCTTGTGCAGTTTCATTTTGTCCACAGGAGTTCCAAGAACCCCACCTCGGAAAGAATCAAAATACTCTCTGTAAATGCAGTCAGTTGCATTACCTGCACACATTTTGCACAAGGTCACTGCTGATCCTCACTTCAAAGGTTTAGTTACTCCATGATCTAACATCTATTTTGTCTCCTGGTAATTGCTAGCAAGGAAGCAATCGATACAAAAGTAACAAAGTGGACTTGGTATGTTATAAAGAAAGAGACCAACAATCTGGACACATCACAGGAAATGTTTCAATATCTTCATGAGCTATTCAAGGGAAAATCATAACTTTTGCCATTGTAGGTGGCAACAAGCAACAAGTTCATTATGGTGGTATTTGTTAAATTTCCAAAAAGAGAAATGGGGATTGGGTGTTAATGTAACAGCTCTTTCTGCAATTAACCAAACTACCAGCATAGAAAATTTTGACCATCAGATAAGGGGTACAAGGAAACACTGTTCTACAGAGTAGAATTCTTTCTTATCTGTTATACAGTTAGACTCCAACCCAAAACAAAATGGATGTTTTAGTATCAAACATATCTTAATTACAACATCCATTTCTTATTCAAACATCTTCTTATGCTTTAAGAATAAATCTCTTATCAGGTTCCACACATATCAAAAGCACTAAACAACCACATAATTGTAACAAGTTGAAGCAGCGAAGGAGATTATCCCCAATGCATAGACTCAACTTGTCATTGATGCAACTCCACTAAGAGAAGGTGACTTACAAATCCAAGTTAGTAAGCAAAATAATCTCAAACCAACCTCAAACTGTTCCAAGTTGGTGTAGGCTCCCTCATCTAACTTTTTCCTCGCTGTAGAAAAATCCATGGGATTCTCAACGATCTCGAAGTAATCAGGAAGCTGTACCAAAATCAATTTGGTATCAACCAATATTCAATTATCTTTCAAACAAACACAACACTGCAAAGTGATAATAAATGCACCTCTTCTGGATCCACTGGCTCAGAGAAAACCCCATAAGTGTCCTTCCTGCAATCAATAAGACCAATCAAAACCCAATTGAAAGCAACTGATTAACTCAGTCGAAAGAAGAAGACTACAAAAAGAAAAGTAAAAATCTAAGCAGCTAAAAACAACACCCACTTTTGAAGTCTGTCAAGAATGAAGACCAACAACTTTTTGTCTGGCAAAGGTGTAGTGGGACCCGGCTCCACCGATGACCCTGTACACACACAAACATATATATAATATATGGCACAGTTTTAATTAATTATTTCCCAACATACACTTTTTAAAGACCTCCCAGAAAACCCTTTTCATGAGATTTTGAGTTTGAATTGATACCATGAAGAGTGTCTGTCCCTTTCAAAACCTTTTCATCCTGCAAGAAAAAATTACAAATCAGTGATTTAAATTATTAGTGAAGAAACAATGAGGAAAGTTACAGCAAAAGCAGAGAAAGTACAGAAAAAGAAAGAGGCTTAGAATTATTAGAGAAAAGACAAAATTAAGCTTTATACACAACAAGATCTATGCTTCTATAATGTTGGGCACCAGACACAAGATTAAATACAACAAACAACTAAGAATAAAATATTTATGGTAAATATTCGAATTTAGCATATAAAGAAAATATTAAAAAAATACATAGAAACTTGAAATCCACCACTACCAAGATTTTCAAAGTAGAAATAAATTACCAGAAAAAAAAAAGAAAACAATCCTGACCGGGTCAAACACAACAACTCACTCCGATCCAACTCATTTAAACAACGAATAACGCGCGAAATAAAAAAAAAAGTATCATTCAAAAACACTGAAAAAAATCGTTCTGTTTTATTTTCTAATAAAAACAAAAAATAATAGTAAATAATAAAATTTGCGGTTAGATAATCACCAAATCATCAGATCCAAGACGGACGGCGCTGATCTTGCGCCTCCTAATTCCCTCCTCGTGATTACCGCCACCAGCATTCGAATCAGAGTTTGAAGGAGGCAACGTATTGGAATTCTTGTTGTTATTTTTTTGAGAATTCAATCCTCGCAAGAGCTTGTGCTTCTTCTCTTTACGCTCATCGTCTTCGTCGTCTTCTTCGTCGTCGTCTCCATCAATCCATTCAGGTGCATAAGAATTAGAGCTCCGGCGAGAGGATCGACGGTTAGGAAGGACGGGATTGGAATTGAGAGAATTAGGGTTTTCAAGGTAATTAGGGCTTTCTTGTTGTTGCTGTTGCTGCTTGAGAGAGCGTTTTTTAAGCTCTAAAAGAGAAGGTCTTCCTTTTTTCTTCTTCTTCATTGTTGTGTCTGGCATGTCTGCGATCTCCCCCATTCCTCTCCTCCTCTCTTTCTCTCAGGCGGTTTTTTTTTTTTTTCCTGAGTGCTAGAAGTATTTTATTTTTTGAGCGTGTGGGATGGTTGGCAATTGTGAAACGTACGGACCGCGGGAGAAAAATGGTCACGTGATGTGGGGTGCGAGAGACGCGTGGTTAAAATGGATTTAATAGGGACGTTTGGGAACGCTGTGTGCCAACAAATTTAAATTTTTTTTTTATTAAAATTTAATATAGTTTATATATTTTGTATTGTTTTAATATGTTAATGTTAAAAATATTTTTTAAAAAATATAAAAATATTATTAATATTTATTTTAACACAAAAAATTATTTAAAAAGTTATTTGAAGACATTGCTTATTGCCGCGGTCTCCTTTCCAAGTAACGGTTTGAGAACATTACTGGACGGCAATTTGACAGGATAAAATAAAATCAAATAAACAGGTAATTTGGGCCGTGGCATGAGCTTCGAGTCGTGGACCAAGCCGACTGGGCTTTAGAAGGTTCAAACTACCTTAGCAACCATCACACTGACTTCCCTGGCCCTTATCTTAAACGACTGGACATTGGAGTTTCCTTGAAGAGACAGACCATGCTCAATTCTTTTCGTGTGACCTCCAAAATGGAGATTCCATCTGCTTAAAGTGGTTGATCTCGTTATAAAGGGATTGTCTAGGTTTAAGATGTAAGGTGGGTCTGGGAAGTTAAATTTTGAAATTTATTTTAGATTGTGTTTTGATGAGATGATATCAAAAATAATTTTAAAAAAATAAAAAAAAATATTTTAATGCATTTCTAAATGAAAAACACTTTGAACTGACACCGCTAGTATAATTCCAAATACACCCTTAAGGTCCCTACTAGGGAGTTTCGCTTTGAATTCATAAAAAGAATGAGAAAATAAAGTATAAATTTTAAATAAAATCGAGTGAGAATTAATCCGATTAACCCGACAACTCAATCAATGATTAAATTAACCCCAGCTTGATTTAAGAGAAAAAGGATGAAACAATATCATTTTTTATTTACCCACGAACAAAACCTTTGAACAGGTTTTAATAACTCTTACTACTGTCATTTAGAAACAAAGAAGGAAGTCGAGAGTGCTCTCCATCCACGTTGAAGTTTCCTTTTCTTGTCCTTAAGCATGAACCTTAAGGTGAGAGTGTGATTGCTCAATGGGGGAGATGGGGCCTTCTTGCATGGCTCAATCATGCAAGAGTAGGATTTAGGGGCGGCCGATCTGAAAAATGATGGCACATAGTATGGTACATGCCTAGATACTGTATCACCTTGCCCTAAACACATGCGAGGCAGTCTATTTGCCACCTCCTAGTGCCGCACAAGCTGGTGCCAGTTCTTGAATTCATTACCATTTTGTTTCTTGTCTCTGCCTTTTTCTCTCTGGTTATGCATTGAATGTTGCTTCAAATACGTGTTGTTGTTGTTGTGTGTACCCAACGTCAAAACCAAGTGTTGTAACTCAGTGCCCGTTTGAGGAAAAAAAGAAAAATTAGAGTTCATCACTTCATCTCCCCCCCCAAAAAAAAAAATAGAGTTCATCCATCTAGAAGATCTCCATCAACCTCTACTTCTAGACAACTGACGCGACCATGGAAACATTAAACAGCAGCGAATAGCCCTAGGGAGGTGTTTCCACCGACGCCAAGCGCAATTACAGGCCTCCAAAAATAGTTGAGCCGAGCCGGCTTCTTGTTGTATATCTTCAGCTAGGGCATAGTTTTTAACCCTGGCCCGGGTACCGGGTTTTGATCGGGTCACTGGGTCAGCTGGGCCAGTTTTTATTTTTTAAAAAAATCAAAACGGCGTCGTTTTAGTAAAAAAAAAGTCAATGGGTTTTACCGGGTCAACCTGCTGGGTCACATCGGGTCATGGCTTATCCTATTTTTTCATCAACCCGGCCCGGTTCCAGTCCCGGATCGGCCGGGTTCCGGGTTGTCCCATCGGGCCGGGCTGAGCCGGGTTTCAAAATTATAGCTACGGCAATTACTTTCTTTTGACTAATACCCAATATCTTATTTGTCTTGGTGGGGTGATTTTTAAGAAGATTATTTTTTTGTTTTTAAATTATTTTTTATATTTTTTTATTATTTTAATATGTTGGTGTTAAAAATAATTTTAAAAAATAAAAAATTATTATTTAAATATATTTTTAAGGGAGGAGCACAATTAAACAGTAAGAGGATATAGGTTTCAATTTATATATAGACTGGTCCAGCTAATAATAAATATGGTTATGGCCTTTCTCAATCTAGGATTAACAGGGTAGATGATATAATAAAACTGAGAGAGAAAGGATTGGTGACTGAAATAAGAATTATTAATAGAAAAGAAATGCAGCACTGTTCCAATAATAAACATGGTTATTCAGTCTAAAATTAACAGAGTGGATATAATAAAAATAAAAAAAATAAATTGGTGGCTGAAATGAAAAATATTAGAAGAAAAATAAATGGATAATGAGAGCCCACGGTGTTTTTTATGAGATTTTTTTTTAATATAATTGAAATAAGGAATTTGTGGTTTTAATTCAATAGTGATTTTCAAATCCAAAATAATTGTTTTTTAAATATTTTTTTACTTGAAAATATATTAAAATAATATTTTTTATTTTTTAAAAATTATTTTTAATATTAATATATCAAAAAAATTTAAAAATATAAAAAAAACATTAACTGTAAATAAAAATAAAGCCATTAAAACTCAGTGCTCGTCGTTCTTGTATTCATGATATGATGTCTTCCTTTCCCACTCAATCTATTTCAGGCTTCGATCTTACAAATCACATCGTTGCTCGTCTGTCTTTCACTCTTTCCTTTTTGGGAAAACTTCCATTAATGAATAAAAGTTGATTTAATTTGGAAAATATATCGTCGGTGTTGTTTACTCATAGCTTGCTCACCCTTTCTTGAATGAGCAGCTAATTAAATGGATGCACTGCTTTCAATGTTGATAATTGCATCGCGTTTGGTTAATATTTCAAGGAGACAAAAACGAATTACATTAAATAAATATATCCTTAAGATAATATTTCATAATTCTGACAGAGATACATGTTTTATTTATCATTATTATCTTCATTTCTTCTAATCCAAAAAACCCGCTAGATACGTAGAGAAAATGCCCATCAAAATCACCATGAGTTCCAGTTGGTGGCGCCAATGGTTTATAGCCCACCATGGATATGGATAGCTACACGTATACACGGGGTTTTGCCTTGGTTTTTCTTTTCTTTACATTCATCCATATCACAAAGGAATTTTGGACCCCACTGGATCATCTGGACTCTTTTTTTATTATTATTATTATTTGCGCAATATTTGCTTATATATAGTCGAAGGTGTCAAGAACACGGAAACATAGATATTTGGTGCTCATTGTTTTTGTATCTAAGTTCTTTCTTCTTCTTCTTCTTCCATCAATTTCTTGACTGCAAGTCCATTGAATTGAATAATGTGCATAGCAGCTTTTATATGGCAAGCTCATCCACTCTACCCCCTGCTTCTCTTGCAGAACAGAGATGAGTATCACAACAGGCAAGCTCACCTTTATTGGCTTTATTGATATTTTCTTCTGTGGTTTAATGGAGATGATTGTGATGTTGTTTCTTTCTTTCCTGTCCGTGCATTTTATGAAGGCCGACAGAGCCAGTGGCATGGTGGGATGGTAGTGAAATATTGGGAGGGAGAGATGCGGTGGCAGGAGGAACATGGCTGGCTTGTTCGAGGACAGGAAGAGTGGCTTTCATTACAAATGTACTAGAGCTCCATCCATTCCCAGAGGCAAAGAGTCGTGGGGAACTCCCTGTTCTTTTCTTGGAGGTAACCCTATTCATCCTCAAACCATTTATTGGACCATTACACTTGCTAGTCTTCCAGGAATTAGCTCAAAAAACTCAGTGCTGTACTGTCCTGTCTCTAGATTTCATTGTTAAGAATAATCTTCACAGTAGAGTGGTTTCCAACATTGGAAACATCGAATTAACAGTTGGATTGCTCTAATGGAAGTTTACAAGTTTACTGAGCATAAGTTTGTTTTCATCAAGTTAATAGCAGTATCAATGGAAGCTGGCTCTACCTAAGATTTACACTTCTTTCTTTAGACTTCGGCCCACTAGTACTTTTTTAGGTTAAGAGATTGCAGTACTTTAAGTGGCTGCATGGCCAGGCCACTTTAGGTTTTGAGTGGTAAAATTAGATTTATAGGGCCGTTCTGACTACAACACATACGGTAACTTTTGGCAAGTATAAAGATAAGTAATGATGCAGACTTGCAGACTTTATATTTTATGTTTGATTTTACAAGATACATTGCCTAAGATGCGGGCAGGAACATGCACATGAAAGGATAATTGTAGGAAAATGCAAAAGACTGGAAAATTGACGGGGATTGATTCTAAATTTGTCACTTGCCCCCCCTTATTTCGTTTCCAAAACATTGCAGAGCACAAAGAGTCCGAAGGAATTCGCAGAGGGACTGGTGAAAGATGCCCATCAGTACAATGGGTTCAACCTGATCTTAGCTGACATTTCATCCAAAAGCATGGTCTATCTCTCCAACAGGCCCGAAGGTGAACCTGTTGTCATTCAAGAGGTTTCTCCTGGCCTTCATGTGCTTTCAAATGCAAAGCTGGACTCCCCCTGGCACAAGGTCAGGAATGCATTGCACTTCAATACATTAATAAAACTAACAACGCAGATAAAATAAAAATAAAAAGAAGCCAAATTGGCCATATTGAAGATCTATGAAGTAAGTGATTTTGGATGAGAACGGAGACAGCAAATTCAGTAACAAATATTCAGTTGGTCCCATTTTTTTACTCTGCAGGTACAGCGCCTTGGACTCAATTTGAAGGATCTGCTTGGCAAATATGGTGAAAGTGAAATACCTGTGAAGGAGGTGCTGGAAAAACTAATGAGGGACAAAGTTAAGGCTGACAAAAGCAGGTTGCCGGGTATCTGCTCTATTGACTGGGAATTCAATCTAAGCTCCATATTTGTTGAAATAGACACCCCACTGGTAAAAATTAACATGTTTGATTTACCACTTAATCATTCCATGAGAACCCTTCGCCTTATAATCATTAATTAATACTTATTGTCTAACGAACAGGGATGCTATGGCACAAGGAGCACTGCTGCACTGACCATAGGAGCAGGTGGAGAAGTAAGCTTTTATGAAATCTATCTTGAAAAGAACGTCTGGAAGGAAAGCACTGTGAACTATCGCATTCAAAAGCTGAATTAGATTTGAGATAGAGATGGTTGAACTCATTAAGGGAATATAAATAAGAGGCGGCACATTCATCAATTGCATGTGTTTGTGCGGCTTGGTTAATGCATTCTGTAAATGTGGGTTGGCAGGTCAGATGGTTTATCATAATCATTTATATCAGTTACGCAATTCTATATGTGGAATGTGGGCAAAACACAAAGGTCGATTTTTTTTTCAAAAACAATGCAATGCTAGTGGATGAAGGGTCCGAGAAGCTACCAAAATAACCTCCATAAACTAGAATTAACAGTTAGTCTAAGTGAGAGTTTGTCAATTGATGTCCCAGGCATCAAGAAAAGTTAAAACTAACATGTGCAACGCGTTCACGTAATATTGTTCAAATGAGCATACCGCTATGCATGAATAATTAAATGATAAAAGTTGAAAAACTCATTTCAAGTGCTCAATAAAATACAGTGGAGTTGTTTCAAATCTCATAAGTTGCCCATCAGAAATTATTAACTGTCAAGTAATTCCTTTATTCTTGCACTAAAATGGTAATGTCTGTGTTTCCTCTGTGTTTGTTTCAACTAACCTCGTTTCTCTTTTGAGTTGCAACAACCCTGCTGCCATTTCCTTGCTAAACTTGAATCCTGCCATTTCTGCCTCCTTCCACACCTCCTTGCACTTTGCCAGCCGCCCAGAAACCATATAAAGTGTAATCAAGTTCCTGTATATGTCATATGTCGGAGAGAGGCCTGCTTCCTTGAGTTTCGAAAAATATCTTACAGCCCTCGGCAGATCATTCAAGGCAACAAAAAGCTTTATAACCACACGATAAGCCGTGAGATCAAAGAGACAATCTGAACCCTCCATTTCCCAAACTACAGCCAACGCCTCCCTATATTTACTCTCTGAGTAACGACTGTGAATAAGAGTAGTGTACATAACTACGCTTGGCTCATGCCCAGATTGTCTAAACCAGTTAAACAGGCTTTCCACAGCTTCAAATTTCCCAAGCTTAATGCAAACTTTCATTACAGCAGTACAATCCTGCTGGCTTAAATTCAAATCTTCTCTTTCCGCAAGTTCATCCAATAAGGCTTCTGCAAGCACATGTTTATCGGGGTTCTTCCCCAGCTCCAGTATAATCTTTGCATACACACTAGGGTCTAACATTCTTTTACCATCCTTGGCAACTGAAATAAGCTTCCAGGCAAGCTTTAAGCTACCACCTCTAATCAACCCTTTAACCATTGCTTCAATCACTCGCCTGCTGGCCAAATTAGTAAACTTCTCCAAGTTGAATGGCACTTTCAAGTCATGATTCCTTGCCAAAACTTCAACTGTGGAAGCCAAAACACGATCATCAGGGAAAAGCCGAGGCTGCTTCTGAACCCAACAGAATGTCTGCAGAGCTCTCTCAGGAAGACCCAGATGACCCAACTCTCGAATTGTTAAGGATAATGACCCCTTGTGCAGGTAACGAGAGCAATTATCAAGAACTACAGACACATCTTGATCTGGGCTAAGGCGTTTAATCTCCTTGGCTAGACCGATAAGAAAACTTGGGTTCTTATAAATTTGACTGGATATAGATGCCCGACTCAAGGAAACCTGTTTATTAACATGTTTTTTCGGTGCAGGAAGTCCTAAAGGTCTTAACTTGTAAGGAACAGGAAGAGGGAGAGGTCTTTCTCTACCTAGTTTCCCAGGTTTTTGAGGGATTCTCCCCCGAAAAAGAGATGATATTGCTTCAATCTCTTCTGATTCCCAAACTATCTCGCCATTATTTACTTCAATTTCCTCCTCCTCCTCCTCTTCAGTCAAGTCATCACTGTGATCTTGAACTGAATCTGTTTGAGGCTTCTTCAAGAACAAATTCACCCCAAAATCAGGAGGAAGCTTGGAGCGTCGCGGATAACGAATGTTTTTAGGTATCTTTCTGTAGCAGATTCTTGTACTGGAATGTGCCATCAAAATCATGCTGCTGCTCTTTAAGACATTACTTGCCGTTGGCAGTATAGGGTGTAAACTGATAGATGTCAACTTCCAGTCCATTGCCTTGGACATTAGATTTCAAGAAACATTTAAAGTGATAAATGTGTCCCAGTTGCTCTCAGGAATTTCTTCGAACACTTGGCAGACCACCTGCTTACTAAGGCCCGCCACTCAGCAATCGAAGGTTGCTTCATGAAATGGAAAGCAAGAGATTATGAGCTTCCATCGACCATTCGGTTTATGGGAGACTTTCTTCCTCTGTGGATTTTTCTTTTGCACCGTATTTTCTGATCTCTCCCTCCGTTTTCTCTTTGAATTTGGTGCGAAAAACAGTTAAGTGACGGGTATTTTTCCTTCAGAAAACGAAGCGGGCAAGTTTATAATCCACGAATGACATGTCATTCCCTTGTCAAGTACACGTCATTGTTGCGTTTGGTGGTTGAAAAAACATGAGACGTTTTTCTGTTTTTTATTAACGTTAGTGTTTCCAAGCGTTATTCTAGTTTAACTAATTTCACGTGTCTTTGAATTGAATATATTTTGATTAATTTTATAAATTTTAAAATTAATAATTTTATAAATCTTTAATAATCTTAAAATTTATAAAACTTTAACTAGAAATTTTTTTGAAATAAATTTAAAAATTGATCAGTTGAGCTACACTTAGAGGTTATTATTTTCAGTTCGGTTCAGTTTTTATCAAAATAAATAACCAAATCGAATTTTTTATAAAAAAACCAAAACTGGTTTAGCTTGGTTTTTTTCTGATTTTTTCGGTTTGGATTCGATTCGGTTTTTTTAATTTCAGGCTTATAAAACTGAACCAGTTGGTTTTTTCAAAATTTTAATCAGTTTTTTTTTACAGTTTGATTTTTTTAGTTTTTTTTTTTAATTTAATTAATTTTTCAGTTTTTTTACTCACCCCTAACTATACCTCTCGGAATTAGATATATATTCTTTTAACACACCCTGTTTCCAGCCTTTTATCTTAAAGGCATTTATCTCGATGAGAATATAAAAATCATGCCCCGCGTCCTTTTCATTTTAAAACTATTCCAATAGCATTTTTATTTTAAATCTCTATGAACAATCACAGAAACAATAACCAAAACAGCCAAAATTAAATCCATAGAGGCAGCCATAGATGTTGGTTCTGCTATATTAAGAATAAAGTTAAAAGGTACGACTAAAACATGGTATTTGTTTTTTATATAATTATTGGCTTTTTTTTTATTTAATCTTTATATTACATGTTTTTATTAGATTTTGAGTTGATAATTTATTTTAATTTGATTTTTATATGGTTATTGTGGTATTAAAAAAAATATCTTAGTATTGTGTTGGTATCAGAAAAATATCTCAACATTACATGTATGGTCTATTTTAAAAAAAAGTTTAGTTAAATAAAAAAAATATTTTTTAAAAAAACTGTATTATTAATTTTTGTGAAGTTAATGACCTAGTTTGTGAGTTTGGCGAAGTAACTCAAATTGTTCCGGTTCACAGGTTTGCTAGGATTTTTTTTTTTCTGATTGAACCTAATTATGTAATCATCTATTTTTTATTATTTTATAATTAAAAAAATAGTTTTGAAAAAAAAACAAGTTATTAAATTCTAGAAAGTTCATAGGCCTCTTCATAGGTGTGGCAAATATAACTTTTATTTTTTAAAAAAAAATTATTTCATCGTTTGATATTGGGCTGGTTAATAATTGATTTTATTTTTCTTTTATATGATTTGACACTTGTTTTTGCAATCGTCTATTTTTGTTATCATATAGTTAAATAAACAATAGTTTAGGAAAAAAAACAAGTTATTAATCCCAATAGAGTCCATACCCAATTTGCGGGTTTGACGTGTTGACCTGTGTTATCTCATTCATGGGTTTGGCGGTTTTACTCGTGAAATCTAATATGATTTTTTTTAGTTTTTGGTCCTTTGATTTTTTATTTTTTTTATTTCACTCTTCTTTAATATTTGATTGGCTGAGAAATGGAATTCATGATTTATTTTTGTCTACTTCTTACAAGGCTATCACGATCTCAAACAAACGTATTTTTTAGGGTTGATGCTCAATTTTGCAAATATATATTTTTATCATAAAATTAAATAGAAATAATTAACAAAAGCTACAAAGTTATTAAATCCATTGAAATCCATGACCCAAATCACAAAGTGACCTAGGTTGATCCAATCTGACATCGTCTCAATAATTAAAAAATTATTGTTTTAAAGTCTTTTTAAAAGTTATATCATATTTTTACCAATCATTCAAGTTGTTTTTGAACCTGTTAAATTAATTGTTTCACTTTGAATCAGCTTCCACGCAGTTTAATTGGAAACTTAAGCTAGATAAGGAACCATGTTATGAGATTTTAAGATTGAATTGCTTGATTAAATTTATTGATATTGTCAAAAAATCTTCATACTCTTAATATTTTTTAAAAGCTTTTACAAAAAGTAGTTCAGCTCGCAGCGGAGCCTGCGGGAATGTACTATTATAAAGCTCAAAGTTGCGGGGAAACATTGTTTCCCCACATCCATAGCATTATGATTTACAATAGTAATCCACAATTATTATTATTTTTGCATTTTGACCCCTTTTTTCTTAGGTTTTTGAATTTTTTTTTACTCGGTCTTTATATTATGTGTTTATTGAGATTTAGAGTTGATAATTTATTTTAATTTACCTTTTATATGTTTATCGTTGTATTACAAAAATATTTTCATATCAGGTTCGGATAAAAAAAATCTTAGCAACGCAATATGATCTATTTAAAAAAAAGTCTAGTTAAACAAAAATAATCTTAAAAAACCAGGTTATCAAATTTTGTAAAGTTAATGGCTTGGTTTGCGAGATTGGCAGGGTAACCGTGGTTGCCTCGGTTAGCAGGTTTAGCGTGTTACTTTTTTTTCATAGCAGAAGTCGATTATATGATCATTTATTTTTATTTTTACCATATAGTTAAAAAAAAATAGTTTTGAAAAAAAAATATGTTATTAAATTTTAGAAAGTTCATGGGTTTTGTGAGTTCAACTTTTCTTATCTTTTTTTCTTTTTTATTTTTAAATCTATTTTTTCAATATTATCCTTCGATGTTGGGTTGATTAAGAATTGAGTTTCATAATTTGTCTCGTTTCACTTTTTATGAGGTTATCATAGTCTTAAAAAAAACTCTCAATATTGATTTAACGCTCGATTTTGCGATCATCTATTTTTGTTACAATGTGTTAAAAAAATTGTTAATCCCAATGGAGTCCATCACCTAGTTTGCGGGTTTGATGTGTTGACCCGGGTTACCCGATTTACGAGTTTGACGATTTTATTCATCAAACCTGATATGTTTTGTTCTTAGGTTTTGGTCCTTTAATTTTTTTTATTTGTTTTATTTGTTTCATTGTTCTTTAATTTTAGATTGGTTTAAAAATGAGATTCATAGTTTATTTTTTATAGGGTTATCATGATCTCAAATGAACTTTTTTTTTATGATTGATACTCAATTTTGCAAGCATTTATTTTTATCATAAAATTAAATATAAAAAATAATTTACAAAAATAACAAAGTTATTAAACCTATTGGAGTTTATGATCTAGGTTGTAGGGTGACCGAGGTCAATCCAATCGAGTATAATCTTAATATTTTAAAAAATTATCATCTTAAAGTATTTTTAAAAGTTGTCATGTTTTTATTGATCTTTCAAGTTATTTTTTTGACTGATTAAATTAATTGATTCACTTAGAACCAGTTCCGATATAATTTAATTGAAAACTCAAGTTAGACATAAAAATAAATTATAAAAATTCAAGATAAAATCACTGGATGATATGTGATAATATTGTCAAAAAAAATCTCTATACTCCTCACATTTTTTTTTTCTTTAAAGAATCCAAACAGCGAATTTACTAGTTTAACATTTTATTGTTGTCATGGGGATGGGGCAACAAAATACAGAGGTGTGGAGAACTTGGTACATTAACAATCGATATGACGGGTAAGCAATGGGAACCAATGGCACTTCAGTGGAAGCTCAGGTTTTTCTTCCATCTAGTCAAGTTTAATTTATTCTCCATGACAATCACCTGAATGCTACATTGATCAGCCATCATGTATACACAAGCTTGGGTTACAGTTACCTGTCCTATTCCCCAACCAAATCTACAGAGGAAAAAAAGAGAGGAAACTCTTGGACAGAGTTACTTACGTTGAAAAACTCTCCC
>Ga0307507_10006618_pt1 | contig 17585 bp, 11 predicted proteins | sample 7_EM_MG_FD_207223 | JGI IMG/M metagenome (GOLD analysis project Ga0307507, IMG submission 207223) | Populus trichocarpa ectomycorrhiza microbial communities from riparian zone in the Pacific Northwest, United States - 7_EM | ecosystem: Host-associated > Plants > Roots > Unclassified | place...
AGCTCACGTGACCCAAGGATTGTATAAGACTTCGAGTGACGCTGCCCTTCTTCTCCTTTCCTTTCTCTAGCTTTGGATCCTCGTTTATAGACAATCCAATTGTACAGGCTTGCGCGACCCTCTTGCCATGCTCGTGCCTCGATTAACCAAGTCGCTAACATTATCCAAAGCTCATCATTACTCTTCTTTTCTAAGAAGGAACTTAAAAATATCTACAAGGACATAGAATAGGACCCTAAGGACATCACCAGGACCATAAGGATAGGACAGACCCCCAAGAACTAAAAGAACATAAACAGAACGCGAAACCTAGGAATAGGACACACACGGACCAGAACCCCTAGGAAATAAACAAACACTAGAAATTACCTAAAACCCCTACCATAATGCCAAGAAATACAGCAGCTGGCAAAGCCGCTATAGGACCTACAAATACCTCCAATAGTGAAATAGTTACCGTCCCAACCCCCTAGGAAGAGCTTGTAGCAGCTAATGCCGAAATCAAACGGCTTTAAGAGCTACTTAAAACCAAAGACACCCCTACACCTAGCAAGGAGTTATTAGACACCTATAGACTTGCTACAGTCCTTAAGGCCCTAGCCTAACGTACAGCATTGGCATTATTACGGTCCGCGAAGGTTGCGGACCCCTTATTGCTTATAGACGGAACTGACCCTATATTTAACAATTAGAAGCTTCAACTGCAAGATAAGCTTAAAGTTAATACAGACCACTTCCCTACTACCCAAGCTAAAATGGCCTACGTTTTTGGCCGTACTAGCGGGGACGCATAGACGCATCTATGTCCGCAATATGCCCAGGACTTAGCAGACCCCTTCCTCTCTAGAAAAGAGATAATTAACCACCTATCTTCTATTTATAAGGACCCCTATAAGATACAGAACGCCCGCCTTAACTATAAAGCCCTTAATATAAAAACGACAAAGACCTTCTTAGTTTTCTAGACCCGCTTTCTACACCTAGCCAAACAGGCTCAAATCCCCCAGGAAGATTTAATACCAGACCTCTTTAATAAGCTTACCCTGGACCTACAGCGCGCCGTGCTACCAGTTTATACTACTATACAAACGCTAAAGGAACTTATGGACTAGTGCCTAGCTATTAACTAGGGCCTCCGCCAAATTAAGGCATATGCTAAGCGGTACAAGACTAGAAGCTCTGCCAACTAGAACATAAGTACTACAAGAATAGGCCATAGCGCCCTAGGAAGATCTACAATCCCTACAGCACTAACTGTACCGCCTGCCGTTAACCTAGCAGCTAGCCGTGCAGCTAGCCCCATAGTAGGTCCGGCAAATACTTGACCTATATACAACAACCCCTATAGACAGGCCCTTAGCAATCAAGGAGCCTGCTTCTTATATAGCCAGAAAGACCACTTTACAAAGGACTACTTAATAGCAGCAAAGACAAACAAGGTCCTATTAATTTAGGAGAATAGTATAGAGTTGGAAAAAGAGAAACCCTAGAGTAAGACTCCTCTCTAGGGTTAAAAGGAATTAATATGTTATATATTGATCTGGGTTAGCTAGTTAGTAAAAGAAGCTGCACTATCCCTTATACTTTATTCCGCAATAGATATCAAGTTTTAACCTCTACTTTAGCTAACTCTAAAGTAAATACCTTTGCCTTAATAAACATATAGTATACTATAAAGCTAGCTAACTTTTTAAATGTACCCCTTAAAGAACTACCCAAACCAATTCCTATTCGCGGGTATAACGGATGGATAGGACTACCTATTACAACTATCTTGCAGATTTACCTTTGTGTAGATGGACAAAGGCAGTATAACGTCCCCTTTCTTATTACGGACCTAGGAAGCCACGATATAATCTTAAAAAGAAAATGGCTAGCCTATCTAGGCTTACAGCTTAATATACGGAGTAGACAGCTTATCTGGCCCAAAACCCTACCCCCAATACCTTCTTTTATAAAGGAAATCAGCATTACAATAGAAAATCTTATACGGCTATAGATAGATACCGTTTACCAGGCCGATGCCATGCGTAGGGACTAGGCCTTTAAGAAAGATATATAGCTTAATCCGCAACGGGTCTATATACTATGCCGCCCCCAGACTACCAATGTTGTGCCGCCAATACTAGGGACCCAGGAAGCTAGTAATTAGCTAGATAAACCAGGCCCTATACAGCCGCAAAGAACAGTAAGGAATATTGGACGCCGTACTAAATAAATAGACCAGAAAGATAACCTCTGGAAGATGGAACAGGAGCTAAGAAGGGTCATAAGCCCCTAACCGCAAAATACGGTCCATGGAACGTCCGTAAAGAAACCTATAAACCTCCCACTAGTTAATATCTGCTATATCGGCGCGATAGGGTTCTACCAGAACTTAAAACAGCCCAACACTATTACCTTCACAACTAGCTTATACGAGATTGATCGGATAATTAAAGACAAGGAAGCCCTAGCCTATAACCAGCTTAGTAGAGAAAGTAAGCTTATAGATAAGGAGCTAGTAGAACAGAAACTACCCTATTAACACCAAAAGTTTAAGAACGTGTTCTCTAAAGCAGTATTAGACATACTCCCGCCTCACCAACCATATAACCATAAGATTAAGATTAAGCCAGATAAGGAAAACACACTTAGCTATAGCCCCCTTTATCAGCAGTCCACTGCTAAGTTATAGGCTACAAAGCAGTACCTTATTAATAACCTAAATAAAGGCTTTATTGAGCCTAGTTAAGCCCCTTTTAACTCGCCTATCCTCTTTACCAAAAAGCCAAATAGAGGACTTCGTTTCTGTATAGACTACCATAAACTAAATAATATAACCCATAAGGACCGCTACCCACTACCCTTACTTAATAAGACTTTAACCTAAATAAATAGAGCTAAGATCTTTACTAAGCTTGATATCCATTAGGCCTTTTACCGGATTAAAATAGACCCTAAATCGGAAGATCTTACCACATTTTAGACCTGCTACGGAATATATAAATACAAAGTACTTTCTTTCAGACTGACTAACGGACCGGCTACATACCAGCGATATATAAATGATATACTCTTTAACTACCTTAATAACTTCTATACGGCCTACCTAGATAATATTATAATCTACTCCAAGAATAAGTTAGAACATAAGGAGCATATCTATAAAGTCCTACAACGGCTCCGCAAGGCTGGCCTCCAGGCCAATATTAGGAAATTAGAATTTAGTGTTAAGCGTATAAAGTACCTAGGGTTTATTGTCAGTATAGACAGAATTAAGGCAGACCCAGAAAAGACGGCTATAATTAACCAGTAGGAACCCCTACGGACCGTAAAGGGGGTATAGTCATTCTTAGGTTTCTGCAACTTCTACCAACGCTTTATCAAGAATTACGGTAGGGTTACTTAGCCTCTTAACCACTTTACCCAAAAGGACCAACCCTTCCACTTTAATACTGCGTATAGGCAGGCCTTTAACAAGCTTAAGAAACAGTTAATCTCTGCTCCTTTACTTGCCCACTTCCACCTAGGACAACCCTTAATGCTAGAAACGGACGCCTTAGATAGCGTAATAGCTGGCGTCTTTTCCCAGAAGCAACCAGACGGAGAATAGTACCCTATTACATACTACTTAAAGACTATAATAGATGCTAAGCTAAATTACCCTATCCATAACAAGGAAATGCTGGCTATTATCTCTAGCTTTTAGTACTAGCGCGCACAGTTACAGGGTACTCCTAAGCCTATTTAGGTAGTTTCGGATCACAAGGCCCTAGAATACTTTATAACAACTAAAGAACTTATAGCCCGGCAGGCCCGCTAGGCGGATATCCTATTTTAGTTTAACTTCCTAATTATATATAGACCAGGCGCCACTAACCATGCGGACGCTCTTACAAGGCGTAAACAGGACATAGATAACTAGATAGCCGCGAAGATCTTATTACAGACCCAGACACTACTACAACCAGAGCACCTCAACCCCTGGATATAAGCAGAACTAAATACGGACCCTTTAGACGCTGAGATATATCCCATTAACTCCACAGAACTTAACCTTATTAATAAACTGTTGCAGGTAAACTGTACAGCCCCTTCTCTACAGGAGTACCGTAAAAAGACAAAGGACGCTACAAGCCTATGGTCCCTTAGAAACGGCCTTCTTAAGTACCATAAACGGCTAGCGGTGGCAGAGAAACAGAACTTATAGACTCAGATTATCACTAAAGCATATACTTAAGTCTCTACGGCCCACCCAAGAAAAAATAAGACTTGTAAGATATTGGCGACCGTTACTACTAGCCCAGAATGGTTACGGATATTAATCGCTATATACGGAACTGTAACAACTGCCGTAGGTCTACAATTCCATAAGACAAGACCCTAGGACTGTTAAAACCACTCCCAATACCAGAACGCCCCTAGCAGTATATCTCTATAGATTTCCACGAGCTACCTATAGACCGTGATAAATACGATATAGTTATAATTCTAGTTAACCGCTTTGGCAAGCGCCCATTCTTAATTCCCTATTACAAGAATATTAATGCTAAAGAGGCGGCCTAACTGTATATCCACTACGTCTACCAAATTTACGGACTACCAGATACTATCATATCCAACTATAGGCCGCAGTTTATATTGGCCTTCTAGAACAAGTTTACCTAGATCCTAGGTATTAGGCTAAAGCTCTCTACAGCATACCACCCCCAGATAGACGGTTAGACGGAGATTGTAAATTAATACTTAGACCAGAGACTCCGGCCCTTTATTAATTACTTTTAGGACAACTAGAGCGAACTACTACCTATAATAGACTACGCCCAGGCTACCCTACCCTATAACTCTATAGGATTTGCACCTATCCAGCTAGAAATAGGGTATTTACCCTATATAAGCTTTAACTGGGAAAGACCAAAAGGGCCACAGACCGTACGCGAAAAACTATCTTATAAGGAAGCACGGCATTACGCTAAACGCTTAGAAGAAGCCTAGAAAGTAGCCCATACAAACCTAAAAAAGGCCTAGAAATTAATAAAACAGTAGGCAAATAAGCATAGGCGTGAGCTCGACTTTACTATAGGCAATAAGGTCTAGGTTATAACAAAGAACTAGAAGACAGAACGGCCTAGCTATAAGCTAGACTATTAGATAGCAGGACCGTATAAGGTCCTTAAAAAGAAAGGCAACTCCTATAAAGTAAAGCTCCCAGATTTAATTAAGGTCTACCCTATCTTCTCGCTAGATAAGCTATGGAAAGCTATAAATAACCCACTACCTGGACAAAAGAATAAACCGCCCCTGCTAATTCAAGTTAATAGTAACAATGAATGGGAAATTAAAGAAATACTAGCCTATAAACTCATAAGGGGAACGCTAAAGTATTATATTAGTTGGAAAGGATATAACCCAGACCCTACTTAGTACCCTATATAGAACTTTATAGGTAGCCCCTATAAGCTTTAGGACTTTCATAGCTATTACCCCAACGAACCTGGACCGCCAAAATACCTAGACGAATGGATAGAATGCTAGCATAATAAAGACGATAAGCTACCAGAAGAGCATAAAGATAAAAACGCCCCATGAGTATAATACAGACTACAAAGCCTAAGGGCAGGCTTTTTTGGAGGGGGGGGTAATGTTACAGCGCTAGTGGAAAACAGTGGATTATGGTAGACGTTATAGTAGATGTAGAGTTACGTAAGCTTACGTGACCTAAGGATTGTATAAGACTTCGAGTAACACTGCCCTTCTTCTCCTTTCCTTTCTCTAGCTTTGGATCCTCGTTTATAGACAATCCAATTGTACAGGCTTGCGCGACCCTCTTGCCATGCTCGTGCCTCGATTGACCGAGTCGCTAACAATATATTTATTAACCTTAGATAAATATAGTTGTTTAAGAACTAAAAATATAACCAAATCTAGTGGCTGTAGGAGGTATGTTAAATATAGCGGTAGGTAAATTAGTATAATCTTTTTAGACTAACAGAACTTAATAAACTTAATATTAACATGGCTACTATAGCCATCCATAATTAAAAGTTAATAGCTGTTATATTTATTATTAGTTCCACCCTCTATTACCCTCTCCCATGCCTTAGTCTGTTAGGTATAGCGCTTAAAATACTCTAGCCACTATACACTAAGCTCTTAATTTAACCATCCATTTTTACTTATTATAATTATACACTCACCTATAGCTTTCTCTACTTCCTGCCATAGTAATTCTATATATTAGCGTCCTTTAAAAATAATAAACGGTGGAATTATCCGCCCTTATATACTAATTAAATTAATCTATAAAACCCACTCCTAAGAGCCATTAATTATCTTAAAATTAATAATATTGCCTCTTAACACTACTACCTTAGCACTATATATAAAGCCTATAGCATAACCAGTCTTATCTATATTCTATACATCAGCGTTATTAATATTATACTAAGTCTTCGTATTGGAGTAGTTAGTAAAAAACCTCTTAACTAAAGCAGGACTATTACTAGCAATAGCGCGTTCTAAGCTAATTAATTATATATAGCAAGTGCAAAGCTCTTCCTGCCATTTTAAGAAGCTATATATTCATTTTATACTAAGTGGCGCAATTTTAGTATAGTAAGGAAGGTTAGAGTTTTCACGCCGAAGAATAAGTATCGCAATTATCTAAATTATATAGTATTAACATAGAAACCTAGCTTTAGCAAGATAAATATAATATTAAGTAATTGCTGCCTTACTAGCTGGGGTAATACAATATTAGTTAATATAGGCAATTTAGTAAGATTATAATCTACCTTAAAGCCGCCAGCAGAAAGTAACTAGATTAACCTTATAGGCTTTTACACAAGCTTTAGCGCTTTTATAGAGTCCTATTATTTACCAGGCTTTCAGAGCTACTTATAGACAATCTTCTGTATCTAAAGCACGCGGCCAGCAAGGCATGGCTTCAAGTTTAAGCGTATTATGAGGAGTTATAGGTAGGGAGGCAAGGGGAAATGTTAATGTATGGATGTTTAAGCGGCAGTATATTTATTTAGGAAATAAGCTAGCCTAGGTAGAAAGGCGGTAGTTCGTATCGGTCATAACTAGGGACACCTTCATAACCCTATCACTTACGTTATTAACGGGCCTAGCTCAAGAAGCATATCACTTTTCCAGAGCGTGAATTGGAAGTAGTTGTTCAAGGGGAAGAGGTGGTGGTCACAGCCGAAAGGCCCGTAAAGGGACTCGTCTTCCTTAATGGAGTCGATTGGAGTGACAACTACCCTGATGTCATTCCCGACAACGAATAACATGTTTCTGTAACTGAGAATGTTGAATATATCTACTACGGGAAGGATAAGACCTAGGGTTGGCTGCCATATTCGTCGTGGGAAAGTATTTTGGCATAGCCATCATGAGAATATAGCAAATGAATACAATGATGATTTTACATGAAGACTGAAACTGAGTGTTAAAGGTAGTTAAATAACGTTTGCTTACTCATTCTGTAATAAATACATTTGGACATCGATTTCCATGCGAGGTGTCCTTTTGGAAGAATTCCACACCACATTTACCGCACCAGCAACATATACCCAAGCTATCAATCCTCTCAAAAGAACCATTCGCCTCCCAATACCTCTACTTAACCAATGATCAACCTACCCACTATGGAAGAAGAAACCTTCACCCTGCTCCCCCTCCACCTCGATCCAACCAGCAAAGCCATATCCTCCACAACTACCCCCCCGTCAGCTCTCAAAGACGAACTAGCCAAACTCAATACCCTACACCGCTCTCTCCTCAACATAGACTCTCCAAACGGCATTCCTCCGCCCCCAGTCCCAGTCAACCCGAAACGCAGCGCACAAGTGAGCAAACTCCGCGAAACAGGCAATACCTCGTTCCGCAAAGGCCAGCACGCCGACGCCATCCGCATGTATAGCCTAGGCATCGATATGGCACTAGGTCGGCCCGCCTGGGAGCCGTCGGGGCTGGTGCGGGAGGAGGTGTCGGGACTCTATGCGAATCGTGCGCAGGCGCACATGGCGTTGCAGCAATGGCCGGAGGGCGCAGTTGACACGGAATGCAGTGTGGAAATGAAGAAGGTCGGGAATGCAAAGGCGTGGTGGAGGCGGGGGAAGTGTTTACTGGAGATGGGAAGGTTGGAGGAGGCGCGAGACTGGATTGCGCAGTCGTTGGAGTTTGAGGCCAATGAGCAGGATTTGCTGGGACTGAAAAAGGAGATCGACGCTGCTCTTTTAAAAAAGGGAAGGTAGATTCCGACGCGCGTTTTGTATCGCATAGGTAAGAGGATGCTGCGTTGGCTTGCATTTCGGGCGTTTGGAGTGTCGAACAGGCTCATGGGTTGGGCTAGACAGTCAGATTTGTAGGCTGGTATTTCAATTGTATTCTTTTGCCTTCAGTCTGGAGAGACAACACGCTGGATACTGCATGTTGTTAAGCATAATTATTCTTGGGATTGGCTTTAACACAAATTACTACAATGCTAAGAGTAGATATTACGCGCTAAATTCGAAGTCTCTAGGTCCGAAGTCAACAATTCCTAACTTATACTCAGCAAGATAGATGAAGATATTAACTCCTGCACATCAAATCCCCTCTCAAAATCTCATAACATGTGCATCATTCTTACATCTTTTGTGGAGGCGCTGAGAACAAGTCAGCTAATCCCTCTGACAGTGTCGGATGCGTCACAATCAGGTCCCCCAAGCTGGTATACGGCAAGCCAGCCGCCATGGCCAACTGTACCGGCGTCAGCAATTCCCCCGCCCCGGCGCCTAACGCTGTAAAACCCAAGATCTTGTCGTCGGTAGTGCTAATAAGCGCTTTTGCAAAGCCTTCCGTTTGACCTAGCGTCCGGGTTCGGAGGAAAAACTTCATATCGAGCTTAGAAAGTCGGTATGGTATGCCATCACGACGTGCGGCATCCTCACTCAGTCCGACGTGGGCCAGTTCTGGTGAGGTGAAGAGAGTGTAGGGAACTTGACGGTTTGTGGTTGAACGGAGTGGTGTCTTGCCTACTAGGAAGTCTCGGACAATGCGGAAATCGTCGATGGCTATGTGAGTGAAGTGGGGAGAGCCAGTGCAGTCTCCAAGAGCGAAGACACCTGGTGAGGTAGTGCGGAGGTACTCGTCGACCTGGACATGGCCCTTCGGTGTCAAAGATACGCCAGTAGACTCAAGGCCAAGGCCATCGGTATTCGGTGTCCTTCCGCTGGCTACAAGGAGGTGGCTTCCGGTGATCTCAAATGGCTGATCAGACCGCTTACCAGTGAGCGTGATAGACTTGCCAGAACGTCCAGTAACTTTTGAGACAGTAGTAGAGGGATAGAAACGGATTCCTTCCTGCTTTAGAATATCTGTGAGCGAAGAAGAAATGTCCTCGTCTTCATGTTTTAGAATACGGTTATTGCGTTCAACGACACTGACATCCGAACCAAGACGTCGCATGGCCTGGGCAAATTCAAGACCAACATAGCCACCGCCAAGGATGACGAGATGCGTGGGGACTTTATCCATCTCCAGAATCTCTATGTGGGTAAGTGGGTCAGACTCCCTGAGGCCTGGAGTGTCATCAATAGTAGCACGAGAGCCAGTGCTAATAATGATGGTTTCTGCAGCTAGAGTTCGCGTCTTGCTATCCGAAGTCTCGACCACAATAGTCTTCGGGGCAGTAAATTTAGCATTGCTAGTAGAGTTAATTATTAAAGGGAGACTAATTGTAATATCCTTTAATATCTTACCCCCAAATGAATTCTACACCGCTACCTTTGAAGCGACCTTCGTGCATTTCGACTAATCCTCGGACCATCTCCCGTTTTCGCTCTCGAACAACGGCCATGTCGATCTGAGGTGTGCTGGAAAGTAACATTCCAGATGTGACCGAATTGCGAGCATCATGTGCTATCGCTGCGGAGTGAATGACGTTCTTGCTCGGTAGGCAAGCAACATTCGGACAAGAACCACCCACCCAGCGTCTTTCTACAAGTGCAACACGTTTTCCGGTAGAACTAATGCTCCAAGAAATGAATTTTCCTGCAGCACCACTTCCGACGATAAGTGCGTCGTATTGCTCCGGCTTGCTAGCAGCTTCCATAACGGTTAATTCAGAGCCGGCGATAACTAGTGGAAATAATCTGGTAATTCAGTAGCATCTATAACAGATTCGAAGGTCGATGTTTAATTTCGTTTACCACAACAAAAGTGCTTCACAAAATGGGTTGGGTAGTAGTTAAGATGCCTAAGATGCTTCAAAGATGGTTTCAGAGAGTGACATAGCTCTATTAAGTAGACCTTACCCCATTTCGAAGGCATGGCCAAGAATAGATAGGAAGACATAGAACTGGAGCGCTTACGAAGCATTTGACAGCCGTACGAGAACCATGGGATGCAGCGACACAGAGTCCAGATGAACATGGATATTGGGCGCTGAAAGCCAAAAGGCGGGGTGATATTCAGGCATGCGGAAGAAACTTGTCAAACTTCAGCGGTCCAGATGAATAAGCTGCAAATCATTCCCGGACATCTAATGCTAAGAAAAGGCATACATAGCCGGCAGTTCTACTAACACCTCATTGGTGTATAATAGTCCCAGAGACATATTTTTGTATGATCTGATAAAGATAAAGGAGATTGGAGCAGTAGTTCACCTCAAAATGAGCATGACGTAAAAGTATAGTCAGACGCGCTTGGAGAATTCGCGTCCAAGCGCGGGGTCACGACCCTTCAGACCCTGATTTCCCCACCTCCACAACGCAATTGGCTATACAAACTACTCGGCACACCTAAAGTCCAGGTCTCAAAAAGATAAAATAAACTCTACAATGCCCCGGATGTCCGCTTAGCCAACAACTTCACCACAACAATCCACTCTAAGTCCACGACTTCTACAGACCCCGCTGGGGTCACACTCCCATCCCATTCGCGGTCTGCATCATTGGAGCCTCCTGTGGCATCGGTGCTTCAATTGCATACGCATACGCCCTCGCTGGCGCCAGCAGCCTCGTTCTAGCTGCGTAGTCTGCTGATCAATTGGGAGATGTAGAGCGCCACGTACAAGATATCAACCCCTCTATCCGCACGCTGAAGGTGGATTGCGATATCGTTTTGGCAGATAGTGTAGCTAACTTAGCTGATTGCATAACAAGGGAGTTTGGCAGGCTTGACGTACTAGTTACCAACTCCAGCCTCTCCGGCCCCGTTATCCTCCATGTCGAGGACGGTGATCCTGCAGATTTCCAGAGAGCATTTGATGTCAATGTTCAAGGAACATACCTCGCTGCCCACTATTTTCCTCCGCTCCTTCGAAGAGCCGAAGGTGGTGCGAAATCGTTCATTGCCATAGGCTCAATGGCCGCGCGTATCATCAGAGGGCCCATTGCGAACACAGGGTACCGCCTGAGTAAGTTTGCGCAGAGCAGATTCATCGAGTTCTTAGCGGAGCAGTACGGGAATGAGGGATTGTTTGCGGTGGCAGTACATCCGGGAGCCGTGGCTACGGAGATGGCGAAGGGGAGTCCAGAAGGCTTCAAGAAATGTAAGTTGGGTTTTTATTATTCCTAGCGCTGAAATGAAGAATTTCTTGTGCCTTCATAGATCTTGTCGATGATCCGATGCTTTGGGCAGTTTTTGTGTATGGTTAACGAAAGAGAAGAGGATGTGGCCGAATGGTAGACTACTCTCGGCAACTTGGGATGTCGATGGAGAAAGAAAAGGATATCGAGGCTCGAGATCTGCTGAAATGGGATTACAGATCGGATAGAATAGACCTGTAAGAAACAGAAATATAGCACAGTAAAGCGCAACAATAGCATATGGTTAGCGGGCCATTGGTTCTCTAACTCCCCTTAGGTCTTTGCAAATCAGGACCTCTAGATTAATCCATTGATATATACCAGAGATCGATTTCTTACCCCACTCCACGTCCAACATCCCCTATATGGAGACACCAAGATAAAAACACAAGATACGTCGCTAAAGCGCCTAGGATGTCGAAAAGATGCCCAAGAAACTCCAAGACTCTACTCCTTGCCCCTCTCAGATACACACTTAGCTCTCCTCGATGGCCCTCAAGCCAAAGCCAACCAAAATTTTACAAGTGCCCTAGTTCTAGGTCAATTATCTATGCTCGCCCCCGCTAAAGCTATAATTCGCGCCGCTTTGTCTATATTCTTCATAACCCCCTGGGCTCACTGCACTTGGCATATGCTGCTCCTCATATGCCCCATACGGTGGTGCTGGCTGGCCTCCATACCTATCCTCGCCCCAGCTCAGCGGCCGACCAGGGTGTCTTCCCTCATCGGTATCTGTAGAGTGCAACAGAGCGTATTCGTCCTCTTCTTGGTTCCCACCCCGCTCGGTACGTGTCTCGTCTTCGACGTCGTTCGGGTGATCGATCTCGTGTGTATCGGCGGACCAGGCATCTTTGGTCTGAGCTTCGATGCCACCAGCAGCTTGGTGAGGGTCCGTTTTTAGGCCGGGGATTTCACCAGTTTTGCGGAATTTGACGAGGTAGTAGGCAGAGATGCAGCTAGTGATGACGAAGAGGATCCTGTAGACAAAGCGTCCGAGTTAGCGACCATTCAATTCGAACTCGATGCAATCCCAATGGGGTCTGGGCATATGAGATGAATTGATGGAAGGAGGGTTCACCAGATCACAACACCGAAGCCAAATGTCGCACGGCTGAGCTTGCACTTGCCCTCCGGGCCGTACGCGAAAGTAGTGCAATTACCAGAATTCTCGTCAATCTTCTTATCTATGGCACCCTGTCGAATACCTTTGCTGTTCCAAAGTGCGACCGCGATAAAGGCTGAAAACCAAAAGACTAACGATAACACTCAGCATATCTGAATATCAAAGCTAGTACGGAGCTAGTGTTACTTGTGTATAAGACATCAACTGCAACGAAGGCATACGCATTTGCGAATCTGATAGCTCGAGTCCACATTGGGACCATAACGAGGTATATAAGGGCCGGGATGGTCAAAAAACACTGTCAGGGCTCTTGTTAGCGATAAACGCTGAGCTGAGAAGGAGATGTATACCAAGGCAAAGTACCACTTCGATGCTCCACCGGTTGTTCCATCCTTAGTAAAGACGGCCAGGGTGATGCATCCCCCAATGAAGATAAAAATGACTTGGAAAACGTGTGCGACGGTCTTGCATTTCTGTATGTAACTCTGCGGGATCCGCATCTCGAGTATGAGGTATCAGGAGCGAAGTGAACGTCCGGTCGTCAGGGATGTGTTTAGAGATAGAAGGAACGGTGTAATGATAAGAAAAGATGTCTAGGGAGGGTGAGCTGGTAATGACAGAGAAGCCTGTAGCATGAGAAGAGGGAGGTGAATGTGTTTTCAGCCTCACAGAGCTGAGCGTCCACTCACGAATGCCTTCCGAATCCGGTTCGACACAGCCATGGCCGCGAAATTCTCGGCTCCAATCTGAAATCCAGGGCTTAATCAACCTTGTTTATTTTTAGAAACGACTCAGACGCGAACCCCTGTGTCGGGACCCGATAAGCTTCCGCTTAGTTAGCGGACCATCTACAACACAAATAAATCACGACTCTGCCATTTGTGCAAGAACGGAATGGGAAAATATGAATGGAATTTCACATGTGCTAGAGCCGAAAGACAGGTGTTTAAACGTTAAGAGAAAAGGTGCCCATTTTCCCAGGACTTTCATGTTCATTCATCAGCTCCAGCTAGCTAAACAGAAACCACCAATCCCCGACGACTCAGCCACCGCGCTGCGCAGAATTATCCATGATCTATGCCGTCAATCAGTACTTACCACCACCATCAACTGCAATACATTTAGCATAGCCAGATGTGGGAAATCTCATATACGGCATTAGATGCGCAACTCTCATTCCTCGAGAAGTACCGCCCTCCATTCTGCCCTTGTACTCGTAGCGTGCTTTATGATATGTTCTTTGACTTCGTCTTTAAATTGAACCTCGTCCCAATGGTAGTCAAGGGTAACCACAGCGTTGCTATCAGATGTCAGCGAAAAATATTCGCCAGCAAGGAAGAAAATACTCACATTGGGTCACTAAATTCGGGGACAAGAAGGAGTGAGTAGATCGTATTGATAACCTGGAGGTTTGTGGTGTCAGAAGTCCAGTTACCTATATTTCCAGAATCAGTACATGTCAAATAGTGTCATAAAGCGAGACTGATACATACGATCCAGGATGCTATGGCAGATCCTGCCATGACGATTGATATTCGGATGGTAAATCGGAGTGCTGAATCGGCCCTTTGGCGGGAAAGCAGGGTAATTTTCTTCCATGTCAAGGTAGAGTACGAACACTCCATCAGCATAAGCACTCTCTGGCGGCTACGAGACAGTTAGGACCAATAGGTATGTACAAAGTGCGGCTCTTTGATACTTACACCCTGCATCACAACCTTCCAAAACGCCATATTCGACTCTGAAACGTAGATATCATAGTGGGGGTGGGGATTGGCAACGATATTGCGGATCTCGGTCAATATTCTACTCGTCCTCAGGTTCGCATTCGAGCGGTCCGAACTCAAGCCAGTCCAAGATCTACCGGTGCTGGAACTGTTCGACTTCACAATAGTAGTAAGCTCAACGAAACGATCATCGAAGTTCGGATGCGTCTTGCGCTCGGGGAATTCATCGCGAGTGACAGTCTCTGGAATTGCTTTCTCTTTGGCCCAAATGAACCTCAACTGCGTATCATATGTGTGAACCTGGGATGCACGTGGTAGAACGATGTCAGGGCGTTCCAACTGACTGAGGACTGGCTCCATCTCACAAATTGCCATTGCCTGTTCAAGGGACTCTGGTTGAAACTTGTATCCACCGCTTAAGTAGGCGACCGTTCGGAGATCCTCATTATCTACATCTCCTAAACAGAACGAATCTACAACAATCTTGCTTTGCAAAAGGCTATAAGATATTTCATGCGCACGTCTCTTTGAGTTCGTGTCCATGCCGTCTGAAAGACAGATAACTCGCTTCTTAGCGGAGGGGAACTTCGAAGCGTATTGGTTCAATTGATCATTGGCGAGTGCTAGTGCATCCCATAGAGAGGTGTCTCCTGAAGCCGTCATATCATTGAGCTTATGCCGAAAATTCTCGACAGCATGAGTTATACTCTGAGACACTTTCGTAGTAGAGTGAAATGTGATCAATCCCATATGGGTCTGAAAATTGTACGCCAGAAGCCTATTGACAAACGCATCGAACATTTGCTTCAAAACATCCAGCCTTGAGAGTGTCTTGGTATTAGGCTTAGATGGCTCATAGCCCAAATTGATCTTTAGAACTAGCGGCTGAGCTTGATCAACGTCTTCGTCCATCTCTTCGTCATCAGAGTCACCGTTTGCGGTGCCGTTCTTCTTATCATAAGCCAACTCCTCACGTAACTTCCCGGTAGCGTTCCAGGGGTTCAAGAACTTTGAAAGAGGCTCCCAGTGATCTTGCGTTTGGCCAACGAACCTTGAATCTCCTTCGTCAACTAAATTTGTCCATAAGACAAATTCCTGGGGTATCGGAGAGCCGCGTTTGAACATCTCCGTCCAGTATCGGAAAATGACAGAGGCCAATGTTTTTGTCGTCGTTATTGGGACCCAGTACGAAGTTACGACGTTGCTATAACCATGGTAAATTTTCACAAGGCACAATTCTTCGAACTCACGGTTTGAGTCAGCCCCAGCGCCCGCACCGGCGGAATTAGTGGCTGATGGGCTATCTTGAACAGTTATATGTACAACGGATTCATTGCGAACGTTAGTCGATGCGATTGGCAGGTCCTCGGATAGCTCCAGAAACGTGTTCTTGCTGTGTAGTTCAAACTTGACATGTCGTCCTTTCATCCCCCTGAAAGCTACCAGGTAGAGATCCTCAAGAGTAAGCGATGGGACGATGAGTCTGCTGAAAGACCCCAAGGGGCCTAGGAATTCTACTTTGTAAACCTCTGCATCACTAGATGCTTGGGCGTTTTCTAGTAAAGACGTATCCAGGTGCGCAGCAGATTTAGCTGCGTCAAGAATATCAGCTGCCTCAACCCAAGTCTTGACGACATTGGCAATTCTTCCATTGTACCGTAAGTCTGTATTTTCCAGGGCCAGTCCCGTAAGTGGTGATGATTGACGCATTTGAAACCATCGTTCGATATTCTTACGTTCAAAAGTGAACTCATCGCAAGAAATGACAGGGTCTTCGAGAAGCTCTTGCGAGATTGGGCAGAGATATTCAGGTGGGATAGAATATTTTACTCGAGCCAGAGCGCTGGACGCTGTATCTGGCACTGCCTTCGGCACTCGTGGTACTGCATCCCCTATTCTCCAAGTGAGTGACTCATCGAGAATCTCGGAATTTTCAGCGCGGTAGACTAAAAAATCACAAAGCGCTTCCAGGTCCCTTTGTCGATTTAGATGTGCTTTTAGATCTTTGAGCTTTGCAATTTTACTCTCCAAAGACTCAGCTTGGGTACGGTACTGGTGCCTTGTGGAGGTGATCTTTAGTTTCCCCAACTGTGCAGTTAGTCCTTTCAATTCTTGAGACGTAAGTCCACTCATGATCTGGAGAACCTTCTGAGCATTTCTGCGACGAATTGAGGTAGTCGCCCCACTTCTAACGATTAACAGCATGTCGGAAAATGAGTCGGACTCCCCGAGCCAGGCTATTCGTTATCAGCTTTTGTTGTGGTATAATAGTCGTCAACGTGGAACGTTGAACCGCTTCCATGCTAGAACTAATTGAAAACTCACCTTTCAATTCGTCAAGCGTCATCAAACCGATAGCGTTTTCACCGTCATCCACGCTCATCAAATCCTCATCCTCACTCTCGATTAGAAACCCATCTATATCAGAGCTGGTTGGACTGTCTCCACCTGAAATTTCGAGGAAGTCACTCGGTTCCATCATGCTGCCACTGCAGTCAACACATAGCATAACAATTTCGTCAGGATCTTTAAGCTGTCGATTCTGATCTCCAAAGGCATCGAATATTGCCGTTCCGTCTGCATTTCGTCTCTCAAGAATCGGTATTAAAAGCTGAGTTATGATGGAAACATCAACATGCTCTTCTCCGCCCCTAGTTGGCCGAAAGATAGCGATATCTTTTCCGGGAGTAGCACAGGCAGGTCTTCCAACGTAGACAGCAAGGAGGCCTTCGCGATCCAAGGTTAATGCAGGATGTTCTGCGGATGGGAGAGTCGACGGTGGAAGAACCCCTAGCTTATTTCGGCTACATAGGGCTGCAAGGTGCTGAATATCTGCGAGTTCTTTCGAAACAATAACTCGATCTATGTCCCCACCATCGGCATATCGAGTCATGGCATTTAATGAGTCCATGTCAAATATTGTGACCTGTGAGATTACACCTCCACACAATAGAACCGTTCTTTTGGTCTTTGCATCTATAGCCAGCGGCGGAGGTAACTTCATACCATCAGTCCAGTTCAAAACCCCGCCATCTCGGAGCGCTTCGTAGAATCCTTCTTCAACCAAGCCATCAGCTGTCTGAATAGGTCTCGCGATGGGCTCCATCGTAAATGTGTTTCGAAGATCAAGAACTTTCATGGAGCTCATGTAAGGCGAACTATCCTGGTCCCTAG
>Ga0307507_10006619_pt1 | contig 17584 bp, 21 predicted proteins | sample 7_EM_MG_FD_207223 | JGI IMG/M metagenome (GOLD analysis project Ga0307507, IMG submission 207223) | Populus trichocarpa ectomycorrhiza microbial communities from riparian zone in the Pacific Northwest, United States - 7_EM | ecosystem: Host-associated > Plants > Roots > Unclassified | place...
AACGTTTCAAGGCTACCGTTTTAGGAGTCTTTAAGGTTATTGTTTACAAGGCTCCGGTAAACCTGACAAGTGTATTTAAGACCTGCTATTCTCTGGACTTAGAGAGAGCAGACTTTGACAGAGAGAGTTTTCAATATACTTGGTTGAACAGTTACTTCTTCAGTTCGCTTCAAGAATCCAATAAGACCAAACATACTTAGCTATTAGGCACTACTTGGTAGTTGCGATATAATAAGAAGTTTGTTACAACAACTTACTCTAAGCCTCCGGTAATTAGTCTCGTTATATACTGCACTTTGGTATAGAGATAGTATCGTTACCCTATCGATTCCCGCCACCACCCTGGAGGCGGTTACAACAACCTAGTCTAAGCCTCCGGTACTTGGTATCGATATATACCGCACTTTGGTATAGAGATATTATGATTCCTCTACTGGTTCCCGCCATACCCTAGAGCCGGTTATATCTTTTTAACTTCCACAAGTTACCAGGATTGAAGAACACGAGGAACACAGCGGGAGCAGACCTTCGAAGAAGAAGGTTCAACAACGAGCTAGAGAGGAACAGGGACCATTTGTCAAAGCACCTGCAAAAGAACCTTTCTCAATAGACCAAGCAGGTAGGCAACTAGCCAGAGATAGTGCTCAACAAGATGTAGCGGTCTCACCCACAGATCTACCCAAAGCAGCGACAGTCACCCCTGGCAGGTTTCCAAAGTCTCTACAAAAAGGATCATCCAGCCTAGGCGTAGTAGCTACACCAGCAGAAGATCCATATAGCTCAAGTAGCACCAGCAACTCAGATGAGATGTCTGACGATGGTGAAGGTCCTCATGGATCTTCACCTGCACCTGTACCAAGCCTTTGCCAAGGCCTAGTATCCAGATTCCATCATGCAAGAAATTTCCTAGTGATAGCAAATACCTCAAACCAGAGACATTTGATAGATGGTACAACTAGGTCAAACTCTCCCTACGATGGGAAAATGTTTCCCAAAATGCACCAGGAGCAGGAAACTACTAGATTCTCTACACAGAAGGAGGACCCCAAGAAGCTGCATTCCAAGTAGCAGAACTATTTGGAGAAAATCTCACCAGGGATGTACTTGTAACCTATCTCAGGGAATAATTCCAATCATCCAAGCATAAGGATGATACCTATCAGAAGTTCCACAACATCAGGCAATCCTGGAATGGACAAGTCCAGAAGATATCTATTATAGCTACAGATTTACTCATGCATAGATTACTGCTACCAGAAGACACAATAAGTGACTACGCTTTGATCCAACGATTCATTGCAAGTATGCACCCAAGACACCGGCAAAAGATTGAAACCTAGTACACAGGAGACGAGGATATCAACAGCATCATTGCTATGGCAGAAAGACAAGACTCTATCCATTGGAGTACAAGAGCGTATGGCAAGGAACGCTATGAAAAACAAGCTGAGCAATCCACCCACAAAAAACTAGCACACAAATCGAAGAAGAAGTTCAATAACAATGGCAGCTGGGCGGAAAAGAAAGAGCAAAAGAAGAAAGGAGTCTGCCTTACTTGTGGTAGTGTAGGACATATGACAAAAGATTGCCCAAACAAAAAGAACAAGGGAAAGGCAAAGCCCAAAAAGGAAGCAACCTCCAACCTAACAACCAAGATCAGCGAATATGATGAGGTATACATCAATACCTTGGAATTCGAGAGCTATGCAGCTTCAAAATCGACTTGCCCCACGACAATCAATGCACACCATGTACTTGAAGGCACCACGTTTATTAATTGAAAGGAAGTAAGAGTCCTGTTTGATACAGGAACGATGAGAGCAAACCTTATTAGTGCTGCCTTTGTCACTACCCACGGTATACCATGCATAGAAATAGAGGAACCAACGAAGATACTCATGGCTATACAGGGATCACAATCCGATACCTATAAAGAATCCACTGTTCACCTAGCAGTAGGTAAGCTACAGACGAAAGGAAACAAGATGGTAGTAGGAAACCTGGCAAAGTAGAATGCCCTTATAGGAATGCCTGGCCTAAAAGAACAAGGAGCTATAATCTAATGTGGCGGGTTAGCTCTTGATTTGCCCAAGTTTGAAATGAGGATCAACGGCAAACCGACCAGTGGACATATCAGAGCAGCTGTTGTCACCACAGAAGATGTAAGGGGCCAACACCCCTCAGGGTTCCCTGCAGTAATACCAGAAGGACTGCCACTGCTTGGAAAGATGAACCATGAGATTCGCCTAATGCCAGGAAGGGAGCTAGGGAACTTAACACCTTACTCAATTCCAGAAAGATGGGTGAAGGACATCAGTGTATGGATTATTAAGAAAGTCGAACCAGGAATTATCAAAAAGAAGCCAGTCCATGGAAGAGTACCTATGTTCGCTCCAGGGAACCAAGATAAAATCTTAATGCGACAGATTGTCAATCTTGCAGCAAGGAATGAGATAACCATCAAGCACGATAAAACAATTCTCAACCAAAGAATGATCCTGAACTCAGGAGGATGCGTGGGATAACGAAGCAAGATTGCCCTCAGCGATGCCTCATTTGAAACTAGGGTAGAACCCAAGGATGTGAATAAGAATGGTTTTAAATCACCTTGTGGATGTTTCGTCAGCAAAGTGATGCTACAAGGAGACATGAATGGCCCAGGAAGATTTTTGCCAATGATGTCTGATTTATTCGCCGACTATTGATGACAATTCATGTGGGTTTATATTGACGATAGTCTCATATATTCCGATAGAGAACAAGACCATCTGAAACACATCGCAATAGTGTGCCATAAACTCATATAAGGGCAGTTTTACCGTAGCAGGAGGAAATCTGAGTTCTTTGCCACAAGCATGGACGTCTTAGGATATATCATTGACGATCAGGACTTTAGAGCATTGCGTGGGAGGATCGCAAGAACTGAAGCAGGGACTACTCCAAAAAATAACAAACAATTAGAGGAATTTCTCGGAGTTGTCAATTACATTAGCCAATTTATACCACACTTGGGGTCGAACACAGCACCCCTGATCTCGCTTACTGTAACAAAGCAGTTTGTGTGGACTGCAAGACATGATCATGCCATGGAGAATGTTGGGCGAGCTGCAGCATACAACCGAATCATGAAACCAATCGACTATGAATCTACATTACCAATATGGCTGATAACCAACGCCTCTGATAGAGGGGTTGGTGCTTGGGTAGGACAAGGAGCAACAGCGGAGACAGCCAGACCGGCAGCACTCTACCGTAGGAAGTTTTCTAATCCCTAAATGAACTATGGCACTACCGACAAGAAAGCATTGGCAATAGTTGACGCCCTTAGAGCATTCCATCACCTCCTGGTAGGGAACAAATTCACAATAGTTACTGAACACCGGCCCCTGATGTACCTCAAAACAAGCAGAACAACAACAAAGAATCCGCTTAGGTGGCGAGAATACATAGGCCAGTTTAGGACCAAAATGATATACCGACCATGACAATGGAACTATTTACCAGACACTATATCACACCTTTACACAGAAGTCAAAAGCTATCCTTATACTTTTCAAGACCCAACTGAAGAAGATTCAGGGAGTGACCCTTTTCCTCTTAATCACTTTACCCAATCTGAACCACAAGCCATATCTTGCTTCGAAGGCCTCGAGGTTAACCACAATCACTCAGACTGCAGTAGCAACTCTAGTATCCCTCTTGCTGGGCTTGATCCCCGCCATTACAGAAATAAGAACTCTATCAACAATTGGGGTGACTCTTAGAGCATCAGCATCGGCCGGAGTAACGAAGAAATTGCTCATTCTGCACAAAACTGGTCAGATTATTTCTTACTAAGGTGCACTGTCCATGAAGATGATAATATTATGAATATAGTCTATGCAGGCTAGGTGAACTTGAAGAGCAGCCCCCCACTCGATGACCTCCAGCAAGTAGCAATGCAAGACGCAATGGATCCAGAGGTCGATGAGGAAATGATCCTCTCCCCTTGACCTTGAACAGATATATCGAGGATCAAAAGAAGAGTACATGGAGCCCGAGGCTCCACCACTACAAATATCTCATGCAAAAGCCCAGAGTGCCCGGTGCACCAGGCCCCCAGACCCTCGCATACCATCCCCCTCTATGGAGGGCCACTCGCCCCCCAAAACCTTTTTCCAGTCATTGAACCGCCAAAAGTACCACACCATGACAGAAACCTCTCCAAGGAATACAATGATATTGCAGAAGAGGAAGAGAGCGAGGTTACCAGCTCGGAAATAATCTTGGATGAAAGGGAAGTAGTTCAAGCTATCAACCAGATGGAGACTATATGGAGGGAGGGGATGATCAAATGGTACAGGAACGACTGTGTATACCAACTGGCTGAAGATTCTCGCAATAGCTCGCAGATGGAAAAATGCAACACTACAGCATCCGGAATGGCCTACTCTATGCCACCACCTGTGAAGGAGCGGACTGCCTCTACATAGCAAAGGGACCTGAGGTCAATAGAGGAACACATAGGGAACTAAAGATTAGTGAGATCCCCACCAAGACACACCACAGCACAGATAGCCCCCTTCGGTATGCATACAAATATATCTACTGGCCAGAAATGCGAAAGGATTTCTGAGAGTTTGTTAGGCAATGTGAACTATGCCAGGCCAAGGAAAAACACAACACCGTACCAGTCGGTGATGCCCAAACCCTTCCTTGCCTCTCCGAGATATTCTCGAGCTATGCTATTGATTTCATGGACCCCTTTACCAAATTGAAGGGCCAGGATCCTGTCCTGCTAGCGGTGCATAGAGATTTGGGATTGAGCTCGCTGATCGCAACATCAGTTGCTGCAATAGCGGTACAAACACATGAGCTACTCCGGCACCCTATTTCTACACGTCATGGAGTACCTACCTCGATTGTCAGTGATGCCGACCCATGATTCACCTCTGGATTCTGGAAACAGACACTGAAGACCATGGCGATCGAACACATTATGGCAGCCCACGGCCACCGACCAACGAATGGGCAGGTTGAACAGAAGATCAGGGAGGTCAAAACTGCCCCCCGAAACCTCACGAACCTCTGCCATAACAATCGGCTCCCCTCCCTCCCTGATATGGCAGCATATTCTAACGCTGGCCACTCTGATACTATCAACATGTCCCCATACAAAGCCGTGTATGGTGGAGACTACCCCTCCTAGACACCTATCGACTCTACCCTTCTGCAGTTCTTGCCTCTGACAATTATTACAACAGACACCAGGAAATCAGGAATACAGCATACCAGGCTCTGCAGCTAGCGATTGTCAGATCTACTAAGACTGCGGCTAAGAGAAGGGACAAATTTAAACCTGTCAACATAGGGGAATTGGTAATTATATATTTAGTGACCAATATCTGACTGAATCTGGTAGGTCCAGGAAATTAGAACCACAATGGAGGGGTTCCTTTGTCGTCACACAATTCGATGGACATACCCAGAGGTACACATTTAGTATGGATTCGAGGATATATCAGCGGCAGAGAGGAGTATTCCACTACCCAGTTGTCAAACCATATCACCCTAACGATCATTAGCGATTCCCTGGAACAGCCCACACCAAACCGGCACCTATCCTAATTAATAATGAGAAAAAATGAGAGGTTGAGACTATTCTTGACTATAGGGGGAGACATGGCAGGGGACAATTCTTGGTGACATTGAAAGGGTACCCCAATAGCAAGAATAATTGGGAACTAGTGGAAGGACTTGAGAATGCAGAGGACCTGGTCCAGGCATGGTGGACTGACAACATGGCCGGGGACGAATCTCCTACTGTTTTTACCCATTATATTACAGTATGCTGTACTCCAACAAAGAATGATTATGAACAGTCTTCTGCGGAGCCGGCAGTGGATTTGGGGTTCTGGGAATCCCATTTGGACACCAACTAGGATGGCGAGGAGATTTACTTTTCTTTATTGTATGTTTGAATTGTTATCATCATTTCATTTTCGTGGTGTAACCGGTACAGTTAGTATTTGGTTTCGAGTATCGTTTGATACTCAGTATGTTTCATTTTGGGTTTCGACTATCGCTGAATACTCAGTATATTTGATGTTTGGTTTTGAGTATCGTTTGATAGTCAGTATGTTTATGTTTGGTTTCGAGTATAGTTTGACACTCAGTATGTTCTATGTTTCGTTTCGAGTATCGTGTGATACTCAATATATGTAATTTATCGTGTCAAGGTCTCGTTTGATACTTGATATGTTTTAGGTAACGTTTCAAGGCTACCATTTTGGATGTCTTTATGGTTATTGTTTATAACTGTCCGTCCGGTCAGCCTGACAAGTGTAATTAAGACTGACTATTCTCTGGATTTAGAGAGAGCAGACTTCGACAGACAGAGTTTTCAACATACTTGGTTAAACAGTTACTCCTTCAGTTCGCTTCGAGAATCCAATAAGACCAATCATGCTTAGCTATTATACACTACTTGGTAGTTCCGATATAGTAAAAAGTTTGTTACAACAACTTAGTCTAAGCCCCCAGTACTTAGTTACCTTATATAGTGCACTTTGGTATAGAGATAGTATCAGTACCCTATCGATTCCCACCACACCCAGCAGGCTGTTACAGCTGTCATGTAACATGCTAAACCATGTCAATTAGTGTTTCTACTTGCGCAGGAATGAGCGAAAGTGGGAAAGGCTTTGCATCAAAGCAGGGAACAGGAGAATGATTGATATAGCAATGGAGGAAAGCACACATCTTGCAAAAAATCTTGAAACCAGGCTACTGCACAGGGTAGTTGCATATGTCTATTTAGCTAGTGGTACTGTAGCCGGTACGGGTTACTGTTTGGTTTTGAGTATCGTTTGATACTCCGTACGTTTTATGCTTGAGGTTGATACTCAGTATCTTTTATTTATTGTATCAAGGTATTGTTTCATCATTGATATATTTTATGCAACCTTTTAAGGCTACCGTTTGGTAGTATTTATTGTTATTGTTTACAAGACTCCGGTTAGCCTGAGAAGTGTATTTAAGACCTGCTGTTCTCCGAACTTAGACAGAGCAGACTTCAACAGACAGAGTTTTCCATATACTTGGTTGAACAGTTACTTCTTTGGTTCGCTTTGAGAATCCAATAAGACCAAACATACTTAGCTCTTAGGAACTACTTGGTAATTGCGATATAGTAAGAGGTTTGGTACAACAACTTAGTCTAAGCCTTAGGTACTGAGTCTCCTTATATACCGCTCTTTGGTATAGAGATAGTATCATTACCCTATCGAGTCCGGCCACCACCCTGGAGGCGATTAGAGGTACCGTGATGTGACAATATTTTCTTTCTTCCACCATCATCCAGCTCTCGAGTGTCTCCAAAACCTCATTTTTTCCTTATTCTCAGATAATCTTGCTAATTTTTTGTTTATCCCTACTACAAAGATATAATAAAGACAGTTAAGATTAGTACTTGTACATCAACCAGATTCCGAATACGCGATGAAACTATACCTACATGGAGACTGGGCAATTCTCCCTTATGTAAGCAGAAGGCCCATGCCAGCTTAAAGTCCTGCCAATGAAAATCTCCCCAATCTAGTTTTAAGAGTACTTGATTTTATTCGCTTGCTGCTATCATGCTGAAATACGATAGTACAGCACCTGAGTTTTAAATCTTTTACAAGCTGGGAGTGTTATCCTAACAGGGGCCAACATAGCAAAATGACTCCAAGGACCACAAATTGGGTATAGTGGTTACCCAATTCACCTCCTTGCTAGTGAAATATTCAAAACTTATGTGCGGTACAAGGGACAGGTATAAAAAGATAGTACAAAACAGAGGTCGCTGAGTTGACTTTGGAAGGAATTATGGAACACGGCACCCAAGCCACCCACCCCCACAAAGTATGTTGCAATAGCGAATTACCTCTTAAACTCCCTCCTCTTCCAATACAGTCCTTGAATTCAAATGCAAAGTTTTTTGACTATGACCAATACAGAAAAAAAAGTGTACACAATAGTGTAGTAGATATGTATAATCTCGCAGCAGGAAAATGTCGGAGCGTGGTCCAGGGTTGTCCTGAATGCTGCTGGTCCACCAAGGGGGGTTGTGGTCCCTGTCGTCCTCCGGGTCCACTCTGATCCATTCTGATCCACACTTTTTGAAATTTTACCGAAAGTGTGGACCAGGGTGGGTTAAGGTGGTCTAGGAAGAACAAGGGGACCATAACCCCCCCTGGTGAACCAGGACTGGTTTTAACATTTTGCTGATGAGTTAACATGCAGATACAAGAGAATATTGAACCTGAAAATAAGCTGTAAGGCCTTGTGAAATGAGGACAATATGAAACCCAATGTCAGTTTAAGGTTTTGGGCTCCATACTCTACCAGTATCTATAGGGTTTTATTTAATGGTAAATATGCAGGGAGAGAGGTCATCTGCATCATCAACTAAGATTTTCCTTTATGACTTGCATAGCATGGAAGGAATCAGTCATTCCTTAAATGTTGTTTCTCTCAAGTGTACCACAAATACTGAGATATTAGTGATGCAGCGTAGCATCTCTTTATGCCTATCCCTTGTGTAATATGCTCCTGAGTATCCCGAGATTCCTAGAGTGAGATCCGACGATACTGTGAGGACAGGGAGGAGCAGCGGCGATTGAAATCTCTAAAAGAAATATAGCAAAGGTTAGGGACCAGTAGAGTGACCGTTCAATTTAGTATATATAAAGTGAGGGTGCCTGTGAGGCTTGAGAGTCCGAATCCTTGAGGGATCTCCAACTCTTTAAATACAAATAAATCATAACCAATATCCTGTCCAAACGAGAATGCTAATCTACGCTAAGGTAGACATGAAAAAAACTAAGTTCTAAAACAAAGGTGTAGATGTGACAGGATATACGTAACAAAACAAGTAATGATATCAAACACGTAAGGGATCGCTACTAATGTACTAAACCAGTAATAGATAGAGTTTCCCGATTGGGTACAAGGAACATAAGGTAGTAATAAGCGAACTAAGGAAAGTACTACCTAAGAGTAAACTATAACAATAGGAAAGGAACAAGGTGAGGAATGATTGGTTACTGGGGAAATCCTCATAGGCAATATCCAATGTCAAGTTAAGGAATAATAGCGATAATAGTAGATTCCGTTACACCATGTAACTTCGTGGAGCAGGGCCTTTTCTTGTGAAAAACGGCTTAGTGATTTGTGAAGGTTGCTTCCCTTATATCCCCTTGGCTGCTAAGATATTCAGCCCTGTTCAAAATGTAGAAAACTAACTTATTTTAGAAATCTTGACAGGCAATACTTCCCGACTACCAGATAGTGTAGGACTCAGAATAACATGAAATCTGTACGGCTGAGCAGAACCATAACGGGAGGAAATCTACCCAGACCCTCTTACCTCGAGTTCCTATATTAAGTTTGGTTCGGGTGAGCGTTGTTCCCCGTTTGACAACTTCAATTGTTGAGCCGCTTCTTTCTGAGTAGAGTCCAAAGCTTCAGCACTTTCTAACTGAGCAGCTTCAATCTTCCGTAGCAGATCCTCCTCCAATACCTTAGGGGCATGGGCAGACAAAATCTCCGAAGCCTTTTCTGACTGCTCTCGGTGCTGTTGAAAAAGCGTCTTAAGTTTGGCCTCAGCCTCCTGGGCCACTGTTTCCTCAGTATTAACTGCCTCTGCCAATTCGGCTACCTATTTCTCTCGGAGTTCTTGGATACCTTCTTCACTAGCCTTACTTTCAAGTGCCACCTTATCCAGCTCTACTTTTAGAACCTTGATAAAACGACGGAGGCCGTCAATTTCCTTGTGGCGAGCCTCAAGTACGTCCATATTCTTTTCCCAAGCACCCTTAGAAGCCTCATGTGCATCCTCGATCTGTTTCTTTAACGTTGCAATCTCTTTAGTAAGCCTCTTAACTGGACCTTCAGTATCAATCGAGCTCTGGCTGTTGGCTTCCTTCTTAGTTGCAAGAGCAGCATTAAGAGCCTGGACCGCCTTTTGGAAATCAGCCCTTCCAGTCCCGGTCTTTGCCATGACGTCTTTAAGAGCTTTTCACTGCATTAGTTTATTTCCACACATTGCATCGAAAATAGAAATACCTTTTCAACCAAGGAAGTGTTATTGGATTCCACCTCAGCATGGCGTGCTTCTAGAGATTCAAAAGAAGTATTCAGAGCATTATTCTGTTCGAGAATGTCCTTTTTTTTGCACCGAAAGCATCCTGAAGAGTTTTCGGTTCTTTTGCATGCCTAGCAATCATCTTATCATTTGTATCTTGCATCCTTACCGCAGATTTCTCGGCCAGGGCTGCCAATTTTGCCTTAGCATCCCTTCAATAGGCCTGTAGCTTCTCGTTCTGTATATAATTTTTTAGCCTTGGATCTGCTATGACCTAATATGCGATAACATCTCACAGCTTCTTGAATGATAGTAATCCTTGTTTTAATATCCTCCAGCTCAGACTCCAACTGGTTAGTAGCTGTCTTGGCATCGCCATTGGTGGTAGGGTGGCCGCCGGCTTTGGAAAGCTTTTCTGAAAGCACCTTGTTCTTTTCCTCCAAGTCAGACACTTTGGCTTTTAATGCTTCTAACTCCTTTGAAGAACTGGTACTAGATGCGCGGAGAGTCCCACTAGGTCCCGTTGCTCTGAAACGTAAAGTCGAAGTACTGGGCCGAGAAGAAAGATGGGAGATTCCAGTAGTTCTCCTTGCAGCCGCAGAGACTGGCAGTGCGGTGGCGAATGGCGGCCTAGGTGCGATAGCATTCTCTCCCGCCGGAGAAGCAGTCGAAGGGCGCCCAGCAGTTGCAGTATTAGATAGCGCAGATATCGAAGGGGGTGACCGATCTGAAGGTGCTGTAGGTGTGGTTGTAGAGGTAGCGCCCCTTCCCACATTGCTAGCGGTACATGGAGTGCTTCCAGTAGAAGACCAGCGAGCAGGGCTAGAATTAGTCGAACTGCTTGAACTAGATGCCGTTCCCTTCTCCTCGGGTGAGCGAGTAGTATTTGCAGCTGGAGAAGCGATTGCCGGTAGCCATCCTCAAGCCAGCAGCTACAGGATTGTTGGTAGTATTGTACGAGGACAAAATTAACCGATTGTGACAACGATCGCGAAGACATAATTTGCCCGGCGATGACAACCCCAATATATTCAACTACCTCAACATCAACTAAAAAAAATTAAAAAAATTAAAAAAAGTACATAGCAGTAATCAGTACTTAGTATACCATCCATCAGCTTTAATAATTGCCTTTACCCTATCCACCATAGATCCTGCCAGAGTATCAAAAACCTTTGGATCAAGAAGTTCTCAACAATGAGTAATTGCCTCCTGAATTCTGTTTTTGACCACATGCTCAGAGCCCTTCATGAGATGGATATCAGGATAGTGCTTAGAGGGCTTATCCTTAATTAAAGACCAGATATTTTCAATTGGATTCAGATCTGGTGAATAGGGAGGAATTTCCAGAAGTGTAATCTCATGCTCTCTGAGCCATCTCATATTTAGCATTGTCAATGATCAAAAAGACCTTCTCCTGTCCCAACTTTTGCTTAATATCCTGCCATATCCCTACAAAGTCTTATTGGTCATAAACCTCAATAATTGACTATGCAGTAACTCCACCCCTAGCAGAAGAAGAATCAGGAAAAACAGGAATGAAACAACTATACTTCTGACCAGAAAAAAACCTCTCCTCATTTGTGATGGTATAATAATTCTAGTAGTAGTAGCAGAGCATTATACCAGAGGAGGCATTAGGGCATGTATGGAGGTATAGGGTATGAGCGGAGATAGGGCTCAAATGCGAGCAGAGTTTTCACTACTAGAGTGAACTATTAGATAGCAACCTCTATAGCAAATACAACCACAACCAACTTTCCTCCTGTTGACACCTGTGGAGGATCGTACATATCCTCCATCAGGCTATGAGCCAGGGGCATCAGAGTCAATACTGAGTGCAATTGAGGCATACCTGTCTTTTTCTACATATCCTAATATCGTTTCTCAAGAGCGTGGATTGCGGTAAAGATAAAAGGTTTTTACCGCCGGGAAGAGTGAACAAGATGGTCTACCATTGGGCAAATCGGGGATGATAGGAGCGAAATTGGATGGAACACACCATCGGATGTGGTCTATACGGAGAGTTGGCTAACTGATTACCGAAGGCCCTGGGACCTGACGACGAGAACCGGGGAAGTTTTTAAAGCGCCCGAGAAGGAAGACACTGCTTACAAAGCGCTACACCAGGAGTAGATAAGTCAAAGTAGAAGGATTCATAAAGCCAGTGGAGTATTGCAACTCACGATGGCAGATGTGAGAGTAATGAACTACGATGAATCATACTGGGATTCTCCAAAGAATATTTGGGACGATGTCAAACGAAACTACGAGGTTTTGGTTAGCTACGACGCCAATTACCTGCAAAGAGAACTCTATGAATATCAACGGGAGGACTGTGGGCCCGTACTTGCTTTCCTCAACAAACTCAAAGAGATCAAAGACAAACTCTCGCTCTGCGATCAGACACCTCGACCGCGCAGATAGTATTTCATATCTTTAACGGTCTCCCAAAACCCACTCAGTGGAAAACATGGTCGATGGTCACGAAACCACAATTTTGCACAACCGTTACAAACTCCGACTATATCAAACTTCAGTCGTTGCTTAAAGGTTTGGAAGCCGAACTCACGAGAGAGAAGTCGATTGAAACTGGTCAAGCTCTATTCGCACCCAGGAAGAATGCAAAATGGAAGTGCGATAACGGAGATTGGAGTAACGGGAGATCAACTCTGTGATCTGGGAACTCTACCACGCCAAAGCCGTTTATAGACAACTGTCATAAATGCGGCAAGAAAGGTCACGGGGAGAAGAACTGCTGGGCTAAGGGGACAAATGGAAAGAGGAAAGGCGGACGCCCGTGCTCTGGAATAACGGACAGTGCAGGGATAATGGATGAGCAGATGTGGGTAATTGAAGATTTCGAAGAGACACCGAAGGAACCACTAGTCGAACAAGACGCGTGAAGGTTTTCTACTATAATGGCTAGCACTCAGGATTCTGATTCCCACAATCTGGGTTCGAGGACCAGCAAGAGCTCAATCGATGAGATGTGGATGACTTACTCCGAAGAGGATCAAGTGATTCTGGGTTATCAACTCTGGCTGTACGAGCCACATTACCAAACGCGGAGACCTTTTTCTGGAGGAAACGTACAAGCCTCTACCAAGAAAAAAGGCGGATAAGAACTACTACAGGTCAGTTTGTACCAGCTGTAGGTATCGGAAATGTGCAGATATCTATTTGGATACCAGGAAGAGGAAGAAGTTTAGTTCAACTGTGCCATGTTCTCCACGTCCCAGAAGCCAGTACCACGAACCTGATCTCAATATGTCCACTCTCTGAGAAAGGGATAGCTATGAAAATCCGAAATAGGAGAATGGAGTTGTATAAAGAGGGACTACTCTCTGCAATTGTGATTAGGATTAACCAGATGTTTACGTTGGTTACCCATGAGATTCCAATTGACAAGGCGTTTGTGATGAGTGGAAACAACAACCCGCAATTAACACTATGGCATAAGAGTTTCAAGCAGCTCCACGCCCACACTATATTGAAGCTGAGCAGCAAACAATTTGTTACAGGAATCCGAATTCTACAATCAACGACTAGACAACATTGATGCGAATCCTGTTGAGAGGGGAAGATGACATGACTACCATTTCGAGATCCGGAATATAATACGACTGCACCACTGGAGATTGTTACCTCTGATTTGTATGGACTAATGAAGCAGAAATTGATTGGCACCAGCTCTTACTTCATGCTCTTGATTAAAGACTACGCATAGTTTATGGCAGCGTACTTTCTGAAGAAGAAGTGCGAGTCCACAGAGTGTTTTAAAAATTATAAATCACATGTGGAGAAGGTGCACTCGCAGAAAAGGAGTAATTATGTGATTAAAGTAGCACGAACGGACAGTGAAGCAGAGTTTACCGGTGCCGGATTCTTGAGAGAACTTGAGAAAAGGCGAATTGAGGCACACAGCACAGTACCTTATACACCACAGGAGGATGTGATTTCAGAAAATGGAAATCGGGTCCGTGTTGGGAGAGCAAAATCACTAGTCAAACAAGCTGGCGCACCAAGCTCGTACTGGGCGGAGGCAATTCAAACAGCTGTTGACTTAAAAAATATCCTGATCACAAAGTGAACTGATGGACTGGAGGCGACACCGTTCAAACCATGGTTTGGAAAGAAGCCGAAGGTGGAACACCTGCGTGTCTGGGGTTGTTCAGCGTATACGTATATTCACCAAGCGAATCGATCAGAGAAGAAATTGAGCGCAAGAGCGGAGAAGATGATGCTTGTCAGATATACTATGAGAACAAAGCAATATGATCTACACAATCCGAAGACACATGCATTTGTCAAGTCACACGAGGTCATTTCCTCCGAAGAGACACCCTTCTTCCAACAAACTGCCGAACCACTCTTCATGCCATTGACTAAGGAGGAAGAGAGAGTGCATCTTGTCATGATCAAATCGCAGCCCACCGGCCTTGTTACAAGGAGCAGAGCCAAAATCGAAAGTGAAGGACGAGGCAAAGCTGAAAGCGCAAGTAGAAGCTGAAGTAGCAGTGCAACTCAGAGACATCATAGACCTGAGAGATTCGTTCGTGCTGGAGAAGCTGCAAACGAAGCCCTTGTTCAGAAAGGCGTAACAGTAACAGGAAGTCCACATACGACAGGATATCCCATTGTTGAGGATTATATAGATTCAAGTGAAATGCTCGGGCACCTACTTCAAACAAGACAGAAACTCAGAGGGCTAGAATCCCAAAATGCTGAGTTCCGGCTAAATCAGAGTGGAGGAGACCCAACAGTGGAGAGACAGCTGAGTTCTGTACTCGAAAAGCAGTCTGATTATAGGACGGCAAGAGCCGACAAAACGCCTGAAAGAAGACAGGAAGAGGGGGATGAAGCAAATATCTTTTTTGTTTAACCTGATCTTGCTTTCATGGTTAACGATGGTCCAAGTAGCATTCAAGAAGCATTGAGAAGTGCAGATTGAAACAAATGGATCAATGCAATCAATAATGAACTGGAATCACTGAAAGGCCACGAAACATGGAGCTTAATCAAGCCTGGAAGGCTACCGACCAAAGTAAGACCGATCAGTTCGTGGAAGGTACTCCAAGAGAAGGTTGGAGAGGACGGTTGAGTTGGACACTAGAAAGCTAGAGTGGTAGCACACGGATTCCGGCAGAAACCAGGGATCAATTTCATCAACACATACTCCCCGACCCTATCATATCTGAAGATACCTATTCTCCTATCCCATGCAGCAGTGGAGGATAAGGAAGTTACTCAACCAGACATTGTGACTGCATTTCTGGAGAGTTAGATTGATGAGGAACTGTACCAAAAGCTACCAAAGCATTTTGTTATATCAAGAGGTGGGAAAGTCGAACTGGAGGTTCACGATCCAGGGGGAAGAGCGAAGAAACCCGATAAACCAGTCGTTGTGCAATTGAGGAGGAGCTTGTATGGAGTGAAGCAAGCTGGATGCAACTGGTATCACACTCTCGAATCGCATTTCATTCAACCAATGGAGATGAATCCGTCACTCTATGAAGCGGGTATCTACATCCCCCAATCTGGGACTATGATTATCCCATAGGGAGACGATCTACTGCTTATTGGCACAAAGAGCGCTGTAGCGGAGACGAAGAAGGGCATTCGCGAGCGTTTCCAGATAAAGGACCTGGTGAACGTCAAATCTTTCCTCAGCATGCTTGTCGAACGTGATAGAGAGAGGAGAATGTTGTATCTCAGCCAACAAAAATACCTGACAAAAATCCTGCGGGGATTCTGAATGGAGAATTGTAGAGGATATTCCTCCCCACTTGACTCCAAGACGAAATTGCAGCTAAAAGCTGCAGTGGACGAGAGTACCGACCTACGCACCTATCAGGAAGCTGTCGGAAGCTTAACCTATGCAGCTCTTACGACCTGACCAGACATTGCATATGCAGCCAGACTTGTCAAACCTTTCACATCAAACCCATCAACTTTACACTGGCCAGCGGTAAAGACAATACTGAGGTACATTCGAGCGACGACTGAACACTGTCTACTGTTGTGTGGTGGAACAGGCCAACAAACAAGCAAGCAAGCAAATAGTCTCATGCTTACAGTCTACACCGACTTCGACTTTGTGGGAGAGATCGATGGAATGAAAGCTATTAGTGGTTTCGCGATCATTGACCCGTACAGCGCGATGGTCAATTGGAGATCCCTGAAACAGTCAACTGTGGCAAAGTCTACAGCAGAGGCTGAGTTGACTGCAACACTTATCACAGCCGAGGAGGGGATTTGGCTACAGAAAGTCCAAACGGAGCTTTATGCATCAGTCTCCAGCAAGGACAAGGAAAAGAAGCCATATATCCAGCTGTTCAATGACAATCAAGCCAGTATCGCCACCCTTACGAATAGGAAGTTCTGTGCATCGAGTAGGCACGTCAGTGTGTGTTATTTTTGGTTAAAGGAAATCATTGAAACGGAGAGGCCGAGATAGAGTATATTAGAACATATGAGATTGTAGCCGACGGATTGACAAAGGCACTGGAGAAGACAAAGCATGAGCTATTCATCGCTATGCTAGGCATGTACTAGATAGGGTCACTAGAACACATTTACTTTTTTTTTCTTTTGTTAAAAGTTTTTTGCTTTTTTAAGCACTACATGGGATTATGGGGAGTAATGGTAGAATAATCCTAGTAGTAGTAGCAGAGCGTTATACTAGAGGAGGCATTAGGGCATGTATGGAGGTATATGGTATGAGCGGAGATAGGGCTCAACTGCGAGCAGAGGTTTCACTTCTAGAGTGAACTATTAGATAGCAACCTCCATAGCGAATACAACCACAACGAACTTTCCTCCCTTCAATACCTGCGCACGATTGTACATACCCTTCCTCAATTTGACCAATCTTTCTCTCTTCCTTCCTAGGAGCTTCTTCAACACAGTTCCTATTCCACTTCTCTTTAGGATATCTAACTATCCACTTTCTCCTTCTTCTCCCCACTCTCTCAATAGTCAACTCATCTCCCCAGATTGCCTTCCTCCTCCACATCTTCTTTGTCCAATTCCTATAAGCCAATGCCCATTTCAATCCCTTTTCAGCTAGGGCTTCATCTAAATGTGCCCTCTCCTTTGCCACCCACTTTTTAAGAGTCTTTTGAACTGCCTCCTCTTTATAATCTTCTCAGAAACATCTGATACAATTTTCTTAGCAATGTCTCTATAGCTGTTATGGCGATTTTTGAGAGCTTCCTCAACCATAGCTTTATGTTGAGCGTTAGAAGTCTTAGGATATCTTCCTCTACCCTCTTTCTCCTCCCCCTCTTGATCCCATCTTGCTAATGTATTTTACATCGTAGTAAAAGGGATGTTGAGGTGATGGAAGATCTCCTCCAAAGGCATGCCCCTCTCATGCAACCCACACACATCAGCAAAATGTAAAAACCAGTCCTGGTCCACCAAGGGGGGTTATGGTCCCCCTGGTCCTCCTGGTCCACCCTGATCCACCCT
>Ga0307507_10006620_pt1 | contig 17584 bp, 13 predicted proteins | sample 7_EM_MG_FD_207223 | JGI IMG/M metagenome (GOLD analysis project Ga0307507, IMG submission 207223) | Populus trichocarpa ectomycorrhiza microbial communities from riparian zone in the Pacific Northwest, United States - 7_EM | ecosystem: Host-associated > Plants > Roots > Unclassified | place...
TTGCGTCGTCATGTGAAAGCCTATGAGTCAACTGATCTCATAGTGTGAAAGATAACAAACCGATGACTAATAACTATTAGTCATGTGAGAGTCTGCCTTGCTTAGTCACCCTTTGTGACATTGCCGCGCACTTACAAACTAATGAAGCCTAACGGCCTAAGATGCTTTGTATGGCTGTCAATTCCGCCTGAGTAGGTGGTAAGATTGTTTTGTTCAAGGAGAGGATTTGATGTGTTGCTTTCAGAAAGGTCCCCCATTCGCTCGATACTGAGGAGACTTGTCCTAAACCAAAGACGCCTCCATCCTCTCTAGGAGCAAGGTTTCCTTGATCCCATCCAGTTCTCTGTCTAAATAGAGCGGGTATCAGGCAGTCGCCAGCTACACATTGCGAGTAATACACAATTAAGAGACAATGACCACAGATCCACCTGAGAACTAGATTAAGCCTCCAGAGTATAGAGCCCGGGGGTAGAGGATCTGGTAAATCAGACGCTATAAAGTTTATTCTCCCCCACCAGGCTGGGGAAGCCTGTTTGGTGTCACTTCGACCTGTTATCAGTCTGAATAAATTACAAATCTTATAAGTTAGTGAGATGCAGTACGAACGAAATCTGGTATGGGATATGATGAGCCGCTGGTGGCGCAATACAAGGGAGTCATGAAGGGATGTTGTGGTTGCCTGTGTAGCCAGGCGCTGTGTATTTCCTTCTTTTTTACCTCAACTCAGCCTGCAGTTTTTCCTCCGCCCTCTCTCGGAAAGTCCTTTCAACAACCTAAAAGATCTCTCTAGTATCCAGCACCTATACTAGCTCTGTGGTCTTTAGCAAAGCGAAAAGAATAGATGAAGGGTAACAGATTTTGAGTAGAAAAATGGGGGTTTTATTTTTCCTTAATTCGATTAGCATTGTTTTAGGGACATGCTAGGATAAAGAAGACATCCCACTAAGCCCAAACCACTGCACTGCGGAGGTACAGCCACCACCAAGCCCAGGAGGAAATAGTGCGAAAACGGGTAAGAACCGGCAAGCGCTAAGTACGTTGAATTAACAAGTGCCTGGGGTGGATCTTACGCTTGTGTCAAAATAAGAGGCTTGCAAGGCCTTGTTCTGGCTACAAATAGTTAGTGTATGCCATCTTATTGCGATTTCGAGACGTACTTAGCGCTTGACAGTTCTTGCCAGTCTTTGCTGTATGTGGGTGACAAACACGGATTAATTACCAGTAATCTTTGTTAATCATAACCTTGACCATATGCTTTGTCGTTTCCCTAACTAGCCCTGTTCATCACCCGCTAGGTTTCGTAGTTGGCAGAGCTAACACTGTACGGTACCCATAGCAAATAAGAAGTCTAAAGCCAAACTGGGGATGTAGAGAGTAGGCAAGTTCCCATAGCCCTGGGACCCACCAGAGAACGATACCTATTTATCAAGTGGAAAGCAACTCCCTCTCTTATTCCCGAGATCAAGAAACCTGTTGGCGCATTAACGGATATTGTCTGGTAGGCTCCTTGTGTCTGCATAATCGAAAGCACAGGCATCTTGGAGGCGGGGGGGTGGTCGATGGCGGCATTCATTTCACAATGAGGGTCCATAGTAGCGTCCTGGGGGAGTGAGCTACTCCGGGTTTCATCAAGGGTGGGAACATGTGAAAAATGCAGATGTGAGAAAGGGTTGCGACGACCTCCCTTTAATGCGAAGATTACTGCGGAGAGGCTGTCATCGTGGGGGGGGCAGGGTATGTAAGCAACAGGGCTGCCAGTAACGAGCCAGAAAAGGAGGGAATGGAAAAAGTCCTTTTTTGAGAGACAGGGAGAATAAACAGAAGTGTGCAGAACTTGAGGCCACTGGTTCCATCAAGCGAGCATATCCCGCTCAGCGTGTGGACTGCAATCTCTGTGAAAGCTCAGATAGCAGGATTGGGCCAAGGACAGGGTTGTGGCAAGGTGGGTATGAGATTTACTCGCGGTGTCGAAGCATTTTTAGAAAAGACTGCCATTGCCTACCGCCCAAATTGGAGCAAAACGCCAACTTTTTGCGGTATGCACTAGCAGTCCTTTCTAAAAACACTAAGACACTCCGAGTATAAGTACATTCCTTCAACGGGCAGTATTTGAATCAATCAGGGTGATCATCTTGGGTATTTCTGTGCTAGAGGTGACGAAATTCGGTATAGCAAAAGAAATCAGAGACCGGTTTGTGAATTAAAAGATAATATAAAGGAATAAGCGTGACATTGGTGTGCCTGGGACTCTGTTGGACGGTTCCAGACTGCCCAATGGATACCATAAAAACTCAGGTATAACGAACTCGCCTGGATGCACGGCAGTTTTGGCAGGGCTTTGAATAAGACACTGGCCAATAAGGGCGTCCAAAGAGTCTTGCTTATGTTATTGGGCCTTTTTCGCGAGCTCTCGATGAATGAAGGTGTCTGATTTCGATGTATGAAGAGACTGGCCAGTTGTTGATAAGCGAGTTTATCCGGTATGTTAAAAGAGAAGAAGCTGAGTAAACGCTTAAAAGATAACAATCGTTCAATTTTAATCTTCCAAAGCAATAGCTGGCTAAGGTCGGATATTATGTTATCAAGCCCGTTGGTAATCACTTCTCCACTCTGCACCGATTCTAGCTCTGGCCCAAGTACACAGAGAGCCTTTGGCATAACAGGTCTGTTCCTGGGAGTGATACTCCAGTACTGTAAGTGACACTTTGAAGAGACATGCCACAAGGGTACTGTACAAGACCAGCAACATGCTCTGCAGCGGGCATATGGCACCATCAGCGCCGTATGTTTGAGTGATACACATTCGGCTCCGGTAAATGGCGTATAGCAGCCGATATACCAACCTGTAGGCTTAGCTGCTGCACGCGCATAGTTAGTGCCTTGCGTCACAACCCACATTTGCGTACTCAGGTACTCATCACCTCGAATGCACATGCCTATCTTAAACCCACAACCCTGGATTACTACCGTGCTTCCTCCAAAGAATCCCTACCCATCTTATGAGCTAAGATATAGTTGCGAGCTAGTAATGTTCCCTTACGGATGGATCGGGCTCAAGTTTTGTAGATTCCATAACCAGGTTAGTTGCCCTTATTCCGTGTGGAACCTACAAAACTTAGGCCCTATACCTGCGGAGATTGCAGCCGGCGCCCAGAGTTGTTCTTATTTGCAACATTAGAAAGAACCCAGGAATTGACCCTATAGCCACAGAGATATTCATCAATTCAAACTTCCAGATTCCTACCTCGTTCATTCACTCCACCGGTTGTCACTTTTTTAAATATAGGCAGCAATTACGAAATTTCACCCATATGCCCCAGTTGCCCAGTCTCCAAATTATTTAAACTTAAAGGCCTCGGACCAACTCGCCAAGTGACGGGGATGCTGGATATTTCTAGCACCATGCAGGTAGCCTGCAGATAGCCTGCAGACATACTCGGGGGTTGGCAACAGGAGAGTGCATTGTGCAAGGAAGAAGTGACGGTTGCATGTGGAGGAGGCGAGAACGGGGCCCGGGCCATCTTTAGTGAGTATGATATGGTGACGGTAAGGCTACGGTGTAATTATCATAAAATCTCGGGTGTAACAAACGTGCTTAGGGCGGTCATGCCGCAATTTTCACTGCTTTGAATGGCTCAAGAGAATGTCCAGAGCTGCTTGCTTGGATTATTGGAACCCGTTCCAAACCTCTCCGCTTACCGCAGGGTCCAATTTTGCTGCCAGACCAATTCACGTGAGTTCTTTATACCCAGGATTAGTGTTGTGCACGAGCTGAGCTGACTCGAGTTTTTTCTGCAATTGCATCAACTAGTGGGAAAGTGACCTAAATTTTGTATTGCTCCATCCAAAAAAGTACTCGAGTACATTAGAAAGGACAGCAGATACTTAACTAACATTTTCTCTATCACTTTGTAAGATTTGAAGATTCTGTAACTTTTTTCATGGTAACTATCCCATGGGCGGGTGAGATATGTAGTTGTCGGACCTTCTAGTTTTGTGCGTGTCAAGTATGCAGATCTTAGCCAAGGTTGGAATAAGTTCATTGATTGATGGATTATGATGCCGATTGTGAGCCACAGCGGGACTTTCAACCAAATCGCATATGGCATATGATAAGTAGGATCTGGTATTTGGTGTTCGGGATGTAGTTTACCTTTATGTGAAAAGCATGTATATTTTCAGGAATTTGATCTTTGTCAATAATTTAAAATACATAGCAGGTTACTACTTGTACAACCCATTGCCAATTGAGAAAAGTACGCCGAATCTAACTTACAAGGAAAGAGTAGCCTCGCGAAGGTTGATGGCAAAAGGTTTAGGCAGTTGCTAGGCCAGTGCGGGGTCATACCTCGAGGACAGCCGATCCACAAACCCCCATTACCACGGTTCTTTCCAGCTTCTCCCTTCCTGAAAGATCACCATCCATCCTACATGTGCCATTCTTGATTGCTCGCATGCTTAGTGCCCACCGAGTACCAACTGGCAAACTCCAAAACACCCTTATTGTCACAACAGGACACATTGGCGGTAATGATCGCCCTGGGCAAGGGCAGCGACAACCTTAGCTAAGCTTCCGGAAGTGGAACTCCGTATCTAACAGGCAGTATCAAGGCTCCGGCAGCATTCTCTTCTGGCATTCTTTTTTGATGGTTTTTCCTTAGTTTTGTTTCCTTCCTGTTATACTTAGTTATCCCTAATATACTCAATAAACCTTGAACAATTATAACAGGGCTAAGGTTGTAACACTGCGATAGTCTTCGCATAGTTAGTCTACGCAGTATTATGTGTTCTATTTCCTACCCCCGGTCGGCATCATAACTCATCACCCAATGAATCAATTCCAAGGTTGCTTGAGATCTAGATGCTTGGCATCCACAAAAAAGGAAGCTCCAGAAAATGCAGGTCTCACCGGCCCATCGGATAGTCCCCTGCCAGAAAAGGTACAAGTACACAGATTTTGAAAGAAGGATGATTTTCACAAGTTGACCCAAGACGCAAAACCTGTGCGATAAAAGTGAAATTTGGATAGTGAGAAGTCTGGGAAAGCTAGCTATTCCGCGATGTGAGGGATCACCAATTGAGGCTAAACTGGTCCAGTGGTGCGATTTTGAATATTGCTGTTTTAGATGTAAAAAGTACAAGTAGGGAAGACACTATCGCACATTGCAATACAATATTAATAATACCCTTTGGAGAAAACCTATTTTCCTGTGGGTCTTCCCCAGGTGGTATTCCTTTACGTCCATTGCCAATCTTGACATTAAAGGTTCCCATGAGGGTGACCCGCCAGATTAAACAGCAGGAACTAAAGCTCATTGGAGTAGTTGTGAGATGTGTGCAGGGTGACTGTGGTTCACCTGTTTGGTCAGGTGGGAAAAAGGTGGTCGATGCAGGCCAAAAAAGCGTTTTTTCCAATCAAATAAAAATCCGATGATCTTCTCACCTGCTCCTCTGGGGAATCCACTCGGTCTACTAGGTAAGAGCATATGCGATCCTCAAAGAGAATAAATGGAGTCACGAATGCGATCTAAGGGTTCCACATTATGATGACTTTTACTTGTACGTACCATAGCTCCTCAAGTTACTCAGGAACCATCTAACACCTGGACGGCGGCGGCGCTAGAGCTTTGGTCACCTTTCGCTTAACGGGAATGGCCGAAGCTTGAATTTTATGCTCCGTAATCCGACTATTAGAACGTTGTACAGTTAAAAAAAAAGGTTGAGGGAGCACATATATCGAGAAGTGTCTATATGGCGGACTATCGAAGTGCAGACACCATTCGTATGAACGTATGATGAACAGAGATCAATTATAATCACCATAACCCTAACATTAATTTTTGCCGTGCCAACAAAGCATGATGTTCGAGGTGCCACTGTATTCCAACTAGTCGGCTTGGTTTCCGCGCACCTATTGGTTACCTTAAGGCTCTAAAGTGCACACTTTGAGATCTCCAACCGTTTACCCAACTGCGCGCTTCGATCAATATTACACTGTACAGTTCTACTCGGTCGGTGGTTCAACTACTCTAAGGCTAGAACAATGCAAGTAATGTAACGCCCGTGTATCGATTTATCTAGCTATTAGTACACATCTTATAAGCATAAATGTTACGGTTGGGAATATAAGGATAGAGGGAAACGCGCAAAGCGTGAAGGGTGGTATATTTGGTATCACATTCACGAATATGAAAACAAATATGAAAGGGAGAAAAAAAACAGGCGAAATTGAGTGAAGAGTCTGGAGGTGAAAGATAATTACAAGAGATCCTTAACGAAATATACTGGAAAAAGATTAGAAGAAAATGACTAGCTATTAGTAGGCGGACTTGGGTGAGTCCAGTGCAAAAAGCTAAAATTTCCAACCAATGGTTCAACTTTTCCTAACCATAAAGACAGCCATAACTTCTTTCATAATAGAAAATAAATATATATCAAAAGTAGATACATGAGTGGGAGTCCCATCAATTTACCGACAAAGATATAATATAATATCAAATTTCCCACTAACCTGATTGAACAGAAGGGCCCGGGAAGGTATGTTATATAAGGCACTCAGAAAAGGAAAAGGCGAGCTGCCGGAAGAAACCACTTCCTCAAAATCATCCACCTTCTCCCTCTGCTTTTTAGAACACTTCCTCAACTCCCAAGCAACACTGTCCAACTTCTTGTAAAAGCATATCCGACAGAAAGCCAAAAGTTCCAAGTAATGCTAGAAATGAGGGGAGTAAGCGTGAGAGATGTACTCATAATTCCAAGGAGAGCAACTCACCTACCCATAACCCCCTCCCATCTCTCAGAGTCAATGTCATCTCACGCCTTCTCCTGCAAAATCCTCCTCTCTTCTTTCCACCCGATCCCATAAACACAACCTCTAGCTCAACCTAGCCCTCCTCTTCCATTCACCTTCTCATTCTCCCCAACTCCTTTGAGATCTGATTTTCCCACAGAGACTTTCCATCATCACGAGCAGGAATCCAAAATGAAGCTCAAGAATAATGTCCTTTGGAGTTAGAGTTAGTGTAATTGGTCATAAACCAGGATTGTATTGTTAATTAAGGTGCTCACACCTATGATTGGATATCACTCTCACGGTATTGTTAATCAGTGTTGAATTTCACATTACTATCTTCCATTGGGATCAATGACGAACAACGGCTTTGTCCAAAGCTTTTTTCTTCCTATGTTATTCTGCCTTACAGGGCTGTATATTTTGTGGTGTTGTGACATCACTAGATGTATGATAATGATTGGGCGGCTATCACTTATTGACTAGGCCCCGATGTGCTCCCTAGCTCTGTAGGCGTATTTGTTTGTGGGAACTTAAGATGCGTTTGGACTAAGGGCAGGGAACCGGTTCCTTCCAGTGAGGGATGAGGGCACTTCTACTTTCTATATATTTTCCGTCTTTTGACCCTTTCTTTTGAACAAAGAACAAATACATACCGAGCAGAAGTTCGGCGAAGTTTCTATTGTTCTACTTGGAGAGAGTCTTGGGGCAAAATTTCAACAATCAATTTTGAAGACAGGATATGTTAGAAGGATATCGGTTGATTCAACGTGGAGTGTAGACTCGGTAAAGGGAGCGCGAAGCGTCGTGGAACACCTAGCAAAGTGGGGAAGAAGAGCGCGGTATGCGGGGTAGGAGAATGGTGTCAGAAGAAGGGTAAATGGCGTGATACTTCTGCACGAATAATTATCTTTTTGTGTACTTAAGAGTTTCGTTCATGCTGAATTATTGAAGTCCACATCACGGAACATTGTCAAATTTTTGATACACTTTTCTCATTTTTTGGAAACCAGCCATCAGGTATATGATCGGTAGCTATAGAAAGAATTATAACGGATTGTGATTTCTGTGGTGGGTAACAACAGCTATTTGTCCCAGTTGTAACACTAACGGAGTTGTGGGTTTGCAGGGCTTTTACTCATCTCTTAGTATATAGCAGGAGCGTGAGGTGGCCTTCTAGTTCTCCTGTCCCATTTCCGCTTATTTGGTTTTATTTCCTTCCCCTTCCGCTTGCCCTGGCCAGAACCAATATACTCCAGCCCATCCAATAGGGCCTGCCTGTTCTCCCAAACCCACTGCAGTAGCTCATTCTTGCTTTTGTGGGGATGATTGAGTTGGTATTGGAGGGATTTCTCAATGGGGGGCCCCACGCAAGCTCCTATGGTGAGGCAGTACTCTGCTGGTACTTCCTCACCCTAATCACCCCCACTATTGGCCGGTGTTCCACTATTTTGCGAAGGAAGACGGAAATGATCCCTTCAACAACCTCGTTAAAGGCAAAGCCGCTTGCAACCCTTTCTCCACAATTATTTCTAGAGAGGTTTCGTATTTACCCATTGCTCTTTCTTCAACCTCATCATTGTTGGTATTCTTTTTCAAGTCTATCCGTTCGAACATCAAGCAAGCGCCAACCTGGTTTTGCCAGTCGGTTCCTAAAGTGCGCATTGCCAAGCCCGTTTTCCCTCTGCTCCAAGGCTCCGCCTTAATGACCATATTCTCGATGATATCCCAGTTTGCAAAAGCTTTCTCTATTATCCCGCTCTCCATGTTGGGACAGCTTACACCCTTTTTTGCGCCTGTTACAGCCACCGGCGTGTTATGGTCGGCTGAGAACAGGGGGGATTTTTCCCAGGGCTCATGGCGGTGATAAGCCACGCGAGGTACCACTCACTACTAGTCGTCAAGAGATTGGAACTTTGCGGAGGCGAAGAGGTGAACCCGAAGAGTCATGGGTGCATAATGTCGGCGGTGATTATTATATCTTGTGCCGGAGGACTGGAAGGTCTTGAATTTGTAGGGCAAATATCTCGTGGTAGAGGTCCACTTCGTGAATTAGCCTTAGGGAGGTATGGGGATTGCAGCCTTTCACCATTTTTTTGATCTCTATGCCAATGTGCTCACTGGAGATTTTGTTTTTGATAGCTGACTCTCAAACGAGTAGAGATGGTTGGTTGGTGTGAGTGATATTCGGTGTTAGAGGGGAGGAGAATTTAAATGCCTTCATTTCCTGAAGTTTCCTAGCGGCCTTGGAGTGAGGAACTATGGCAAAGCCGAGTTGTGAAGCAAAGCGGGTTAGGCGGTGGAGATGGAGGGGGTCGTCAACAAAGGTTTGTTCCAGAGGGAGTGAGGTGCGGACTAGGCCCGCAGCCAATTCCTGCTGGCCAAGACCTGTGAAATCCTCCACTAGTCTACAGTGTAGGTTCTAAAAGAGGGCGTTGATGGTGCAGTCGCAGCGGAAGGCATCTTGTTATGGCGTTCCGAATTTCTAAGGCCATTAAGTCAAGGTCCCCGCCGAAACAAAACTGTTGATGGTATAAGGGAGCAAACCATGTCTGGGATCCAGCCATACCCAGAATATGAGTAACTTCTCCGATCAAAAAATTGATATCCAATCCACCAATCTGCATCGTACCAGTTGCTAGATCCTGGGACTTTTCAGGGTTGCTCTCGATCTTGCTCAATTCGCCCGGTTCAAGGCCGTACTGATCCAGGTTTCCCTTGCTGAAGTGGAACACTCCAGTTGCGAAATTGTAACCAGTGATATTGTTTATCCCAACCTGGATGTCAGTGCTTTCAAGTGAGAAGAGCTTATCGCGGACCCAACCGCCTGTTAAGCGCAAAACTAGGTAGTCATCCCAGGACTTTTGATGGTCAATTTGATACGCTGCGTCCAGTCAGAGATTGCGGTTAGGTGCCACCTGAGGGCCAGGATAGGCATGCGGGTAGACACTTTCGGAGATGTCATTGTCCGGTGTTCTTTTGAGATTTTTTCCAAGGCAGAGGATTATATGATGATTGTAGATGTGGCAGCGGTGGTAGTGTTTAAAAACTGTTGTTTGCTCTTTTAATGAGGTCTGCACCGGCGAGATGGTGAGCGAGTACGGGACCAAGGAATCAATACTACGGGGTATAAGGAGGGATATCTCGGGGAGTGTGTTAATTGTGGCCTTAGGAGCGATGGAAGCTTGAACAGGGTTTGACTAATAATTTTTGTCCCCAATTTTGCCATCAATAAATTAATTCATGACTGCCTCCTTGGACTAGGGCCTTGTTGAGAGGAGACACGTACTCCATTACCGCGAAATTTGAGTCATCTGTCACTGCATAAGTGGCAACTTAAGCCAATATCAGACATTATTGACCTGGCCTTTAGCTTCAAAGGAAAGGAACCAATATAAACCTCGACCCCATGGCTGGTTCAAACTCCGGTTTTTGCTACTTAACCGGAGAGGTGATATTGGTGGTGATGCTGCAGTTATAGGCTGAGGTCAAGAATGGATATTTTCAGCCTAATGGCTGATCACTAGTCACCAGTGCCACAGGTGGTAACCTCGTTTCACTTCCTGATTCTGGAGGCAACAACCTTAGCGCCACTGAAATTTTGCGGTATGGCATAGGTTAAGCTGCATGCTCTGTATGGTTTCCACGATAGTACTATCAAGAAACAACCCCAAACCGTGACTAATTGAACTGTCCCAGTAACATTGGAATATGAAGGATGGCTTTGAAGAGACATTGAATCGGTGGAGTATAAATATCTATCCCAGACGTCACTAATGAAAGTGAAATGATAAACAACTCTTAATCTACAAGCATACAACAAAAACAAAACATCTGGGGAGGTCTTTTGTAGCCATGCATCTCATACAACTCCAATTTCGCTGGATAAATTCATCAAATTAACATATACCCCGGTGGTAGAAAAAACACTTTTAGTGATATCAAACTCCTTGTAGAAACCTCAAAGAAAGTAGAGGGGTCTTCCATCATACCTCTGGCCGTAAAACTCCATGTTATAGTATCCTTTCCGAACTCACTTGTGAGATTAAGGTATTCCGTCCCTATTCCTCCCTGCAATCTGCACGACGGCGAAGCCCCATGGAGCCTCTGGACAACTTGGAAGCGCCAATTCGCTTGCCGAAAACCCCCTCCCGGTCCAACTTTTCGAATATCGTATCATCACGAGCTAGGAGTAATTGAATGCATTTATCTTCCCTCCATACAGGGCGATATTTCAGTGCAGTGTTCCGGTTGGTATAGGGAAAATCAGCGGCGATCCTTCTCGCATCCAGAAACATCTCGTACAGCACAAGTGACAACGAAGTGGGGGGATTGATTCACCCACTAGAGGAGATTGTACATCTCGGCTAACTAACAAAAGGACTATTGCAAACGAGTTGCCTAACCCTAGTCTCGTACTCGTCTCTTCGTGACCAGACCACCTACCTGTAAAAAGTATAGTATTTTAGCCCTTTGAAAGTCAGGCCAAAAGTGCCAGTACGGGGTGAAAGTCATGTAAGTAAATGACCTCGTGATTGACCACGGTGTTATAAATTGGGTGGACTCCCTTGAGCTAGTTTTGATTTTTCTTGGGAGGTAAGTATTTAGTATTTGAGAGAATATTAGAACTCAAGAGTTAAATTCATAGAGAAGCTCTGGGGTCAAAAAACATTAATATCACTCATTGACTTTTGCAACAAGGTCAGGGTTTACATATATAGTGCTTGTCCAGAAAAGCAGCCTCAACGCTATGCTCAACGCTATCATCCATATGGGCCAACTGTGGCTTTATTTCAAAAGAGATGCTTATTCTCAGGGTGGAGATATCAGTAGATGTGGGGGCATTTACCACCCTCTGCCCTGACCAGCAACAAAAGAGGTTTACCGAGCATTCCTTCATGCGGGGCGACATCCTATCGTTCTCCGCGTGAGGTTCGAACTCGCGCAAGTTGATGTTTTCGGATTGCGGCAGACCATTTCCTTAGCCTTTAGACCATCAGCACCAGTTGAAAATAATTTCTCCCTTTCAAAGTTTAAGCGTGGTCTTGCCTAAACCGCCAATCTGGAAATCAATTCTAATAAATATATTACGCTCATAGTAATATCAAGAGTTGCAACTCGTATCTTACCACCATGACCCCAGTGTTAAATTTTGTTTACTTTTCTTCTTCTCTACTGATGCATTTTATCCCTTCCCTAAGCCTTCTAACATTGCATCTGCTTTACATATCTATTATCGGCACAACTCATTGAAGTCCTTTGAATGTGCATGCCCTATCGCTACACAATACCATCCCACTGGTAACCTCTTCACCACTCAATTCCATTTTAATTGCTTCCAAATTTTCTGATCAAACCACCAGCTGGTAGTAGTCTACGGAGCTTCCCCCTATGACATGAGGTTAGACAAACCCAAGCACATATAGTCATATTAATATAACCCATATTTCAAAACCTCCTGCCCGGGAATATGTTGACTACGGCAGAGACACAACATGTAGAAGTCCACAACGATGAACATTATTGCCAACGACTCGATATAAGTAAGGTTGCAAGGGAAAGTACAATATAGTACTGATTCAGGTTCACTTAGTCTCAAGCTGAGAAGGCAGACCTCGGTGGTACTGGTGCAGATCTCAGGATTTTCGATAGTTTAACCGCAGAAGCACAAGTTAAGATGTAACTCAGGTCAAGAGAAGCTATTTGAGGAAAACATACAGAACATAGGGGAATGAAAAGTACCCATCTCTTACCCCAGGAAGCAAGCTTTTTTCTCTTACTTTCTTAGAAAGCAAGCCAAATAAAGTTCAACGTGTCTAAAAGCTCATCGAGTTGTACTTGTATTATCTGATAGAACACTTGGCTGTTTTTCATGTATGTTGTGGGGTAACTCCTTGGGTGTGAGAAATAAGAGCAGGCAAGTCATTCCCCGCGTGGCAGTTGTTTTTCATTCTTCTTCATTTCTCCTTTGATTTTGTTCCTTTCTGTCCTCTCATTCCAAGTCTGATATATGGACACATTGTGTTTCTCTAGAAAAGCGGCCTCAACGCTATTCTCCTTATGGGCCGCCCATGGCTGTTCCAAATCAGGTGTCTATTCTTGGCGTGGAGATACAAGTACAAAGCGGTGTATCCACCTCCTAGGACAAGCTCGAAGACACTATATATATTTATAAAAAACAAAAAAAGGAACTAGGACAAAACCTTGACGTCAGCTCCGCGAGCAAAATTCCAAAGATCCTGCAATAATCCTACACAACTGCTCCAGGTAGCGGTGCCCAGCCCCGGCGCCAAGGGGCTCTCGCTTCACTTCTCTTATCAGTGACGAAAGTGAACTCGATCCTTTCACTAATGTTATATGCGATGGTCTTTAATTCCTTCGTTCAATTTAGCCTCCCTCTGTCCACAGGTAGGGTAGCACCCTAACCTTCTCACTCCGAAACCATACCGGCAAAAACCCTCTGATGATAGGATGTGAACTCAGTAGATGGTAGATGGGCACCCCATATCAACACTCACTCCACCGGTTACACATTAATGAGGAAATTTGGCAGGCAACCACTAACTTAGTAATGTCATATTTGATGGTCTCTGATACAGTCCGTCGAATGTTGTCCACTCGGTTCACATCTATTTCACTGCCTCCTTCCAAGCACACGCAGACGAAGACCACGCCCCAGTCCAGACAACTTAATGAAACAAGGTGAAATCTGGGCATAGCCACGCGCGATTCAGGTCTACAGTCCAACCTAGGGTCACGCAATGGTAGCCCTATGACACCCTAAAACCGGCTTATATTTTCACAGATAAGCGATGGACGGCCTTGCCCATATGGTGATGTTGTTTGCTCCGGGGGTAATGATCGGAGCGAATGATTTAACCGTGTGAAAGGAAGTGGGTCAAGAGAACAAGAGTAATTTGTAGTAAAGTGGGTGAGGAGGTCCGAGAGGGCTTAATCAAGTAAAATATTGGAAAAGAAAGAGAGGTCGGGAAAAGAGGTTTTATAGGTGAAAAAATTTCCCCTTTTGCGTGTCCCACCAGAGCATACACGTACTGCTGCCAACCACTGGTGTCACTTCCAACAAGGATTGTTTACAATAATTGATACAAAGGCGATGATCTTCATTCAGAGTTTGCCACAGGGGAGTGGAGCGGCTTAAGTAAATCGATTGAGTTTGTATTAAGTGATGAAGGGGTTCATGATTAGTCCCATTGAGTATGTCGAAGACACTCGTGAGGAAAGTGACTCTCACAAAGCAAGATCAAGCCAAGAAAAGGATGAGAAGGAAGGTCAAACAAATAAGAGAAAATTTTTAATAGCTTTCACGCCCCTCCTCTAGTGCATACCAGTACCCCTGCAACTTCGGAGCTCTGGCACTTCCCTTGGTGCAAACTTTGATGAGCGCCCGGCATATCTTAAGGGAGAGGTCAGCCCTAACCATTGACCTCCTCGGGTTGCACCCCGCGTCACGAAACTAGGTAGCTGATCAATAGGGATCATGCACAGGGGCACCGTATTTGATGGGTAAAAAACTATATCATCAACCTTAATGTGACGAAAATGACCTGTCAAATACCTGTTATCGTAGTTTCGGTTCAGGAACTGTCAAGACTATCACATGTCACTCCCAAATTTCTGCAATTGTTCGAGTGTTGTTGGGCTATCACGGGAACTCTCGCTTCACTTCTTAACCGTCAAGCCACAATAAACCCTGTGGCACGAGATGTTGGGGATCGGGCTTTCAAGAAGTGCCTGAGAATCACTGACAGTGTCGCGGCACTACAAAAACCTCTTAGCCGAAGACTACCTGGGGGAATAAATTAGCCTCAAAATATGTCCCTATATGCCAGTAGTGTAGGCTAGGCATACCGAGTTAGCACAATTTCCTGGTTGGTACTTTGGTGAGGTTTATGGTTTTGAAACAGGTCGTGGAGGAAGATGGATTTCGCAATCAAGAGCATGTCGCGGCAGGCGAATTGGAACAGTTAAGCGACAATTGTCTCAAGCATTGCCATCCATGGCGGAACTGGCCGTCTAACTGGTCTCAGGAAAAGGCGCCGTTGGTGCGCGGGCCCGCTCGCCTCTTCCAAGGACACAACCCTTCAGATTTATCAAGAAATCAAAGACACTCTTATAACTACTTGAGCACGATACCCATGAGGAATAAAGTGAGGAACCAAAAATTAATCGTTAGCAAAAGGCAGTACACTCAGGCATGCTGGATGTTTGCTCTATGCTCTGCCTCCGTCCGGTGACAGGGTTAGGGTTGGTGCCTTTTCCGGATACTTTTGCAATTGACTAGTACAGGAGTACATGTCTTTCTTGCCTTGCCACTGACCATAGGTAGTGGGGTACACAGTGCCAGAATCTCCTAGTTCGAAGAATGCTTATTATCGAAGGGAGCAACACCCCACATATCTGTACGAGAGTACAAGGGGATCGCACTACTGAAGGCGCCCCCCCAAGTATAGTTCTAGAACGATACCACTGGTTATCATGGGTCAGGTACTGTATGATAGCGATGGAAATACACCAAGGGTAGGAAAATCGGACCATAATGAAATGTGTAACACATTGACAATCTCATCACCAATTATTACCAAAATTTTCTCCCTCGGATCTAGGGACTAGGATATTTGTCACGTCACTTTTTTAGCTGCAATTAATTGTGAATTGGCCCTCGTGGAGGAAAGGGCAAAGTAAGGTGTCCATAAGTTAATGCCAAGCTTGCAACTCCTATGGGCCTCTATACCGGTCAGAGGAGGCAGGTCTAGGAGTAATCCAAAGTGGGTCACATTTGGGCTGGATACCGCAAATTCCTGGCATTCCTAAGTGTCATGAACAATCAATTGATGGCAAACCGGCACTATTCTGCGGTTTTGAAAATTGACATTCTGGTGTAGGAAGAGCAAGAAATGATAACCTCTCTTGAGCTCGCAAAATAAAAAAATAAAATACGCTCTCAAGATTATTAACGTGCAGCATAAAGTTTTAAACATTTGGTGCGGATGCCCCTCGGGAAAGTAGTCAGATTGGCATTGCCGATTAGCCTACAACAAAAAGGTTCCTGCTGAGTTACGCATTACCTCCTGCCAGAGAGACTCCTTTCCACTCTGCTGTGGTGAAAAATGTCTTCTATAATTACAATATATAGTACCAGTGTAAAGCTTTTCGTCCGACACCATTTTACACCAAATTTGGTGAAAATCAACATTCTGCAACAGACGATGCCCAATACTGATAATATGATAATATTGGAAATATTTCCATCAGCGAAAGAATCACTATCCAGTCAAGAAATCCCAGGGATGAAATATGTCTGTACTGTTTGTAATTGAATCCGCCACCTACAAAGTGACTTAAATTGTTGTATGGGGCTCAATAAACTGGGGAGCACCCAATGCCTGATACCTAAGTGACTTTTTCTCTGACTATTTTATATTTCAAAAAAAGTTATGTAATATTTCCCTTGTCCAATAGAGGTTTACTGATGTGCGGCTAGATTTTTTCCGATTCTCATAGGTATTGAATCAGGAAAATGTCGGTGCATGGGCCACGGTGGTCCTGAACGCTCCTGGTCCACCAAGGGGGGTGGTGGTCCATGTGGTCCACCTGGTCCACTGTGATCCATTCTCATTCACACTTTTTGACATTTTAAGGAAAATGTCGACCAAGGCGGATCAGGGTGGACCAGGAGGACCAGGGGGACCATGACCCCCCTTGGTGGACCAGGAATGTTTTTTAGATTGTGCTGATGGTGTGCAAGTTGGGAATGACGAGTGACCTCATATGTTTGCTTACCCGGCCCACCAGCCAGGCTGCAGTTGTGATTACATTCTTAAGTAACCTATTGTACCCAAGTGCGCTTAACCTTTCCCCTTTTGTACAGGAGGGATCCCCCTACAAGGACATTCATGCGATGATGATTTAAGTGCAGCAATCTGGCTTGCAGGACTCCTCTCAAGCAGGGATAAACTTTGATCGCATGCTAGTTAGTTACATAACTATCCTCTGCAAACATATTTACATTTTGTGCATTTAAGAAGTTCAGTATCATACAGTATCATATCCTACTGTGCCCGGCATAACGGCAACGGGATATTTGATCTTTGAGCACTGCGCCTCAAGCTGCTTAGTGGCCACTCAGCCATTTGACCTCCATGGTTGCAGGGCTTTACTCGGTGTTCACCTGAATCCGGACTGTATGATACTTCTGGTTGTAGAATGTTATCAAATCCGGAGTGTCAAAGGAGCCCAGATATCCGGAGGGGAGCATAGGAAGGTACACCAAAGGGCAGACTTACAGGGCATACTAGGGCACAGATCGACATACTTAGAATGTTGCTAAAAAGTCTAAAAAATGGTTCCGGTAATCCCGGGCAAACCACTATTGCGGCGCGGATCATCTTTTCCAATTTTTAATGAACGCCCACGAGGTAGGATTATACATCCACAAAATTTCTCTCACTCAGTAGCTGTTAGCAGGCAATCTCCAATATAGCCTTCACCTTACCACCGAAGAAATTGGGGAGAGGACACATCAGTTTTAAATTATGATATTCTACTCGTACAAGTAACCCCCGTAACTTTAACCTTGACAATCTCCTGTTTTACCCACCAAATACACCCGTGGATCACCAGTTTTACAAATCGGCTATGGCTGAACAGTGAAAAACAGCAGGCAATCAGACGGCGGGGGGGCGAAGAGCTAATAGGCGAGTGACAGCTTCAAGCGGGAAAAAGACTTTTCATTCACTCACTCACTCTCATAACTTCATGATGCTTAGCTCACTA
>Ga0307507_10006621_pt1 | contig 17583 bp, 13 predicted proteins | sample 7_EM_MG_FD_207223 | JGI IMG/M metagenome (GOLD analysis project Ga0307507, IMG submission 207223) | Populus trichocarpa ectomycorrhiza microbial communities from riparian zone in the Pacific Northwest, United States - 7_EM | ecosystem: Host-associated > Plants > Roots > Unclassified | place...
ACGAAAAGGCCAGTGTACAAGAAATCGTTTTAACCAAGGAGGACTATTATTCACCGAGCGTTAGCCGTAAGCAAAATCTGACGGGTGCTTTGTTCAGGGTGCTCACCTTCCCACCTCCAATCCTTCATAACGCCAACCCAGTGCAGCTTCCCTTTCACCGACATCTCATACTCCGCAAGTGTACTCTTAGGCCTCATACCGCCGTTCTCACTCCAGGTAGCTCTTCCCCATCCATATACCTCCACCTCAGATCCTACGGGATTTACTTTGCGTTCATAAACTGGAACATCCAATGTTGGGGAACAGAACCGTGCGTCAGTCGGAGATAGGGAATATCTCTGCATGGCTTCCTGTGATTCCCAGAATTTATCTCTACGGTCCCAGACCTCCTCCATAACCTCCCGAGCCTTAGATACGTTACCGATCCACATCCTCGAGCACATGCCTTCCCAACGACTCTTGACCCAGGATCTTTCCTCTTCAGTTACTGCTTCGCAACCAGCAGCGAGGAGAGGGTATATATGCACTATGCAACTCCGAGAGGCTAAGGGGATTTCAGCAATCAAGAGCATCACCTTCCGCGCAAGCTCACGAGAGCCTGGAGACGGCAGCTCCGGGACGGCCTGGTGGAGATACAAAAGTGTTGCATAACGGTATGCCTCTGCAGTCTTAACACAATGCTCGATATTACTGGAACTATCCTCAGGAGCATCATAAGAAGATTCAGGAGCCCATCCCTCGAGTTGATCCTTGATCTCCATACCCTGGCTGATAATATCACACGTATTCTGATCAGTCTTGCGGACCTTCTGAACAAGGCTCGCAACCCTTCCAATCAAAGGGAAGAGAGTGGCCGCACAACCCAGCAATGGGTCGATCTCACTTGTAGGTGTCAAGGGCCTATTCATCAATCTAGGTTCTTCATCCTCATCCTCATCGGAGGTAAGACGGGCGAGGACATCAAGATAAACCCAAACATTATACAAGAAACCCAATCTCTTATGGGCAACCTTGTCGGGTCCAGAAGTGCTGCGTTCATCCAGTGCCCGTCTGATGAGAACTTTGGCCCCCCTCAAATGCTCTATCCCAGTAGATGTGTGTCGATCAAATGCTTCGGAAAATGCAAGCACTAGGGTAGTCGCGAGTGCCGCCTCGCTCTGGGTATTTCCGCTACGTATGTCATTGGCCAAGCAACGGACCGAGCTACGCATGTGTTCCATCCCTTCCACCCTAAGTTCCCTAAGCCCCGGCTTGCCACCAGACATGTGGAAAGCTGTCATGGATGCGATCGCATGATAGAGTGCTGGTGAATCTTGTGCAAGCGGCCAAATAAGGGTTCTCCATGGATTCTCGTTAGGACCATCCTTGACCGACATTATGCCACAAGTATGTTTATCAAAGTGTAGTACAAGCATTTCTTGACTAGCTGCCGTGACTGCTGGTCGACGGAATATGTCGTTTGCGCTCATAAATATTTCTCCGCGTGAAGATCTAGACCTTGGTGAAGAATTGGCATAAACAGGTGAAAGTACGGGGACCATCCAGTCAGACTGTGAATTCTGGCCCGAGCGGATAACTTCCTCAATCTCGTCATTCTCTTCGGGCCCCTCTTTCGCAATTGTTGGGATCGTATCATCAATTGCGGGGGGATAAAGTGGCTCCGCATACCCAAACGATGGAATACCCATAAGCTCTTGCATTGGTGCGGAAGTGATAGGAACCAAACCACTCATAGGGGCCAGTGAGCTCGCACTATTTGCTGACGCACTTTCATCGAATCCAGTTGACGCACCAAGCATACCATTCCTATTATCCGGGTCTGGCGAGGTGGTGAGAGCGAAAGCCCCTGTGTGTTGTGCCCCAAGAAGACCCGGTTGGCCCTGTGTTGGCGGTGACGTTATGTGACTTGGGGAGTCAAGGGGTAATAAGAACGGCGAATTTAAATCAAAACCATTTGGAGATATGGACGAACGCTGATCATGCATACATGTCGTATCCTGTGAAGACCCATATTGTGATTGATGTGCAGGTGGAGATCCGAAGCTAGATTCTGAAGGTGAGGGTTGGGAGGCTGCGGTAGACACGGTGGGAGATGCGATGATAGACGCTTCTGGGCTAGATAATGGGGGAGAAGATCTCTTCGGTCTTGATGCTCCTGGACCTGGATGTCGTCAGCTGCCAGCTAGTAAACGATAGTAGGTGATACAGTACTTTTACGCGCAGGCTTAGGTGTCTTTCCCAGACTGGCTTCTTCAAAGGGTCTCCATTTAAAATCCTTCTTGTAACCCCCGCAGGGCACCCCGCGCTTTTGGCCTATCGTCCATTTGTCAGTGAACACTCGTTCTTATCTCCCAAGCCAGACCTAGATATCTAGGAAGCACTAATAAGGTTATACGCACATTGGTGGCATGTAGGCTTAGATTCGTCGCATTTCAATCTTTTAGCCTTACATGTAACACATCCTATCGAGATAAAATCAGTACTCGGACAATGGTGTGAACCCCATCATTTCCATTCCCAGACATAGGTTGATGAGGCCCATCTTCCACCAGGAAACCTCTGCCCATTATCGAACTGCGGAAGGGCGATGTCTTTGCTCACCATTTCTGCTTTTCGATTGCTTCGGTTTTGTTGGCGCAGTGCCAACACTCTCAGACGACGACCTCATTTCTTTCCCACTTTTCGATATTGCCGCTGCAGAAACGTAACCGGAGCTACTCAGTCTGAACGTAGTATTAGTTGTAGTCGAAGACGGCATGGACACAACGTGGTTGCTGTTGTATGAAGAATAGGCCCGTGGCAATAGAGCTCCTTCGGCTACGGGTATCGGTGAAACTTCCTCGAAAAAACAGCAGAATATCCTCTAACCCCGAAAACAAAAGAATTCTGATGTTTGAAGGATCAAAGGCCTCTGCTAAATGTTTGGTACCTATATTAAGGATTCGATAAATCCTTTGTATTTCGTTTTTCGTCTTTCTTCCTCCCTTCTTCTTTCCAGCTTTCGGCAGTCCGTCAAGGAAAAGTATCTCTCAGAATAAATAGTGCGCGTGAGGCAGTTAATGTATGTAAGGCAGGACCCTTTCGAAGAAGCGATAATGAGGGCGATTCGGCTGGCACAAAGTGACAAGTAAAGTGGATAAAATACGGAGGAAGGATAAAAAGGGTAGAGTAAAGACCCTGTCACCCGACTATCAATTCCAACTTACTTCCCCGTAAAAGAAAGAGGATGGGGTGCCCAAGTCTCACTTCCCGAGGTATTGTCGCCAAAATTGATATCTTTGGCTCACGGCGACCACCCAGTGCACGGCGGCTCTTACCCGTTAAAACGTTGACTGCCGGTGTCGTAATGGAACTGCCTTGTCCGTGCTGCCTCCCGGTCGTCGAGAACTTGCAGGTAGATAGGTCGAAACCGGGCAACGAGGGGCGATGATAAAATAACAAAAATGGTAATAAAGGAAAAGAAGACAAATTAACTCGTCTCAAGCCTTTTTTTTTTTTCCTCCACCCCTCAGTTATCCAGCTCGTTGCCAATGCAGAGATGCCGTAGTAGAAGAGCTGAGTTTATGCAGGATTCAGGAGCGAGAGCCGTAGAGAAAAGGCCGAGCGCCCAACCAACTCTCTGTTGCCGGGAAGGCGATGATGAAACCTGCGGGAGATACGCCAGGGAGCGAACGTTAATGGAACACACCGAGCTTCAATCCTGCAACCGGCACGAAAGCGGAGATCAATCAGGATCGAGCAGTCTGTGGCCGGGCAGATTGGCAGAAAAAACCAAAAAAAAATCAATGCACTCTCAGAACTTAGAGAGCGGGGGGAACTCCTGCTTCTGCCCGTCCTTGTCTATAGCGAGCTCCTTCTCCCCGTTAATTGATCACGATCGAATTTTTCTGACTTATTAAGCAATTGAACCGATGGGGAAGCAGTTGCCGATAATATATGCGTATGGAAAGTAAATAATTCTGCACACACACACTATAAACAAGCTGGCAGCAGCAGGAACGAAGAGTCAGTCTATCATGATAGAATCCTCCCCGTTGGGACAAATATTAAAAGAAACAAATAAAGTAAAAATAAAAAAAGGTCTATTTTGATGAATTCAATTCATCTACCGGTGCCCCTAACAAGGTTCATCATGGTAGATAAAGTGATAATAAAAAAACATTTGAAATGGGAAGTAGGAAAAAGCGCATATCATCAATATCCCAAAGAGTGAACACACCTAGATTGCCAAGCCCGGAAGGAGGGTTATGGGCTACAGCAACGCTTATCGAAAACACAAGCAGAAGTGGGCGAATGCTGCAGCTGCGACCCAATATCTCCACCCTGGGGCGACAGTGGGGGATGTCGGAAAGAGTTCGTGTGATTGAACGTAAACGAGCGGCAGGGATGAGCAGCGACGGGGAGCAAGCTGGAAGAATTATTCCTGCCGCCGTTTGAACAGAAAAATCCTTTTTTCTCTGACAGTGTTAAAAACAGAGTGGTGACACAGCACGAAATTTCTTTAAAAGAAGAAAAAAAATATAAAAAAAGAAAAACCAGAGAAGAAGGAAGGAAGGGAGGAAGGAAGGAAGGCTTACAAAATCGAAGAGGAAGGAAGGAGGGAAACAGAGAGGAAGTTCCCAAGTATGAAAAAAGAAAAAAAGGAAAAGAAAAAGAAAACGAAAGCAAAGAAAATGTAAGTTTTGGTCTGCCGGTAGTTTTTACTGCCTCGGTATGCCGAAGAGAAGGGCCTTTAGCGCTTTGAGTAAAGGGCGATTTATTCAATCTCGGGGAACGAACGGATAGATGTCTCGTTTGTAGGTCCGAGGCAATGATAGAAGAGGCCAAAGAGGAGGGCAGGGAGGGAGAAGGGGACGGAGTAAAGATGAGAGAATTCCAATAAGCTATGGACGCTTCGTGAAGAACAGAGGAAGCTCTCCCTACAAGAAATTGAGAACCTAAGTCTGTTATTCCAGGGATGGCGAGTGGTATATATAACATGCGGCATAGTCTATGGAGTGCCTCCTTCAAGGGCCCTCTCGCCTCGCATTCAGGTCTGATCATCATCCTATTACTCACTCAACGCACTTCCCAAGAAACCTCCCCAGCATGTAGAAGTGATGGATGATAGTTACCCGTAGCTAATCGAAATCACTGAGTGAGTGAGTGACGGACGACTGGAAGAAATGCTGAGCTTGGCACGTCAAATTAGGAGAGCGATGCGATTGGCTGCATACCAGGACGAACTTCAAGCCGGAGCTGAACAAGAGAGAAAAAAAGAGCAACAGCCAACCCATCAATCCGAACCTCATTACACATTCGCCAAAGCCACTCATCAACAAACTCTCAACTAATCGCAAACGTCACATCTTTAAAAAAAGAAAAAAAAAAGAAGGGTCGACAAAAGTGTGTGGAACGTCAAGAACCAGCAAAGCCTCACTCACCTTATCTCCTCCAATCCATCACGATTCACCTGGTGCTCCAATCCTCCCATTGCTCAACTAACGGTGAACTCCATCAACTGCCATATCTTGGCTGCTCACTCCTGGAAAACGCCCCTCCCTGAACCCACGCGGACATGTCTAAGCCCCCCCATCCCTAATCAAGCCTTGCACTGTCCTTAACTCTAATTTCCTCCTGCGCCGGAAAAATTATCTGAGAGAAACCTAGATCATAATATATAGATAGACCATAGACATTGATAACTCTGCGAGCCCTAATCTCACGAGAGAATTTCTGCCCCCTGAGTGAGCCATTGTGCAACACCTTAACGTGTGCATTATCGTGGTTCCTGGTGTCGTGCCAGGGCCAACGGGACGGCAGTAAACTCCACAGAATTTTGCACTTGCGAAAAGAAGTTCTTCTTTTTCTTCCCTAAGAAAAAGATTAAGCCTCTAGAAATGTTTGGGGTGAGATGGAACACTAGTATGCGAAAGAAGCACGCACGGAACGTGTCATAGAAACTCGGTGGAAATGCGGGTGCACCCTTTTTGAGTATTCGCTTGCGGTATTTTTCCTGGAGATGTGCGATGCTGGATTTTAAGCCCCTCAGTCCCTATTCCTATCGAGTCAATTGAGAGGATCGTTCAAAAATTGCTTATTGCGCAGGGGAGAATGATCCGGATATAGATAGAGTACTGAGTAAGCTTGGGAAGGTTGTCGTAGGCTCGTGGGTTGAGGACCTCATTGCTTTTTCATCAGCAATGAGAGCAGTTTTTCTTTTCCCTCTCCTTTTCCCACGGTCGTGGCATCCTGTGCTCCCTTGACGTGCACGACGGCGGTACCGCAGCCACAGTGCTAAGCAGCCAAAAAAATATAATGGCTAATGTAGCTGGTCCCGGTAGCTCATTGAACTCCCTGATTTCCCTGATCTCCCACGTCCAAACACTTCCACCCCAACATCTCTCTCTTCACGGCTTCTGAAACGCTCAACCACTGCCATCACCGCCTTCTTCCGCCATCTTCTCATGAGCTATCAAACCAGGCAACCAATCATCCAACCAGTGGTAACCACTCTCTCCCCGGGATCTCCTCTAGATCCCGCATCACCATTTCCCACCCACCCGATCATTGCATCTCAAGCTCACTTCCCAACTCGGCAAGAAAAAAACACACTGTGCATGACCCGGAAGAAGGGAAAAAAAAGAAAAGAAAACCCCCGGCCTCGCCGAAACATCTTACGGAGTGATACAGGTACGAAATGTATGATGAATTAGGTCAGGTAAGTTCGCTATTCGCATGCATCCATACATCATAATTTCGCCTGGTTTGCTGCGCACAGCGGCAAAACATAAAGCTTGATGCCACTCCATGACAGGGTCCTCGCAGAGGGTGAGAAAAAGAAAAGAAAAGCCAAACCACCACCGGATCCCGACCGCTTCTCTGAGATGAAGAAGAAACGTTTCCGTGTCACAGAGAAGTACCGGTAGAGCTTCTCGAGAGTTCAGTACCGGTATGGGGTTGCACAAAGAATTTTTTTTTAAACCCAGCACGGTCCAGCAACATCCACCGTATGCAAAAAAACGGGCCCGAGTTCTCAATAACGCAAGAAACTCTAGCCCTAAAAGAAGAGGAGACAGCAATCATCTACCGGCAGAGCAACTCTCCCCCTCTCCTGCTAATGCCCCTAAGGGGAATGGTGCCTCTGTCTCGGCCCACTCAAAACTTTCCTTTCACTGACAAATTTGGGAGTCTAGGAAAGCTCTAATCAATCGATAAAGTCGGCAAAAAAACACCCCCACACCCCACGCAGCACCACCCACGGACCGAGCGATACCGGCCCGTAATTAAATACAGGTCCATCATCCGATCAAGACCGCGGCACTGCCCGATAAATCCAACTCAATCCAACATCCAAGGTCAGGCAAGAAGTTGTAGAACAGGTATATTAGGTTAACCAGTCAAATATATCCCTGTTTATCCCGTTAATGGGCCCCTGCCCTTGCACTTTATCATAGACCCAATACCATACCGGTGCATACTTGTCCCAGGTAAGGAGTATCGGAGAACAGGGTTTGAGGATTTGTATGGGCGCTCGGATACACTTATCTTTTGAAATATATTTTGTGAGTCCCTGCTTTCGGATACTTCCTACCTAGGACAAGCCCTACCAATATTCAATAAAACACAATACGATACAGGCACAATCCAGCACAAACAAGCAACTCCCCAAGTGCACATCATCCTCACTTCCCATGACGACAAGACCACTGACCGAAGCCCGGGAAACCCGAAATCCATCTCCGCCAACCCCGTAATCTCCGGATTCAGAGACGAAACTTCCAAAGAGGGATTAGTGCCCCTCCCCCCCCCAACATAGCACTCATATGATAATCGAGTAATGTGTTCAGGCCACAGGGCGCGTTTGGTATTCATAATCTCGTTGACCTCCCAAACTAAAGCCTATGATTGTCTGAGCGCGCTGATATCCCGCGACAGCCTAATGCGAGTAGGGGATTTCAAGTGTTTTTTTTACAAGGGGTAGGAACCCATTAACTGGAATAGACAGGGATTTATTGGCTGGTTAACCTTGAATAACTCCTCGCCGATCTTGTACGATACTAATCTGCTCAGATCACGAGGAAGAAAAGAGAAAAACCGTCAAGCAGACACTTACGCAAACGCAATACGCGCTACTGTTGTAATGCTACTACGTGTCTACTTGCGGGGGTAGCTCGCTTTATAAGAAACATCTAGAAAAGGGGTTCCAGAGTGAGAAGGAAGGAAAGGGAAAGAAAAAGTATCATGCTATAGAGAACGATGATGGATTTGTAAGTGTAGCAGCCTTGCCTTGAGGTTCTAATGGACAGAGATGGAACAAAATAGCGGAAGTCGTCCCGAGGTCCGTGGTTTTAAGATGGGTAAGGGATGGGGAAACAAGGGGGAAAGTTTGGGATGAGACATTGCTTTTCTCGAGATTCGGAAATTCGAGCATGGGTTCATAGGGCTGAAGGGTTCTAGGGTAGACTACCGTACTGTAATCCAGAGTTCCCCAATCAATACCTTTCCCATGTCATACGTATCATACCCGCTCTTATCCTCTGTACCGTACTACGCACATTTGCTCCCTCGAACCGCTGAGAACCGTTCTCGCTTGTCTAAAACGCTGAGCACTAGCCTATTCGAGCCATCGTTATATGACAAAACTACAAGTATAGTACGTGCTTGCGAAGCAGTGCGCTAGCACAAGTAACCACAGAGATGTTTTCCTACAATACAGGGATTATTTGGCTGGTTAACTGTGCATCATATAATACTTTGTCTTGTGCGAAAACATCCCTCCTGGTACCTCTACGATAGTGCTCATAAAAACCGTAGAGCAAAGTTAGTAACATTCGGCATAGCCATGATAGCAAGGAGATTGCCCACGCAGATTTACCCTCCCCCCCTCCCGATCATTTCAAATAGGCTAGCCTCCCTTCAACACTTTAAACTCGGCCGAGTGTCTCAGCGGTTTTAAGGGAAATGATGCGTGACAAGGATCCTTTTCCCAGTACTAGCACAAGTACCGTATCGTACCACACTTGCACTTGCGTCCCAGATACAGTGCATTACGTACCGGTTTGATACCGGTAGCTACAGTAGAGCACACAGTACTGTACAGTACCACAAAAAAAAAAAACTATTCAAGAAAGAAAGAATACTAATCACCCCCAGCAAGAAAGACTTTTACCTAATACAAGATCTATCTCTATATCTATTTCCCCAGCTATCCTTCTACGATATCATACCCATAGCCAGTCACTCACGACGACGACACCGCTGCACAGCCTGCTCCCGTGGAACAAAGCCCAAGTATCATATATCATACTCTACTCGAGTACTGTACGACCACCCCACCATAACCTGTATCATACAGTACTAGTAACCACGAGCCTCACGCAACCCCCGCACACCTCGAATCAAAGCAAAACAAATATACTCTAACCCTGTACCCATACATACTCTACCGTACTCTACTCTACAGTATGATACGATAGGGCACTCTATTTCATTCATACTAAATCACTCGTATTCAATCAATCTCTCAATCAATCCCGGCGCAGCCATCCAGTAAGTAAGCATAGGAACCCAGGTTTTCACATTCGTTTCACCCCCCGAAAAAATTACCATTCCCCCGGATATTCTCCGGAGACGAAGCAAAAGCCAAAACCAGGGCACTAGTACACTGGTACCGGTATGTACTATACGCAAGCTACATATTATCCATGACAATTTATAAATAACTTTAAACAAAAACAAAACAAACAACGCCCAATATGCAGTACTGTACTGTACCTTATGATATAATAGTAAGTATCCAAATCAACCACTTTTTTCACTGCCACAGTGATTACTTTACCTTACCTTACATCACTTATAATATTATTATTATAATACCATACAATCAATCAAACTAATAACCTACAGTAATAGGGTAAGGACACGATGGGCGGAAAAACGGCGAGATAGGCCACTTCCGATATTCCACAACGTTGGCTCTCCCCAGCCTCACGGGGATCCCGAGACTGGCTGGTTGGCAGGGGAAAGGGGGTGACGTTAGCTTCATCCGAACTAAACTAAGCCCCCTCATCCCGTGGTAAACATAGTCCAATAAGGTACCGAGTGATCAACTCTAGAACCTTATGGACCCCCCTACCTACCGTACCCCCCCCGCCCGAGATATAATAGAAATAGCAAATGCCTTGAGACCCCAACCCTCCCGGTAGCATCCGTCGGGAAATCCATCGGGCCGATTTCTTTGCTTTTTTCTGTAATTTTTTTTCTCTCACAAAACCTTATTTTGCTTTTTTTCCTCTCTCTTCTTTCTTCTTTTCCTTATTATGGTAATCGTATTGGTTCTTGGCTCGTGATGCATTACAGAATTGCGCAGGATGACGGGAGAAGGGAGGGAGAAGTGTGCAAGTGGCCGATTTTGGGCATTGCGCAGCACAAGACAAGACAAGACAAAGACAAGGCAGCCGGCTGTTTGTTGGTTTGTTCTCGAGTTATATGATAAAATAAGATAAAATAAAATCCCATGATACGAGATCGCAGATTTTGCGGTTTGCGGGGGGGGCGTTACGTGCGGCGTTTGAATTGCACTGTTTGTTTTTGCTTTTTTGCTTTTTTGCTTTTCTTTTCTTTTTTTGCTTTTTGACATCTTTGGTTTGGCTTGGTTGTGTTAGCGCTGCTCGGGCCAAGAGACGGCGACCGCTGCGACGACGGCAATGGTAATGATATCTTGGACGACGGATGGTTATGATTATGCATGCTTCCATGTAAATTTAGTTCTACAAGAGGGCTAATTTCTAACTACGGATGCGGAAGGAGAAAGGGAAGAAAGGAAGCAGAAAGAGTAATGAAAAGTGTACTTTAAGCGCAAGATTTCTTTAGCCATCAGATAGGATCAATAACAAAAGCAAATGGAAGGGAGAACGAAAACTCGAAGCAAACTGGGATTACATTAGTTTACACTAGCATGACTCGCAACTTCTCTAACTATGTGTTCTGCCTCCGCAGCTCGTTGGCTCCCTCCTCTAAAAGTACGATTTCCACGAGCGAACCAGTATCCAATTGTCAAGATGAATACAAATCCATAGACTACGGATACGTAGTTCATCGTTCCACTCGCCACTGGCATATAGTACGGGAACGAGTACATGACGAGCGTAAAGCCAGTCCAGAACAGGAGCACAAGGTTTGCCACAAGCCCAAGTTTACCAAGCCAGAAGGGACCGTGCTTGATGTTATTGCGTCCTTTCGCGAGGAGCAGGGTCACCGGAATGGCATATGAAATGTACAACAGAACGATACACGCAGTTACCATACTATTAGAGTTGTTTTCTTCCGTTAGCTACCTTTCTGAGGTGAGGTGTGAGCGTACGGGAAGGAAGGCGCTAACCTGTTGAATGCCGTTGATGATCCGATGTAAAGCAGTCCTAAAAGCGCCACAATGAGACAACTCATGGTGTGTGCGTAGAACGGAATTCCCATTGTGGGGTGGACCTGGGACCAATACTGAGATCCTGGCAATCCCCTATCACGTGCAAATGACCAGCAGAGTCTTGCCTGCCAAGTATGGCAAGCTATCTGGCAACCCAATCCCGTGAAGCAAATCAAGAATTCCAAGAAGATTGCAGCAGGCTTTGAACCTGTGGCCTGCCTATATAGCTCGAGAATGGGAACTAGGGTGGCTGTGTTAACCAGTTCATCCAGGTTTTTCATGGAGAAGAACATCGCAATCGAGTACAGAAATGCTGTGACGAATCCTATTGCCACAGTTCCCATGATTGCAAACGGGATATTGCGCTCGGGATGCGGGACCTCTTCTGCCAAATGTGTGGCCGAATCCAGACATGCGAATGACCAATTGGGGTTGATGAGGCCAACAATGAAGGCAATTGCATTTGATTCCCAGCCGGTGTTGTTAACAAAGTTGGCAAATACGAATTTCGCATCTTGCTTTGGAGACGAAGTGGCCAAGACGGTGATAGTGATTACGGTAAACGAGGTGAGTGAAACATAAAGAAAGAAGCTTGCGACCTTAGGCAAGGTCTTTCCATAGCAGTTGAAAAACCAGGCGAAGAGATTGAAGATCTGGTAGGCAACAAAAACCATCCATCTCTCAATGACACTATAGAATTCAAGGGATTAACATTGAGTCTAAAACCGTTTACACGGAGAGGCACGTACAGGTCTGGATGATTCATTTGTATCATACCCATCAGGGCACTTCCAATTGCCAATGCAACACTGGCACTAGTGAAAATACTCCCGGCATATCCAACAGCTCCGGTAATGTATGAGAGAAATTTTGCACGGCTTCGAGGAGCCAACATACTTGCCCAGTAGTATTGGCCACCAGAATTGGGCATTGCACTAACCAATTCAGCCAATGAGATGCCGACGCACCCACTGATGAGTGCAATCAAGATGATTCCGTAGACAGTAACAATTGGCCCTCCAGAATTGATACCCGTAACAAGCGATGCGGAAATACCGAACCAACCTAGTCACGCTGTGAGGTTGCGCTCCCCTATCACAGATAGAATTAATGCATAAACTCACTGTTTGTAAGAGCAAAGGAAACACTATTTTAGCCAAGTTATGTCAGCAAACACCCTTACTTCCGTGTCTCAGACACTTGAATCACTGAAAACTAGAAAATGGTGTGTTTGCGGAACGGAAGGGAAGTAGAAAAGTTATGATGAACTCACCCGAGAAGAGACCATTTGCTGAAGTTTCTTTCAAGATCTTGGGTGTAACCCATCTCTAGATGTTTTTATGTTAGCTGTCGTATGCCCTACAAAATGCCGCAAAACAATGGAAACTATGTGTTACGGGACTTCACCGTCTCAAGTTAAGAGATGACTCTGTCGGTTCATGCCTTTGGTGTCGGCGCCCGAGAAAAAAAGATGAATAAATAAATAAAGGACGAAAGGGGAAAGCAAAGGTATGAGAGCAGGGAATTAACAAAAATTCAGAGTACAAACCAGCAAGTTTCGCGGCATCAGAATCCACAGATGCAGCATCTCCATCGGAATAAAGAGGGTTTTTGTCTTTTGACATTGTCTCCGCCTCTGGGGTTATGGTCATTTTGTTGGATGGAAGGATAGAATTTGGGATGATGGTGAAGAGGTGAAGGAGAGATGATTTGATGGTAGCGGGGGTGGAGGGGAGAAGGTGCCGGCGATGTTGGGGGTGACGGCGGTCGTCCTCTACGTCGCTGCTGTCGCTGTCGCTGTTTCTATGTCTGTAGCTCTCGTGGTCGTCGACGTCTCCTTCTTCTTCTTGGGAGGACTTGTCTGCATGATCACTGTTTTCGCTCACCTCGAGGGGATCAAATGAAGCGACAGGCAAATAGAACCCTGCTCCCTTTCTATCCCCCTCCAGTCTCAGTTTAGAATTGTTTTTTGAGGAACGAGACCCACAGCTGGCGATTTGAGTCCTTTCAAAATTTTTCTTCCGCGCGCTAGTTCCTTGAGCCGCAGGGTTTATGATGAGGGATTCAAGCTCCATCATCCCTGAAGCTTCTCCTAAAGAGGAAAGAGCCCCTCTGCTTTTAATAAACTTTGATTGCTGCCAACACCGGATCTATACTGGTAGTATCTCTTTTCTTACCTCTCAGGGAGAGACGGAAATGGGGGTGGGAATGAAATTGAGATGATATGGGGCGAATGCTCATGTGAGGGTTCGATATCGTGCCTCACACCCATCGCCTTCCCGATGTTGTCGCCACCAGATCGGGGAGGGACGCCAACCCCATCTTTTGTGCTACTGTTACACAGGCTAACAGTTGACTGGGAAGAAAGACCTTGATCTCAGATTCAGGATTCGTGATTGAAGGAGAAGGAGAAACAGATATCCCCACGAGGTTTGTCCAAGTATGACGGATGGATCACGTCCAATCGCCCCTTGATGCATGACAATTGGAGCTCGGTGGTGTTGCTACAGTGTGTCCGAACAAGTACCGTACTCGAGTACCGGTACAGTACTGTACGGCGCTGGAGTGACAGCATCTGATCTTAACGCACAAGGTAAAACATCCGGGGGTTCTTTTTTTTCTTTTTTCTTTTTTTCCCCTTTTCTTTTTTTTCGGCCTCTCTACGAGTACGCCATCTGCAGCCAGACCGACAGACATACCGGTACTCGCGACATCGCGAGTACTTGTCCACCTGTTGTTTTTCCTCGCCGCATTTGACACCATGTCGGGTGCGGTTTTATTTTGATACCATGAAAGAAGAGATACGCCTCGAGAATTTCTTTTGAAGTATTGGGGCTAACGTTCCGTTTCTCCTAGCTAGTGCTGCATGTATTTTCCTGCATTTTAAGAGCGAAGATATGCGTTGAATGAAATGGGAAACAATCGATTCAGAGACAAAAGCCCTTGGGAAGGACTAGCCGGATATCATTAACCGATATTTCGCAATTCTCTTAAACCTATGGTGCACTGACGAGCTGATTTCAGCTGATAATCCGATAGTACTGTAGATTTCAAGAGACTTGTGGTACGGTTAAAACTCAGCATATCGATTCTCTCACCAGTTAGACTACAATGTAACACACCAACCTCGTCAAGTGGATAGCCTAAAAGCCTCGGCATTCAGCATGCGGAAAGACAGATAAGGGGAAAAGGGATAAGACTTGCAGCAAAACAAGAAAAAAGAGGGATCGGTTACTGACAACCTTACGGCGTGCATCCTGCTTGTGCTGAATAAAGAAAAAATAAAGCAGCCAGCTGCTTCTCAATTTTTGGTCACTGCAACCCCTTCTCTGGACATTGATGGAAGGGAAGTAAAAAGTGGGGAACATATTATAATATTAAACAAGTGGGAGCGTTTTCCGAAACGATTAGATGCTACATTGATCTGTTCTTTTTTGCTGCCATAAAACCTTCAAAGTTTGGAACTCAAGTGAGGTAAGGGGCAAGATAAACTGACTATTTATTGTTGACAAGCGCAAAGGATTTTGGAAAAAAGGAAAAAAAGGGAGAGGGGAGATTTCATTGAATGATATCGAGGTTTCTCTCCAAAGCCTCAAGAGAATTGTTTGGTGGTGCTGATCAAATTCGTGGGGAAAGAGCACACCTTTCCTAAGAAGGAAAAGTTCCTTTGTGACTAAGCACTCAGAAAAAAGTCCACCCAGTCAATTGAACACAATTAATTCACAGCTATCATACTTCGGATTAAAACAGACCTTGTCATAGCTCTGCTCGATCTTTTACCGGTATTCGACACAAATACCGTCTCTGATAGAATCCTTGTAATGAACCTCATTAAATTTAATGGAGAAGAAAAGCTACTAGTTGAGACCGTTTGCCACTCCGCAATTGCTCAAGACTCAAGCTATGGCGCAGTATCTCGAGTGTTTGTGCCGTGCTGCACAATACTATAAAATCTCTTGAAATCCACTATCTCCGTCACAGATGTAATCCCAGGATTCTGAGTCAAAGGCTCTTGGGATAAATAGTGATAGCGTTTTCCTCGCCACAATATGTTAGACTTCATTCACTGATATTCGCAATTCTGTGAACTTGCCAAACTAGACTTATCCCAGGCTGACGGAGATAGTAGGTTTCAACAGATTCCATGATTCAGTGCGGTCTGCACATTACTTAAACTGGATTAGAGTCATCTGGCGTCTACTCTACTCGAGTACCGTACCCGAATACCGGTATTTGGTGAACTTTCTCGTTTCTTGGCATACTCCGGCATAATTGGCATGCAGTGGCGACTGGAAGCTTGGGATCTTTCGGAGATGACTATTGTGGCTGCCGAACGACTTTTCTCCTTCGCTTCTTAGTCGTTTCTATTTCTTTTTCTCTCTTCACCTCCCACCTTCCACTCCCGCTTCCCACCCCCTTCTTCGGGTTCTCCCCTCTCCGGCTCCGCTTCTTCTTACTCCCTGTTTTCCTATTTTCGCTGTACCGGTACCAAGAGCACCGACACTTAAGGTAAACACCGGCATTCTGTCCGCACTTTTCGCTGCAACTTCCAGACATCCGCTATATCCGTCCGTCCGTCCGCCCATCAAGGATCATCGCCGTACCTTGGTCCTTTTATACGCGGCTAACCTTATCATAGAATGCTCGGCCGACTCGTAGTGGTGGCTTCAGTAGGCTAACACATTTTACATAACTTGACACTCCCCCCCTGCAGGTGAGATGAGATGTGGCTCGATACCTGGTACGAGTACTGCTACTGGTACGGTACTGGTATTTGGCTGTAATTTTTGCCCCTCTGAGGCTCTGTTGTGTATCTTTTTGTGTGCACTGGAGGGACAGCTGAGAGGTAGGGCGGGAGTGTTTGAACCTTGGAACCGGGACCGGCCGCTAATTAAGCTGGGGTTGTGGTTGAGGTTAAGTTAGCGGGAATGTCATGCGCACAATCGGTCGGATTAACTTTGGCTTGAGACTTGTTTGAGGGGTTTGTCGTAGTTCCGGAAGGTACGATTGGGAGCTGAGCCAATCACTGTATTGTGGTGATATCCGGGGTGACACATGGTTTCTCACTCTCTGTGGTGTGTTCAAGGAGGGATGGGCCGGAAAAATTAGTATCCGCTCGGGCCGAGTTTCCTGATGATGACATGTGATACATACCCTAGGCCCTGCGTGGGAGGCATCGGATTGTCAAGATGACAATGCATAAACATATCATACACATTTGCGATTGGCACCATGAGCCTTGCCTTTCGTTTATTTCTCATCAGGATTTCTGGTCCCCCGGCTAAGAATAATAATGTTTTAAGTTACTCTCCGTTGTCTTCCTCGCTCGTATAAGAGGATAGACAAGCTCAAAATATGAGATATCGCAGAAAAGACAAGAACATTATCGGGGCCAAATACCACACTAACTTGCCACTAAAGATCTGTGGTTTCTTGGCAACTTCTATATCATATCCCGATCTCTCCCCGCTATCATATCATATCATATCAACTCCATGCACCACACCTTAGCTTGGTATTGTGGGTCACCAGAATTAACAGTAGAGCAGACATACCAGTAACACAACTACAGATACTGGCGCAAACCTCGAAGACTAACTAAACTATTAGACTTTATCGCCTATTCTTGGGAAGTTCGCCCCCACCAAAGCCGCGGCGTACACTCGTGTCCGCAAAGTCTTCATACCCCTCCATAGCAACCAATTTTTCACCACTACCACCTGATTGACTTATTATCAATAAATCAAATAGGAAGTAGATAAAATAATAAAAATTGCCCAAAGATATTTTACTAGTCTGAGTAAAATTCCATTCAGCTATATATAGAAATTTATATAGTTAGTATGAATTTGACTAGAAATTAGAAATAATCAATCTTGTGGTAAAAATTTCAGTAAAAACTGCCAATTATATAACAAATTACCAAAATTATGAATAAAGGAATTAAGATCCAGAAATTTAAGCATTGAGACTTGAAATGTTAAATATTATTTTAAATTAAACAACCAGGAATGAAAATGAAAAGATAGTATAAATTTAATAGATCAACTTGTTTGAATTGAAATCTTACTAAAGGATAATTAAATCAGAAGAAAACATTCTAGAAAGCTTTCAAGTCATTTGCGAAGAAGGATATACCTTTTAGGTATCATTCTAGAATCAGATGAAGGTTATTCAAG